>Ga0247823_10005116_pt1 | contig 10450 bp, 8 predicted proteins | sample 13C_PalmiticAcid_2_FD_192426 | JGI IMG/M metagenome (GOLD analysis project Ga0247823, IMG submission 192426) | Soil microbial communities from agricultural site in Penn Yan, New York, United States - 13C_PalmiticAcid_Day30 | ecosystem: Environmental > Terrestrial > Soil > Agricultural land...
GAGCTACCTGCTGCGCGTCCGCGACCGCAGGGAAGAGGAATATGCGAAGTTCGTGGAAGACCTTCGCCGCATCGGCGAACGCGTCAGGACGCTGGCGTAAGCGACGCTTTCGCGGAGACCGGCAGCCCCGTCCTTAGCGGGTGACCAGCCTCCGGTTGGTTCGCGGGTCGTCAAACGCCATGCGCAACCCCGCGACCCCCTTCAGCGAGTAGCTCTTGCCGAAGTCGTTGATTGCGGCGACTCGCCGGAACCGCTCCCTGTTCGCTTGCGCCGGAGCTCGAAGGTTCGGTCGCGGTTGCGCTCTCATCAGATCGGCAAATGCGAACAGCGGCGCGGCCACGCATATTATGTGATAAAATGTTTCCGGACCGTGCGCGCACTGGCGCTTCGGCGGTGCACATCCTAGGTGAGGCGCCGGCCGCCCGTTCGTTGCGTAAGCTCATGATGGGCGCGCCCGGTTCGTTACAGATTTTGGTTGATGACTGCTCCTGTAATCCTGCTCGTCGAAGATGACCCCGCACTGCGTACGCTGACCGCGCGTGCGCTCCAGCAGAACGGTTATCAGGCACGCCCCGCGGCGTCGGCACCCGAGATGTGGGTGGCGTTCGACGCGGGGCCGATCGATCTCGTGCTGCTTGACGTGATGCTCCCTGGCACCAACGGGCTGGACCTGTGCCGTCAGCTGCGCCAGCGCAGCGATGTTCCGATCATCTTTATCAGCGCTAAGGGCAATGAAACCGATCGCGTCGTCGGACTCGAACTTGGCGCCGACGATTATCTCGCCAAGCCGTTCAGCGCGCGCGAACTGATCGCCCGCGTGCGCGCGGTGCTGCGTCGCGGCCGGCTGGATCGGCGCCACGGCGATGGGGGGCATGGCCTCGCGCGCTTTGCCGGCTGGACGGTCAACTTCCCGCGCAGGGAATTGTTGTCGCCGTCGGGTGCGGTGATCGATCTTACCGGGGCCGAGTTCGACCTGCTGTCGAGCTTCCTCGAGAACCCCCAGCGCGTCGTCGCGCGCGAACGGCTCATCGAACTTTCGCGAACGCGGCTGGGCGATGCGTCTGACCGCAGTATCGACGTGCTCGTGAGCCGACTCCGGCGCAAGCTTTCCCACAAAGATTCCAGCGCCCCGATCGTCACGGTGCGCGGCGTCGGCTACATGTTCAGCGCCGAAGTCACGCGCCAGTGACCGACAGAACGCGGCTTTCGTTCGGGCTGCTCGGCCGTGTCTTCGCGATCCTGCTGCTCGCGATCGCGATCGAATTCGCGGTCAGCACGCTGCTCTACGAGCGCGCGGGGCAGATCCGCGTGCGTGAGGACGAGGCCCACCGCGTCGCCGAGAAGCTGGCCATCGCCAGCCGCCTGATGAATGCGCAGCCGCGCGTGCAGCGCGCCGAACTCGCCGAACGGCTGTCGAGCGAGGCGTTCATCGTCAAATGGCACCCGACGCGCGTTCCGACAGTGCCGCTGGCAGCCGAGCTGGGTGAGATGCGCGCGCAGATCGTCGATCTGGAACCCGCGCTGGCGGGCAGCAAGCTGCACCTGCATCTGAAATCGCCCGGCCGCAGCGGCATCGTCATGGGCCAGCTCGGACTCGATGACGGCAGCTGGCTTGAGTTCAAGGCGACCCAGCTCGTCCATCCCGCCAAGCTGCGCTTCAACCGCTTCCTCCTCGCACTGATCCCCGCGGTCGCGCTGATCCTGATCGGCGGGCTGCTGCTGCGCCGCGTGCTTGCGCCGATGCGGATGCTCGCCGGTGCGGCCGAGCGTATCGGGCAGGGGGAGCGGGTCGAACTCGCCGAGATGGGCGTGTTCGAGATTCGTCGGGTGGTGCGCGCCTTCAACGGAATGCAGGCACGGATTCACCAGCTGATCGTCGATCGCACCGAGGCGCTGGCCTCAGTCGGGCATGACCTGCGAACGCCGCTGGCGCGCCTTCAGCTTCGCGCCGAGGGGATCGAGGATCCGGTGTTGCGCGCCGCGATCGCCAAGGATGTGGACGAAATGGAGGCGATGGTCGCCTCGCTGCTCGCCTTCTACGGCGGCGATAGCGACCCCGAAAAACCCGCCCAGACCGATGTCGCCATACTCGTCCAGACCATTGTCGATGATGCGACCGATATGGGGTATCCCGCTACCTATAGCGGCCCGGATCACCTTGAGGCGACGCTTCGCCCGGGCGCGCTCAAACGCGCGGTCGGTAATCTTGTTGAGAACGCGATCAAATATGCCGATGGCGCCCAAGTCAGCCTTGAGGTGGCGGGCGAGCGGATCACCGTGCGTGTCGAGGACAATGGCTGCGGGATCCCGGAGGAGGAGCTGCTCCATGTCCTCGAACCCTTTGTAAGGCTCGATCTGGCACGCAGCCGCGACACATATGGCTTGGGCCTCGGCATTCCGATCGCTCACCGCTTTGCGCTGCGCGAGGGCGGGGTGCTGCGGTTGGCCAACCGCCCCAGTGGCGGGCTGTGTGCCGAGCTTGATCTGCCGCGTCATGCGCCAAGACGATAAGGTCGTGTAAACTGCTGCAACGCGGCAGAAACATTTCCTTACAGATTTAAACACTTCATTACAAAACCGCTGCAACGCAGCAAAACCGGACGGCTAATTTGACTTGGCGCCTTCCCCTTGGGCGCCAGTCAAGGAGTCATCCCCGTGAACGATCTCATCGGCCGCGTCTTTTCATTTGAGAAGCAGGTATTTCCGAACCAGAGCGCACTTTATGGGCAGCTCGCAAGCGACGGGCAAAGCCCCAAAGCTTTGATGATCTCGTGCGCGGATTCGCGCATCGTGCCCGAGCACATCATGCAGGCCCAGCCCGGCGACCTGTTCGTCTGCCGCAATGCGGGCAATATCGTTCCGCCGTTCGCTACCCAGAATGGCGGCGTATCGTCGACCGTTGAATATGCGATCGCCGTCCTCGGCGTGCGCGACATCATCGTATGCGGTCATTCGGACTGCGGCGCGATGAAGGCGCTGGCGATGCGGCAGGACCTGACCGGCATTCCGAATGTCGCAGCTTGGCTGCGCCATTCGCATGCCGCGCACAAGGTCGTGACCGACAGCTATCCGGAAATGGATGATGCGCAGCGGATCCGCGCCGTCTCGCTTGAGAATGTCGTCGCCCAGCTCGCGCATCTGCGCACCCACCCGTCGGTCGCGGCGGGCATCGCGCGCGGCGAGATCGCGCTGCATGGCTGGTTCGTCGACATCCATGCCGGCTGCGTGCTCGGTCTCGACGGCGAAACCGGCCGCTTCGTGCCGCTGCGCGAGGATGCACCGCTGCCCGTAGCACTCCCGCATGCCCAGCGTCGGGCGGCCGACTTCACCGCGGAGGTGGCCGCATGAATCTTGCCCTCCCGATGGGGAAGACACTGTCGCGCGATTTCACCGCGTCGATCGTCGTCTTCCTCGTGGCGATGCCGCTCTGCATGGGCATCGCCATCGCCTCCGGCGTCCCGCCCGAAAAGGGCCTGATCACCGGCATCATCGGCGGCATCGTCGTCGGCGCGTTCGCCGGGTCGCCGCTTCAGGTGAGCGGTCCCGCGGCGGGTCTCGCGGTCATCGTCTTCGAAATCGTGCGCGATCAGGGCCTGTCCGCACTGGGTCCGATCCTCATCCTGGCGGGCCTCATTCAGGTCGCGGCGGGCGTTTTCCGGCTCGGCGGCTGGTTCCGCGCGATCTCACCGGCCGTCGTACATGGCATGCTCGCGGGCATCGGCCTGCTCATCGTTGTCGGACAGTTCCATGTCCTGTTCGACGCCAAGCCGCTTCCCGGCGGAATCGACAATCTGCTGGCGATGCCGGGCCGTCTTCTCGGCCTTGCCCCCGGCGGCGAAGGCGGCGCGGTCGCGGCGTTCGCGATTGGCATCGTCACGATCGTGACGATGCTGGGATGGGAAAAGCTGCGTCCGCAAAGCATGCGGCTTGTTCCCGCGGCGCTGGTCGGCGTCGTCGTCGCGACCCTGGCGGCGTGGGGGCTCAGCCTCGACGTCATCCGCGTTGATGTCCCCGAATCGATCACCGGCGCGGTCGCGTTGCCCGATTCCGGGATCCTCGCGCAGTTCATGCAGCCCTCGATTATCGTGACCGCGATTGCGATCGCGTTCATCGCCAGTGCCGAGACGCTGCTCTCGGCCGCCGCGGTGGACCGGATGCACAATGGAGTGCGGACGAACTACAACAAGGAACTGAGCGCTCAGGGGCTTGGGAACTTGCTGTGCGGCGTTGCGGGCGCACTGCCGATGACTGGTGTGATCGTGCGCAGTTCCGCCAACGTTCAGGCGGGGGCGGTGACGCGACTATCCGCGGTGCTCCACGGCGTCTGGATCCTTGGTTTCGTCGCATTGTTGCCGTGGTTGCTTCGCGAGATCCCGATGGCGGCGCTCGCCGGCGTGCTGGTCGTCACCGGCGCCAAGCTCGTCAGCCTGGTGCACGTCCGCCATCTGCTCCATCGCTACGGGCCGCTACCTGCGCTGATCTGGGCGGGGACGTTCATCATGATCGTCGCGACCGACCTGCTGACCGGTGTACTCGTCGGTCTCGCACTCTCGCTGATCGAGTTGCTGCCGCACGCGACCAAGCTCAAGCTCGGCATCGACGAACGTCGCGACGACGACATGCACGAAATCGTGCTCGACGGGACCGCGACCTTCATCATGCTGCCCAGGCTGACCGCGGTGCTTGACCGTGTGACGGGGTCGCAGGGGCTGCGCCTCGATGTCGAACGCCTGAGACATGTCGACCATGTCTGCGCCGAGATGCTTTCGGAATGGATCCAGCGCCGTCGTGAGGCGGGGCATGTCGTCGAGCTGAAGGGCGCGAGTGGCCGGCTTAGCGGACTGGCTCCTGCGTGAATTGCACCGTGTCTTTTGCGGTGCCTGCTGAGACCCGCGATTCCGCCGCGCCAGTCACAGCGGAGTCGATGGTGCTCACGAACGGGGATGACGAACCTCTCGTCATCCCCGTCTCGATTGGTGGCGCCGGCGCGCGCGCGGTGCTCGATTGCGGCGCGACGCGTTCGCTCGTGGATTCGGGGTTCGCGGCGCGTCACGGGATCCGGTCCGCTGAAGCGCGTCGGATCATCGGCTTCACCGGCAGTTCCGTGGCGGGCCTCACCGCGCCGCTCGAGATTGTCGCCGGGTCGGTGCGCCTTCGGAATATCGAGCCGCTGATCTTTGATCTGGCGGGCATCGCGCGCGCGGCGCGAACCATGTTTGAGGCGGTGCTCGGCCGCGAATTGTTCCTGCAGGCGGTGGTTACGATCGACCCGGACGCGCAGCGCCTTCAACTCGGTCACCAAGCACGCGACGACCAGGGCGAAACCCTCACCATAACCCAATCATCCGAACACCATTTCTGTACGAGAATCGAACTGCGTGACGGCCTGCGGGTCGATGCGGTGGTCGATTTGGGTTCAACCATACCGATGTACGTCAGCGAACGCTTCGCGCGGCAATACAGGCTGTTCGCGGGGTTGAGGCGGGGATCGGGCGCGGCCATCGGCGTCGAAGGGATCGCGGTCAGCCAGTTCGGCCGTATGCCGCGAATGAAGCTGGGGAATCTCGAACTAACGGATATCCCGTTCGCGGTGCCTCCCCAATGGAATTTCGAGACGCCCGTGGTTCTGGGGCTGCCGGTATTGAGACGCTTCCACAGTCAGCTGGATTTCGGCCACGGGCGCATGCAGCTTAGATACGCGCGGGCGGCCGGTCGGCCATTCACGCGCGATCGTTCCGGCCTCAGCGTCGTCCCGTCGGGCCAAGGATTGCGCATCGTCCACGTCTCCGACAACAGTCCGGCCGCGCAAGCGGGGTTGGTTCCGGGGGACTTGATCATCGCGATTGACGACGGCCGGGGCGCCGCGGCGCCCGACGAGAGCCATCGCGGCTTGGGTAAGCGCGCGCCGGGCACCCGATACCGCCTGTTGGTCGAAGGAAAACGTGCGCATGACCTGGTGCTGACGGACTATTACTGACGCCTCATTCTGGAGTTGCTTGGCGGCTCCAGTTTCCCTTGGCGTCGAACGGAAGTCGAGGGCGACCCCTGGTCAGCTCTCGAGCGTCGGAAGTGCGATGGCGAGCGTCTGCCGGCGGTTACGACACCAGAGTGAAACGCATGATGCGAGAGACCTCCGGAAAGGACATGTCGACAGTCCCGCGGAGACGGAGAGATCAGCGCTTCCAGTTACCCTACCCGGGCACGCGGCTGCTTGCGAAATCGCGGATTAGGCACGCCAAGCCCACGGCTTCCGGTGATCACATCACCGATGATGGCCAGAACGGCAACCTAACGGACGCCGTATAAATCATTGAAGGGGTGGTGGACGCACTAGGGCTCGAACCTAGGACCCGCTGATTAAGAGTCAGCTGCTCTACCAACTGAGCTATGCGTCCATCCGGGCGATCAGGAGCGCTGTTGGAAGGCGCTGCCTCGGTCGGGAGCGGGGCCACTAGCATCGGGTTTTCTGGATGGCAACACCCGTTTGTGCGAAAAATTACTGCCAGCTGCGGGTATTGCGATTTTGGCGGTTTTCGCGGTCCAGCGACATGAGGATTCCGACGCAAATCAGCGTCGTCATCTGGGCCGAGCCGCCAAAGCTGATCAGCGGCAGCGGGATGCCCACCACCGGCGCCAGACCGATCACCATCGCCATGTTGATGAAGACGTAGAAGAAAATGGTGGTCGAGATGCCGGCCGCGGTCAGCTTGGCGAAACGGCTCTGGCTGCGCACGCCGACCATGATGCCCCAGCGGATCAGCAGGCCGAAGGCGATGATGACGAACAGGCCGCCCATCAGCCCCCATTCCTCCATCATCGTCGCGAGCGCGAAGTCGGTATGCCCTTCGGGGAGATAGTCGAGATGGCTCTGGGTGCCGTTGAGGAAGCCCTTGCCGAACCAGCCGCCCGATCCGATCGCGATCTTGGACTGACTGATGTGATAGCCGGTGCCCAGTGGATCATTCTCGGGGTTGAGGAAGGTGAGCACGCGGTTGCGCTGATAATCGTGCAGTACATAGTTGACGATGATCGGCACAGAGACCGCCAGCGCCAGCGTTCCGCCGATGAACAGGCGCAGCGGCACCCCTGCAAGGAACATGACCGTGAGGCCGCCCGCAGTGATCATCAGCGCGGTGCCAAGATCGGGCTGGAGCATCACCAGCGCCGCGGGGAAGCCGATCATCACGGCGGTTGGCCAGATCGCGCCGAAGCGCCGTATTTCGCTCGCGGGGAGCATGTCGTAGAATTTGGCGCAGGCGAGGACGATCGCGACCTTCATCATCTCTGACGGCTGGATGCGAATGAAGCCGAGATCGAGCCAGCGCTGGCTTCCGCCCGCGACCGCGCCGAGCAACTCCACGCCGATCAGCATGACGAGGAAGATCGCGTAGAGCGGGAAGGCGAGCATCGACCAATGGCTTACCCGCACGCGCGACAGCACCAGCGCCATGACGAGGAACACACCGAAGCGGATTCCCTGCGGCATTGCCCATTTGGGCTCGCCGCCGGCGGCGGAGAAGAGCACGAGCACCCCGAACCCGCCAATCGCGCAGACGAGCAGGATTACCAGCCATGGAAGCTGCGCGAGCGGGGCGGGGACGAAACCGGGGCGGCTCATTCGTTGGGAACCTGTGGCGAGGCGGTTGGGGAGGGCGGTGAGGTGGGTGACGCGCTTGGCCGTGAGGCAGGGATTGGTGTCGCACGCGGAGTCGGCGAAGCGGTGGGAGATGGCGTAGGTGTAGGAGTGGGCGTCGCGCCGGGCGTCGGCGCGGCGGCGGGCAGACCCTGCGCGGCGCGGTAGGCTTTGTCCTTCGCGGCCATGCGCGCGCGGATATCGCCGCCCCATTCGGTTTCGAACCGGGCGAGCGTGTCCATCGCCTGCTGCCGGTCGAACAGATAGGTGAGCACGTCCTTCGCCACCGGAGCCGCGGCACGAGCGCCACCCATCCCGTGTTCGATCACCACCGAAGCCGCGTAGCGGGGGTTGTCGACGGGAGCGAAGCAGACGAACAGGCCGTGGTCGCGATACTTCCACTCACCACCCTGACCGCGATTGCGGTCCATGATTCGGCGGACCTGAGCGGTGCCGGTCTTGCCGCCCATGCGGATGCCTTCGAGCCGCAGCTTCGACGCGCCGGCGGTGCCATGGCCGTTCACCACCTCATCCATCCCCGCGCGGACGATGGCGAGATGCTCCTCCGGAAAGTCGAGATGGCGCGGTGCGCCCCGCTTGGCGGCGAGCAGTGAAGGGATCAACTCGCGCCCTGACGCCACCCGGGCCGCGGAGAGCGCCAGCTGGAACGGACTGACGAGCACATAGCCCTGACCGATCGCTGCGTTGAGCGTGTCCGCCTGCGTCCATTCCTGCTTGAAGCGGCGCAGCTTCCACGCACTGTCGGGAATGGTGCCATAGCGCTGCGAAGGCAGAGGGAGGTCGAACTCCGCACCGAACCCCAGCTTGCGGGCAGCGGATGCGATAGCTTCTATGCCGATTTCGCGCCCAAGGGTGTAGAAATAGGTGTTGCAGCTGCGCGCGATGGCGGTGTGCATCGTCATCGGACCGTGACGGCCGAGGCAGCCGAAGCGGCGATTGCCGAGCTGGTAGCCACCATTGCAGTAGACCACCCGCTTGGGGTCGATCCCCGCGCCGAGGATTGCCAGCGCGGTCGCGGGCTTGAAGGTCGATCCGGGAGGATACAGACCCTGAAGCGTCTTGTTCATCAGCGGCAGATGGTCGTCCTCCGACAGCATCTTCCACTCGGTCCGGCTGATCCCGTCCGAAAAGGCGTTGGGATCGTAGGCCGGCATCGACACCATGGCGAGGATGTCGCCATTGGTGACGTCGAACACGGTGACCGACCCGGATTCGTTGCCGAGGCGCCGCGCGGTATATTCCTGAAGCCCGGCGTCGATCGTGAGCCGCACGGTCTTGCCCGGCTCGTCGGGGCGCGTGGCAAGCTCACGCACCAGCTTGCCGCGCGCGGTGACCTCGACGCGCTTGGCGCCGGCCTTGCCGCGCAATTCGCCCTCGAGCACCTTCTCCAGTCCGTCCTTGCCGAGCTTGAAGCCGGGGGTGACGAGCAGAGGGTCCTTGCTCTCCTTGAACTGCTCCGCGGTCGCCGCGCCGACATAGCCGACGAGATGGCCGACCGCGGCGCCCGCCGGATAGTTGCGCGCAAAACCGCGCGTGGGGGCGACGCCGGGTAGTTCGGGCAGGCGCACGCTGACGGCGGCGAACCGTTCCCAGTCGAGATTCTCTGCGACCTGAACTGGCTGGAACCCGGCGGCGCCCTTCAGATCCTCCTCGATCCGCGCGAGATCCTCGGCGGTCAGCGCCAGCAGGTCGCGCAGCTGGCCAAGCACGCGGTCGCGACTGTCCTTCTCCATCCGGTCGGGGATGATATCGACGCGGAAATCGGTGCGGTTGTTGGCGATCGGCGCGCCGCGCCGGTCCACGATCCAGCCACGACGGGGCGGAATCAGCGTCAGATTGACGCGGTTGCTCTCCGCCAACAGCTTGTACTTGTCATTCTCATAGACCGATAGCCAGGTCATGCGCGCGGCGAGGATCAGCCCGCCGGTTATCTGCGCGGCGCCCAGAAACACCGCGCGGCGGGAGAAGCTGTAAGTCTGCTGCGCCTCGCTGATCAGGCGGACGGGGCCGTTCACAAACTCCTCCGCTTGCCGTCAAGCCGCGCCACGAGACGCGAGAGGACCGGGAACAGCGCGATCGAGATCAGCACCTGAATCAGCAGCACGGTATCGACATGCGCGCCGAGCGGAGCCGCAACCAGCCGGCCGCCGATCAGGCAAAAGCCGATCGCGCCCGCAGCCAGCAGCCAGTCCTGAAGGAAATCCCGCCACACGATCCGTGTGTCTAGCACATCGATCGCGATGAACGACACCGTCCAGAACACCATCGAACTGCCCATCGGCTGCCCGCTGATCAAATCGTCCACGAACCCCAGCAGCACCGCCGCCCATGGTTTGAGCAGGTCGGGGCGATGCAGGCGCCATGCGAGCAGCATCATCAGCCCGAGTGGCGGAAGGATCGGAAACGACGCCTTGAATGGCACCAGTACCATCAGCGACCCAACGACGATCGTGACGGGGGCGAGCCAGCGAGCGCGGGTCGAGGTGTCGGCCTTGCCCAGACCGGCATAGGGAGATCCGCTCACCGCGGCGCGGCCTCGGGCGCGCGAACCGCGCCGGCTTCGGGGAAATAGCTTTGCTGGACGACCGCATAGTCGAGCGTGTCGGGGCTTGCGAAGACCACGCCTTCAGCGGTGTCGCGCGCGCGGGCGCGTACCCGCGCCACGGCGATATTGGGCGGGAAGATGCCGCCGGTGCCGGAAGTGACGAACCCGTCGCCAGGTTCGAACAGCACCTGCGCCGCGCCAGCCGAGCGGATCTCGATCAGTCCGTCCCCGCGCCCCGCCGCGATCGCGGG
>Ga0247823_10005118_pt1 | contig 10449 bp, 9 predicted proteins | sample 13C_PalmiticAcid_2_FD_192426 | JGI IMG/M metagenome (GOLD analysis project Ga0247823, IMG submission 192426) | Soil microbial communities from agricultural site in Penn Yan, New York, United States - 13C_PalmiticAcid_Day30 | ecosystem: Environmental > Terrestrial > Soil > Agricultural land...
GCGTGTAGTAAGTCAGGTACGCGGCATCGTCGGTGAAGAGTTCGGCGTGTTCTGCGCCGCGTCGTTCGCGGACGAGCGTGGTAATCCGGGCATTGCGCTCGGCCAGCGCGTGCTTGACCGGTTCACTGGCAGTGTCAATGGCGGCGGGGATTGCCGCTGGTGCTTCCAGCTCCGGCAACAGCGCGCGCTCAAACGGCGAATTGGAACCCCAGAGCTCGGCCACCACCTGCAGGCCGTCCGGGGAGGTTCGCCAGACGGCGAGGTATTTCCCGGTGTAGTCGACGACCGTCGCGTCAGTCCGCTGCAAGCGCTGCGCATAGCGTCCAATTTCGAGCAGGTAATCGCCTGCCTGCTCCAGGCTTTCGGTGTGGCGCTCCCAACCGCTCACGCCCGCGTGCTGCCACCACTGCTGCAAATAGGCCTGGATGTGGGTGCGTCCGCGGCGCACGCGCGCGTGCTCCGGCATCACGGTGGCGTCGTCGGCGTAGTGCTTGCTCAACGCGACCAGATCGACCATCGCTGCCGCACGCGTCCACTCGGCATTACGCGCCGCCACGGCTGCATCGAAGGCAGGCCGGGCGTGCGCGCCAACACAAGCGAGCCACAGGCCTGCAGTGAGCCAGATTCTCCAGTAACACGCGGTTCGCATGGCGATCTCCACGACAGGGGATCAAGGCGGGGTTGGCACCTGAAAAGGAAAGTTGGCATAGGCCGCATGGCCCTGACCGTCACGCACTTCGACAAACAAACGGTAGGCGCCGGGCGACGGCGGGGCCTGAAATTTCAAACCTCCCTGGCCCTGGAAGGTCATGCGCACGCGAACGGACGCAGGCACATCCTCGTGATCGCCGCCGGTGCTGGTCGCGGTGGTCTCGCGCAGTACGTACCACTGGAAGCGCAAGGGATCCTGCTCGGGATCCTGGGCTTGCACATGGGCCTCATGCTCGCTGCCCGGAATCAGGCTGACGCTTTTGCTGGCGGCCAGGCCATCGATCAGAATCGGTTGTATCGACGGTGCACGATTGGCCGGCCATTGCCCGGTCCACAGAAATTGCATGGCGTCCACGCTGGGTGTGGACTCGCCGCCTTTGAGGAACAGGCCGTACCAGGTGGGCGTGCGTTCCTGCTTTTGCCCCCACAAGAACACGTACGAACCCAGGCCCTGGCGTTTGTCCGCGCTGATGGTGTTCTGGTAGCGCTCGATCAAGCGTTCTGCCTTGCGCGTAGCGTCGTCTTCGATCGCGGCGCCCCACGATGTCAGCGGGCTTTCCCAGTGACCGGTCGGTCCCCATTCGGTGACTACATAGGGGCCGGTCCATTTGCTTTGGCGCAACTTGGTCGGCAGTTCATTGATATCGCCGTACAGCTGCACGCCAATCAGATCCAGCGCCGGCGCGCGTGCCTTGATCTCGGCGATCAAGGCCGGGGTAAACCCGGCCAGTGGGGTCATTACCGGGTGATTGGGATCGATCCGGTGAATCGCCAAGGTGATGTCATTGACCGCATTCCAGACCTTGGGATTCTTGTGCTCGAGATTGAGCTCATTGCCCACCAGCCACATCAGCACCGCAGGGTGATCCTTGTACAGCGCCACTTCGGCTTCGATGCGCTGCTGCTGTTTGGCGACGGCCTGGGCATCGTCGTAATCAAAGCCATGCCGCTCGCGCGCCACATCCAGGCCCATCGCCACTTTCAAGCCATGCCGCTGCGCGCTGTCCAGCAGCGCGCGCACCTTGGCCACGTCGGTGCCGGTGCTCCAGGTGCGGAAGGAATTGCCGCCGCGTGCCGCCAGGGTCTGCGGATCGGTTTCGCCCAGGCCGGCCCCCTTGATATAGAAGGGCTGGCCGTCCACCTGCAGGCGGTAGCCGGCACCCTGCTTGATGACCTTGACGATCGAAGGCCGTTCGGCGGCGTCGGCGACCGACTGCGCTTCCTGCGCCGCCACGCCGCCGCTGCCTAGCAGCGCCAAACTCAACCACAGCCCTACCCGCCTGCGCCATGCTCGTCGCATGCACGTCTCCTGCAATGGTGGTGGCACCGCGCCTGGACCGGCGGCGCAGGGGCATCATGCCATGCAGAGCCCTGCCCGCAAGCTTGCTGGCGCACGCCGGACCCGGCTGCGCTATGCTCCATACCTGACCGCATTGCCATCCTCGGGAGGGATGTAATGAACGCGACCGCAGAGCGTCCGGTGGACCGCTGGTTCGCCAGCTATTCCGGCGACCACCAGAACCGCACCAACCAGAAGATCCACATTTTTGCCGTGCCGCTCATCCTGTGGACGGTGGTGGCGTTGCTGTGGTGTATCCCGGTGTTCGGCACCACCATGAAGAACGGCATCTGGGCGGGGCTGGCGATGTTTGTGGCCTGGATGTTCTACAACCGCATGTCACGCACCTTGGGCCTGGGCATGCTCGCCATCTTCATTTCGATGGCATGGCTGACCCGCTGGCTGGAATCGTGGTTGGGCGTAATGAACCTGTTCTATCTGGCGCTGGCCGTATTTGTGGTGGCGTGGATCGCGCAATTCATCGGCCACAAAATTGAAGGCCGCAAGCCCAGCTTCCTGACCGACCTGACCTACCTGCTGATTGGACCGGCCTGGGTGCTGGCCAAGTTCTATCGCGTAATGGGCTGGCGCTACTGAGCCCTGTATCTACGGCAGCGGCATCGTCTGCGGACTGAATTCGCGCGGCGCGTAACCAAAGTCGGTGCGCGCCGCGCTTGCATCAAACACCAGGTCCTGACGCATGCGCGCCAGCACCATGTCGCTCGCCCCATCGACCCGACGCAGTACACGCGCCGCCGCCACTGCGCCACGAAACAGCGGTGCCGGCAAACGGATCAAACGTGGACTGGGTGTCATCGCCTGCAATAGTTTTTGCACCATCGCGTCATAGGCCAGGGTTTCGCCACCCGGCAAGGCATACGCCTGGCCTACGCTGGCCGGCGCATCGACCACCGCCAGCGCGGCTGCAGCCAGATCCTGTACATGCACCGGCTGGCGCAGTCCGCGTGCATCGCTCGGCAACAGAAAAAAGCCACTGCGACGCGCGAGTGCAGCGATGCGGCTCAGATTGCGATCCTGTCCGCTGCCATAAACCAGGGTGGGACGCAGCACCGTTGCTGCTACTGCGCGCTGGCCCGCGCACTCAAACAAGGTCTGCTCGGCCGCGCGCAACCGCTGCGCCAGGTCGCGCTCCTCGGCGTCAGGGGAATCGTGTTTGACATCCACACTGGTGGATCCAAACGCAACCACCCGTTGGCAGGAGATCGCCGCACCGGCGTACCAGCGCGCGAAGTGATCCAGGGGTCCGGTGCTGAAGATCACGTCCACCTGTGCCGGCAATTCCGGCATGCGGGCAAACTCACCCTGCCGCCAGTGCACGCCACTTTGCGCAGAATCGGTTTCCGGCGGATGCCGCGAGATCGCCAGCACCGACCCGTCCTGAACGAGCAAGCGCGCCAGCAAGGCGGCACCGATCGCACCGGTGCCGCCGAAGAGCAAGGCGCTGCGGGCGTGTCGCGAGGACATGCGTGGGCGGACTCCAGACCGTATGAATGACGCAGGATAGCGAGGGCTTGGCCGCCTCGCACCTGCTGTTAAACTCGGGGCACACCCGCCATTGATGCTATCGACGAGTGTCCGACCTGTTGATCCCGCTGCTTCTGTTGCCTTTCGCGCTTGCGCTGTGCGTCGCGTTCGTCCCTCGCGATGCGCGTCGCTTGGCGGCATGGCTGACGGCGGCGGCACCGTTGCTCGGCCTGGGCCTGCTGGCATTGGCCACACCGACAATCCTGCAAGGCGACATCGTGCGCAGCAGCGTCCAATGGGCGCCTTCGCTGGGCCTGTCGGTCAGCTTGCGCCTGGATGGTCTGGCCTGGACCTTCGCCGGACTGGTGCTGGCGATCGGCGCGCTGGTGGTGATGTATGCGCACTACTACCTGAGCGAACGCGATTCGGCGCCGCGTCTGTATGCCTACCTGCTGTTGTTCATGGGCTCGATGCTCGGCATTGTGTTGGCCGGCAACCTGATTCTGCTGCTGGTGTTCTGGGAGCTCACCAGCGTCAGCTCGTTCTTGTTGATTGGCTATTGGCAGCATCGCGACGATGCGCGCCAAGGCGCACGCATGGCGCTGGCCATCACCGGTGGCGGCGGCCTGGCCTTGATGGCCGGCCTGCTGATGTTGGGCCAGGCGGCAGGCAGCTATGAGCTGGACAGCGTGCTCGCTGCCGGCGAACTGGTGCGCGCGGATCCGCAGTATCCGTGGATGCTGGTGCTGATCCTGATCGGCGTCTTCAGCAAGAGTGCCCAGTTCCCCTTCCATTTCTGGTTGCCGCAGGCCATGGCCGCGCCCACGCCGGTGTCGGCGTATCTGCACTCGGCGACGATGGTCAAAGCCGGCGTGTTTCTGCTGGCGCGGCTGCACCCGGCGCTGGCCGGCAGCGACTTGTTCTTCTACCTGGTCAGCAGCATCGGTGCGCTGACCTTGTTGATCGGAGCGTGGCAGGCATTTTTTCAGCAGGACATCAAAGGGCTGCTGGCGTACTCCACCATTTCGCACCTGGGCCTGATCACCTTGCTATTCGGCCTGTCCACGCCGATGGCGGTGGTCGCCGGGCTGTTCCATATTCTCAACCATGCGGTGTTCAAGGCCTCGTTGTTCATGGCGGCCGGCATCATCGATCACGAAAGCGGCACCCGCGATATGCGGCGGTTGGGCGGGCTGCGCAAGCTGCTGCCTTTCACCAGTGCGCTGGCAATTACCGCCAGTCTGGCGATGGCCGGTGTGCCCTTGCTCAATGGCTTCCTGTCGAAGGAAATGTTCTTCGCCCAGACCCTGGATCTGGCCGACGCGCACGCCAGCATGCGCACGGTCATGAGCATCGTGGCGGTGATGGCGGGCATCTTTGGCGTGGCCTACAGCCTGCGCTTTGTGGTGGATACGTTCTTTGGCCGCGGCCCGCGCGATCTGGATCAGCTGCCACACGAGCCGGTGCGCTGGATGAAGATTCCGGTGGAGATTCTGGTGGTGGTGTGCCTGCTGGTCGGTATTCTTCCTGCCTGGACGATTGCACCGATTCTGCAAGCGGCCGTGCGCGGTACCTTGGGCGCCGCCGCGCCGGAGTACAGCCTGGCGATCTGGCACGGCTTCAATCTGCCGCTGTTGATGAGCCTGATCAGCACGGTCGGCGGTGTGCTGCTGTATCTGTTCCTGCGCCACCGTCTGGATCTGCACGCGATCGAGAAAAAATCGCTGGGCCGCCGCATCTTCCTTGCCTTGGGCCGCGCCGGCGCAGCACTGGCGCGCGACGTCAGCCACACCATCGTGAATGGCAGTCTGCAACGCAGTCTGGCGTGGTTGGCGATCTGCGCCATCGCTGTGGGCGTGGCCCCGTTCGTCACCGGCGAATCATCACTGACGTGGCGTGCACCGCAGGCCATGCCCCTGTTGGGCTGGGTGTTGTGGGCGATGCTGGCGGCCTGCACGCTGGCGGCGTTGCGCTGGTATCGCCGGCGCTTGATCGCTCTGGTGCTGCTGGGTGGCGCGGGCCTGGCGGTGAGCCTGAACTTTGTCTTCCTGTCAGCCCCGGACCTGGCGCTGACCCAGTTGCTGGTGGAAATGGTCAGCTTGCCGTTGCTGTTGCTGGGCATGCACTACCTGCCTTTCCGTTCGCCACCGGAGCGCAACAATGTGCGGCGTTGGCGCGACATCGTGATCGCCTTGTCCGCAGGCATCGGCATCGCGGTGCTCGCGTACGCAGTGATGACCCGCCCGGCCGCCGGCATCGGCGAGGAAATGCTGGCCCGCTCGCTACCCGAAGCCTTTGGTCGCAATGTAGTCAACGTGATCCTGGTGGACTTCCGCGGCTTCGATACGTTTGGCGAGATCACCGTGTTCGGTATGGCCGCGCTGCTGGTGCATGCCTTGCTGCGGCGGGCGCGGATGGCGCCGGAGAAGGTCATGCCCGGCCCGCCGATCGCACTGCCGGTGCCGGCGGATCTGGCGCAGATCATGTTTCCGCTGACGCTGACGGTGTCGTTCTTCCTGTTCCTGCGCGGACACAACGCGCCGGGCGGTGGCTTTATCGCCGGCCTGGTGTTGGCGGTACCGTTGCTGATCCAATATGTCATCCAGGGCGCGAGCTCGGTGGAGTCGCGCTTTGGTTTCGACTACGTGCGCTGCATCGGCGTCGGTCTGTTGGTTGCCGGCACCAGCGGTGTGGCCTCGTGGTTGTTCGGCGTGCCGTTCCTCACCAGTGGTCACCTGGTGCTGGACCTGCCGGTGATTGGCGAACTGGAATTGGCCAGCGCGATGGGCTTTGACACCGGCGTGTACCTGGTCGTGTTTGGCGGCGCAATGCTGATCCTGTCGATGCTGGGCACGATTCGGCCTTCGCTGACCCAGGTGGCCCGCGAAGGTGTGATCGACACCGATCGCCGCTCACTACGCACCGGCGAGGTGGACCGCTGATGGAACTGGCACTGGCCTCCGCGATTGGCTTGCTGACGGCCGCGGGCATCTACCTGCTGCTGCGTGCGCGCAGTTTTGACGTCATCCTGGGTATGACCTTGTTGTCATACGCCACCAACCTGCTGATTTTCGCCTGCGGCCGTGTCGTCGCCGGCAAGCCGCCGGTGCTGCGTGCCTTCGCGCCCACCACGCTGGCGCATTACACCGATCCCTTGCCGCAAGCCTTGGTGCTGACCGCGATCGTGATCGCCTTCGCGATGACCGCAGTGAGCATCGTGCTGGCGATCCGCAGCCGCGCCGACAATGGCAGTGACCATGTCGACGGCATCGAAGGCGAACGACTGCAGGAAGCGCGCAATCAAGCTCGCCTGCAGAAGCGGAAGCGCCGCGCATGATGGCCCATCTGCCGCTGCTGCCGATTCTGATTCCCTTGTTTGCCGCAGGCCTGGCGCTGCTGGCCGAGCACCGCCGTTTCGGGATGGCGCCGCAACGCGCGATCGCCGCGCTGTCCTTGTTGGCGCAGCTGGTGGTAGCGGGGTTGTTGCTGCAGCGGGTGAGCCAGGGCGAGATTCTGGTCTATCTGCTCGGCGACTGGCCGGCGCGGCTGGGCATCAGCTTGATGGTGGATCGCCTGGCCGCGCTGATGGTGACGGTGGCCTTGTTGCTGGGCATCGCCTGCTGGATACACGCCTGCGCGGGTTGGGACCGGCGTGCGCCGCATTTCCAGGCGTTCTTCCAGATCCAGCTGATGGGATTGAACGGTGCGTTCCTGACCGGAGACTTGTTCAACCTGTTCGTGTTCTTTGAAGTGCTGCTGATCGCCTCATACGGCTTGTTACTCAGCGGCGGTCGCGGCGGACGCCTGCGTGCAGGCTTCCACTACGTCAGCGTCAACATTGCCGCGTCCACCTTGTTCCTGATGGCGCTGGGCTTGCTGTACGGATTGCTCGGCAGCTTGAACATGGCCGAGATGGCGGCGCGGGTGGCGACTGCATCTGCCCACGACCGCCTGCTGGTGCAAGCAGCGGCCAGTTTGCTGCTGCTGGTGTTCTGCACCAAGGCGGCGTTGTTGCCGCTGTCGCTGTGGCTGCCGGAAACCTATGCGCGCGCGCCCGGCTCGGTCGCCGCGTTGTTCGCGGTAATGACCAAGGTCGGGCTGTACGCGGTGCTGCGCGTGTCGACCTTGCTGTTTGGATCTGCTGCCGGTGTGTTGGCCAATTTCGCCGGCCCGGCCCTGCTGGTCGCCGGCGTGGCGACGCTGGCGCTGGCGTCGCTGGGCGTGATCGCGTCGACGCGCCTGCGCGTGCTGGCCAGTTACCTGGTGCTGGCCTCGGCAGCCACCTTGTTTATCGCGTTCTCGCTGGGCCGGCCGGACACCATTGGTGCGGGCTTGTTTTATCTGGTGCACAGCACCTTTGCCGGCGCGGCCCTGTTCTTGATCGCCCATCATGTGCGCCGCCATCGCGATGGCGATACGGCGGTGGCCGGCTTGTCGGCGCGCGGCTGGACGGTGGCGGGTGTGATGTTCCTGGTGGCGGCTGTCTCCCTCGCAGGCTTGCCACCGCTGTCGGGCTTTCTGGGCAAGCTGGCGCTGCTGGATGCCACGCGTGATCACGCTGAAATCTGGCTGGCGCTGTTGCTCAGCAGCTTTGTGGTGTTGATTGGCCTGGCGCGTGCGGGCACCCGGGTGTTCTGGAAACAGGCGCCCAGCGCCAGTCAGGTGGCCCTGGCTTCGCCGGTGCTGCCGGCGCGGCGATTGGAAGTCGTCGCCACCGTCTTGCTGCTGGGATACGGCGTGGCGATCACCGTCGCGGCCGCTCCTTTGTTCGCTTATACCCAGGCGGCTGCCACGCAATTGGCTGCGCCTGCGCAGTACCTGGAACACATGCGGGCTCAGACTCCCATCCTGAGGTCACCCTGATGGGCCGCCTGCGCAAAACCCTGCTGCCCTCCTTGCCGCTCAGCCTGACGGTGTTCTGCTTCTGGCTGCTGCTCAACTCCGAGATCAGCTGGGGCCATACCTTGATGGCCTTGCTGTTGGCGGTGGTGATTCCCTTGTTCGCTGCGCGCCTGGACCGCGAGTTCGCGCGCATCGGCCGGCTGCGGCGAGTTCCCAGGATGCTGTGGATTCTGGGCTGGGACATCGTGCTGTCGAATATTGAAGTGGCGCGACGTGTGCTGGGAGCGGAGCGCGCGATCACGCCGGGCTTTATCTGGGTGCCGCTGGACATCGGCAACATCCACGGCATTGCCGCGTTGACGAGCATCATCACGTTGACCCCGGGCACGCTGTCGGCGGTGCTGTCCGATGATCGTCGCTACCTGCTGGTGCACGTGTTCAACCTGAAGGACGCGCAGGAAGTGATCGACCAGATCAAACGTCGCTACGAGGCGCCCTTGATGGAGATCTTCCCATGACTCCCATTTCCCTGGTCGCGTGGGCGATCCTGGCGTCGATGCATGTGGTCGGGTTGGCCATGCTGCTGGCGCTGTATCGCTTGCTACGCGGCCCCACCGTGCCGGATCGCATCCTCGCGCTGGATACGCTGTTTGTCGCCACCATTGCCGAGGTCATGCTGTTCGGCATGCACAAAGACACGCCGATTTATTTTGAGGCGGCCTTGATCATCGCCATGCTGGGCTTTGTCGGCACGGTGGTGCTGAGCAAGTACATCCTGCGCCGGGACATCGTCGAATGAGCTGGGTCGTGGCTGGACTGTTGGTCGCGCTGCTGGCGGTGGGCAGCTTTTTCATCCTGCTCGGCTCCTACAGCCTTGCCAAGCTGAAAGACTTCTTCAAGCGTCTGCATGGGCCGACCAAGGCGACCACGCTGGGGGTGGGTTGCATCTTGCTGGCATCGGTCGGGTATCACTTCTTTCTCGGCCAGGACCCGCAGCCTCGCGAGTTGCTGGTCACTGCCTTCTTGTTTATCACCGCACCGATCAGTGCGCATCTGATGGCCAAGGCGGCGCTCTCCCTGAAGATGGCCGAACGGCCGCCACTGCCTGATGCGGATTCATCGCAACCGCCTGCGGCCGCCGACGAATCCGACGCCCGCTGATCAGCGCAGCAGCGCAATCTCCAGCACCACCCACGCCACGAACGCCAGAGTGAGGATGGCGCCTTCGCCGCGACTGATCCGCAGATCGCCACGCAGCATCGGATAAAGCACCAGCACGAAGGCGATGGCCGCCGGCAACTCCAGCCGCACAAAGGATTCCGGCAGCGGCAGCGGACGCAGCGCCGCCATGCCGCCGACGATCACCAACAGATTGAACACGCTGGAGCCGATCACATGACCGGCCACCATGTCGCCTTGTCCGCGTCGCGCGGCGGCGATGGCAGCTGCCACTTCGGGTAACGCAGTGCCGATCGCGACCGGCAACAAGCCGGTCAGCAGCGGCGACAGGTGCAGCGACGCGCCGATAGTGGTCGCTGAGGCCACCACGTAGCGGGCACCGAAATACAGCAAGGCCGCCGCGACAACAAACCGAAGCAGGTTCATCCACAACGCACCGCGCGTACTGGCGTAGATTTCTACCCCGGCGCGCACCTGGCTGCTTTCATGGCGTGCGCGCGCCAGCAGCAACACCAGCATCACCACGAAGGCGGCCAGCAAAAGCAGGCCTTCCACGCGTCCGATGACGCCGTCCAGGCCGAACACCATCAGCAAGGCGCTGGCCAGACCCAGCACCAATAGCAGCGGTGACAACAGACGCATGCGGATCATCAAAGGCGCAGCGAGCGCGGCCAAGCCCAGGGTCAGGCCCAGATTGACGATGTTGCTGCCCACTGCATTGCCCAGCGCCAGTTCCTGCGAACCGACCCAGAAGGCGCGGGCATTGACGGCCAGCTCGGGCAAGGAGGTGCCGAAGGCGATCAGTAGCAGTCCGGCTACAAAGGGCGAAGCGCCGATGCGCTGCGCCAGGCCCGACGCGCCTTTGACGATGGAATTACCGCCCAGTGCCAGCA
>Ga0247823_10005119_pt1 | contig 10448 bp, 9 predicted proteins | sample 13C_PalmiticAcid_2_FD_192426 | JGI IMG/M metagenome (GOLD analysis project Ga0247823, IMG submission 192426) | Soil microbial communities from agricultural site in Penn Yan, New York, United States - 13C_PalmiticAcid_Day30 | ecosystem: Environmental > Terrestrial > Soil > Agricultural land...
TCCCAGGGGGCTACATACGTAGCATCATTTGAAAATTTGAGAATGACGGATGTTGAATCCGTCGGCGGCAAGAATGCGTCACTTGGCGAAATGATCAGCCAATTGGCTAATGCTGGAGTACGCGTGCCGGGTGGATTTGCAACTACTGCACAGGCGTTTCGGGACTTTCTGGCTCATAGTGTAAACGGCGGCGCGACGCTGGCGCGGCGTATTGCAGACCGATTGTCTGCTCTTAATATTGATGACGTAAGAGCGTTGGCCCAAGCCGGTGCCGATATTCGCCAATGGATTCTCGATACGCCATTTCAGCCGCAGCTGGAAGAAGAGATTCGTGCATTTTATCAACAGCTTGTGGCCGAATCATCAGCAGAAATGTCATTTGCTGTGCGGTCGTCCGCAACAGCAGAAGATTTGCCGGACGCTTCTTTTGCGGGGCAGCAGGAAACTTTCCTGAATGTCGTAGGTATTGATAACGTGTTGGAAGCGATCAAGCACGTGTTCGCGTCTCTCTATAACGACCGCGCAATTTCCTATCGTGTACACAAGGGTTTTACTCATGCGGAAGTCGCTCTGTCTGCCGGCATCCAGCGTATGGTTCGTTCCGATGTGGGCGCTGCAGGCGTAATGTTTACACTGGATACTGAGTCCGGTTTCAAGGACGTGGTGTTCATCACCTCTAGCTACGGCCTAGGGGAAACCGTGGTGCAGGGAGCCGTCAATCCGGACGAATTTTACGTCCACAAGCCGATGTTGGAGCAAGGCAAGCTGCCAATTATTCGTCGCAACATTGGTTCAAAGCTGATCAAGATGGAGTTTACCGGCGAGGCGAAAGCGGGGCGCTCCGTAAAGACCGTCGATGTGCCGATCGAGCTGCGCAATCGCTATTCTCTGACCGATCAAGAAATCGTTGAGTTGGCCAAGTACGCTGTCATCATCGAGAAGCACTACGCTCGCCCAATGGACATCGAGTGGGGCAAGGATGGTCGTGACGGAAAACTGTACATTCTGCAGGCTCGCCCGGAGACCGTGAAATCGCAGCAGAAATCGACCGATGCTCAGCAGCGCTTCAAACTCAAAGGTAGTGGAACAATATTGGCATCGGGACGTGCCATCGGTCAGAAAATCGGCGCCGGCCCGGTACGCGTAATTCGTGATCCGTCCGAAATGGAGCGTGTGCAGCCGGGCGATGTGTTGGTTGCAGACATGACTGATCCGAATTGGGAGCCGGTAATGAAGCGCGCTTCGGCCATCGTCACTAATCGTGGTGGCCGTACCTGCCATGCCGCGATTATTGCGCGTGAACTCGGTGTGCCTGCTGTGGTGGGTTGCGGCAACGCCACTGATATGCTCAAGGATGGCACGCTAGTGACAGTGTCCTGTGCTGAAGGTGATGAGGGAAAAATTTATGACGGTTTGCTGGAGACTGAAGTAACGGAAGTGTTGCGTGGCGAACTGCCCGAACTGCCATTGAAGATCATGATGAATGTCGGCAATCCTCAACTGGCATTCGATTTTCAGTCAATCCCGAATGGTGGTGTGGGCTTGGCACGCTTGGAATTCATTATTAACAACAACATCGGCGTGCATCCAAAAGCGATTCTCGAGTATCCAGGTATCGATGCCGATTTGAAGAAGGCAGTCGAATCTGTCGCGCGCGGCCATGCATCGCCAAAGGCATTTTACGTGGACAAGCTGGCCGAAGGCGTAGCCACGATTGCCGCCGCTTTCTGGCCAAAACCTGTCATCGTGCGCCTGTCTGATTTTAAGTCGAACGAGTACAAGAAGTTGATCGGTGGGTCGCGCTACGAGCCTGACGAAGAAAACCCGATGCTTGGTTTCCGGGGTGCTGCACGCTATCTGGCAGCTGACTTTGCCGAGTCGTTCGAGATGGAGTGTTTGGCCATGAAGCGTGTGCGCAACGATATGGGATTGAGCAACGTTGAAATCATGGTGCCTTTCGTTCGCACGCTTGGCCAAGCCAAAAAAGTGGTTGATCTACTTGCTAGTAATGGTTTGAAACGGGGTGAAAACGGCCTGCGCCTGATTATGATGTGTGAGGTGCCATCTAATGCGATTCTGGCAGAGCAGTTCTTGGAATACTTCGACGGCTTTTCAATTGGCTCCAATGATTTGACTCAATTGACGCTAGGTTTGGATCGAGATTCCGGCATGGAGTTGCTCGCTGCAGATTTCGATGAGCGTGATCCTGCAGTACGAGCACTATTATCGAAAGCAATTTCCGCATGCCGAGCACAGGGAAAGTACATTGGAATTTGCGGACAGGGACCCTCGGACCATCCGGATTTTGCTGAATGGCTGATGAAGGAGGGCATTGCTTCGATCTCGCTGAACCCCGATACGGTTATCGAAACATGGCAAACGTTGGCATCAAAAAAATGATTTGACGCTTCAATCTGAGTTGACACTTGAAAGCGCGGGTACACAAGCCCGCGCTTTTTGTTTTTTGTGAGATGTTGTAAGCAGACCAAAATTAGGCAAATTCGTTTGTGCCGGTAACATTTTGGATTAGACTTGAAGCAATTTGCTATCGAACAATAACCAACCAAAACAGCAGTACAGGGTGTATTGCGCCTCCGGCACCTTTTGGGTGGCGGGGGCTTTTTGTTTGGAAGAATAAAAAGAGTGGGGGCGAGAATGAGTGACTGGATACTTTGGTTTGGGTTGGCCGGTGTGCTCGTGGTTTTCGAAATGCTGACCGGTACATTTTATTTGTTGATGCTCGCAATCGGCCTATCTGCTGCAGGGGTGGCAGCGCTGCTGAATATGGGGCAGGCGCTGCAACTCATTGCTGCAGCTGTCATTGGAGTGTCTGCTATTTATGTTCTGCGGCGTAGCAAACTCGGAAGATCGAAGGAAGAAGATCCCGCTCGTGATCCGAACGTTAATCTTGATATTGGCCAAGCATTAATGATTGATGTCTGGTGTGGCAATGTGGGGGAAACTCGGGCCGCGCGAGCAATGTACCGCGGAGCAATGTGGGATGTGGAACTTGCGCAGAACGCCCTTGCTCTGCCAGGATTGTTCGTAATCCAGGAAGTGCGTGGGAACCGTCTGATCGTGACAAACAACAAACTTAACAATAACTCACAAAAAGGGGGAGCATGATGGAAATCGATTTCAGTAGCCTCACCATAATTCTGTTCATCATCGGTGCCGTTTTCATTATCAAAGCGATTCATGTGGTGCCTCAGCAAAATGCCTGGGTAGTGGAGCGTCTAGGAAAATATCATGCGACCCTTGGCCCCGGGTTGACGATCGTCCTGCCTTTTATCGATCGTATTGCGTATAAACACTCCTTGAAGGAAATTCCGCTCGATGTGCCAAGTCAAGTGTGCATCACCAAAGATAATACGCAACTGCAAGTGGATGGCATCCTGTACTTTCAGGTGACCGATCCGATGCGTGCATCGTACGGATCATCCAATTATGTGTTTGCCATAACGCAGATGGCGCAGACTACGTTGCGTTCGGTGATAGGGCGTATGGAGCTCGATAAGACGTTCGAGGAGCGTGAGCATATCAACCGCAGCATTGTCGATGCGATTGATGAGTCGGCGGCGAACTGGGGGGTGAAAGTGATGCGTTATGAAATCAAGGATTTGACGCCGCCGAAGGAGATATTGCATGCGATGCAGCAGCAGATCACGGCGGAGCGCGAAAAGCGGGCATTGATTGCCGCATCAGAAGGGCGCAAACAAGAGCAAATCAATATCGCCACTGGTGAACGTGAGGCTGCAATTGCCAGATCGGAAGGCGAGAAGCAGGCAGCCATTAATCGTGCACAAGGGGAGGCTGCTGCCATCCTGTCGATTGCGGATGCGAGCGCCGAAGCTTTGCGTAAGACTGGTTCAGCGATTCGCGAACCAGGAGGAAACGACGCGGTTAACCTCAAAGTGGCTGAACAGTATGTGAGTGCATTCTCGCAACTGGCCAAGACCAACAATTCGATTATCGTACCGGCCAACCTGAGCGATATCAGCGGACTAATCGCCGGCGCTTTACAAGTGGTGAGGTCGCAGCAGAAAAATTGACAATTAATGCATCGTCGTCATCACGTCACATGACAACGAGATTTGAAGATGGGTTAACGGCGATTCTGTTTCAGGATCGATTGTTGTTCGCGTTGCCAATCACGTTCTTTTGCTGTTTCGCGCTTGTCATGCTGCTTCTTGCCTTTGGCTAGACCGATCTCGCATTTGATCCGGCCTTTTGCGTAATGCATGTTGAGCGGAACCAGCGTATAGCCGGCGCGTTCCACTTTGCCGATTAATTTTTTTATTTCCTCTGCATTTAGCAGCAGTTTGCGTGTCCGTACCGGATCAGGGGTTACATGAGTGGATGCTGTCGGCAACGGGCTGATGTGCGAGCCAAACAAGAATACTTCTCCCTGACGCACTATTACATAGGCTTCTTTTAGTTGCACGCGGCCGGCGCGAATCGCCTTTACTTCCCAGCCATGTAAAACCATGCCTGCTTCGTAACGTTCCTCGATGAAGTAATCATGGAAGGCCTTTTTGTTATCAACAATGGTCATGAATGTGGGAAGCCGGGGAGGTCAGTTAAAATTCTGGTTTCGTATTTTATCAAACGGTTTATTTTCAATGGCTGTCGTACATAAGTCGGTATTGCTTGGCTACAGCGCTGAACAGATGTTCGCATTGGTGGACAATATCGAAAACTATCCAAAGTTCCTGCCGTGGTGCGGTGGTGCAGAGGTAAAGCAGCGTGATGGAGACAGGGTTGTCGCCACTATCTTGATCAACTATCACGGAGTAAAGCAAACTTTTACTACCGAAAATACGAATGTGGTGCCCATCTCGATGAATATGGTGTTGGTCGAGGGGCCTTTCAAGCACCTGAATGGAACTTGGCTTTTCAAGCCTTTGCGTGAGGATGCTTGTAAAGTCGAATTCGATTTGCGCTACGAATTCTCTAGCAAGTTGCTGGAGCATCTCATCGGCCCAGTGTTCAATATGATCGCTAACAGTTTCGTCGACTCATTCTGCAAGCGGGCCGAGGTCGTATATGGCTGAGATTAGTGTGCAGGTCTGCTATGCGGCGCCAAGTGGGCAGATGCTACGCGAACTGGCATTGCCGGAAGGTGCGGATTTGCTCATGGCAATCGAGCAAAGTGGAGTGCTACGCGATGTGCCTAGTATCGATCTTGCCACGTGTTGCGTTGGTATCTACGGAAAGCTAAAAGCATATAACACTATTTTACGGGATCGCGACCGAATTGAAATCTACCGTCCCTTGGTGGCGGACCCTAAAGATTCGCGACGCAGACGGGCGGCTAAAAAGGAAAACTCAAAGGTTCGTTGAGGGGGCCGCTTTCTGTCGCTTCTATTTGCTCATTTGCAGCTTTCAAGCATGTTCCGAGCGTCTTGTAATTCACGGGCCCGTTGATCGTCCGTCAAGTAGGCGCGCTCGCCGTTCTTTTCTGTTCGGACAATGCGTCGTCCCGACTCCAAGGTGCGCTGAAATGCTCGGGCATGCTCACATTCTTTCGCCTTCTGTGTCGCTTGTCGTCGCTCTTCCATCGCAATTTTTTCTTTTTCGGCCTGTTGGAGTTTGCGCTTGCGAAATTCGGCATCCTTTTCGGCGATCGTTATTTCCGTTCTTGCGGCGCTGCGGGCATTGGATATCGTGACCGGTGCGTCAGGAGCGGTTAAGTTCGGCGCCCTAAGAATGCGACTTGCCGGCACCGATGATTCTGGCGGCATATCGGAGAACTGTTTTACGCCTTTGTCATCGAGCCAGATATATTGAGCCGAGGCGCCACTGGTCATGCTAAATGCGGCTGCGGCCGTGATTGCAGTAATCAAGCGTCGAGCGCGGTAATGGTGGTTATTCATTGGAGGCCCCAGATCTTCAGTTATAGCCGATTTCGCCATGCTTTATCCGCGATGTCAATCAAGGGCGGCAGGCCTTAACGAACAAGTATGTAAAGGCAACGGATTACTGTATAATCCGCTTTTGCGCCTATAGGAATCACTATGCGTCTCCTCCAGAAAGCACTCACATTCGATGACGTGCTGCTTGTTCCGGCACATTCGGACATTCTTCCCAAAGATACTTCTCTCAAAACGCGCTTGACGCGTAATATCACGCTGAATATTCCACTGCTATCGGCTGCGATGGATACAGTGACGGAGGCTCGACTTGCCATTGCGATGGCACAGGAGGGTGGAATCGGTATCGTGCACAAGAACCTCAAGCCAAAAGACCAGGCGCGGGAAGTCGCCAAGGTAAAACGTTTTGAGTCTGGTGTGGTGCGCGATCCGATCACGATTCCACCGACAATGCGCATTCGTGATGTTATTGCACTATCCGAACAGCATGGCATCAGCGGTTTTCCCGTCGTGGAGGGCAAGCTCGTGGTGGGTATTATTACCAACCGTGATTTGCGTTTTGAAGAAGAGCTGGATGCGGAAGTGCGTGCAAAGATGACGCCTCGCGAAAAACTGGTGCACGTCAAGGAGGGGGCCGACCTTTCCGAAGCCAAGCGCTTAATGAATAAGCATCGTCTTGAGCGCGTGATTGTAGTCAATGATGCATTTGAATTGCGCGGTCTGATCACTGTTAAAGATATTCAAAAAGCGACTGAGCATCCGAATGCATGCAAGGATGAACACGGCAAACTCCGGGTTGGCGCAGCAGTCGGCGTCGGTCCCGACAATGATGAGCGTATTGATTTGCTGGTGAAGGCCGGTGTTGATGTGATCGTGGTCGATACGGCGCACGGACATTCAAAAGGCGTGCTTGATCGAGTTAAGTGGGTAAAAACAAATTATCCGCAGGTCGATGTCATCGGCGGCAACATTGCCACGGCCGCTGCCGCTGTCGCACTGGTGGAACATGGTGCCGATGGTGTAAAGGTGGGTATCGGTCCAGGGTCAATCTGTACTACCCGTATTGTTGCCGGAGTCGGTGTGCCGCAGATTTCTGCGATCTCGAACGTGGCTGATGCGCTCAAAGACAGTGGTATTCCTTGTATCGCAGACGGCGGCATCCGCTTTTCGGGAGATATTTCCAAGGCGTTGGCGGCAGGGGCATCGAGCGTCATGATGGGAAGTATGTTCGCGGGTACAGAAGAGGCGCCGGGTGAAGTGATCTTGTTCCAGGGACGTAGCTATAAGTCGTACCGCGGCATGGGCAGCCTAGGGGCAATGTCCGAAGGTTCGGCAGATCGCTATTTTCAGGACTCTGCAAGCAATGCCGACAAGCTGGTGCCAGAAGGCATTGAGGGGCGTGTTCCTTATAAAGGCAGCGTATTGGCAATTTTGTACCAGTTAGTTGGTGGAGTGCGTTCATCGATGGGATATTGTGGTTGTGCGACGATCGACGAATTCCGTGAAAAAGCGGAATTTGTGGAAATCACCGCCGCCGGTATGCGCGAATCTCATGTGCATGATGTGCAGATCACAAAAGAAGCCCCTAACTATCGTGCGGACTGATTATTCTGCATCTCTCCGTTAAGCTTAAGGTAAGGGCTTTATGAGCAGCACGGCAATCTCCAGACAGGCGGAGGCCCCGGTCCCGCATGGGGAGCCGGCCGATTCCTTGCGCGCAGATCTTGATCCGCAGATGCTGCGGATTCGCCGCATCGGGAAGCGAATGTTCGATGTCGCCAATTGCATCATTATCCTTGGAAATGCTCAGCCCAATTTCCAGGATGACGCACGGTCGGCAGCTTCTGCTGAAGTCGCGTTCTGTTACAGCATTTCTGCTTCGGACGAGGTGGTGGTCGTGTCTGATGCCAGCAAGCATTTGTCGCTCGGTCAGCATGATTCGGTGGCAGGTGCCCCCCATATCAGATTTTATGCCTCGCATCCGGTTTATAACCACGACAAGGTATTGGTGGGTAGTATCAGTCTGATTGATTACTCCCCCCGCCCATTGTTTCCGGAAAGCGATAAGAGGATGCTGGCCGACCTTGCGGCATTGGTGGAGCGCGAACTTGAATTGCGTTCGATGAATGCATCGCAACTCGACCTGCAAAAGAAAAACAAGAATTTACGTCGCAAATCCCAGATCGACCCATTGATTGGTACGTGGAACAGGGGCGCGATCATGCGTATTCTTTCCATTGAGGAGGAGCGGTGCGAGAAGGCTGGCATACCTTTATCGCTGATCGTGGCCGATCTGGATTTCTTCAAGAGGATCAACGATACGTATGGACATCCAGCAGGCGATGCAGTGCTGGTGAAGGTTGCCAGTAGATTACGCTCCTGTATTCGGCCGCAGGAGGCGCTTGGACGTTATGGCGGGGAGGAGTTTCTGATCGTTTTGCCGGGGGCGTCGCATGCCACGGCCATGACGGTTGCCGACCGCATGCGGATGGCGATTGCCGCGCAACCGGAAATGATAGGCGATACCACGCTGAATCTTACAATCAGCGCGGGTGTCGCATCAACCGATATGTTCCCGGACGCGAGTGTCGAAGAACTGATTAGCCGAGCCGATATGGCGTTGTACGCCGCCAAAGATGCGGGCCGCAATCGGGTAGTAAAGGCAACACCGGATTTATCCTGATGTTTGAAAGCCATTTCCATGCATTCTAAAATTCTTATTCTTGATTTTGGTTCCCAGGTTACTCAACTGATCGCACGCCGTGTGCGCGAGGTGGGGGTCTTTTCAGAGGTTTATCCCTACGATGTCAGCGACGACTTCATCCGTAGTTATGGGGCCGCCGGCATCATCCTTTCTGGTGGGCCGAATTCGGTGACAGAAGGGGATACTCCGCGGGCACCGCAGGCTGTGTTTGAGGCCGGCGTTCCTGTACTCGGCATTTGCTATGGTATGCAGACGATGGCAGAGCAGCTTGGCGGCAAGGTCGAAAACGGCAAGGTGCGCGAGTTCGGTTATGCAGAAGTGCGGGCACGTGGACATACCGCATTACTGAACGGTATCAGTGACTTCGTAACAGACGAAGGCCATGGCATGCTGAAAGTATGGATGAGCCACGGCGATAAAATTCATGAAATGCCGCCTGGCTTCAAGTTGATGGCATCGACAGACAATTGCCCTATTGCAGGCATGGCGGATGAAGAGCGGAAACTGTACGCACTGCAGTTCCACCCGGAAGTGACGCATACGATGCAGGGCAAGGCTATCCTTGGCCGCTTTGTGCATGAAATATGTGGTTGCAAGTCGGATTGGAACATGCCGGACTATATTTCCGAAGCCGTTGAAGCGATTCGGAAGCAAGTGGGCGACGAGGAGGTGATTCTCGGTTTGTCTGGTGGGGTCGATAGTAGCGTTGCGGCGGCGCTGATTCACCGTGCGATTGGCGAGCAGCTGACCTGTGTATTCGTCGATCATGGATTGTTGCGTCTCGACGAAGGTGCAATGGTGATGAACATGTTTGCCAAGAACCTGGGCGTCAAGGTAATTCATGTCGATGCAACGGAACAGTTCATGGGCAAGCTGGCAGGTGTGGCCGACCCGGAAGCAAAGCGCAAGATCATCGGTCGTGAATTTGTTGAAGTCTTTCAGGTCGAGGCTGCCAAGCTGAAGAACGCGAAGTGGCTGGCGCAAGGGACGATTTATCCAGATGTCATTGAAAGCGCGGGTAAGGGCAAAAAAACGGCGCATACCATCAAGAGCCACCATAATGTCGGCGGCCTTCCGGAGACGCTTAACCTTAAATTGCTCGAACCGTTGCGCGAACTGTTCAAGGATGAGGTGCGTGAACTCGGTGTGGCACTCGGCCTTCCTCACGACATGGTGTATCGCCATCCCTTCCCAGGGCCTGGTTTAGGCGTACGCATTCTGGGCGAGGTGAAAAAAGAGTATGCGGACCTGCTGCGCCGAGCGGACGCAATTTTCATCGACGAGCTGCGCAATACGAAGGATGAAGAGGGGCAATCCTGGTACGACAAGACCAGTCAGGCTTTCGCCGTTTTCCTACCTGTAAAATCGGTTGGCGTGATGGGCGATGGACGGACTTATGAATACGTGGTTGCTCTTCGTGCCGTTCAGACTCAGGATTTCATGACGGCGCATTGGGCACACTTACCGCATGCATTGCTCGGCAAGGTGTCGAACCGGATCATCAACGAAGTACGGGGACTCAACCGTGTCGTGTATGACATTTCCGGCAAGCCGCCTGCAACCATCGAGTGGGAATAGGCTTACTTGACGAGCCTTGGTTGCGTGCTTAACTGAAAAAACGTCACGCGGAGAGAGACGGAGGTTTCTTCGCTTTTGTGTGGCGTTTTCCTCCGCAAGGATAGCGTGAAGTCTGACGTACTTGCATTCCTTCACCTGTACCAATGTCGTCACCGACGTGTGAACGATCCGGGATCAATGTGACTTACAGCGTTAAAGAGATTTTTTATACCCTGCAGGGCGAGGGCACGCATGCAGGACGTCCAGCGGTGTTCTGCCGCTTCGCTGGCTGTAATTTGTGGAACGGTAAAGAG
>Ga0247823_10005120_pt1 | contig 10448 bp, 9 predicted proteins | sample 13C_PalmiticAcid_2_FD_192426 | JGI IMG/M metagenome (GOLD analysis project Ga0247823, IMG submission 192426) | Soil microbial communities from agricultural site in Penn Yan, New York, United States - 13C_PalmiticAcid_Day30 | ecosystem: Environmental > Terrestrial > Soil > Agricultural land...
GCTTCAACCAATCCGTGATGAGAATATTGAAGTTGTCACGCAGATGGTCTTCGCGCGCATTCAGGAAATAATCCAGGTAGCGGCTGTTGTTGAGGTGAGCCAGCGGATCGCAGTCCGGGAAGCGGACAATGTAAAAACTCTTGAGTTCCATAATGATGAAGGTATGATCATCGGGTGAATTGCGCCGGACAGCTGCTTATTTTTTCGCTTCGTCCGGTTTCATCTCCTCCGATTGTGATAACAGTTTGATTATTGTATACTTTTTATCCGGGCAAGTCCCGGGAGACAGCTGTGATAACAGCTTTGTTCAGTAAAAAGATCGGCAGGAAAGAAAAATATTTCGCAGATTACAGGAGAGATCATTAAAAAGCATCTTATGTCGTTTGACCAGGACCAGACGGGGCAATTGCAGCGCAAGCAAGGCATCCTCTCAATCATAAAGGATTCATTCAAGAGTGAAAACCAGGATTTCACCAAAGGCAGTATCCGCAAAGGCGTGGTATTGCTGGCCATTCCCATGGTACTTGAAATGATCATGGAAAGTGTGTTTGCCCTGGTGGACATTTATTTCGTGGGGCATATTGAAGGTCATGCTTCGCAGGCCGTTACCACAGTGGTGCTTACGGAATCAGTGCTGATGATCCTCTACTCCGCGGCTATGGCCTTAAGTATGGGAGCTACGGCAGTAGTTGCCCGTCGCGTGGGAGAGAAGAATATTGAAGGCGCTTCAAGAAGTGCGGCGCAGGCCATCAACCTCGGCCTGGTAGTTACGCTATTGATCAGTTTGCTCGGCTCCTTCTTTGCCAGCGATGTGCTGCGCATCATGGGCGGTTCTGCCGAAGTGATTGAAGTTGGTACAACATATACGAGGATCATGTTTGGCGGATCGATCGTGATCGTACTGCTCTTCCTGATCAACGGAGTATTCCGCGGAGCAGGCAATGCCAATATCGCCATGTGGTCACTTTGGATCGCCAACGGGATCAATATCATCCTCTGCCCTATCCTGATCCATTTCTTCGGACTGCCGGGGGCAGCCATGGCCACTACTATCGGCCGCGGAACAGGCGTGCTCTACCAGTTGTATCATCTTTTCAAGTCGAGACGCGGACTGCTGAATATCAAAAAACTTTACTTCAAACCAGACTGGCCCATTCTGAAAACCCTGTACGGGCTCAGCTGGGTGGCCTTTCTGCAGTTCTTCATTGCATCTGCCAGCTGGATGTTCCTCAACAGGCTGGTAGCACAATTCGGAGACGATGCCGTTGCCGGTTATGGCGTGGCCATCCGTGTACTGATGTTCTTCCTGTTGCCGGCATGGGGCCTGAGCAATGCGGCAGCCACGCTGGTAGGACAGAACCTGGGAGCAGGGCAGCCGGAGCGCGCCGAGAAATCCGTGTGGACCACCGCCCTGTACAATGCCATCTTCATGGCCTTTGTTACACTGATCTGCCTGGTGTTTGCGGACCAGATCATCATGTTCATGAATGATAACGAAGCCATGGCCGTGTATGGCAAGAAAGCATTGCATATCATCAGCCTCGGTTATATATTTTATGGAGTGGGGATGGTTGTCACCAATTCGTTTAACGGAGCAGGTGATACCAAAACGCCCACCTTCATTAACCTGTTTGGATTCTGGGCGTTTCAGATCCCGCTGGCCTGGATTTTGAGTATCCGGCTGGAAATGGGGCCCACCGGCGTTTTCATAGCAGTGGTAACTGCAGAAACGCTGATCAGCTTTGCCGGCATCATCCTTTTCAGAAGAGGCAAATGGAAGCAGGTGAAGATCTGATAACGCCGGAAGCCCTTTTATTCAGTACATTTAGTACCTAATAAAGCGGCATGAATTATCTATCCAACAATATTGTACGGCAGGTGCTGATCCTGATGGTGATCCTTCTTATAGGAGTAGTGCTTTTTATAAACCTGCAATTTTTCCTGCCTTCTTTCCTGGGAGCCTATACTTTTTATGTGCTGCTGCGCAAATGGATGTTCCTGCTTACAGACAAGTACAAATGGAAGAAATCACTGGCAGCCCTGGTACTGATGCTGGCCTCCTTCCTCATAATCCTGCTGCCGATACTGTTACTGGTGAATATGATGGCCGGAAAAGTGGCCTGGGCCATTGAACACTCCAATGAGATCCTCACCAGTATCGAAAAATATGTGAACCAGTATGAAGCCCGTTTCAAGATCGAGATCATAACGGATGAGAATATACGAAAACTGACCACCTACTCGGCAGAGATGCTGCCCAAGATCCTCAACGCCACTTTCAATACCGTTTTCACAGTAGTGATGCTGTACTTTGTACTTTATTTCATGCTGGTGGAAGGCCGTAAAATGGAATCGAGGTTTTACGATTGGGTTCCGTTGAAGGACGAGAACGTGATCCGCATCCGCAAGGAGATGAACGGCATGGTCTTTTCCAATGCTGTTGGCATTCCGCTGATAGCCCTCATCCAGGGCCTCGTAGCCTTGCTGGGATTTGTACTACTGGGCGTGCAGGAGCCGATATTCTGGTTCGTGATAGTATGTATCACGGCGATGCTGCCCGTTGTGGGCGCCGCCCTGGCCTATGTGCCGCTGGCCCTGATCTTTTTTGCAGAGGACGCGCCTGTCAGAGGGGTGCTGATGCTGGTCTATGGCTTCGGTATCATTGGGTTAGTGGACAATTTCGCCCGTTTCTGGCTCCAGCGTAAAATGGGGGATGTGCATCCCCTGATCACAGCATTCGGGGTGATCATCGGTATCCCGATCTTCGGATTCATCGGATTGATCTTCGGACCTATTCTCATATCTCTTTTCCTCCTGATGATCAGGGTTTATGCGAGCGAATTCAATGATGGCGGCAGGGGCGTCAGGCCATCTTCTTAACTGAATTTCAAATCAATACATATTACAGGTACAAATCCCGGGTAGTTTTACCCGGGTAGCCGGTATCTAAAAATCCGGTGGTTCAGCTATTTTTTCGGTGATCTTACCATACTAAATCTAACCTTTCGCCCGTTTACATACCGGATAATACGCGTTCCATAACCCATGAAAACCCTGTACCATGTATCGTCCAGTAAAATCCATAACCTACAGCCTGTTGTCTGTATTAGTATTATCGCCGGTGCTCATGACCGGTACTTCCAAAACCACGATGCCTTCTCCGGAGCGCATCACACTCTATCTTCCCAAAGATCATGTCAAGTATACGGCCAATCCGGACTTATTGCCGGATGAAGCAATGAGCGTGTACGACAACCTTCAACTCAAAAGGTTAGGGCTGGGAAAGAAAGCATTTGCCTGTGCATGGAAGGGTTACAACACCCTGATTGAAACCGGCCGACTGGCAAAAGATGGCATCCTGTCCATCTGTGATTTCAGTCAGAGTTCCCGCAGAAAGCGCTTATACGTTCTCGATATCAATACACAAAAGTTACTGGTGAATACCTATGTGGCGCATGGCCGCAAATCCGGCGGAGAGTACGCCAAATCTTTTTCCAACAGTCCTGAATCTCATAAGAGCAGCCTTGGTTTCTATCTTACCCGATCTACTTATTATGGTGAACATGGACTGGCCCTCAAGATCCAGGGACTGGAGAGTGGATTCAACGATAAGGCCGATGCGCGGAACATCGTGATCCATGGATCAAAATATGTTGGCAAGCAATTCCTCAACAATAATAAATTCAATGGTAGAAGCTTCGGCTGCCCGGCACTGCCTGCAAAAGAAGCCCCTGCTGTGATCCAGCAGATCAAGAATGGCTCCTGCCTTTTTATCTATCATCCTACAAAAAATTATATCAACCAATCGAGGTTGTTGAACTGATTTAGCGTGGACTAAACTTCAGATGGTTTTGATGGTAGCAGAGCTCAATGTAGGATTCGTACCCTATGATTGGGCTTTGGCTTTTACATGAAGGTTACACGTACACTGCAATGATCTGGCACAATGCACCAACGATCAGCCCCGCGTAAATTTCTTTTGAAGTATGGTCACTCACAATGAAACGCGCCGTGCAAACCAGCCCTGCTATCAGCAGAGCCAATGCCAGGTAAAGCGCCGTTTCTTCAGTCTGACCGAAGGTGAAGAGTAAAAAGAAGGTAACCAGACCACCAACGCCGGTGGCATGCATGCTGATCTTATACCTGATATTGAACATCCAGGCAGCACACACTCCAAGGAAAACACCGAGCAGGAAGTTCACGAAATACTCAGGAATGTCCTGCAGGTTATGGAATACGTACCAGATCCAGAAATAGAAAGTAATAGCGGCCACATAGGGAATGATCCGCTCCTTCTGCGTTTTAAGATGAATGCTTTTTACAAAGCCCAGGGCCTTCATCAGCAGTACGGCAAATGCAGGAAGAAAAGCAGTGCTGAAAAACACAGCGCCAAGTGTGGTCACTTTTTGCTTGTCTGCCATGCCTGCAAAAGAATAAGGATGTATGAAGAGAAGGAATGCCGTTACATACGCAGGAATGAACAGCGGATGGAACAGATAAGACACGAGGTTGGCCAGTATTCTTACAGGCGCAGGTAAATGTTGCTGTGGCAGCGGCGCCGCCTCCTTCATGATAATGCTATTCTCCATTATAATTCTTTTCGCAACCTGGCCACGGGAATATTCAACTGCTCCCGGTACTTGGCTACCGTTCTGCGTGCAATATTATATCCTTTTTCCTGGAGCATCTCGGTTAACTTTTCATCGCTCAGCGGTTTTTTCTTGCTTTCACCCTCGATCATATCGCTGAGGATCTTTTTCACTTCACGGGTACTTACTTCTTCCCCGCTTTCTGTACTCAGGCTTTCACTGAAGAAGAACTTCAGGCGGTAAGTACCAAATTCCGTCTGCACAAATTTGCTGTTGGCCACACGGCTCACCGTAGAGATATCCAGCATGGTGCGCTCGGCAATATCTTTCAGGATCATGGGCTTGAGACTTGTTTCATCGCCCGTCATGAAGAACTCACGCTGGTACTCCATAATGGTGCCCATTACACTGGAGAGCGTGTGCTGCCGCTGTTTGATGGCATCGATGAACCATTTGGCCGCATCGATCTTCTGCTTGATGAAGAGCACGGCCTCTTTCTGCCGTTTGTCTTTCTTGCTGGCCCTGTCATAATCGCGCAGCATATCTTTATAACCTTCACTGATGCGAAGGTCGGGTGCATTCTTTGAGTTGAGGGTCAGTTCCAGCTTGCCGCCATTGTTGTACACGAAGAAATCCGGTACCACATAGCTTTCTGCCTTATTGGTCTCAGTGTGGTTGCCACCAGGTTTGGGCGTAAGACGGATGATCTGTCCGATCACTTCCTTCAGCCCTTCATCTGTAAGGCTGAGACCGCGCTGGATCTTATCGTAATGCTTCTTGGTGAACTCATCAAAGTAATCAGTGAGCACAGCAATGGCTTTCTCCACTTCCTTGTTTTCCCGCTTCTGCCGCTGCAACTGCAACAGCAGGCATTCCTGAAGATCACGGGCTGCAACACCGGCGGGGTCAAAGCTCTGAATGAGCCTGATCACATCTTCCACTTCCTCTTCGTTACTGTCTATATTCTGGCGGAATGCAAGGTCATCCACAATGGAGGCGGCATCACGGCGGAGGTAACCATCATCGTCGATGCTGCCTACGATCTGCTCGGCGATGCGGCGCCTGCGGTCATCCAGCTTGAGCATGCCCAGTTGTTCCAGCAGGAATTCATGGAAGGACGTTTCAATGCGGTATGGGATGGTCTTGTTGTCATCCGCTTCCGGATAATTATCATCCCGGAGCTTGTACTCTGCAATGTCTCCATCCTCATCTCCTACATATTCGCTGATATCGATATTATCATATTCCTCCTCACTGCCATCAGGCTCATAATCATCTTCCGTATTGCTTTCGAATTCATCCTTCAGGTCATTATCGAACTGGTCATCATGATCCTCGTCAGACTGTTCCAGGGCGGGGTTCTCTTCCAACTCCTCCTTGATCCTCTCTTCCAGGTTGGCAGTAGGTACCTGCAACAGTTTCATCAGCTGAATCTGTTGAGGTGAAAGTTTTTGAAGTAGCTTCTGTTGTAAACTCTGACTTAGTGCCATGTGCGTCTTAGGGATTTTTTCCCGCCATTCACCAAATTTTGGAAAATTTTCGCGGTTCCACAAAAATCAGGCCGTAAATTTACAGACAAATGTAATGCAGGTGGCGAAACGATTTTATAAAATTCTTGTTGTGGCGGGATTTTGCCTGCAAACCCTTGCTGTATCTGAGTTGTACGCGCAAAATAAATTTCCGGCATCTGTTGGTAAAAAGATCGGGCCAGCCTACGCCACATTTGACAATTATCAAACACCCTGGTCTTTAACGGGTAAATCGATAATGCCCGAAAGCGGTCAGAATCTCCACATTCTCACGCAATTGGGAGCTTCCGTGTTATTCCCCGAGCCCGGCAAAGTCAGGATCACCCGCCCTGAAGAGAGCCATCACAGCGGGTTACAGGCCCTCAGGCCAGGAAGCATCAGCGAAATATTTCCACAATCGTATAGTTCAATTCCCTCCAACCATTACACTTCCAACTTCGGTTTCTTCTGCAGACAGGAGCTGCAAATTGAAAAAGCGACCAGGATACCCTTCCGTTTCCGGTTAGGATCGCTGGCCGCCTGCAATGCCATCGAAGGGAAATGATCCGCTTCAACAGCTATAGGACGAGTTTATACTTTCAGCTTGATCACTTCTCCGCTGAGTGATTTTTTGATCACCTGCGCCATCTTCTCTCCTTTCTCACGAGCCTGCTCTTCTGACCAGAGCAGACTGATCTGTGTGCTCACGCTGCGGCCGATAACGGCATCACTGGCTGAGAAGTCTTTATTGGCGTGATGGATAATAGCCGCCTTCTGATCCGGGTGCAGCTCATTGAGAGAAGCAGCAGATTTCAGGTGTGCCCAGTTGCGGATATAATGCCAGTTATGATCGTACCAGTAGATACTGCCCGCTATCTGGCCTTCGGCTTTCAGCAGCGCCACTGCGTTGGCAGTTGCCTCGCGGGTTGGCAGGAACCAGCTCACATGCGTGTGGCTGTCGCCGGATGGGTCGGGGATCCTGCGGAAGCTGATCTCAGGAACATCGGCCAGTGCGGATTTCAGGGCATCGAAGTTGCGCTTCATGATGCCGAGGAATTCTTCCAGCCTGTTGAACTGGGCCAGGCCTACTGCTGCATGCAGCTCGGAGATCCTGAAATTATAACCAAGGAAAGGATGGAGGTCCGCGCCGCGGTCAACGCCCAGGTGGTCATGACCATGATCACTGAATCCATCGCACTTGCGCCAGATCTCTTCTGAATTGGTAGTGATGGCTCCGCCTTCACCGCAGGTAACTGTCTTTACGAAATCGAAGGAGAAGGTACCGGCATCGCCGATAGTACCGAGGTGTTTACCTTTAAAAGTAGCTCCGGTGCTCTGGCAGGCATCTTCCAGCAGGAGCAGTTTATGCTCCTTGCAGATCTGCTGCAAAGCATCCATATCGGCCATGCTGCCGCACATATGCACGGGCATGATCACCTTTGTTTTGGGGGTAATGGCTGCGCGAACGGCGTCAGGGGCCAGCGTGAGGGTATCATCCACATCCACCAGCACAGGCACAGCGCCTACAGTGATCACTGCCTCGAAGCTCGCCACAAATGTGAAGGTTGGCATGATCACTTCGTCACCAGCACCCACGCCCATTGCTGCGAGCGCAGTTACCAGGGCGGCAGTACCGCTGGATACCACCTGAGTGTATTTTGCTCCGAACTTAGCGCTGATGGCAGCTTCCAGTTCTTTTGACTTCCATATTCCTTTGCGGGGACCGTCGAAACCATATCGCATGATGATACCGGTGTTCAGTACATCATTCACATGTTTCCTTTCTGATTCACCGAATAATTCAAAGCCTGGCATAATAGTAAGCGCTGGGGTTTTGTATTGGATTTCCAATCCAGCAGGAGGCAAAGTTATAAAAAACAGGAAATCCCTGAATCCTATTTCATTATCCAGCCTGCACGATCGTCTTTAGCGGCACTCAGCTTCATTGGCCAGTTGATATAAGGCTTGCTCTCCTGGTTCTCTTCATCGATAGTGGTCACATAGAACCTGGCAAACTGCTTGTCCTGGGGCAATGGCGCCTGGAATACACAGGAATCAGCATTGTACTGCGTTCCCACCAAAGCGGAATTGTAGAAATTATTATTGGGCCCGTTGATATAACAGGCATAGAGGCGGAAACCTTTGATGGCCTTTGTTTCTTCAGCATCTCTTTTGAGACCGATGCGCAGCCCGTTTTCCACGGCGCTCACTTCCGTTACCACGGGCGCCCTAGGCAACAGGCTATCGATCCACGGCATGGGAGGAATTAGTGCCGGTTCTCTGTAGTAATTGAGCCGGAGGCTATCGCTCCATCCCAGCGGATTGCCAATAAAACTCTTGCTGCTGAAATATACAGCCCCATTCACTTCTGGATAGTTGCGCATTTCACGGATCTGTTTCGGCAGCTGATTCACCAGCCTCCAGGCGGGGTTGCTGTTGGCACGGTAGATCCCAAGCCCGATATACAAATGCCTTCCGTATGTGTTCTTGCTCCACCAGTCCAGCAACACTTCAAAGGGTGCGTTCTTCTGACCGAATTCCCAGTAAAGCTGCGGGGCCACATAATCTATCCAGCCCTCTTCCAGCCAGAGGAGTATATCTGCATACAGATCATCGTAATTGGTAACACCTGCGCGTGTATTGCTGCCGCGGGAATCCTGGCTGGCATTGCGCCATACACCAAAAGGCGAGATGCCGAATTTCACGAGCGGGTTCTCTTCCTTGATGGCATTGCTGAGTGCCAGGATCACTGAGTCCACATTGCCTCTTCTCCATTCGGACCTCGAGAGGCCGTTTCCGTACTTGTTGTAAGAGTTCTGATCAGGAAATTCCTTTCCTGCTATTTTGTAGGGGTAGAAGTAATCATCGAAATGAATGGCGTCTACATTGTAGCGGCTCACGATATCGCGCACCACTTTCACCACAAACTGCTGCACTTCTTTATTGCCCGGATCAAAATAGCGGGTAGTTCCATAGGTGAGGAACCATTCCGGATGAAGTTTAGTGATATGGGTAGCAGCGATGGAACTCTTGCCTATGCTGAATTCTGCGCGATAGGGATTGCACCAGGCATGAAACTCCATGCCGCGCTTATGCGCTTCTTCGATCATGAATTCCAGCGGATCATAATAGGGAGAGGGAGGTGTGCCCTGTTTACCGGTGAGCCACTGGCTCCAGGGTTCATATTGCGAAGGATAGAATGCATCCGCGGCCGGGCGCACCTGTACTACCACGGCGTTCAGGCCGTTGCGCTGGTGCATATCCAGTAACCGGATGTACTCTGCTTTCTGACTTTCTGTATTGTAATTGCCGCGACTGGGCCAGTCGATATTATCCACTGTAGCTATCCATGCCGCTCTGAATTCTGTAGGAGGCTGTGCTTCCAGGTTATGGTTGATAACCAGGATTGCCAGCAGAACAATCGTCAATACTCTTTTCATAATTTCGGATCCTGTTTACGCAAAACGCCGAAATTAAAAGATTATTCTGAGTTACGGAGCTTATCCAGCAGCAGATTTAACGTTTTAGCCTCATCGTCAGTAAGGCTTCCCAGGATGCCATCCATCTCGGATGTGTAGGCATCGAGCTTGTCCAGTATGGCCAGTCCCTTATCTGAAATGGTCACATCTACCAGCCTGCGGTCTGTTTTGCAGATCACTTTCTTAGCCAGGTCTTTGCGGATCAGCCTGTCAACGATACGGCTGGTATCGCTCATTTTGTCCAGCATCCTGTTACGGATCTGAAGTGTGGATAAGGGGGTGGTTGCGCCACGGAGGATGCGCAGGATGTTGAACTGCTGCGGAGTGATATCTTCACGCCCAAAGATGTCTTTGAGCTTCTCCATCATCCAGTTATACGTGAATATCATGTTCACCATAGAACGCTGGTACTCGTTCCGGAACTTCGTTTGTTGAATGTCGTTATCTATGCTCATGTCCAATGCTGAAAGGGTGTTATGTTATATATACAATTAAATAGCGCGGATCGTTGCACGAATCTGACTGGTGAGCTGAAAAATGCTGAACAGGTGATGTGCTTCATGAAGCAGGAACATTTCCGTCCATTCCGTGATATTGAGGGGGCCATACTTCATATGGGCCCCGGTCCTTCGCAGAACGGGATCGGGTAATGATACCAAATGATTGATCAGTATGAATCTTTGCGTGGTAAAATCTTCAGTGATCTCTTTGAGCGGCCGTTGCATACAGTCATGGAACAATGGATCATTATCTGCAACATAGGGGTCGAATAAAGGCTGTTCTTCCTGTTCAATTCTCTTCAGCCTGTTGTAAAAGGCAGGCTGATAGGCCGTGAGATGTACCATCTGTTCATAAGCGCTCCATTTATCAGG
>Ga0247823_10005122_pt1 | contig 10446 bp, 9 predicted proteins | sample 13C_PalmiticAcid_2_FD_192426 | JGI IMG/M metagenome (GOLD analysis project Ga0247823, IMG submission 192426) | Soil microbial communities from agricultural site in Penn Yan, New York, United States - 13C_PalmiticAcid_Day30 | ecosystem: Environmental > Terrestrial > Soil > Agricultural land...
CTCTATAATTCCGGCAAGAAACGGTCGGCAATGCGCTTCCTGCTAGCAGGCTTGAGGGACCGCCCGGCCAATGCTGCGGCGGTCGTTCGCTCGCTTGCCCGGCGGCTCGCTCGCGTGCTCGTCAACGCCAGCCTCGCCGCGCCTCAACCCCACTCCGAACGATGAGATGAGATACATCCGGGCACTGACGGTCCTTGGCCTCGTCCCGCTCTGCCTGACGACAGCAGCGATAACGCCGTCGCGCGCAGACCATTGGAACCTAGAAGGAACCGGACTGTCCGACCCCTCGAGGCTCGTCAAATTCCGCGGCACCTACTATGCGACAGTCGAGAATGCGACGATCCGCGACCTGGAGATCCACGGCAACATCGTCATCGAAGCCGGCAATGTGACGATGATAAATGTCAGGTTGGTCTCCGAAGCACCCTGGCATGCGCTGCGCGTGATGGAGAGTGCGAGGGGTTTCACGCTGCAGGACAGCGAAATCGACGGGGCCGGTGGAACGGTCAACGGTGTCTACGGTTTCGGGACGTTCCTGCGAAACGACATCCACGGCGTCGACAATGGCATCAACGTCATCGCGCCGTCGACAATCCGCGACAACTACATCCACGATTTCCGCACCAGCACCGACGGTCATTACGACGGCATCGAGATCAATGGCGGCTATGACATCCAGATCGTTCACAACCTCATTGTGAACGAACACGACCAGACCTCGGCGGTGATGATGAACAACGAGTTCAGCGGATTGTCGAACATCTCCATCGAGAACAACCGCCTCGTCGGTGGTGGCTATACGATATATCTCGATGGCCGCAAGGGCGGAGGTGCCGTCGACGACGCTTCGATCCGCATCATCGGCAACGAGATCGGTGGCGGGCGGTGGGGCAATTTCGCTTTCTACGACAGCCAGCCGGTGGTGGAGGGCAACAACGCGCGCAAGTGATGCGCCTAATCCCTTGGGTGTATCCGCACGACGTCGACTGATCCGATTGATAAGTTATCTATCGCCACGCGCAGGGATAGGGTGTCGGGACGTCGCGTCATTCCGTATCATGAGGCAGTTGCTGGCCATGCGCGCCATCCTTACCAACGACGGCCGGCTGCGGGGGCCGGTGAAGACGCGTGCGCCCCGCCCAAGCCGTCCAGCCGGACGGAATGCAGAGGCACCGATCCGGGCGTCCGGTTCTCTTGCCGAAGGCCATCCGGCGCGTGGAACGCGATCCCTGCCGATCACACTGTTCCTCCTGTCGCTTTTCCTGCCCCTGACCTTCAACGCCGGCAGCCTGGCATTGAGCCCTTTTCGCCTGGTGCTGCTCGCCACGATCCTGCCGTGCCTGTACAAATGGGCATCGGGCGGGGCAGGGCGACTGCGGCTGGCCGACTTCACGCTCCTTTTGTATTGCCTCTGGTGTTTCATCAGCCTGTGCGCGGTGCATGGCCTCGGCCAGGGCCTGCAGTCAGGTGGCATCCAGTTCATCGAGACGATGGGGCCGTACCTTCTCGCACGGTGTTACATTCGATCCGCCGATGACTACTATCGCGTGACGCTCCTGCTGTTTCGCGTCATTCTGTTTCTGATGCCGTTCGCATTCATCGAGGCGTTGACTGGCGAGAACATCCTGCTCGATCTGGTCCGCACAGTGTTCAAGACGCACCCGAACCTGCATGACACGCGATGGGGCTTGCGCCGCGTGCAAAGCGTCGTGGAGCACCCCATCCTTTTCGGCGTGATTTGCGGGGCCTTGCTCGGGCCGGTCTATTGCGTGCTCGGTTACGCCAAGACGGCCTCGGAACGTTATGCGAAGGCGGCGGTAATCGCTGTGACGACGGTCCTGTCGATGTCGTCAGGTCCACAGAGCGGGCTTTTTGCCCAGATCGTCCTGCTTGGGTGGGACAGGGTGCTTGCGCGCTTCAAGGCGCGATGGAAGTTGTTATGGGCCAGCCTCGGGGCTGGTTATGTGCTGGTCGCGACAATGTCCAACCAGAGCGTCTTCGAGTTCTTCATCACCCATTTTTCGTTCAGCCCCGAAAACGCCTACTATCGTGTGCTGATATGGAATTTCGGGACCGGCTCGGTGATGAACCATCCCCTTTTCGGAACGACCATGATCGGTTGGGACAGGCCGGATTGGATGCCGCCCAGCATCGATATGTTCTGGCTGTATCAAGCGATAATCTACGGCATTCCCGCCGCCGCGGCGATGCTCGCCACGTTCCTGGCGGTCTTCGTCACCGTCGCCATACGGAAAATCGGCGATGCGAAACTCAACGCGTATCGACTGGGATTTCTCGCCTCCCTGACGAGCTTTTTTCTCGTCGGCTGGACCGTCCACTTCTGGAACGCCACCTATGTCCTGTTCATCTTCTCTCTGGGCGCGGGAATTTGGCTGCTGGACGCGAAGGGCCAGGACGAAACGCAAGAGCGACCGACACGACGCCCTGTCCGTGGCACCGGGGAGCTACCCTCTCGCGCCGGTATCGAGAGCGGGCGGCCATCGACCCGATCTGGCGGACGACAATAGAGCGAGGGCCTGAAGCCGTTTCCGGCGCTTTGCCAGGGGATTGTGGTTGTCGAGTTCGACCGCTACGGCCCGCAGGCCGGACTTGACCGCCTCCCTGACATGTTTTTCCGAGCGCATGGCGATGACTTCGCTGTAGATCTCGAGCTGAAGCGCCAGCGCCCTTTCAAGGCTGAAGCGTTGGATGACAACCTGGCGACCATATTCGGCGAGGTTTCGCCGAAGATCGGCATCCAGCACCAACCGCTCGATCTGCGCTGCGAGCCGGCCGGCGCCGGGCGCGTCGTCCGCGAGCCCGTAGAACCCCTGATTGAGAAACATCGTCAGCGTCGCGGGCTCGAAGATTTCCGAAAAGGCCTGCTCCCCCTGCACGATCAACGGTCGGCCGATGGCAAGCGTCCGCAGGGCGGAACTGCCCATCGCCACGACCAGGTCGGCGGCGGCATAGGCACCCCTTGGGTCGAGCTGCTGGCCACAGAAAATGATCGCGCGCCGTCCGAGACGCTGATTGACGCCGTCGGCCCGTTCCTCCAGCGCCGCGCGAGCCGGGCCGTCGCCGACCAGCGCCAGCACGACCCTGTGCCGTCCCCCGATCATTTCCACCGCATCGATGGCCCGCACGAGTGAATCCAGTTTCAGGTCGAGGGCATGGCGAGACACGCTGACGATCAGGAAATCCTCATCCGCAATGCCATGCGCGGTTCGAAACGGCCGCCCGTCGATGGACGGGTTGTCGCGGTCGACGTCGATCGGCGGTTCGATCACCCAGACGGGGCCGGCCATGCGTGCGCGCGCCTCCCGGCCGAGATCCTCGGTGCCCATGATCAGCGGCACCGAGGGCGGCACCTGCGCGCTGACGGACATGCTCAGCACGGTACAGAGAACGGGCACGCCGAAAATCAGAAACGCACCGTAGTAGGCATCGAGGCACGGCGGCCATTCATAGGCGTGGATAAGGTCGATCCGCTCCCGCCGCGCGATCCATGCAAGTTCGCTGATACGCGATGGTGCGGGTCGGTACTTTGTTGCGCTTGCGGGCAGGAAGCGCAGGCCGCGCTCGGCAATATAGCCGGTGAGAGGCCCCGGAACGCCGTAAACGATGACCTCGTGGCCTGCGGCCTGCGCACCGGCGGCCAGGTCGATCGCGTTGATCTGGCTTCCGCCGACGGCGAGATCGTGGGGATAGACGAGGATGCGCAATGGCCGCTTTCCCGGTTTGACACCGCATGTTTGTCCAGCGGTTCAAACTGCGAGGAAGGGCAAAGCCGTGCAATCGCACCTTTCGGCGGGGTGGGCAAAACGGCGGGCGCGATCCCTACGCTGCGGGCATCATGAAGGCTCAATCGACGGCCTCGGCGTACACCCTAAGGTGTAGGTCGTGAATCCTATTGTTCCCTTTACTCGAACGGCAAAAGGAAATGTCCTCTAAGCAGTTTGGAGCACGTCCCGACGCCTGTTTTTGAACAGGAATGCGCTACGGAGTATTCGAATGATTTCTCTCGACGTCGCCAGGGAAGAGGGGGTGGTGATCCACCATCCCGATCTGGTCAATCTCTACGGCTGCACCATCGGAGCCGGTTCCCGCATCGGGACGTTCGTGGAGATCCAGAAGAACGCGCAGATCGGCCGCAACTGCAAGATTTCCAGCCATAGTTTCATTTGCGAAGGCGTGACGATAGAGGACGGCGTCTTCATCGGCCATGGCGTCATGTTCACCAACGACATGTATCCCCGCGCCGTCAATGCCGATGGCAGCCTCCAGTGCGACAACGACTGGTCGTTGCTGACGACCCGCGTGAAGTGCCGCGCCGCGATCGGCAGCAATGCCACGATCCTTCCGGGCGTGACGATCGGGGAGGGCGCGCAGATCGGCGCAGGCGCGGTCGTGGTCCGGGACGTTCCCGACTTCGCCATCGTGGCCGGCGTGCCGGCGCGGGTCATCGGCCGTGTCAGGGACGACCGTTCGAAAGCTGCAATCATGGAGGCGGTATCGTGATCGGGGTAGGGGTTGTCGGCTACGGCTATTGGGGACCGAACCTGGTGCGGAACCTGGCGGATATCGTGGATGCGAGGCTTGTTTCGGTCTGTGACCTGATGACGGAACGGCTTGCGCCGGTGAAGGCCCGTTACCCGACCGTCGATATCACCTCCGATTTCGACGAGATGCTGCACGATCCCCGGATCGACGCCATCGCGATCGCGACACCGGTCTCCACGCATTTTCGGCTCGCCATGATGGCCCTCATGGCCGGCAAACACGTCTTCGTGGAAAAGCCGATGGCGGCGACCACCGAGGAGGCGCGGCGCATGGTGGAAGAGGCCGCTCGGCGTGGCCTGGTACTCGCCGTCGACCACACTTTCGTCCATACCGGGGCGGTGCGGAAGATGCGGGAGATCGCGGAACGGGATCTCGGCGAAATCTACTATTACGACTCGGTGCGCGTGAACCTGGGTCTCTTCCAGCACGATGTCAGCGTCGTCTGGGATCTCGCCGTCCATGACCTCTCGATCATGGATTACGTGCTCGATGAAAAGCCCGTCGCCGTGTCGGCAACCGGCATGAGCCATGTGCCGGGGGAGCCCGAAAACATCGCCTATCTGACATTGTTCTATGAGAGCAAGCTGATCGCGCATGTCCATGTGAACTGGCTGGCGCCAGTGAAGGTGCGCCGGACGCTAATCGGCGGCAGCAACAAGATGATCGTCTATGACGACCTCGAACCCAGCGAGAAGGTGAAGGTCTACGACAAGGGGATCACGCTGAACGGCAATCCGCAGAAGAACGGCGAGAAGGTCTACCAGATGCTGGTCGGCTACCGCACCGGCGACATGCATGCGCCCCAATTGGACATATCCGAGGCGCTCGGTCGGGAACTCAGGGAATTCCTGCACTGCGTCGAAACGGGTGCTCAGCCGACCGCCGACGGCAATGCGGGCCTGCGCGTGGTCCGGATTCTCGAAGCAGCCACCCAGTCCCTCGCCCAGCGCGGTCGCGTCATCGAACTGGAAAAGGCGAGGCTGATCGCATGATCCCGATGCTTGATCTGAAAGCCCAGTATGCATCCCTGAAGCCGGAGATCGATGCCGCAGTGTTGCGGGTGCTGGCATCCGCCCAATATGTGCTCGGCGACGAGGTGGAGCAGTTCGAACGCGAATTCGCGGACTACTGCGGCGTCAGGCATGCGATCGCCGTCAATTCGGGCACGAGCGCTCTCCATCTCGCGCTGCTCGCGCTGGGGTGCGGCCCGGGCGACGAGATCATCACGGTGCCCTTCACCTTCGTCGCGACCGTGTCGTCGATCTGCTACACCGGCGCGCGGCCGGTCTTCGTCGATGTGGAGCATTCGACATTGACGATGGACCCCGAAAGGCTGGAGGCCGCGATCACGCCGCGCACGAAGGCGATCGTGCCCGTGCACATCTACGGCCAGATGGCGAATATGGATGCTATCCAGACGATCGCCGCCCGCCATGGCCTGCCGATCGTGGAAGATGCCTGCCAGGCGCACGGCGCAGAATTCCGGGGCCGCCGGGCCGGCAGCTTCGGTGCGGCGGGATGTTTCAGCTTCTATCCGGGCAAGAATCTCGGCGCCTGCGGCGAGGGCGGCATCGCTGTGACGAACGACGACCGGCACGCGAAAACTCTGCGCATGCTGCGCGACTGGGGACAGGAGCAGCGTTATCACCACGTCCTGAAGGGCTACAATTACCGGATGGACGGCATTCAGGGCGCAATCCTGCGCGTCAAGCTGCGTCATCTGGAAGTGTGGACCGAGGCACGACGCGCCCATGCCGCGCGTTACACGTCGCTGCTTGGCGGCATGCGCCATATCCGGCTCCCCCATGCCGATGCGCTGCGCCGCCATGTCTATCATATCTATGCGATCCGCACTGGGGATCGCGATGGCTTGCAGCGGGCATTGCTCGCCGAAGGCGTCCAGACCGGCCTGCACTATCCCATCCCCGTCCATCTCCAGCCGGCGCATGCCGATCTCGGTTATGCGGTTGGGGATTTTCCGGTGTCCGAAGTCGCGGCGCGGGAGGTGCTCTCCCTGCCGATCTACCCGGAAATGACCGGCCACCAGGTGGAACAGGTCGTCCGCGCCGTGGAAAGGGAAGCCTATGTCGCTTGAGGCCCGCCACAGCCCGCGGATCGTCAAGGCCGTGCACGGTCTGCGCGGCAAGCCCGCCGATCCCGCCTATCAGCTTGGCCTCTGCGAGGACTTGAAAAGCACATACGGACCCGCGGGTCTGGTCGAACTCTACGGGCGGTTTTCGAACGGCGACGGTTTCGTCGATGCGCTGATGCGCCGGGCGATCGTTCAGGCTTTGTCAAGGCGATGTGGCGCCGGGCTGCAGGTCGGTGCGAATGCGGTCTTCAAACACCCGGAAACGTTTGAGATCGGTGACGGTGTCTTCATCGGAGCGCAGGCGAATATCCAGGGCCGTTTCGACGGGACCTGCCGGATCGGCAACAATGTCTGGATCGGCCCGCAGGCCTTCATCGATGCGCGCGACGTGGTCATCGGCGATGATGTCGGCTGGGGTCCCGGCGCGAAGATCCTCGGATCGACCCACAGCGGCATGCCGATCGATGTGCCGATCATCCGGACGGATCTGGAGATCAGGCCGGTCCGGATCGAGGCGGAGGCCGATATCGGCACGAACGCCACCATCCTGCCGGGCGTGACCATCGGCAGAGGCGCCATCGTTGGCGCCGGCGCGGTCGTGGTCTCGGATGTCGAGCCCTATTCGATCGTCGCGGGCGTGCCGGCACAGTTCCTGCGATGGCGGGAGGATATGCCGGTTCGGGCAAAAAACGTCGAGGTGTGACATGAAGGACAAGAGGATACTGATCACCGGCGGCGCCGGCCTCATCGGATCGCATATCGCCGACCTGCTTGCCGCAGAACGACCGCGCGAGATCGTGGTTCTTGACAATTTCGTGCGCGGGCGGCGCGAAAATCTCATGCAGGCCGCAAGCGCCGCACCGGTCACGATCATCGAAGGCGATATCCGCGACCGCGCCTTGCTGGAGAGGACATTCAAGGGGATCGACATCGTCTTTCATCAGGCGGCGATCCGCATCACCCAGTGCGCCGAGGAGCCGCGGCTCGCCTTCGACGTTCTCGCCGGTGGGACGTTCGACGTGCTCGAGGCGGCGGTGAAGTTCGGCGTTTCGAAGGTCGTGGCCGCGTCTTCGGCGTCGGTGCTGGGGCAGGCAGAGAGCTTTCCCACAACAGAAGACCATCATCCCTACAACAACCGCACCATCTACGGCGCCGCCAAGGCCTTCAACGAAGGGCTGCTCCGAAGCTTCGCGGACATGTACGACCTGAACTACGTGGCGCTGCGCTACTTCAACGTCTACGGGCCGCGCATGGATGTGCACGGCGTCTATACCGAGGTGCTCATCCGGTGGATGGAGCGCATCGCGTCCGGCCTCCCGCCGATCATCCTCGGCGACGGGCTGCAGACGATGGATTTCGTTCATGTCCACGATATTGCTCGTGCCAACATTCTGGCCGCCAAGGCGCCGGTGACGGACGAAGTCTTCAATGTCGCGAGCGGCAGGGAAACCAGTCTGAACGAACTGGCGGAAATGCTCCTGGGGGTGATGGGATCGACGCTGAAGCCGGAATATGGGCCGGCGCGAAAGGTCAATCCCGTTGCCCGCCGTCTCGCATCGACCGACAAGGCGCGCGATCTCATCGGCTTCTCGGCCGAGGTGGACATGGAAGCAGGCCTTCGCGATCTCGTCGCCTGGTGGCGCCGGGAGAGGGTGCTGGGAGGGCAGGCGGCGTGAGTGCTTCCCTTCCTCCAATTCCCGTCGCCAAACCCGAACTCGACGAAGAGGAGGCCGATGCCGTCCGACGGGTCATCCTGTCGGGCTGGATCACGCAAGGCCCGGAAGTCGCCGCTTTCGAAACCGCGTTTGCCGCCTATGTCGATGCCCCCTTCGCCACGGCGGTTTCCAACTGCACGACGGCGCTCCATCTCGCGCTCAAGGTGGTCGGGGTCGGGCGTGGCGACGAAGTGATTACTGTCAGCCATTCCTTCATCGCCACGGCCAACGCCATTCGCTACTGTGACGCGACGCCGGTCTTCGTCGACATCGAGGCGGATGGCTTCAATATCGATCCTTCGCGGATCGAGGCGGCGGTGACACCGCGCACGAAAGCCATACTGGTCGTGCATCAACTGGGCATGCCGTGTGATCTCGCCGCGGTGATGGCGATTGCCGGCCCGCGGTCGATCCCCGTCATCGAGGATGCAGCCTGTGCATCGGGAAGCGAGATTTTGCGGCAGGGCCGTTGGGAAAAGATCGGGCGTCCCTATGGCGACATAGCCTGCTTCTCCTTCCATCCCCGCAAGGTCATCACCACGGGTGACGGCGGCATGCTGACTACTGCCAATGCGGAATACGACCGTAAATTCCGGCTGTGGCGGCAGCACAGCATGAGTGTTGCCGATACCGTGCGGCATGGATCGAAGTCGGTCATTTACGAGACCTATCCCGAACTCGGCTACAACTACCGGATGACCGATCTGCAAGCCGCGCTCGGCCGGGTGCAGTTGCGACGGCTGCCGGGCCTCGTGGCGCGGCGACGGCGGCTCGCTGACCTCTATGGCAGGTTGATTGCTGCCATCGCGCCGGCATTCACGGCGCCGCGGGAGCCTTCATGGGCGCGCACGAACTGGCAGAGTTATTGTGTGCGCATCCCAGACGGCGCCGATCAGCGGGCGATCATGCAGGCGCTGCTCGACGAAGGCATCTCGACGCGGCGCGGTGTCATGAACATCGCGGCCGAGCAAGCGTATGCCGGGCAGGACACGCACCGCGTGGCCGGGGGCCTGGAGCGCAGCATGGCCGCACAGGAAAACTCCATCATCCTGCCGCTCTTCGCACAGCTTTCCGAAGAGGACGTCCATCGCGTCGTCGGCGCGCTTGCAAGGGTTTCCACACGCATGGAGCGCACGCTGGAAACGGCGCTGTAAGCCTTTTACCGGAATATCGCCGTCAGGCGAACCGGGTGATGAGGGCTTTCAGCGGCGAGGGCAGGGACGAATGCGGAACCAGCCGCACCAGCTTGCGCATGGAATAGAGGCCGGTCAGCAGCAGCACCGCCGAGCCCGTGGCCGTCGATTGCCAAAGCGGCAGCGCCTGCGTCGCCAGAAAGACGAAGGCGCAAGCGAGGATGAAGAGGGGGGCGATCCCCGCATTCTCCCTGGACCAGCGAAACCCACTCATCCGCCGGACGATGGCGTAGATCAGAATGCCGTGCCAGACATAGAGGCCGAGGAAGGCCATTCCAGCACCAGCGGCGCCGAAATACGGGACGAGGAGGAAGGCCAGGCCGACATGGACCACCGTCGCCGCAACCTCGGTCCAGAAGAACGTCGCTTCCGCCCCTTTCGCGATCACGATGTAGCCCATCGGCCACGCGAGGATGCGCAGCATCATGCCAAGGCATATCCAGCGAAGCAGATCTGTCGCCCCGTCGAAGGCATGTGAGTAAAGGATTTGCAGCACGAAGGGAGCGAACGTCAGTGTGGCGACAACGCCGGGGCCGGCAAGAAGCAGGCTCATTTGCACCTGCTCGTTCACCAGGCGGTTGCATTCGGCATTGTTGCCGCTCACCGCCGTCAGGCGCGGATAGAAATCCGTGCCCATGGCCTGCAATACGATGCCGGCATAGAGCCCCCCGATGGCCCAGGCCGCCTGGTAGAAGCCGGCTGACGCGATCCCTGCGGCGTGCAGGACGATCAGGCGATTTGCGTAAGCCGCGCCGAATGTCAGCAGTCCGCTTGCCATGAACACCAGCCCGAGCTTGAGGAGACGCCGGCTCTCCCGCCCGAACAGTGGCGGTGGCATTCCGGTTGATGGCAGCTGGACCCGGCGGCGAAAATGCCATGACGC
>Ga0247823_10005123_pt1 | contig 10446 bp, 12 predicted proteins | sample 13C_PalmiticAcid_2_FD_192426 | JGI IMG/M metagenome (GOLD analysis project Ga0247823, IMG submission 192426) | Soil microbial communities from agricultural site in Penn Yan, New York, United States - 13C_PalmiticAcid_Day30 | ecosystem: Environmental > Terrestrial > Soil > Agricultural land...
CCCCGACCCGACCCGGGTCGGGGTGTGCCGCTTCCCGATTCGCTGGAATCCGCGGGTCCCGGCTCGTCGGGGCGGTGTGGTGGTGGAAAATCGCCGGGGCTACTCATTCATCCCTCCCGGATAGCGAACCGTGCGCCTGAACCCTACCGCGCTCCTGGACCGCCGTCCGGGCGAGCAGCGACCGGCCGGAACGGACAAGATCACCACGCTCCGGTGCAGGTCGGCACTGGGCAGGCTCGCACACCGGAGCGTGGTGATCATTTGTCCAGGTAGGTCAGCGGCGGCCGCGTTCGCGGTACCGGCGGCGCTGCTCCTTGACGATGGTGCGCCACGCCTGGGCACGTTCTGCGGCCAGGCGTTTGTCGGTGCGGGCCGCCATCCACTCGTTCTCCTTGGCGAGTTTGCGGTAACTCGCCAAGCGGCGTTCGGGCAGCGAACCGTCGGCGAGCGCGGCCAGTACCGCGCACCCCGGCTCGGTCTCGTGCACGCAATCGGCGAAACGGCATTCGGCGGCCAGGGATTCGATATCGCTGAACGTCTTGCCGATGCCCTCGGCCGCGTCGTACAAGCCGATCCCACGCAGACCGGGCGTGTCGATGAGAGTGCCGCCGCCGGGCAACGGCCGCAACTCCCGGTGCACCGTGGTGTGGCGCCCCTTGCCGTCGACCGCGCGAACGGCGTTGGTGGCGAACACCTCCGCGCCGAGCAGGGCGTTGGCGAGGGTCGACTTGCCCGCGCCGGACGGTCCGATCAGCGCTACCGTGCCCGCGAGCAGCGCGGTGAGCACATCGAGCCCCACCTCGGCGGTGGAGCTCACCGCGAGCACCGTCGCACCAGGGGCGACCGCGCGCACCTCGTCGAGCGGGATATCGACCGCGGCATCGGCTTTGGTGAGCACGACGATCGGCTGGGCATTGCTCTCCCAGGCCAGCGCGAGCATGCGCTCGATCCGACCCAGGTCGACGTCACCATCGGCGGCCGTGCAGATCAGCACGGTATCGACATTGGCCGCCAGCACCTGGGCGACCGAACGCCCCGACACCGACGATCGCGTGATCGCCGAACGTCGCGGCAACAGCTGCCGCACCGTTGACTCGGCGTCGAGTCCGACCCAGTCGCCGGTGCACAGACCGGTGATGTCGCGCGGGCAGGCGGCACGCGCGGGCCCGGACGGCGTCACCACATCGCATTCGCTGCGGTCCATCCGGACGATGCGCGCGGGTACGAGTTCGCCGAGCAGCGGCAGGTATTCGGAGGCTACGGCTTCGGTCCAGCCGTAAGGGACGAGACGGTCGTAATCGACCATGGGGGAAAGTCCTTCGTCGGGGCCGAGCCCGACGGCGGGCTCAGCGAGAAGAGTTCGGGGTGGAGTCCACGTCGGCGGTGTGCGCACGCACAGCTCGCCGGGGCACGGCAATCCTCACCACGGACATCCACCTCCTCGTCTCTTCTCGCTGGTCCCCAGACAATGACACATCGCCGCGAACCGCGGCAACCGATTTATTTCGGGTCGGGTTTCCCGAACTGCTCGTTGCGTCCGAGCGAGCGCAGCCGGAACCATTCGCGCAGGCCGGCCGGGTCGCGCCGGGTCACCAGGAAGAACCAGGAGAACCGGATCCACTCCTGCGGCAGCAGCTTGCGCATGCCCGGCTGCGACATCAGATAGCCGCGGTTGCGGTAGGTGAAGTAGCGCTTGACCGGGTCGTCCGGGTACTGGGTGTGCATCCGGCCGCCGAGGATCGGCTTGAACTCCTCGGCACCGTTGGGGTGCAGGTACGCCGTCTGCAGACAGGTGCCGAACGGCAGCCCGGAGCGGACCAGGCGGCGATGCACCTCCACCTCGTCACCGCGCACGAACAGGCGCAGATCCGGCACCCCGATCAGGTCGACGGCCTTGGCCGAGATCAGCGCGCCGTTGAACAGCGAGGCGATGCCGGGCAGGAAGTCCTCGTCACCGAGCTCCGAGCGCAGCCGCCGCCACACCACACCGCGGCGCAGCGGGAAGGCCAGCCGGTCGGGTTCGTCGATATCGCACACCACCGGCGACACCTCGACGAGGTTGTGCCTGCGCGCGCAATCGAGCAGGGTCGCCAGCACTTCGGGACCGTCCGGGCGGCCGTCGTCGTCGGCCAGCCACACCCAGTCCGCGCCCATGGTGAGCGCGTGCAGCATGCCGAGCGCGAAACCGCCCGCGCCGCCGAGGTTGTGCCGCGACCCCAGGTAGGTGGCCTCGATCGGCTGCTGGGCGACCAGCTCGGCCACCTCGTCCTCGTTGGCGTTGTCGACGACGATCAGGTGATCGATCGGGCGCGACTGCGAGGCCAGCACCTTCAGCGATTCGGCGAGCAGCTCCCGGCGCTTGTGCGTGACGACCACGCCGATGATCCGCGCCCGCGGCCCGGTCTCGGTGTGCAGGTCGGCCGGTTCGGCACCGGCGGGCAGTTCGGCGTCGTCGGGCAGCGCGATCGGTTCGGCGGGCGCCTCGGCCGCTTCGAGACGGTCGGTCACGCTGAACCCACCGGGCACCACCGCCCGATCGCCTTCCTCCTCCGGCCGCTGACCGCTCATGCTCGGGCGGCCTGCGTGGTCACGCTCCGCTTCCTCCTCCGGCCGCTGACCGCTCATGCCTTGTTCTGCTCCAGTTCCTTCTCGCCCGTCGCGCCGGATGCGCCCTCGGTCTCCAGCTCACGCAGCACCTGTGCCACGTGGTTACCCGCGTCGGGACCCTCGTACGCTCGCACGACTTCCTCGATGCCGCCGTGCAGGCGGATCTGACCGTGGTCGACCCACATCGCGGTGTCGCACAGCTGGGCCAGGAACTCGTTGGAATGGCTGGCGAAGACGAGAATGCCCGAGCGCGCGACCAGCGACTGCAGCCGCGTGCGCGCCTTCTTCATGAACTCCGCGTCGACCGCGCCGATGCCTTCGTCCAGCAGCAGGATCTCGGGATCGATGGACGTCACCACACCCATCGCCAGCCGGACCCGCATGCCGGTGGAGTAGGTGCGCAGCGGCATCGACAGGTACTCGCCGAGCTCGGTGAAATCGGCGATCTCGTCGATCTTGGACATCATCTGCTTGCGGGTCTGCCCGAGGAACAGGCCGCGGATGATGATGTTCTCGTAGCCGGAGATCTCCGGATCCATGCCGACGCCGAGGTCGAACACCGGCGCCACCCGGCCGCGGATGCGCGCGCTGCCGCGCGAGGGCTCGTAGATCCCCGACAGCAGCCGCAGCAGCGTCGACTTGCCCGCGCCGTTGTGGCCGACCAGCCCGACCCGGTCGCCTTCCTTGAGCGAGAGGTTGATGTCGCGCAGTGCCTCGACGACCACCACATCGGAACTGTTGCGCCCGATCGCGCCGCCCGCCTTACCGAGGAACGCCTTCTTCAGCGACCGCGACTTGGCGTCGAAGATGGGGAACTCGACCCACGCCTGCTGGGTTTCGATACTCACACGGCTCATCGGGGACTGCTCCTAAACCCAGTACGGGACGCGGGCACGGTACTGCTTGAGCGCCAGGATCGCGACGATCCAGCCGACCACTGTGATCGCGCCGACGATCGCCCAGTGGTGCCATTCCGACGGCTCGCCCAGCAGCGGTGCGCGCACGATCTCCAGGTAGTGGAAGGTGGGCACGATCTCGATCAGCTTGGCCCGGTCGCTCATCCCGCCGACCGAGTTCTCCAGCGCCTTGGTCGACCACATGACCGGGGTCAGCACGAACAGCATCAGCGTCATCGAGCCCAGGATCGGGGCGATGTCGCGGTAGCGGGTGGAGAAGATGCCGAACACGATCGACACCCACATGGCGTTGAGGAACAGCAGCAGGATCGCGGGCACGGCCAGCAGCACCGACCAGTTCAGGTCACGCCAGAGCGAGAACGCGACCAACAGCACCGCGTAGATCGCGGCGTTGTGGATGAAGAACAGGAACTGCCGCCAGACCAGCCGGTACACGTGCACGCTCAGCGCCGACGGCAGCTGTTTGATCAGGCCCTCGTTGGCGATGAAGACATCCGAGCCCTCGAGGATCGAGGCGCTGATGACGTTCCAGACGATCAGGCCGATCGTCACGTACGGCAGATACTGGCTGATCGGCTGATCGAGCAGCGTCGAATACAGCAGACCCATCGCCAGCGCCTGCAGGCCGGTCGCGATGGTGATCCAGAACGGGCCGAGCACCGATCGCCGGTACCGCTGCTTGATGTCCTGCCAGCCCAGCGACAGCCATAGCTCGCGCTGATGGAAGCCGTCTCGCATGTCCTTGAAGGCGCGCTGGAAGGTCTGTGAGTCCGACACCATCGGCTCCGCGACCAGCAGGGGCGAATCCGTGGTGTGCTCGGCTTCGGCGATCTCGGCCAGTTCGGCCTCGGTCACCGGGGAATCGTCGTCGGAATGCACGGGGCTCTCTTCGGTACGCGCGTCACTCTGGTCGGAGACCGAATCGGGACGAGCGGCAGCTGCGGGCACGGTCCCCGACCTTACAGTGTCGTCGCCCGGCCGGGGCCGGGGTGTTCTCGGCCTTGCGGCCTCGATTCTTCCTTCCTCCGCTCGGTCGCTGCGCTCCCTCGCTCCGTCAGTCCAGAATCGAGGCGGCCGAGAACGGGCGGGACTTCAGTGGACTACAGGTACTGCCCGCCGCCCACGTGGCCACCGGCCTTCGGATCACCCGCGTGCATGCCCGGCGGCAAGGCGCCCTGACGCATCTGTTCCAGCTGGGCGCGGGCGGCCATCTGCTGGGCGAACAGCGCGGTCTGGATGCCGTGGAACAGGCCCTCGAGCCAGCCGACCAGCTGGGCCTGGGCGATCCGCAGCTCGGCGTCGGAGGGCACCGACTCGTCGGTGAACGGCAGGGTCAGCCGCTCCAGTTCCTCGCGCAGTTCGGGCGCGAGGCCCTGCTCGAGCTCGCGGACCGAGGACTTGTGGATCTCCTTGAGGCGCGACCGGCTGGCGTCGTCGAGCGGAGCCGCCCGCACCTCCTCGAGCAGCTGTTTGATCATGGTGCCGATGCGCATCACCTTGGCGGGCTGCTCGACCATGTCGGCCAGCGACTCACCCGAATCGGCGTCGTCGGTGGCGCTCTGCTCGTCGTCGGGGACGACCTGCCCGGTGAACGTGGCGCCACCGTTCTGGTCGGCGGGCACGGTGAGCGGACGGCCGTCGGGGCCGATCACGACGATGGATTCCGGTACATCCTCCGAGTGCGTCATATCCCCATCATTGCGTGTGTGGCAGGTTCGCGCTAAAACCCCGACGCGGTTACACCGGACCGCCCGCTGCCCTTAAAGTGGCGGGCATGACTTATGACGTCGCGAGGGTTCGGGGCCTGATACCGTCCCTGGGCGACGGCTGGATCCACCTGGACCCGCAGGCGGGGATGCTCGTTCCGGATTCGGTATCGCGTGCCGTGTCAACGGGTTTCCGCACCTCCTCGTTTTCCCATATCGGCCGCCACGGTGCGGCGACCCGCAGCGGTGCGATCCTCGACGCCGCGCGTGAGGCGGTCGCCGATCTGGTCGGGGGAGATCCGGCCGGCGTCGTGCTCGGACCCGATCGCGCGGTGCTGCTGGCCTGGCTGGCGGAATCGCTGAGTTCCCGGCTCGGTCTCGGCACCGGCATCGTGCTGTCCCGGCTCGACGACGAGGCCAATGTGGCCCCGTGGCTGCGCATCGCCAACCGCTACGGCGCGCACGTGCGCTGGGCCGAGGTCGAGATCGAGACCTGCGAGATGCCGTCGTGGCAGTTCGAGGAGCTGATCGGCCCGACCGCGCGGCTGGTCGCGCTCACCGCCGCGTCCCCGATCGTTGGCTCGGCGCCCGCGGTCCGGGTGGCCGCCGACCGGGTGCACGACGTGGGTGGCCTGCTGGTCGCCGACGCGTTCGGCGCGGCTCCGTACGCCCTGATCGATATCGACGAACTCAATGCCGACGTGGTCGCGCTGAGCGCGCCGTCGTGGGGCGGCCCGCAGGTGGGCGCGCTGGTGTTCCGCGATCCGGCCTTCCTCGATCGCATCCCGTCGATGTCGCTCAACCCCTATGCCAAGGGTGCTGAACGGCTCGAGGTCGGCGGCCACCAGTATGCGCTGCTGGCCGGGCTCACCGAGTCGATCGACTTCCTCGCCGGACTCGACGAGCGGGCGCGCGGCACCCGGCGCGAACGGCTCGAGATGTCGATCACCTCGCTGCAGGACTATCACGACCAGCTCTTCGATCACCTCATGCAGGTGCTCGACAAGGTCGACAACCTCACCGTGATCGGCCGTGCCTCCACCCGCATCCCCACCGTCAGTTTCACCATGGCGGGGATGCAGGCGGAGAAGGTGGCGGCCAAGCTGGCCGACAACCGGATCGGCACGGTCAGCGGCGTGCACGGCGGTAGCCGGTTGCTCGACGCGCTGGGGGTCAACGACGAGGGCGGCGCCGTCACCATCGGCTTGGCGCCCTACACGACCCGCTACGAGATCGACCAGCTCGGCCGCGCGCTCAGCGCGCTCGAATAGTCCTCAGTCGCGCACGCGCAGCACGATCTTGCCGAAGGTCTCCGGCGAATCGAGCAGCTCGTGCGCGCGGCCCGCCTCGGTGATCGGCAGCTCGGCGGAGATCACCGGCACCACCTCGCCCGCGGCGATCAGCGGCCACAGCCGCTCGCGCACCGCCGCGACGACCTCGGCCTTGCTGCCCGCGCCGACGCGTGGCCGGTTGCGCACGTTCGTCGCGTGCACCGTGCCCCACTTGCCCAGCAGCGTGGCCAGATTCAGCTTCCCGGCCACGCCGCCCTGCATCCCGATGACCACCAGCTGACCGTGCGCCGCCAGCGCCTCCACATTGCGTTCCAGGTACAGCGCGCCCATGTTGTCGAGGATGATGTCGGCGCCGGAACCACCGGCCTGCGACGGCTCGGCCGCGACCACCGCGACGAAGTCCTGCGTCTTGTAATCGATCAGCAGCTCGGCCCCCAGCTCGGCGCACTTGGCCAGCTTCTCGGCCGAGCCCGCCGTCACCGCCACCCGCGCCCCGAGGCTGCGGGCCACCTGGATCGCGTGCGTCCCGATCCCGCCGCCGCCACCGTGGATCAGCACCAGCTGCCCGGACCGCAGCCCGGCCGTCATCACCAGGTTCGACCACACCGTCGTCGCCACCTCGGGCAACCCCGCCGCCGCCACCGGATCGAGCCCGTCCGGAATCGGCAACAGCTGGGTGGCAGGCACCGCGACCAGTTCGGCATAGCCGCCACCGGACAGCAGCGCGCACACCCGATCCCCGATCCGCCACTCCCGCACGCCCTCCCCGAGCGCGACGATCGTCCCCGAACACTCCAGCCCCGGCACCGAACTCGCGTCGGCGGGCGGCGGATAGAACCCCCGCCGCTGCAACACATCGGCCCGATTCACCCCGGCCGCGATGACCTCGATCAACACCTCGCCGGGCCCCGGCTCCGGATCGACCGTGACGGTCCACTCCAGCACCTCCGGCCCGCCGAACCCGTTCAACTCGATTGCCTGCATGGGGTGGTTCCACCTCTCCGCGACCTCGGCCGGACACCGGACGCGCGCCGCGCGTCCGCTACGATCTCACTCTAGGGAGACGTGGCAGAGCGGCCGAATGCACTCGCCTTGAAAGCGAGCGTCGCGAGAGCGACCGGGGGTTCAAATCCCTCCGTCTCCGCCAATCCGGTTGGTGGGCACCGCCTGTTCTTCTCGCTGCCGCCGCCGATCCGGTCGCACAGGACGTGGAACCGCATCGGCCCATCCCTACTGTCGGGCGCACGGTCGACAACAGCACAGTCCTGGTGATCGGGGCGATCGGTCACGTCACGGTCGGCCGATGCTCTCGGCGGCGACCGCGGAGTTCGTCGTCGCCATGATCGCCGAACGCGCGCGCGGGACCGTGCTGCTGTCCACGGCCGCGATCCGCGACGACGTGGACGAGCAGCTCATCCGATCGGCGCCGCGCACGCGATCGTCGAACGGCCGATCCTCGAATCGGGTCGTCGACGACCCGGGCCGAATTCAGCCGGCCTCGTCCCAGGCCTGGATGGACGTCTGGTCGACGATGCGGCCGTCGCGGATGTCGGCCATCGAGTGGACCAGGACCCGGGTTCCGTCGGGGTAGCGGCAGGATTCGACGAAGGCGACGTGGTCGCCGTCCATCAGGACGCTTTCCAGTTTGTGGGTCATCTCCCGCGAGCACACGTCGGCGAACATCTCGCTGATCGCCGAACGTCCGTGCAGCACACGGGGATGGCTGGGCTGGTCGTTGTGGTCGACCATCCGGATCTCGGCGTCGTCGCCGTACAGTGCCAGCAATGTGGTCGCGTCGCGGCCTTCGATGCCACGGCGCAGTGCTTCGGCATCGAATCCCGAACTGGATGCGGTGCTCATCTCGGTCTCCCTCGCTCGTCGCCCAACGAGCCGGACCAGGGCGATTCGGCCCGTAATCCAGCACATTACGCCCGCGGACCGGCCTGCGGAACGCCCCGAGATCAGCCGACCGGAGCGGCCCGTTTGGCGATGGCCGTGATCGGCACCGGCTCGACGCGTTCGATCCCGTCGAGCGCGCCGAGCCGCTCGGTGAGGTAGTCGAACAGGGTGTCGGCGTCGCGGCACACCACGATCGCGATCAGGTTCGCGGTCCCGGTGGTCCCGCCCACGAACGCGGCCTCCGGATGCGCCGACAGGGCCCGCGCGACGGCCACGAGCCGGGCGGGCGCGACCGTCAGCCACAGTGCCGTCTGCACCGGGAAACCGAGCACCGCCGCATCGATCTCCACATCGAAGCGCAGCACGCGCTGCCTGCGCAGCTCGTCCACCCGGCGCCGGACCGCGGACTCCGACCAGTCGACCGCGCGCGCCAGCCGCGCGTAGTCGGCGCGGCCGTCGACGGCGAGGGCGGGCAGCAGGCGCCGATCGAGTTCGGTCATCGTGATCGTGTCCGGCCGCTCGGCCAGCGCCGGTGCTAGCGCGCTGACCTGCTCGGATGTCAGCGCCGACGTCCGGCCCTGCCAGCGCCGATCGGTCAGATGCCGCAGCAGCCGCTGCACCTGGACCGACTCGACTTGCGGATGCCTGGCCAGCGCGTCCAGCGGCACCGTGGCGTCGGCGCCGACATGGAAGAAGCTGCTGATCTCGGCACCGCCGGCGAGCACGCTCACCCACGAGGTGTCCGGCCTGCGGGCGAGTGCTCGCGCCAGCGCGTCCGCGCCGCCGGGCCGCACCCGGATCCGGACCAGCCACTCGGCGTGGCCGACCAGGCCGGTGGCGGCGATGCCGGTGACCCGCGCCAGCCCGTGGGCGCGCAGCCGCGCGAACCGCCGCGCCACCGTCCGGTCGGCGACATCGAGCACCTCGCCGATCCGGCGGAACGAAGCCCGGCCGTCGACCTGCAAGGCGTGCAGCAGCCCCAGATCGACCGCGTCGAGCCTGACCGAATCCACCAGATCAGCGTAGGTCGTGTCGGATTCCGGCGCAGCGGGCGCGGATCGGCGACATCGCCCCCGGCCGGACCCACGATCGACGCATGACAGCAGACATCGACGGCATCCACCACGTCGGCATCCTCACCCGCGATCTCGACGGCCTCGAGCGCCGCTACCGTTCCCTCGGCTTCACCCTCACCCCGCGCTCGCGCCACCTGCTCGCCGCCAGGCCGGGGGAGTCGCCGGTCGCCGGCTGCACCGCGAACCTGTGCGCGGTCTTCGACGACTCCTATCTCGAGCTGCTCGGCATCGTCGACGAATCCGCGCCCGACCCGTGGCACACCAAGGCGATGGCCGACGAGTACGAGGGGCTGCGCCTGCTCAACCTGGAGACCTCGGACGCCGAGAAGGCCGACCGTCGCCTGACCGAGGCCGGGTTACGCACGTCCGGGGTCCTCGACCTCGAACGCCCGGTCGACACCGTGGACGGCCCACGCACCCTGCGGGCCCGCGCCGTCCACGTCGACCCGCGCGCGACCCCCGAGACCTACCTCGGCGTCGCCCAGCACCTGACCCGCGACTACGTCCACCAACCGCGCTATCTGCGGCACCCGAACGGCGCCCGCGGCCTCGGCTCGGCGCTGTATGTCGTCGACGACGCCGCCTTCGCCACCGTCGTCGACCGCTATCGGCGCGTCCTGGACCGCGTGCCCGACCAGGAGGGCCCGCTGACCATGTTCTCCGTCGGGCCCGCGCGGCTCGAATTCGTCCGGGCGAGCGACGCGGACGAACTCCTGCCCGGCGAACCGGTGCCCGCCGCCTCCTACCCGGCCGCCCTGACCATCCGCGTCGACGACGTCGTCGCGGCCCGCGACCTCGTCGACGACGCGGGCACCCCGACCAGCCCGACCGCCGACGGCTTCGTCGTCTCCGCCACGGACGCCTACGGCGCCTGCCTCTTCTTCACCGCCTGAGGAGCCACCCTCTGCTGTTGAGCTCGTCTTCCACACGGACCAGCGGGGCGGGCGAC
>Ga0247823_10005124_pt1 | contig 10446 bp, 8 predicted proteins | sample 13C_PalmiticAcid_2_FD_192426 | JGI IMG/M metagenome (GOLD analysis project Ga0247823, IMG submission 192426) | Soil microbial communities from agricultural site in Penn Yan, New York, United States - 13C_PalmiticAcid_Day30 | ecosystem: Environmental > Terrestrial > Soil > Agricultural land...
CGAGTGAGCATGAAAAGCAGGTTTTCGCCGAATGGAGCGAAGGGTTCGTCGATCGTGATGGCAAATTCGTGAAGGAATTTCAGACCACCTTCGATTCGTCGTTCTGGGAAGTCTACCTGCACGGGGTCCTCAAAGAACTCGGATTGACCCCCGACTTTCGGTGGGAACGACCAGACTTCTGCGTCACCTCACCGATGCCGTTCGTAATGGAGGCTACCGTCGCGCTACACGCCCAAGGGACCACGCCGGTCACAGAGACGCAGCCCCTCGAAATACCAAGGGACCTCAACGAGTTTAACCGCCAGGCCATCATTCGGCTCTCGAACAGCATTCATTCAAAACATCGGCGATTCCAAGAGTCTTATTCGAACCTCCCGCATGTCGCTGGCAAACCGTTCGTTGTGGCCATTACCGCCTTTGATCGTCCCCATTTCTATCTGCAAGGGCAGCGAGCTATCGAAGCGCTCCTCTACCGTTCATACGTTGATGAGGAAACGTATCTGAGGGAACACCCGAATCGGGACGTGCCCTTGAAAGCGCAGGATCTCCCTTTCGTAGCAAAGGATTCGGGGGAGCGATTACCGCTTGGTCTCTTCTGTGATTCCTCCATGGCTGGCATTAGTGCGATCATCCAGAGTAGCTCCGCCACTTGGTCCAAGGTAGGGGCGATGAGCGAGGACCCCGATTTGATCGTGGAAGCAATTTATGAGGACCGGGTCAAAGGAGGTCAGAGGGTCTTCCGTGGACCGAATCGCCGCTACACTGAAAGCATTCTGGATGGACTCCGCGTTTATCACAACCCGCATGCGACCAATCCGCTAGACCCATTTCTCTTCGATCGTTTTGAAGTATTTCAGGCTACTGCGAGGGGGCCGTGTAGGATGGAGCTGGTTAGTTCGGGTAATCACATCCTCGTCAACCGACGAACGATCAGGTTCCCGGCGGGCTTGGTGGATAAAGCCGCCGCGGATTTGCCTGCGGACCAGATGCTCTGGCATCACATCCGCTAGAATTCTCCCGCTCGACCTGGACGTTAGCGCTGCCAGACTGGAGAAAAGCGCTCTTGGCCCGGATCGTAAGTCTCCCGCGAGCCCCCCCCGCAACATTCAACACTCAAAACTCGTCCTGACTGTCAGAAACTTACAGGTTCATGCTGAGGATCTCCCCAAGCGGAATCCGCATCCGCAGGGATTCGCTTTAGGGAGATCGGCGGCATTACCGCTGGTCAAATTTTCCAGTATCAACGGTACCAGGTTGCCGCGCGCTCATCCGGGCGGACTCGCTGCGTGACCGAAGCACTATCATACCGGTCGCTTCTAAGACTGCTTCCGTGAAAGCAAGCGTTGCAGCCTCTCTTCGAGTTCGACAGCAAAGTAGGCTGGCGAGGTGGCATCTGGCGGGCTGGAATCAAAGATGGATTCTTTCCTGATGCGTTTCGTCCGGCCTTCATCGGGCTGGACGAGCATGACTAGCCGGGGGAACCGACTTGGAAGCCAAACGATCTCCGCCCCAGGTGCGGCTTGGTTGACGACTTCCGTCACCGATGCGCGTAGGATGTGGGGGATAGCGCTGTTTAGAGTGATCTTCATGACCAATCTGAACGCCCGGCGGTCATTGACAAGAAGACCGGCCCAATATGGGACAGTCTTCTCCAAATGCCTCCTAGCAGGATGGTTACCAACGGCCGTCGTCGCGTTTTCGCGAGTCTCGGGGACCGCCAGCATGGACGCGCGGACGTTCCTCGCGTTCCTTCGCTTCGTTCACACGAAGGGCCCTGCCTTGGAAATCCTGTCCATCGGCTCCTTGGATGGCGCGTTCCATTGCTTCCCGCGTGTCCATGGAAACAAACCCGAAACCACGGGGGCGACCGGTTTCGCGATCCGTCGGCAGGATCACTTCAGTCGGCTGGCCAAAGTTGACAAAGAGGCTCCTGAGATCGCTTTCACTCGCGGAGAAGGGAATGTTTCCCACATACATCTTGTAGCTCATTCATTCAGGTGTGTCGTTCATTCTGGTAATCCTCGTCACTGTCTCCCGTGAACCGGGTTTCAAATCACCACTGAACGAATTCACCTGATGACTCTCCAGCCTAGAATATTTCAGGCTCCGAGCACAACATGAGCATCTGGGGTAAAGGTGGGAAAGCAAGCTATATCGCGAAGTAGTTCACGAAGGTTGGAATCGAAAGTTGGAAAATCCGAACGTCCATTCGTCACGGAACTGGATTGCCACTACATTCGGTTGTTTTCGTAGGCGGCGCTTGGCCCGTCTGTTGAGGTCCTTGCGGGCTTCCTCGCCATGATGCGCGAACTCAAGCGCTCGCGTCATTCATGAATCCCGTCTTCCAGGAAATCTCCGCCACTGCGATCAATGCCGGTGTTCTCCGCGCAAATGTCTCCCGTTCGATCACTTGTTCGGTCGTGCCGGCGGATCGTTCATCGGGCGGGCTTGCGCGCTTACGGAAGAGCGGCAGCGCTACATTGGCTCGCTTTTCTCGCAGGAGCTTCCGGCCGAAAGCGGTGGGCTGTTGAATCCCGGCATTTGTCTGCATGCCGACCAGTCACGGTTGCCCGCTGGCAGCACGCGCCTCCTGCTGGTGGTGGACGGGCTGGGAAAGGACCACACGTCCTCGATGACCTTTCGCGAAGCGGTGATCGACGCGGATTACCACATCCATCTCCAAGGCGCGGGTTCGCGGCCGTGTGCGGCGGACCAGGTGGCGAATGCGGTGATGCGCCGGAGCCTGATCTTCCGCCATCTGCATGACCTGGGATTCGACAGTGCGTGGACCCGCTAGCTGATGTAATCGCTGGGAGACGAATTCACCCTCGCCGAACTGGATGACTTGCGTGACTATTCGTTTACGCGGGCCATCGCAGAAGCTTGGCAAAGTGGCTATTTTTGCACAGCCAGAAACGAGCAAACCTGAAGTCGTCAAAGCACTGAAATCCAGATGCTTCCGCTCCTTTTGAATTTCTGGACACTCCGCGCTACAAGGGCCGGGTCAGTCGCGCCGGGGATCCAAACAGGCCAGGAGTTCTTCGAGATCGACAATCGAAATGGTGGTCGAGGTATCGCTCAGACCGTAGGGAAGCAGCAGCTTGCCCGCGTGGACCAGGGCACCGCAGCAGTAGACGACATTGGGCACATACCCGTTCCGTAAGGGCTCGTCCGGTTCTACGAGAGGAAGCGCGAGATGCCCCAGCACGATGGACGGGTCCTCAAGATCCAGCAGCAGCGCGCCGATGCAGTAGCGCCGCATGGGCCCCACTCCATGGGTCAGCACCAGCCAGCCTGCCGGCGTTTCGATAGGCGAACCACAGTTCCCGATTTTCACGGCTTCCCATGCCTCACGAGGCCGGCGCAACAGTAGCGCGTCGCTCCAGACGTGCGGGTCATCGGAGTACATCAGGTAGAGGTTCTCATCATCCTGCCGTGAGATCATCGCGTATTTGCCGAGGATTTTGCGCGGGAAGATGGCCATCCCCTTGTTGCGGACGGATGCGCCATTGAGCGTCGCAGCGCGGAAGGTGAGGAAGTCCGTGGTCTCCAGTAGCTGGGGCAGGATCGCGCGTCCGTTGTAGGCGGTATAAGTCGCGTAGTAAGTGATCGTTCCGTCTTCATCTGTGAAGCGGACGAAGCGTGCATCTTCCATTCCGTTGCTCTCGATCGGGGAAACGGGAAAGATGATCCGCTCCGAAAGCGGCACCCCCGGCTCGAAATGCACTTCGTAGTTCGCCTCGGCCAGCCAGCGGATGCACTCGGTGGTCCGCCTCGCCACCCGGGCCGAGGGCCGGGTCGCACCGTCGGAGGTCCGGATTGCCTGGTTCAATTCGCTGCGGGTAAAACGATCACCGAGCGATAGCATCAATGCCTGCGACCACGGATTCTCGAACTCCATCTCCCGGAGCTTGCCGAAGAACACACTGCGCCGGAACGAGGGATCGGGCTTCAGTCGGGGAGCGGTCACATGACGGGACGGCTCTTCCATCACAATCGCGTGATCTGCGCCGATGACGCCGGTACGAAACGCAATAGACGAGATATGTCCCTCGCCGGTGGCCCGCAGGCTCAGGATGAAGCGCGTCTCTCCGGCCGCCAGGCTGGATTGGTCCGGATGAAGCACCATGGACGGATTGAACAGCGCCGCCGACTCCAGGGCGTATTCGCCGGAGAAGAGGGCCCCGATATAGAGGCGGCGCTCATCCGACAACGAAGGCTCGTGGGGAACATGATGGCGCACGCTCTCATAATGATTTTGCCAGGCTTGTTCAATCCGTAGGTGCCGCGCCCCGAACTGTTCCTGGAGCAGTTCGATCCGCCCTGCCGTCTCATCTTCGGTCAGGGCAAGCGCCCGCTCGATAATGCGGAGAATCGAGGACCGGTCGCTCGGTATAAAGGAGCGCACGAGGACCCGCGCGTTGTCCGGACGGATGTGAATGCCGGTGGAAACTGGATGAATCATGGCAGAAGAGGAAGTCGCTGCTGACGACGGGTGAGTTCGGAACGGGAGAGGTGGAAGGCCAAGGTCGATTCCGCACCTTGGTTTTGGTTGATGTGATCGCGGAGCAGGGCATCCCGGCAGCCGCCTGTGCCCTCATCGTAGAGCGGCACGCCGAGGTCATTGCGCCCAAGGAACCATTCGAAGCAGCGGCGCGCGTGGTGAGCCCAAGCTTTTTCACCGGTAGTGTCGAAGGCGGCCATGCAGGCGGACACCATGGCGTGGGCCTCCACCGGCTGTTGGTCGAACCGCGCCTTCTCGCCGCCTTGCGGCCAGAAGCCGTGGCAACCGATCGGCGAAAACTGCCCGCCATCGCCCGTTTGTTCGTCGATCAGCCATTCCAGCGAGACCAAGCCCGCCTTGATCGCCTCCTCCTCTCCCGAGAGGATCAGCGCATGGGAGAGCTTGGCATTGTCGTAGGTGGCGATTCGTTCAAACCACCGCCAACCGGGAGAGGAGTTTGCATTGAACAAAGAGAACAAGCGTGCGGTGAGCAGGCGCTGCATCTTCTCCACTGCGCGGTCCCCGGAGTAAGCAGAAAGATATTCGTGGATCGCCACCAGCGTGAAGGCCCAGGCCCGCGGTGAACTGAAGTGCTTTACAGGATCCAAGCCACGTTGGAACAGCAGTGCTGAAAGGTCGCGGAATCCCTCATTGGCGGAGCGACCCAGGGCCGTGCCCACGGCCCAAAGCGCACGGGCGTGGCTGTCTTCCGAGCCTTTGCTTTCAAGCCAGTGCCGCTCATGGCTCATGAAATTCCGGAAGCGGCGGGTATTCGCATCGAAGGCATACCACAAGAAGGCCAGATAGGTACTTGCAAGCCGGTTGATCGCCTGATCGGGGCCGTGCTCTTGCTCGTGGAAGACCGTGTAGATGAAGGCCCGCGCATTGTCGTCGGTGCAGTAGGCCTCATGGTAGTTCGGCACGCTGTAGATCGCGTGCTGGAAGATGCCCGTATGGTCGGTCATCCGGAAGAGGTGGTCGAGATTCGCAACGGGGACGGGGTAACTCTGCTCGTCCATCACCGTGGCGACTGGCACGCTCAGGCTGGCCCGGGCACGGTCGAAGCTCTCCATGTAGCGTCGCGCCACTTCCGGCCAGATCATCTTGCGGCCTTCCTTCCATGCCCTCTTTCTCATCGCTGTCATCCGGGTCGGTCGGGCGAGCAGATCATTCACTGCATCCGCAATCGCCGCCGAGTCTGCGAAGGGCACAAGCACCCCGCGGTCCTCCGAGAGCAGTTCGCGCGCATGCCAGTAGGGCGTGGAGACGATCGCCTTGCCGGCCCCGAAGGTATAGGCCAGCGTGCCCGAAGTGATTTGTTCTTCATTCCGGTAGGGCGTGAGGTAGATGTCCGCGCCGCCGATGAATTCCTTCAATTGCTCCATCGATACGAAGCGGTTGTGGAAAACGACGTTCGAGGCCACGCCGAGTTCGGATGCCAGCGTCTGCAGACTCTCCCGGTAGGCTTCTCCCTGGGAGGCAATCAGATGGGGATGGGTGGCACCGACGATCAGATAGACCACGTCCGGGTTCTTGGCCAAGATCGAGGGTAACGCCCGGATGACGGTCTCGATGCCCTTGTTCGGGGAAAGCAGCCCGAAGGTGAGGAGTACCGTCTTGCCCTCCGCATCGAAGACATCCTTGTAGAAGTTCGAATCGACGAACGGCATGTCGATGACCCCGTGGGGGATCAGGTCGATCTTTGCAGGGTCCACCCCATACACCTCCTCCAGCAAGGTTTGCCCGCGCTCTGCCATCACGATGAATCGCTCCGATAGCTGGTCCAGCCGCCTCATGACTTCGCGCTGCGCCTCGTCGGGCTCCTTCAGCACGGTATGGAGCGTGGTGACGACCGGCTTTTTCAGTTGGGCCAGAAAGCCCAGCAGGTGTGACCCCGCCAGCCCTCCGTAGATGCCGAACTCATGCTGCACCGAGACGACCTCGACATTGTTGATGTGCAGGAACTCGGCCGCCCTGTTGTAGGACTCCGGATCATCCTGGATGATCTCGAAGCGGACTCGCGTCGGGTAGTCATACCCTTCAGGCCGGTCGTTTACCGCTCCAGCGAAGCAACTTACGTCCGGGAACTCACCATTGATCGCCTCGCAGATGTCGTGGGTAAAGGTAGCGATTCCGCAGAGGCGAGGGAGATAGGTGCCGATGACGGCAATGTGAAGGGTCGGTTGCGAGGAATGCATGGCGGCGGAAATCGAAATGATCTCGCGCTCTTCCAGGCAGCGGAGCCCGGAGACCCCGACAAGAGGCTCACAAGCCTCCTACGAAACATTGGAGGCTAGTTCGGAATCCATCCTCGCGTCAACGACTTTTCCAATCTCGCCATTCTTCTCGACGCCGATAGGGCACAGCTTCAAGTCCCGAGACCGTAAAACTCCGAAGTTCACTTGCCGTCGTTCTTCCGCGAATCCTTGATGGATCGGTATCCCGTAAGTTGGTGCCGACTCTCGTCCCACAGACGGAATCCCAGGGATCTGAGGCTTCTGCGTATGGTTAACGGCTTTACGCTCCGGAACATTGGCTCTGCGTCGTGTGCGCGCTGCAGTTCGTAGTTGGGTATCCGCGGACTCAAGTGATGGATATGATGGAACCCGATATTGCCTGAGAACCACTGGAGGATCCTCGGCAATTTGTAGAAGGAACTCCCTTCAAGGGCGGCCTTCGCAAAGTCCCAGTCGGGCTTCCTTTCCCAATAAACGTCTTCGAATTGGTGCTGGACGTAGAACAGCCAGACACCAGAGACGCTCGCGACGAGCATGGCAGTGAGCTGGATGATCAGGTAAGGAAGAAAACCGAATGCCCATGACCCGGCAGCGGCAACGAGAAGGATGCCCAGATTCGTTGCATGAACCCACCGTTTTACCCGCTTGTCCGCCTTCCGCGACGGAAAACGCTGCAACACGAGGAACAGTAGCAGGGGCGCGATGCCAAAAAGAATCACAGGGTTCCGCGAAAGCCGGTAAGCGAACCGCCTCCAGCGAGAGGAATCGATATATTCCTGGACGGTGAGGGTCCAGACATCACCCATGCCGCGGCGATCAAGATCACCTGCGCTGGCGTGGTGAATGGTGTGCTCCCACCGCCACTGATGATACGGCGTGAACACCAGGATTCCGGTGAGAAACCCGACGACATCATTCGCCCGCTTCGATTTGAAAAACGAGCAGTGGGTGCAATCGTGGAAAATTACGAAAGTCCGGATCAGGAATGCCCCGGCGAAGGTCGCCAACGGAACCACGAGCCAGTGGGAAATCCCCAGGCTCAAATACATCAAGACCCAGAGTGCTGCGTAAGGGACCAGAGTATTCAAAAGCTGCCACACCGCCCGCCAACGGGACGGCATCTGGTATCGGCGCACGATCTGTTTCCAATCGTTCAGGCCGGAGTCCCCGCACACCCCGGTCTGTCCCGGTATGTCCAGGTTTTTCATGGCAGCATGAATTTCGGGGCGTGCTGCGGCCAGCGCAACTGGAAACGACGGGGCAGGGCGTGGACAGCGGGATCGACCGTTTGAGGAATAAAATACGCCGGCTCCTTTGAGCGGATGCCTACGAAGAGCGGGGAACTCCTTGGATGGCCAACCGCATGACCCGATCCCGTGGGATCGGAATTGGCTAAATAGATGACCGCGAAAGCCACTGGTTTCCAAATCCACACCGGCCATCAATCCAGTCGGCCGGCTTTCCGGACTGCGGTCTTGACGAAAGGAACCAAGGGTGGGGCAACACTCAGGTGCCGCGCTCCCATTTTCATCAAGGTGGCGGTCATGGCGGGATTACCTGCAAGTTCACCACAAATCGATACCGGCGAATTGCCCGCTTCGGAAAAGACGATCCGCAATAACCGAAGAACTGCCGGGTGATTCTCCATGAAGTAGTCGCCCACCAAGGGGTTTTCCCTCCCAGCGGCCATTGTATACTGTGTCAGGTCGTTGGTGCCGATGCTGAGGAAATCCGCGTGTCGAAGGATCTCGGGAACGGTGAGCGCAGATGCGGGGGTTTCGATCATCGCCCCGAGTGGAGGGAGTACGGTCATGCCAAGATCGGAGGCGACCGATTCGGCGTGCTGCCGCACGAGCGAGATGTCGTGAGCGGTAGTGATCATCGGAACCATGATCCGCAGCGGGAACTCCCGCGAGAATTCAAGAATGGCCCTCAGTTGGGTATCCAGGAGATCGGGATATCGCAAGAGGAGCCTCACCCCGCGACAACCTAGGAATGGATCGTCCTCCACCGGGAAATTCAAGAAGGGCACGGGTTTGTCCGCTCCGAGATCGAGCAGCCGTATGGTGAGGGGCTTGCCGGCCAATGGCTTGAACATGGAGCGAAGCTCGGTCAGAAGCTCCGAGGCCGACGGCGGTGTGGTTTTTCCCAGATAGAGCTGCTCTGTCCGGACCAATCCTACTCCGTCCGCCCCCTCTTTGATCGCAACTGTGACGTCTTCCAGCGATCCTACGTTGGCCATCACCGAAACCTCTACGCCGTCCTCTGTCACAGCAATCCGGCGGGCCGCGCGCCTGTCAGCATCTCCTGACCGGCGGGCTGCAATCACGCGTGCTTGGAAATCCGCCACGCTTCGTGCATCCGGTCGCACGATGACTTCTCCTTTGAACCCATCGACTATGACATCCTCCCCTTCCAGAATGGTATCCAGCGCGCGGGAAATCTGGGCAACCGTCGGAATTCCCAAGGCCCGGGCGAGGAGGGCCGCATGTGAGCCGACTCCGCCGAATTCGAGAATGATGCCCTCCACCTGCAACCGGGGCAAGGCCACCGTCTCGGAGGGAAGTAAACGGTGGGCCACCAGGATCCGGCCTGGAGGCATTTTCTCAAGAACTGTCGTTTTCACCCCGGCAATCTCTCGCAGCAGGCGGCCTTCGAGATCCTCAAGGTCGTCTGCACGTTCACGCATCCAATCCTCGGGTCTTGCCCGGAATTTCGTCTGCCAACCCTGGAATACCTTGGCGAGGGCCTGCGCCGCCCCGATGAGGTTCTGCTCGATCTGCCTGAATATCTCGATCTTCAAGCCTGCATCTTGGAGCATTGTCTCGTGGGTTCCGAAGATGGCCGCAAGTTTCGGCCCCGTCTGAGCCTCGATCCTCAATGCGGAAACCTTCAGATCGGCGAGGACCGCCTCCAGGGCGCGCTCGATATTCGCTTTCTCTCCGGTCACTTCATTCCGTCCGATGGGCCGCGGTGGTGACAGTGCATCAAAGAGATTGCGATGTAGGAATGCCGGTCCTCTCGCGAGCCCCGGGGAGGTCGCACGTCCTTCCAACACGAGATGGGGCGGTCCGCTCATTGTTGCAACCTACACTGCATCGAGGGAAAGCTGCCGGAAATTCCGGGGCAAATATCGCCATGAACAAGGCCGATGGATTGCCTCACACCGGTCGCTCTCGCTGGTTGTATTTCCCTTTGGGCCGGCCTAAGGTGGGATCATCATGAAGGCCGAGATTCTGAACCACCCTCCCGGCTACGGGTGGTACTGGTGGCGGCAGCATGAGTTCGACACCTGGAAAGTGGTGAAAGTCTGCGACGACCACGGCGCGTTGTATTGCCACACTGAGGACGACATGAACTACCAGTGCGGCGATGATCCCAAGACCCCTTTCACCGGACAATGGTGGACCGTTCGGCTTGAGCCGCCTTCAGAATGATTCGATCTCAGGTCGGCTAGCCCGCTAGCCCTCTTCTTTCAGCTTGGACCGGATTCGCACGTGCTGGTCCTTGCGCTGCACTTCAAATGCCCCGGTGGCAGCGACAAGATCGCTGAGTCTGGTGTATCCGTAGTTCCGCGAATCAAAGTCGGGCATCAATTTCGAGAGATTTGAACCGACTCCGCCCAAGGCTGCCCATTCGTCTTCGCCTGCCACCGCGTCGATCGCCTTGCGAATGGAGCCCAGCAATTTTCGATCCTTCCGTAGT
>Ga0247823_10005125_pt1 | contig 10445 bp, 9 predicted proteins | sample 13C_PalmiticAcid_2_FD_192426 | JGI IMG/M metagenome (GOLD analysis project Ga0247823, IMG submission 192426) | Soil microbial communities from agricultural site in Penn Yan, New York, United States - 13C_PalmiticAcid_Day30 | ecosystem: Environmental > Terrestrial > Soil > Agricultural land...
TCATCGAGGCGCTCAAACTTTTCAGCCACCTGGCCAACGTGGGCGACTGCCGCTCGCTGGTGATCCACCCCGCCAGCACCACGCACTTCCGCATGAGCGACGAGGCGCTGGCGGGCGCGGGCATCGGGCCGGGCACGATCCGCCTCTCGATCGGGCTCGAGGACGCGGACGACCTCATCGACGATTTGAAGCGCGCCTTGAAGGTCGCCGAGAAAGCGGGGGCCTGACCATGGAGCTCACCGTCAACGGCGCCCGCACCTACTGCTACACCGGCGGCAAGCCCTTCGACGCCGCCAAACCCACCGTCGTGTTCATCCACGGCGTGCTCAACGACCACAGCGTGTGGATCCTGCAGAGCCGCTACCTCGCGCACCACGGCTTCAACATGCTGGCCGTGGACCTGCCAGGCCACGCGCGCAGCCAGGGCGAGGCACCCGCCAGCGTCGAGGACGCTGCCGACTTCATCGCCGCGCTGCTCGACGCGGCCGGTGTGCAGCGCGCCGCGCTGGTGGGCCACAGCTGGGGCTCGCTGATCGCGCTGGAAACAGCGGGCCGGCTGAAGGAGCGCATCACGCACGCGGTACTGGTGGGCACGGCCTACCCGATGAAGGTGTCGCCCGCGCTGATCGAGGCCTCGCTGAACGAGCCCGAGAAGGCGCTGAAGATGATCAACGTGTTCAGCCGCAGCACGCTGGCCGCGCCGCCATCGGCCCTGGGGCCGGGCACCTGGGTGTACGGCGCCAGCATGGCCCTGGGCCGGCGCGTGCTGCGCAGCAACGCCAAGGTGAACGTGTTCCACCGCGGCTTCGTGGCCTGCGACACCTACGCCAACGGTGAGGCCGCGATGAAGGCCCTCACCTGCCCCGTGCTGTTCGTGCTGGGCGCGCAGGACCAGATGACGCAGGCCAAGGCCGCCAAGCCGCTGATCGACGCGGCCATGGCGACGGGCAAGACCTTCAAGGTCGCCACACTGCCCGTCGGCCACCACCAGATGACTGAAACCCCCGACGCAACGCTGTTCGCGATCCGCGACTTCCTCCAGGCATGACGATCACCGCCGACAACATCACGCCGCCCATGGCGGCCGACCGCGCCCAGGCCATCGCGCAGGCCTTCGACCTGCGCGCCCTGCCACCCGACTTCTTCACCAATCCCTACCCGGTGTACCGCGCGCTGCGCGAGCGCGAGCCCATCCGCCGCATGCCCGACGGTTCGGTCTTCCTCACGCGCTGGGCCGACCTGGCCGCCGTGTACCGCGACGCGGCCTCGTTCAGTTCGGACAAGCACGTGGAGTTCGCGCCCAAGTACGGCGCCGGCACGCCGCTGTTCGAGCACCACACCACCAGCCTGGTGTTCAACGACCCGCCGCTGCACACGCGTGTGCGCCGCCTGATCATGGGCGCGCTCACGCGCCGCGCCATTGCCGACATGGAAGCCGGCCTGGTGGAGCTGGTGGACCGCCTGCTCGACCACATCGCCGCGCACGAGGGCGGCGACCTGATCGAGGACTTCGCGGCCGCGATTCCGGTGGAGATCATCGGCAACCTGCTGGGTGTGCCGCACGCCGAGCGCGGGCCGCTGCGCGACTGGTCGCTCGCCATCCTGGGCGCGCTGGAGCCCACCATTACCCCCGCGCAGGCCGAGCGCGGCCACCGCGCCGTGACCGAGATGTGCGACTACCTGCGCACCCTGGTGGCGGCGCGCCGCCTGGCCCCGGGCGACCCGGAACGCGACGTGCTCACGCGCCTGATCCAGGGCGAGGCCGACGGCGAGCAACTCAGCGAGGTGGAGCTGCTGCAGAACTGCATCTTCCTGCTCAACGCGGGGCACGAGACCACCACCAACCTCATCGGCAACGCGCTCGTGGCACTGCAGGAACACCCCGAGGTGCGCGAGCAACTGCTGCGGCGCATGGACGGCGGCGACGAGGAGGCCGTGCTCGACCGCGCGGTGGAGGAGTTCCTGCGCTACGAGTCGTCGAACCAGCTCGGCAACCGCCGCGCGGTGAAGGACGTGAGCATCGGCGGTGTGGACCTGCCGGCGGGCACGCTGGTGACGCTGTGCATCGGCGCGGCCAACCGCGACCCGGCGCAGTTCGCCGAGCCCGAGACGCTGGACATCGCGCGCGAGCCGAACAAGCACCTGGCCTTCGGCTTCGGCATCCACCAGTGCGCGGGGCTGAGCCTGGCGCGGCTGGAGGGCCGCATCGCCATCGGGCGCTTCCTGCGTCGGTTCCCGGGCTACCGGCTCACGGCCGCGCCCACGCGGGGCGGGCGGGCGCGATTCCGCGGGTTTCTGGCGGCGCCGTTCGCGGTGGGGTGAGCGCTTCTTCATATTCCGCCCACTGACATCAGCAGGCTTGACCGCTAGCATCGCGCTCCTTGATTTGGGGAGGAGCAGTCGATGGCTGCAGGAGCATCAAGCGGAAGGCCGTGTCTGGCCGATCCGTATTCATCTTTCCGCAAGGGGCTTTATGGCGGCTCCCGCAGGGGGATCGGTCGCATATGAAGCCGACGATCGTCTTCGTGCATGCCTTTGGTGGCCCGCCCATTGACCATGTGATGCCCGTGCTTGCACGCCGTTGCACGGTGCACGCGTTGCTGCTGTCTGCCATCACGCCTTACAACAGGGCCGTCATTCAGGAGTTCGCGCAAACGGTGACGCTGCGGCCGGAAGTGCCGGCCATGCATGTGGTGGGCTTGATCACCAGCCATGCTCGTGACGTCGGTGCTGACGCCGTACTCACTTTCTCCGAATTTCTTGTCGTGGCCGTGGCAAAGGCCTGTGAACATCTGGGCTTGCGTGGCGCCGGACCTGGGGCCGTGAGGGCTCGGAACAAGCTGGCCATGCGCCGCCGCTGGGTGGACACGGGCATCCCCACACCTGTCTTCCACGCCGTGCAATCGAAACCCGATCTTCACGAAGCGGCCCAGCAACTCGGGCGACCCTTCGTGCTCAAGGACGCGTGGGGCGCTGGTTCCATCGGCACGCAAATGGTCAAGCCCGACGACGACCTCGATGCCGTCTTCGATCGCACACATGCAGCCATCACCGACGCCCGCCGACACGGCATCTGCGAACACACACCGGATGGCAACGGCGCCATTCAACTCATCGCAGAAGAACTAATGACCGGCGCCGCGCAGGACTGGTTTTCCACAACCGAACGTGGCGATTTCGTGAGCGTCGAAGGCATCGTCGTGAACGGCGAGCCCCAATCGCTGGCGCTCACGGGGCGCATGCGGCCCTTGCCACCATTCTGCGAAACGGCAGACCTGACACCGGCAGCCATCGACACCGACACGCAGACTCGGCTGTTCGGCCTCGCCGAGGCTGCGGTACGGGCTCTCGGCCTTCAAAACTGCGCGACCCACACCGAGTTCAAGCTGATGTCTGCTCGCGCGGTGGGTCTTCTGGAGGTGGCCGCTCGCGTGGGCGGCACCGCCATCGCGCGCCAGATTCACGTCACACAGGGCGTCTGCCTCGTGGATCGGCTTCTCACAGCCCTGTTGGGAACGCACTGGCAAGACGATGCGCCAGCCCTCGTCCCTCGTGCGGCACCGGCAGCCGCCGGCTTGCAGGTGATCGGCGCCGACGCACAAGGCCGGCCGTGGCGACAGGCGCTGCCCTTCGACTACCACCTCATCGATTGGACCGAATGGTTGGGGCCCGACGTCGAGGTCCGCCTGGAACGCAGCCTGTCGCCCCCCGCGGGTGGCTGGGTCGCGCCCTATGACGCTTCGCGCGGTGCGCTTAACACCGCGAGCATCCTGTTCGTCACGGCAACAGACCCGGACCGTTTGCTGGACGCTTGCCATCGGATAGCGAACGAACTGGAAAACAAGCTGCTCGCTGCAGCCGCATTCTGCACAACACCATGACGCATCAAATCGACACCCACGGCAAGTTCTGGCAATCCGAACCGGCCGTCCAGGGCTTGCTTCGCCAACTCCAACACGCCGCCGATCATTCCTCTTTCTATCGGCGCCTGCTGCGCCGCTTCTGGAAGGAGCGAGACGCCGGTGCGCCGTTCGATCGGGGAAGCTTTCAACGCATCGGCTTCACCACCAAGGACGACCTTCGGCAGCACTTCCCCCATGGCTTTCGGGCTGTGCCCATGGACGAGATCGCCGGGTACTTCGAATCAAGCGGTACCAGCACCGGAGACATTGGCTCCAGCCGCTGCGCAGCGTGGCGCACGGCTGACGATCTGGCGCGCGACAGAGCTCGGCGCATCACGGCCCTGCGGCATATCGATCGCGCCAGCGTGGCCGTCGTTCATCTGCCTTACGCACTGACCAGTTCGGCCCAGTGCTTTCATCAGGCCTTGCAAGAGGCCGGCCTAGTACCTGTTGCGCTGGACCAGGGCCAGGTTCTCAGCAGTCCCTCTCGTGTGATCGAATTGTGTGAGGCCCTGCAGGCGTCGATCCTGGTGACGTCAGATCCCTGGCTGTTGCGCGACATCGCTTTGCATGAACGCGGGGAAGACCCCTTCCTGTCACTCCCACTGAAAGCCGTGGCAACAGTCGGCCTGCCGCTCTCGCCCGCGCGGCGTCGAGACTTTGGGCAGCGGTTCGGCGTCGACGTGATGTCCTACTACGGACTGAGTGAGTTTGGTGCCGTGGGGTTGCCCGACGAGGAGCGAATCGCGATATCGGAAGACTTCTTGGTCGAGATCCACAACCCGTCAGATCCACGGGCCACTGTCGGGGAAATCGTGGTCACCGATCTGCTACAGCGCGCCTCACCCTTGATCCGCTACCGCACCGGCGACGTGGGCCACCTAGAGATCGGCACCAACGGAAAGATCCATATCGAGGTCTTCGGACGCCTGTCCGAAGCGATCCCCGATGGCGGCCAGTTCCTGATGCCCACCGACTTCCAGGACCTGTTCAGCGGCCTGGAGAACACCTCGCCCGTACATCGCGTGACCGTCAGCGGCGGTGGCGACGATCCAGTCGTCGTTCGCGTGGACGCTCAGCAGTACCGAGACGACCCGGCCGAACGTGCCACGCTCGAAGAACGCCTCAGACGCCTTACCAACCACTCCACGCAGATCCAGGTGCATCGGCTGGGCGAGCTATTCCCTGACGCCTACAACCAGAGTCAGCACCGCGCCGCTCAATTCAGCAAGCGCATGGCATTTCACGACGCACGGAGACGCGATTGGATAGTTACCTACTGAGCCAGATCACTCCAGCCTTCATCCAGGCGTGGCGGCAAGGGGGGTTCGGTTCTGCCGCGGATGGGGTGGCGCTGCTCGCTGAACTCGGGCGATACCCCGCGACACGAGATATCGCGTTCGACACATCGATCAGAGGTGGTTTTCGCTTCTACACCAGCGGCACAACAGGCCAACCACATGCCTTTCCCGTCACCCGAGACAGCCTGCTGAACACCGGCTTGGCCACCAAGCTGGATGAGCTCTTCAACATCGTCAACCACGGCTTTCAGCGCGCTGTGGTTGCCCTGCCCATGGCCAGCAACCCCATGGGCATGAAGTACTGCTTCGCACTGGAGAGCCTGGGACTGCAAACCATTGCCGCCGGGGTGCGCACGCACAACTTCACGCCAATGCGCGTGCTGAACGCCCTGAGGGAAGACGCCGTGGATCTTCTGGTCGCTCGCCCCCTGGAAGCCGAGATGTACGCTCGGCTTGCGCGCCATCGGTACGGGCAGGCACTCGACGATGTCATGGGTCTGCTGGTGACAGGCGAGGTGGTGTCCCCCGCCCGGCTGGACGCCTTGCAAACGATGTACCCCAACGCTCGCGTGCGCTCGGTGTACGGGCTGACTGAACTGAACTCGGGCCTGTTCTCCTGCAGCAAAGGGGCGTACCACTTCATCCCCAATGGGCAGACCCTTGTCGAACTGCGGGGCAACGACATTTGTTCACGCGCCAGGGTTCTGTTCACGGTCTTGCGCCAAGACACGACGGTAGTCCGCTACCAGACCGGTGACATTGGTCGGCTCGTCCCGCACTGCCGCTGCGAACAGGGAGGGGCCGCGCTGCTGCTGCGAGGTCGATCGGTGGACGAAGTCGCACCCGATCTGTTTCTTGCAGAACTATCTGACGCGCTGCGCAAGGAGATAGGCGTTCACAACGTTTTCGCTAGGCAGCGGGATCGACATGTCCGGATCCTCGTCAAGTCAAGCGAGGCAGCGCCATCCACGACCGTTCGAACCCTGATGGACCAACACCCCCACCTGGAGATCCAGGTCATTCCCTACGCCAATGACGACCAGTGCCTGCCCCTGAGCAAGAGCTGTACCGTCGCGGTCGACCATGGGAGCATCGATGCACTCTGACATCATCGACTTTCACGCCCACCTGCCCGACGGTCCGGAAGAAGTTATTGCCCTGTTGAGGGCCTACGACCGGGCAGGCATTGCGCGGGGCGTTCTAGTGCCGGGAAACATGCTGGACAGCCGCTTTCTTGCCGACTTCATGCGTGGGCAATCCAGCCTGCGCTCCTCCGAGCCGGACAACGCTGCTCTGCTGCGAGCCGCGTCCCGATCCAACGGGCGCCTGATGGCCTTCTTCAATGCAGACCCCTTCGTGCACGACCCAGGCGACATCGTCCAGGCCAAGACCGATGGCTACAGGGGTTTCAAGTTCAATCCGCTGGTGCTGCGCACAGACCTGAAGGCACCCGACACGCTCGATCTCGTGGCCAAGATGGCGTCGCTCAAGGCCACGCTCTACACGCACATCACGCTGCAACCTCAGGCCGATCTGGGGGCCGTGGTCGAGCTGGCGAAGCGCTTCCGGGATCTTTCGATCGTGATCGGCCACATGGGATTCGCCACAGCCGACATGGCGGCGCTCAAGGCTGTTCGCCGGCACGACAACCTGTACCTGGAGACGTCCATCGGGAGCGTCCTGGCACTGCGCGCGGCCGAGCGCCAGGGATTGGCCGGCAAGCTGGTGTTCGGCAGCGAGTACCCTTTGCACGATCCCGAGATCGAACTGCGCAAACTGAGCACCGTATTCAAAGACAAGGATCTGCAGTTGATCTGCGTCACTACCGCAGCACGACTCATCGGAGAGGCCCCATGAACGGCTTGCGTACGCTTGATCTGGGCGAGGGTCAGCCCCTGGTGCTGCTCAATGGCATGTTCCAGTCCGTTGACAGCTGGTCGGAAGTGGCCGAACCGCTGGCTCGATTCCACCGCGTGATCGCCTTCGACATGCCCAACCAGGGGCACGCCGCCACGGACACCGGCTATGACAGCCTGTCCCGCTACGCGGATTTCGCTCTGGAGGCGATGTGCCACGTCGGCGTAAAACCGCAGGAGGCGGTGATCTTCGGTTATTCCTTTGGGGCCGGTATCGCGCGCGCCATGATCACAGAGAAAGGAGTGGAATGTCGAGGGCTGATCCTGGGCGGAGCCTTGCCGCGCGACGTAGCGCCTTACCTTCGCCTGCGCATGGACCATTGGCTTCGCCTGCTGGATGAGGGTTCGTTCGACCTCTGGGCCTGCAGCATGTTGATGGACATCCTCTCGCCAGCCTGGCTGTCGGCCAACCCGCACGCCTTCGAAGAAGTTCGCACCCTGTTCACCCGCAACTATGCTTGGCGCCCACTGGCGGCCCGCACCTTGATGCGCGCGGTGAGCGCCTCGCTGGGTGAGCTTGCCGGCAAGGCCGAGTCATTCAATTGCCCGGTTCACGTCATCGGTGCCGAGGACGATTCACTGGCGCCTCTCCGCCACGTGGAACGTTTCTCGCGCGCCATTGCTGCCCGCCGTCTTCACGTCCTCCCTGGCGGGCACACCTTGCGTCTGGAAGCCCTACCGCAATTGATTGCCGCTCTGGACAGCGCGACATGCGAGCTGTGCGGTGAGAGCCGGGTGACCGCATGAAAACGGTCCATCGCAACGGCGCAACCGCAGCAGCCTTGAGCTATGTCGATGCGTCAGCGCGACAGCGATTCTGGATTCTGTGCACGAGCACCTTTCTCATCTTCTTGAGCAACTCCGCCACCACCCTGCTCGCGGTGATCTTCCGGAATGCGGGCCACGGGGAATCGGCGGTCGGCCAGCTTCTGGCGGTCTATGGCTTCAGTGGCATCGCCGGCATCTTCCTGTCCGGCTTTGTCGCGCGGCGCTGGGGCGCGCTCACCACCGTGCGCCTGGGCGCCGCACTCATGCTGGGCAGCTACTTCAGCTATGAACTGAGCCTGCACAGTTTCACCGGAGCGCTGGCTTCGCGGCTGACACACGGCTTCGCCTACGGACTGTTTCTCGCACCTTCCATGGTGTTAGCCAAGGCGCAGCTCTCGCCGCGCTACTTCGTCACCCTCTTCGGCGTGTTCGCCAGCATGATTCCATTGCCCAACGCCATCGGGCCTTCGGCTGCAGCCTGGCTTCTGGGACGGATCGGCATCGACGGCTTCTTCGTCCTGAGCGCCGCGCCCATGGCACTCGGCGTGCTCGGCCTGCTGTGGATGAGCCAACACCAAGCACACAGAACACCCGCGCCCCCTCGCAGCTACAGCGACTTGCTCCGACACGAGCCGCTGCGGAAGATCGGCGCCACCGTGGGATTCGTCGGCATCCTGTTCGGCATCGTGCCAAGCTATATGGCGGCCTTCCTGATCGAACATGGCATCCCCTTGGCAGCGTTCTTCACCACGTTCGCCACCGCCATGTTCGCCGGGCGCTTTCTCGTCGCACCCCTGATCGAGAAGCTGTCGCATGGTGGTGTGGTTGGCGCGGGCATTCTGGCCATGGGCCTGGGTTTCGCGCTGATGGGCCACGCGCCCACTCTCTTGCACGCGCTGCTGGCGGGCCTGATGTTCGGTCTGGGTTACAGCTTGTGTTACCCGCGCCTGAGCGCCATGCTTGTCAGCCACTTCGCGGAGCACGAGCGCGAGAAGCCCCTGGCCTTGTTCAACATGGCTTTCGTGGGAGGAACCTACGCGATCGCCTGGGTGATCGGCACCCTTCATCGCCTTGTCCCCGTGTCCGGTGTGCTGCTGCTCATGGGATTGGGCGCGGTGGCCTTGGGTCTGGCGCAACTGGGCTCCTCCCTGTTCCGCACCTCCTCTGCCAGTCAGCAACTCGACACACGCGAACCGGACCAACGATGACCGACCTGCACCGCTTTCGGGGGTCAATGACCGCCCTGATCACGCCATTTCAAGCCAACGGGCAGTTGGACCTACCCGCCCTGGCCGATCTGGTGCATTGGCAGATCCTCGAAGGCACCCAGGCGCTGGTTCCTGCGGGCACGACGGGCGAGACTTCGACTCTGAGCCGCGACGAGCACCGTCGGGTGGTCGAAACTTGCATCGAAGTCGCTGACGGACGGGTTCCCGTCATCGCTGGCGCGGGATCCAACAGCACTCTGGAAGCGGTCGAGCTGGCGCGGCACGCGCAGGCCGCGGGCGCGGACGCCGTCATGGTTGTCACGCCCTACTACAACGCGCCCACACAGGAAGGCCTGTACCAGCACTTCCGGCGCGTCGCCGAAGCGGTCGCGCTTCCTGTGTTCATCTACAACATTCCATCGCGCTCGGCCGTGGACATGACTCCCGGCACCATGGCCGCCTTGGCTCGTGACGTCAGCAACATCGTGGGAGTCAAGGACGCCACCGGTTGCCTCGAGCGCGTCGGCGAACAGCGTGAGGTCTGCGGACCCGATTTCATTCAACTGTCGGGTGAAGACGCCACCGCTTTGGGATTCAGCGCGCACGGCGGGCGGGGATGCATATCGGTCACGGCCAATGTGGCGCCTGGGCTGTGCGCCGCGTTTCAGCGCACCCTGCTCCAGGGCGATTTCGCTGCAGCTCAGACACTGCATGACCGCCTGCTGCCCCTGCATCAGGCGCTGTTCATCGAACCCGGGGTGTGCGGCGTGAAGTACGCGCTGTCCACGCTGCACCCGTGGCTCAACGTGGTCCGCTTGCCGCTGCTCCCGGTGGCAGCGTCCACGCAGCGAGCTATCGATCTGGCCCTGCAGCGCTTGGACCAGCAGGTTGGGCTCGCCAACGCCGCCACATGATCTAGGCGTTGACCACGTCCTCGCATCGCCCGCCCGCTCAGCGCAGCATCATTGGCTCCGGCAGCGCCTCGGCCACCGTCATCCCCGCCCAGCGGCTCTGGTCCCACAGCCGCGCCGTGGGGCCCTGGCGCGCCAGCAGCAGGCGCTCCATCAAGGGCCCCAGGGCCGTCTGCGCCGGGTCGATGAGCAGCACGTAGCGCTCGCCCTCCTCGTCCAGCCGCCCCAGCCAGTCGAGCGCGACCAGCGCCGCCACGGGCTCTTCCAGTTGCAGCGCCTCCACGCGCAGCGAGGCGGCCAATGCTTCCAGACTCTGACCCCGCGGCGCATCGGCGCGCGCCGCGCTCAGCTGCGCCAGCACCTCCAGCGCGAGCTGGAAGCTCCAGCCCGGCGAATCGCCGCGCCGCGCCACGCCCTTGAGCAGGCTGGGCAGGTAGGC
>Ga0247823_10005126_pt1 | contig 10445 bp, 1 predicted proteins | sample 13C_PalmiticAcid_2_FD_192426 | JGI IMG/M metagenome (GOLD analysis project Ga0247823, IMG submission 192426) | Soil microbial communities from agricultural site in Penn Yan, New York, United States - 13C_PalmiticAcid_Day30 | ecosystem: Environmental > Terrestrial > Soil > Agricultural land...
GCGTCAGGTCAAAGGTTTTGTAGAAGTCACCCTGTTTTACTTCCAGGGATTCTTCCATCACTACCTGCCCTGCCACGTTGGTTACCACCAGGTTCATCTTCTCGCTGCGCTGGGCTTTGAAGTAGATGTTTACCTGGCCCGTGGTGGGGTTGGGATACAGGCTGAAGGCCTGCACACCATCAATCTCTGTAATGCCGGTAGCCGGCAGGTTCGATTTCAGGTTCACGAGGTAGTCTTCTGTTTCACCGTTGGGGTATTCGCCACAACCTTCATCAGAAGGAATATTGGGGTTCACGTTTTCGTTCAGTACCACGCGCATGCCGGTGAGGCCTACCAGGATGTTGGCAGGAATTTTCACCGTGCCGGTCAGGTAGTAATTGGCTGCTGCGGTGTAGCCGGTGAATACGCGCTCCTGTGGAATATCGTAATGACCATTGCGGTTATAGTCGATAAACACAGTCACTTTAGCATCGGTGTGCGCGTTACGGCCCAGGATGTGGAACACAGCCAGATCGTAAGTGCTGTCGGCCCATGCTACAATCGGACCATCATCAATATAATCGGTATAGATCTCTTTTGCCTTGGGGTTCAGCAGGTGGGTACCACCGGGTGAAGTCATTGCAAACTGACCAAACTTGAAGGTTCCGATATCGCTGCTGTCGCTGGCATCAGCAGATGCACTGTAGCAGTAACAAGCGTAATCGGGGTGAGCAGTTACTTTCACACTATTAGTGTAGGTAGCCTGACCGCCATAACATTTGACTTCGCAACGGAAGTAGTTCACAGGATACTGGATGTTGGCAGTAACGGTATCGTTGTTACCGAACGGTACAGATATCCAGCTTACACCATCACCCGAAACCTGCCACTGGAAAGTGAGGCCGGTTACCTGTTGCTGGTAGCCTGCTACTTTCAGATGCACCGGATAAGACGGGCAGGTTTTGATTTTGTTGACAGAAGCTACACCAGGGTTGGGAGGTGAAGAACAGGGAGGATTTTCGATAAACACCACCAGGTCTTCTACTTCACCAGAACTGAAACTGGTACCGCCGCAAGCACCACCCGCAGTCGGGGTAAAGCCATTGGATACCATGATGCGCATACCGGTATAACCACGTTTGGCTGTATCCGGAATGTAGTAAGCAGCGTTCAGGATAACGTTGGCGCCGGTACCTACGTTGGTGCCGAGTAGTTTAAATTCAGCTGGATCAAACACACCGTTGCGGTTGAGGTCAATCCACATACCTACGGTTTTGTTGTTGCTGCCACTCATCAGCAGGCGAACCTTGGCAGTGTCAGTCATAGCCAGGGTATCTGTAGTGAGCGGAGTGATCGGATGCTGGAAATACTGCGTATTAACAGTCACACCAGGGTTCGAAGCCTTGATCTGAGTAGTAGTTACAGGCAGTACGTTGGTTACAGTTACAGAATCAATCCAGGGGTTACCGGTGGGCGAAGTGCTGATGGCTACATCGCAATAGCACAGGTAAAAAGGATTGAACACTACTGTATCTACAATAGAAGTATCAACGAGACTGGAAGCGGTACAGGTCACTACACTGCGGTAGTAAACAGTATCAGGCGTACCGGCAGGAGCATTGTAGCTCAGACCGGGGGTAGCATTGGCAGAACCAATGTTTCTCCAAACACCACCAGACACGGAGGATGAATCCTGCCACTGGTAAGTCTGGCCCGCAGCAGGGATATAGTTACCCAGCTTGAGGGTGAACGGCTTGGTTTTACAAGGGATAGCCGGAATGGTGATAGGCTTACCGGCATTAGGCATACCAGCACAGTCTTCTACTACAAACAGGTTATCCACACCCAGATCCGCATGGCAGCAGGAACCATCAGGACCGCCTCTGAAACGGAGGATCGAGATGGGCGAGTTGCCGGTAAAGCTCAGGGTATTGTTAGTCCAGGAACTAATGGAGTTACCATTGGTGCCCAGGTAAGTGAAGCTGTTACCACCATCGCCAGACAGCCATACGCTCATGGTGTCGGTACCGGAAGTAACGGGGTTGATATAATCATAGATCACTTTCTTGGTAGCACTACCCTGCGACAGATCGATGTACAGATTGAGGTCACCATCTTTAGGCGCAGTTACGGTAGAAGCATAATAAGAGTGGAAACGTGCAGAGTAAGTGCCCGAAGATGCAATGGGGCTGTAGGTACCCGCAGTGGGTGAAGTCCAGCCGGCAGAAGCACCCTGGTCATACCTTCTCCAGGAGTTTTGACCTGATGCAGGCAGGTTACGCCAGCTGCTGTCGCTGGGCGCATCGGTCGTGTTACAGAAGTTAGCCCAATCTTCGAAATCCTGCTCGTAAGGGAACGTAGCATATTTCGCAGGTACGGTTACATACATTTTAACAGGAGCAGTATAGCTCACCTGAGTACCGCAGGTTACCTTGAGGCGGTACGCGATAATCTGGTTCACCATCGGTGTGGTGTATTGCAGCGTATTACCACCGGTACCGGTTACTACTGATGCCCAGTTTTGGGTGGCAGTAGAATCTTCCCACTGGAATATGATACCACCGGCATAAGAAGTACCGGTTGCATTGAGCACAAAACGCTCACCTGCGCAAACCATCATAGGACCGGCAGGCGTTACCGAACCGGCAAAAGGGGCACCAGAGCAGGGGCCGGTGATGGTTACATCATCCAGACCAATATCGGTAGCGCCCGATCCGTTACCGGCAGTACCTACAAAACGCAGGATGGTGCGGTTGGAGTTCGTGTTCAGGTTTACCGTACGGGGATACCAGCCATTGGTAGGACTTGTAGAAGCATCCACCAGGCTATAGGTAGCACCGCTGTCGGTAGACATATATACATACAGTGAATCACTGCCGCTCGAGTTGTTTACATAATAACTCAAACCTTTCACACCCGTGATACTGCTCATATCGGCATGCAGTTTCATGCCAGAAGGAGCAAGAGAATTGTAAGAGTGGAAACGGGCAGAGTAAGAACCCGATTTAGAAGTAGGGGTATAAGCGCCGGAGGTGTTAGCCCAGCCTGCGCCTGAAGTACCCTGGTCGTTTCTCCTCCAGGAGTTTTCGCCACGGTAGAATTCCTGTGTCCAGCTGGAATCAGGTTTGTCGTTGGTGCTGCACAGTGAAGCCCAGTTTTCAAATCCTTGTGTATAAGGCACAGGAGTGAATTTAGGCGGAGGCAGCACACATTTAACGGGAACAGATACCGCAGTATCACCGGTATTGGTACAGGTTACCTTTAAGCGGTAATATGTATTCTGTGTCAGCGGACTGCAGGTAAACTGCGGTGTGCTGATGTTCTGGCCATTGGCAGTTACCCACAATACGCTGTCGGTAGACTCCTGCCATTCGTAAAGCAGACTACCAGCCAGGGTAGCACCTACCGAAGTAAATATGTGCTCATTACCAGCGCAGGTATTAATAGGACCAGCAGGTGAAATGGTACCGCCGGTTACCGCACCATTACAGGGGTGCAATACTTTCACGTTATCCACACCCAGGTCGGTGTTGTTACCAAACGCACTTTTACCCTCAAAACGCAGGATGGTTTTGGGGCTGTTGGTAGTAATGTTTAACAGGCGGGGCAGCCAGCCATTGGTCAGCCCTATCCCATCGATCTGCACAAAAGTGGTACCGCTGTCGGTAGACATGTACACCTTTAATGAATCGAGACCGGTACCACCAGCAGGGTTAATCACATCATACGACAGGGCCTTGTCGCCGGAAGGTCCACCCTGGCCATTCACATGCAGTTGCATATGGCCAATGGGGTTACCGGTTTGCGGCTGGTAAGAGTGGAAACGGGCAGAGTAAGTGCCGGTCGATGCGTTGGGGGTATAAGCACCAGTGGTGTTGAGCCAGTTGGCGCTTGCACCCTGGTCATTCCTTCTCCACGAAAAATCACCTACCAGGTAACGCTGCAGCCAGAAGCTGTCTGGTTTTTCGGTAGGGTTGCAGGAAGTAGCCCAGCTTTCGAAATCCTGTACGTAAGGAATACTTGCATATTTCTGCTCAGGAATATTCAGATACACCATGTTACTGGTGGTATCGGTCAAACCATTGGAGTTACAACGCACATACATGCGGAACCAGGTGGTGCGCTCAATAGGAGCGGTTCTGTATGTACCGATGGGATTGGTGGTACCGGAACCTACGTTGGTCCAGGTGGCACCGGCATCGTACGAGAACTGCCACTGGTAAGTCAAGCCCGTAGCCAGGGTTACGTTAGGCACTGTAAAAGTGTACAGGCCATTGGCACAACCCCAAACCGTATCTACAGAAATAGCACCGGCGGTAGGCTGTGCGTTACAGGCTGCCAGCGGTGTAATCTTCACCTGCAGGTTGGGACGGTACCAGGTACTTCCGCCTGTAGTTACTGTACAAGGACTCGAAGAGGTGTAATAGTTATAGGTACTTTGTGAAAACACACCATAAGTCTGCTCCAGCGTTACCATATTATAAGTGGTAAAGTTACTGGTGTTACAGGCTTCGATGAGGATATCGTCCACACCGTTCCAGAAGAAAGGTGTAGGGAAATTATGCGTGTTCCAGCCTACTACCGGACTGTAAGTGGTAGCCGAGTAGCAGGGCGTCATGGTCAGGTTCTGGAAGTTACCGGTCATGGCGATGGTACCTGCAGTAGCCATCTGGATACTCAGGTTATCTACCGATGATACACCACCCAGCGCGGTTACTTTGTAGGCAATGGAGTTAATCACCCCGATGCTGGCACCCTGGGCAGTCAGCTCAGATGCCTTGATCAGGTACTGCGACCGCTGTCCGTAGATGTTGTAGTTACTATATACCGTAGGGTACGCGGTAGCAGTAGTACCGGTACCCAGCGTGTACGTAGTCTGCGCCTGGACAGCTGGCGCTAACCCCAGGCTTAACAGCAGGAGCCAGACCATCCAGGTCAGGCCGGGACGCGAAGGCTTGTCAAACCTTTCGTGGCGTCGGATGGGTAGATGTTTTAATCTCATAAGCAGTTTATAATGGCTTTCCGAATGAAGCAACACAATTTAACACATTTGTAACTCACTAATCAAACGACACATTTGATAAAAAATAAATTAACGTAACGCGTATTTAAAACAAAACCAAATTGTACCGAATAATTGCATTCAGGATCAGACACTTCTATATACACTTATTGACATCAAAAGGTTGGGTACTAAACAAACATTCCTGTATTAACGCGAAGAATAGTAGAACATGTACATAACAAATACAGTGAGAAGTCGGCAACTGTACACCAGGTGTCTGACCACCAGGAAGGGTACCTACACAAAAAAACCACCCTTGCGGGTGGCTTTTTTGCTGTTTCTATAAAATACAAACCAGTGCGTCTGCTTATTGTACGACTACTTTGCGTACCATGCTTCCGGTGCCGGAAGACAGTTGAACAAAGTATACGCCTTTGGCAGCCTGCGTCAGGTCAAAGGTTTTGTAGAAGTCACCCTGTTTTACTTCCAGGGATTCTTCCATCACTACCTGCCCTGCCACGTTGGTTACCACCAGGTTCATCTTCTCGCTGCGCTGGGCTTTGAAGTAGATATTTACCTGGCCCGTGGTGGGGTTAGGATACAAACTGAACGCACTCACACCATCAATTTCGGTAATACCGGTTGCGGGCAGGTTCGATTTCAGGTTGATCAGGTAGTCTTCTGTTTCCCCATTGGGGTACGCACCGCAACCTTCGTCTGAAGGAATGTTGGGGTTCACATTTTCGTTCAGCACCAGGCGCATGCCGGTAGGACCTACCATGATGTTAACCGGAATTTTAACGGTACCGGTCAGGTAGAAGTTGGCTGCTGTGGTGTATCCGGTGAACACACGTTCCTGCGGTACATCGTAACGACCATTGCGGTTGTAGTCGATGAACAGGGTCACTTTACCATCGGTATGAGTACTGCGGCCCAGGATGTGGAATACAGATACATCATAGGTACTGTCGGCCCATGCTTCAACGGGACCCGCTTCGATATAATCGGTGTAGATCTCTTTGGCTTTCGGGTTCAGCAGGTGCGTACCGCCGGGGCTGGTCATTGCAAACTTGCCGAATTTGAAAATACCGATATCGCTGCTGTCTGTATTGTCGGCCGCTGCACTGTAGCAGTAGCAGGCATAATCGGGGTGAGCGGTCACTTTTACAATGTTCGTATAAGTAGCCTGACCGCCATAGCAGCGTACTTCACAACGGAAGTAGTTAACCGGGAACTGGATATTAGCCGAAGCTGTATCCTGTGTACCAAAAGGCACATACGACCAGTTCGCACCATCGCCAGAAATCTGCCACCTGAAGCTGAGGCCTGTTACCTGCTGCTGGTAACCTGCTACCTGGAGATGCACAGGGTATGCAGGGCAGGTTTTCATTTTGTTGACAGAAGCCACACCAGGATTGGGAGGTGAAGAACAAGGAGGGTTTTCGATAAACACGACCAGGTCTTCCACTTCACCCGCACTGAAACCGGTGTTACCACAGGCCAGGGTGCTGAGCGGTGCGCCATTGGCTACCATGATGCGCATACCGGTATAACCTCGCTGTGAGGAATCGGGTATGTAATAGGAATTATTGAGGATGATATTAGCGCCGGTGCCCACATTGGTACCCAGCAGTTTAAACTCGGACGCATCAAAAACACCGTTGCGGTTAAGGTCTACCCAAACACCCACACTCTTGTTATTGGTACCACTCATCCGCAGGCGTATTTTGGCCGAATCGGTCATGGCCAGGGTATCGGTGGTAAGCGGTGTCATCGGATGTTTGAAGTATTGCGTAGCCACGTTTACACCAGGATTGGCAGCGCGGATTTCGGTATTGGTTACTGTAGTCAGCACGTTGTCTACCGTGATAGAATCGAGCCATGGATTACCCGTAGGCGCGGTACTGATGGCCACGTCGCAATAGCAAAGATAGAAGGGGTCAAACACCACGGTATCTACCACAGAAATAGCCGTCTGACTGGTCGCCACACAGGTTACCTGGCAACGGTAGTACACCGTATCGGGCGTACCGGCAGGAGCATTGTGGGTGTACCCCGGATTGGTACCGGCCGTGCCCAGGTTTCTCCAGCCAGTGGTTACTGAAGAAGAATCCTGCCACTGATAGGTTTGTCCCGCAGCAGGAATATAATTGCCGAGTTTCAGCTGATGCGGTTTGTTCTTACAAGGATTGGCAGGTATGGTAAAGGGTTTACCTGCATTGGGCATGCCGTTACAATCTTCTACCACATACACGTTGTCGATACCCATATCGGCGTGGCAGCAGGCATTATCTGCACCAGCCCTGAAACGGATAACGGCATCGGGCGAATTACTGGTAAACGAAAGCGTGCTCGTTGTCCAGGAAGATACCCCATTATAGTTGCTGCCCAGGTAGGTAAAGCTGTTACCGCCATCGTTAGACAACCATACGCTCATGGAGTCGGTGCCGGTGGTTACCGGGTTGATATAATCGTAGATTATTTTTTTAGTAGCACTACCTGCTGCCAGGTTGATGTACAGGTTCATATCGCCATCTTTAGGCGCGGTAGCACCCGAAGCCGAGTAAGAGTGGAAACGGGCCGAATAGCTGCCAGAAGAAGCGATCGGGTTATAATTGCCCAAGGTTAAGGAAGTCCAGCCGGCAGAAGCACCCTGGTCATACCTTCTCCAGGAAGTAAGACCGGTGGCAGGCAGGTTGCGCCAGCTGCTATCACTTGGAGCATCGGTGATGCTGCAGATGCTGTTCCAGGTTTCGAAATCCTGCTCATAAGGGAAGGCCGCCACTTTGGGTGGTACCGATACATAAATCCTTACAGGAGCAGTAAAGCTGCTCTGTGTGCCGCAGGTTACCTTCAGGCGGTAAGCCGTAGTTTGGTTCACCATAGATGTGGTGTACTGCAGCGTACTGGCACCGCTACCATTGGTTACAGCCTGGAAAGGATGCAAGGCGGTAGAATCCTGCCACTCATATACAATGCCCCCGGCAAATGTGCTTCCGGTTACATTAAAGATGTAGCGATCACCGGCACAGGCCACCATCGGACCGGCAGGAGCAATAACACCGGCTACAGGAGCACCCGAGCAGGGACCATTAATGATCACATCATCCAGACCAATATCACTGGAACCGCTGCCACCAATAGCCGAACCTTCAAATTTAATGATGGTACGGTTGGAGTTGGTGTTAAGGCTCACTGTGCGCGGATACCATCCGTTGGTAGGACTGGTCACCGCATCTACCAGGCTATAGGTTGCACCACTGTCGGTAGACATATATACACTCAGCGAATCGTTGCCGCTCGAATTGTTTACAAAATAGGTCAAACCCTTGGTACCAGCCACGCCGCTCATGTCCATATGCAGTTTCATACTGCCGGGAGTGGTAGAACTGAAGGTATGGAAACGGGCAGAGTAAGTACCCGATTTGGAGGCAGGCGTATAAGCACCCGTCACATTGCTCCAGGCAGCAGTAGTACCCTGGTCATTCCGGCGCCATGAATCTTCGCCGGTATAGAAATCCTGTGTCCAGCTGGAGTCAGGTTTGTCGTTGGTATTACACAGTGAAATCCAGCTTTCGAAACCTTGCGCATAAGGCACACCTGCAAATTTGGGCAGGGGCAGTATGCAACGCACAGGAGTGGAAAAAGCAGAATCGTTGGTATTGCCGCACACCACTTTCACGCGGTAGTAAGTATTGTGGGTAAGCGGTGCAGTAGTGAACTGCAGGCTGGAAACATTTTGTCCGATAGCCGTAGTCCAGTTGATACCATCGGCAGATTCCTGCCACTCATACACCAGGCTGCCCGCCAGCGTAGCACCTACCGAAGTAAAGATATGCTCGTTGCCCAGGCAGGTATAGATAGGGCCGGCCGGGGTAATGGTACCACCGGTTACAGCACCGGTACAAGGGTTCAGTACTTTGATGTTATCGATACCGATATCGGTCAGGCTACCGAATGCAGATTTACCTTCAAAACGGAAAATCGTTTTAGGACTACCACCGGTAAAGTTGATCAACCTGGGCTGCCAGCCATTGGTCACCCCTACTGCATCGATCTGCGAGTAAGTTGCCCCGCTGTCTACCGAATAGTACAACTTGAAAGAATCGAGACCGGCTGAAGAGAACAGGTTAATCACATCATAAGAAATAGCCTGGCTTCCTACAGGCCCTCCGGTGGTGTTGACATGCAGCAGCATAGAGCCCGTCATGTTACCGGTCATGGGTTTGTAGGAGTGGAACCTGGCCGAGTAGGTACCAGATGAAGCTGCCGGGGTATAACCGCCCAGCGTTGGATTGTTGACCCAGGCCGATGCGCCCTGGTCGTTGCGGCGCCAGGCCAGATCGCCCGTTACCCAGGTTTGCGTCCAGAAGGTATCCGGTTTATCGGTAGTCGCGCAGGAGTTCACCCAACTCTCGAAGTTCTGCACATAAGGCATCGCTACATAATTGGGGTCAGGAATGTCGATCAACGTCACATTCGAAGTATCCGACAAACCGCTATTGGTACACTCTGCGATGAACCGGTATTTGGTAGGCGTCGTAATCGGGTTGGTCGAATAGTTCATGAACGTGGCACCCGCTATATCCTGCCAGCCGGCACTGGACGAGCTGTCCTGCCATTTGTAATTCAACCCTGTGCCCAAGGTAGAGCCGTAAGCATTAAAATTGGTAATGGTACCCGAGCACGAAGCGATATACGCCGGCTGGTTAGTCACCGCCACAGGCATACCGGCACAAGGTGTAGCAGGTATCCAGGTAATGCTGCCGGTAAAGGCTCTGGGGCTATTGCCAGGCGTAGGGAAAGGGCCGCCGTACCCAACAGGACCGGCACTCAATCCCAGCGTATTGCCACTGGTATACAGGGCTACCCCGCTCACTACGAAGGAATCGGGTTGGATAGCCGCTGAGCCGCTATAGGGCACAGTACTCGTACCCTGCATCGCAAAACGGTAGGTCGTATTGCCCGGAATTAAGAAAGTAAGGTTTGTAAACGGTGCGGCGAGCGCGTTGGTAGGCGCTGTCATCGCCGATGAGGTGGCAATCTGCGTCCAGCCATTAGCTGTGGTAACAGTGGCCGGTCCGGTAAGTGAAGTAGCACTGTACCAGAGCGTGTAGGTATTGGGCACCGCTACCTGGTAAATGCTCACTCCTGTAAGCAGAATGGCATTGGAGTTATAGTTGCGGACCGCAAAGGTAATACCTCCGGTACCACCGTTGTTACTGCCGTTATAGGCCGGGTACATCAGCGGCGAGGGCACATCATAGTTAGCAATGGTAACCTGTGCCTCAGTTCGCGTAGCGGTGAGTAAGCCCAGCGTAGCCAGCACTGCCAGCCACCGCCGTCGTGCAGTTAGTCTGTTCCTGCTGTTCTTCATCATTCGGGGTAAAGAAATTCTCATAAGTAAATAGAGGCTTTTTCTGAATTATAAAAACGGTTGTTGTTTAATGCAACATTAATA
>Ga0247823_10005127_pt1 | contig 10445 bp, 13 predicted proteins | sample 13C_PalmiticAcid_2_FD_192426 | JGI IMG/M metagenome (GOLD analysis project Ga0247823, IMG submission 192426) | Soil microbial communities from agricultural site in Penn Yan, New York, United States - 13C_PalmiticAcid_Day30 | ecosystem: Environmental > Terrestrial > Soil > Agricultural land...
ATCGTAGATACCGACCGTTACGTGGGTTCGTTGGTGGATAAAAGCGGCGGTCATTTCCATCCGTTGAACCTTGCGCTTGGCGAAGCCGCCGCCTTCGAATCCCATGGCGGGACGATTTATGAGAACTCCGCCGTCATTCGGATCGATAGAGGCGCGAACCCGATCCTTTACACCAAGCAGGGGCAAGTGAACGCCAAATATGTCATTGTCGCTGGCAATGCGTACCTGGGTAATCTCGTTCCTGAACTCGCATCCAAGTCGATGCCTTGCGGGACTCAGATGATCGCCACTGAGCCGCTGGGGGCTCTCGCGGATGAACTGATTCCGTCCGACTATTGCGTGGAAGACTGCAATTTCCTGCTCGATTATTTCCGTCTCTCGGCGGACAAACGCCTTCTCTATGGGGGAGGGGTGATTTATGGGGCTCGCGATCCCGCACGCATCGAATCGATCATTCGTCCCAAAATGCTAAAGACCTTCCCGCAATTGAAGGACGTGGCCATCGACTATGCCTGGACCGGCAACTTCCTGCTCACGCTTTCCCGCCTGCCGCAAATGGGGCGCATCGACAGTAATATCTTCTATTCCCAAGGGTGTTCCGGTCATGGGATCACCTTCACCCACCTCGCTGGCCGATTGCTATCCGAGGTGCTGCAAGGGCAAGCGAGCCGCTTTGACGCCTTCGAAAAGCTGCCGCATCTGCCGTTTCCCGGCGGGCGTTTGTTCCGCGCGCCATTCACGGCATTGGGCGCTTGGTATTACAGCTTACGCGACAGATTTGGGTTATAGGATTGATGGACTACGCCGTTTCGGGACGGATGAGGATCACTCGCGGTCCTATCGTTCGGAGATGGAAATGCAGAGTCATCGCGTAATCAGGTTCTTCGCCGTTGTTCAATGCCAATAGCAATACCGCAGCGTCCGCCCTCTCGTTTCTGCGCGTGGCGCTAATTCCCCTCTGGCTGTTATAGCAACCTTGCGCGTTGTATAAGAATGGTGCGATGACTCCTGCCTCGCCCCAAGATTGGTTGATATGTGTTCCGTTGGTGATTCGTGAATCTTTGGCTAGGCGCATAAATTAGTCTTCGAATCGAGACGTTATAAATGCCGCAAGATCTGCCGCGCGCACTGGCACAAGTAGTGCTTTATATTGCCCCAGCAATAGGCTCTTAGATCTCGAACGGGCTCTTGGAGCGGCTTTATGAAGCAGTACAACTACCAGACTATTTTCAAAGCCAATGGCCGCTGAGTCCTCCATTATCGAATTCGCTGCCCATCCGTCCTGGCGAGATCAGTTGGCGTTGCTCCTCAACTCAACGGGTGAAGGCATCTACGGCGTCAATCTTGACGGCCAATGTGTGTTCATCAATCGTGCGGGCGCCGAATTGCTTGGCTATCAACCTGTGCAATTGCTGGGACAAAACATGCATAAGGTGATACATCACTCCCACGCCGATGGCGGATGCTATCCCGTGGATCTGTGCCCGATCTACCACGCTTTTCGACAGAACCAACCGTGCCGTATCGATAGTGATGTGTTGTGGCGGGCGGATGGAACCAACTTTTACGCCGAATACTCCTCCTATCCCATCTTCGATCAAGGCCAGATAACGGGCGCGGTAGTGACCTTCCTCGATATTTCAGAGCGCAAGCGCGCGGAGGGGCTCCTGCGTCGCGCTCGCGAAGAATTGGAGCAGCGCGTTTCCGAGCGCACGCTGGAACTGACGGAAGCGCTGGCGACAATTGCGCGCTCCAATGAACGTTTTCGCCAGTTGTCGATGCACTTGCAGACCGTACGGGAGGCGGAGCGTGCGCGTATCGCCCGAGAGATTCACGACGAGTTGGGAAGCGTGCTGGTGAAGTTGAAATTGGATGTGAACTGGTTGCAGCGCAGATTGGAAGATGAGTCGAAGCTTTACGAGAAGACGATAACGATGGGGCGGTTGATCGACACAGCGGTCCTGGATCTGTCTCGCATCATCGACGATCTGCGCCCCTCGATTCTCGATCACCAGGGTCTTTGGGCGGCGATGGAGTGGTATGAGCAGGAGTTCATCGCGGCGACTGGACTGCGTAGCCGTCTGGATTTGGACATTGCTTCCACGACGCCGATCCCATCTCCGCCATTGGCGACAGCGGCCTATCGCATTTTTCAGGAAATTCTCAATAACGTGGCGCGTCATGCGAACGCCACGGCGATCGAGATCCATGTTACCGCCGATCAGGATGCGTTGACGATCAAGGTGCGAGACAACGGTCGCGGAATTACGCTGGCGCAATTACGTCATCCAAAGTCGCATGGCGTTTTGGGTATGAGCGAACGCGCTCGACATTTCGGCGGCAAGCTGGAAATCGGGCCGGCCGCCGCCGGCGGTACGCGAGTGCATGTGTGGCTTCCATTAGGGCCGAGGAATGATGGGGATGTTAAAAATGATCCGATTACTGATTTGTGACGACCACGCGATTGTCCGCGAGGGATTGAAGCAAATTCTGGCCGATTCGTCCGACTTGGTTGTCGTCAGTGAAGCCGCCGATGGTCCCGAAGCCATACAGAATGTTCGCTGCGGCGCCGTCGATGTCGTCTTGCTCGATATCGCCTTACCGGGTCGCGACGGGCTTGATGTGTTGAAACAGTTGCATCAGGAATTTCCACGATTGCCGGTATTGATTATCTCAATATATCCAGAGAAGCAATACGCGCTAAGGTGTTTGCGATTAGGGGCGGCCGGTTATCTCAACAAGGGCGCCGATTCCGCGCAATTGATTGGAGCCATTCGTAAAGTGGCGCAAGGGGGAATGTACGTAAGCTCAGCGGTAGCCGAATCCTTGGCCGCATCGTTACGACAGGCGTCGGAGAAGCCCCCTCACGAGATGCTGTCTCCTCGCGAATATCAGGTGTTCAGTCAGATCGCCTCCGGTAAAACGTTGACGCAAATCGCCGAGGAGTTATCGTTGAGCTTGAACACGGTAAGTACGTATCGCGCTCGCATTATGGAGAAACTGAATACCCGCAATGATGTGGAAACGGCGTTGTACGCGGTGCAGCGTCAGTTGTTATGCGTGATGCAGTGACGAGTGACTCAGGTTTGTTGCATTTCCTCTTGATCAAGCCTCTGTTGTAGTAGGGTTACTACAACGTGTAGTAACCCTCATGATGCAAGATTCGAAGTGGCTGGGATACGCCAAAACCGTTCGCTTGCATAGGATCGTGGCATTCATCCCTAGGACGCCTCTGCATGAGCCAAACTGCCAAATCCGGATTTCGTCTCGGCATCTATATTTTTAAAGACGCCGAAATTATCGACCTCGCGGCCCCATATGGCGTCTTCTCTGTCGCCCGCCGTTACGATCCTGAACTCGATGTGTTTCTAATCTCGGACGCTATGCGCCCCGTGCAAGGCCAAGCGGGATTCACCATGCTGCCCAACTATGCATTTAACGATGCGCCGGCAATGGACGCATTTCTGATTCCCGGCGGCTTCGGCACACGGCAGGAAATGCATAACCAGCGCTTGTTTTCCTACATTGCCAGCCTGCCTTCCGATTGCCTGCTCACCAGCGTTTGCACCGGTTCCTGGATCTATGCGCGTATGGGGCTTTTGGATGGTATCGCTGCGACCAATCGCAAGGAGCCCGACCGACTCGAAGCCTCCTCCGTTGGCATGGTCCCAATCGATCGTCTGGCCAAGCTCGCGCCAGCATGCCGCGTTAGCCGCTCACGAGTCGTGGATAGCGGTCGTATCGTTACGGCAGGAGGCATTTCGGCCGGAATGGAGCTCGGCTTCCATCTGCTGCGGCGGGCAGGTTATGCGGAGGATTGGATATCCGATGTGGCGAGGACCATGGAATACGCCGGCGCCTATCAAACCTATCGCCACGACATTGAATACACTGGGATGAACGTTTCTAAAAATGAGCCTGAGCGGCCCTGAAAATATTGTATGTCTTAAATCCACCTAAATAGATGAGGAACGAAACATGAATCGTTACGACGTCACTGAACAAATAGTCATTGCTAGGATCAAGAAAGGCTTGAAGTGGAGCCAACTGGCAGAGGCCGTTGGCGCAAGTAAGGAATGGGCGACGGCTGCTTTGCTCGGACAGATGACGCTGACTAAGACGCAAGCTGAAGCTGTCGGCAAGATGCTCGATTTGAGCGATGAGGCCGTGGCGTTGCTGCAAGAGGTTCCCTACAAAGGATCGTTACCGACGTCCGTGCCAACGGACCCGCTGATCTACCGATTCTACGAACTGATCAGCGTTTACGGGACGACGTTTAAAGCGCTGATACACGAAGAGTTCGGCGACGGCATCATGAGCGCCATTGATTTTGAAATGGATCTCCAGCGCCTTCCTGACCCGAAAGGCGATCGGGTGAAGATCGTGATGAGTGGGAAGTTTTTGCCGTACAAGACTTATTGAAGATTAGCGGCAAGCCTTCGCCAACAACCGATCCAACTGGCTCGCGAAGGCTTGCCGATCAACTTGATTGAATGACGATGGGCCCGACGTTTCCACGCCGCTGCTGCGCAGTTGATCCATAAAATTTCGCATGGATAAATGCTGCTGAATGTTGTCCTTCGAATAAAGCTCGCCGCGTGGGTTCAGCGCATGGCCGCCTTTGGCGATAACTTCAGCTGCAAGTGGGATGTCTGCCGTGATGACTAAATCATCCGGTTGTAGTTGCTCCACAATCCAATGGTCGGCGACATCGAATCCGCCCGGAACTTGATAGGCTTTTATATACGGTGACGGCGGAACGCGTAGCAGCCGATTGGCGACCAGCGTCATCGAAACCTGAACCCGCTCAGCAGCGCGAAACAGGATTTCCTTTATTACAGTGGGACAGGCGTCCGCATCGACGTAGATGTGCATATCAAGGGCTCAAGCAAACTGCGAATCTTTTAATTTCTCAAGGCTTACGGACACCAAGCCGTCTTCGCAGGTCACCATTATTTCGTTATCTTGAATGGATGCTTGCAATTGCATGTTGCGCCGTGCGAGTAGGGCAAGCGCCTTGCTGGCTTCCATCGGTATATTCATAACCGTCACATTATTCAATCGCGCCAGTTTCGCTGTTGTCTGATTCCACCAGAGCGTGGCGGCGTTTCCCCCATAGGCGTAGACGATTACTTTTCGAGCTCGCCCGGACGCCTTGATGATACGCCGCTCGTCAGGCAGCCCGACGTCAATCCAGAGATCGATTGCGCCTGTTAAATCGCGTTGCCAGAGATCGGGCTCATCGACATCGCTAAGTCCCTTGGCGAATGTCAACGCGGGATGCGCGTTGTGGGCAAAGGCGGCGAGCCGCACCATCAGGCGTTCTTCGGTTTCGGAGGGGTGGCGCGCAACTGTAAGTGCGTGGTTTTGATAATAGTGGCGATCCAGATCGGAAACTTGCAAATCGGCTTTGTATATGGTGGCTTTTAGAGCCATAAGGAGAATCTTGCGCTGTGAAGAAGGCGCCGATTATCCCGGAAAAGTTGCTTGCATGGGTCGTGATTTTGTTGTTATGGAGCCTTACAAAAATCCCGCTCCTCCCGTAACTCGTATTTCATTCCCGGGGCGCCCAAGCACATCGCTTCCCGTATCGGACGAGTCGCTAGGGCCGAGCGCTTCTATTCCATGACCTTTGTCGACGACCAGCTTTTGTTCGCTGGTTCGTGCTAAAGGGGATGTCATGATAAATGTCCTTCTAATAAAAAAGCGTAAGCAAAATTGAGCAAGCAACATGCCACGATGATTGGTGTGTGTTTAAGGTCTCGCCAGAAGGAATGAGGATGAATTTACTGCTCTCTCGGAAAATATTGCATGCCGTATTTTCAATCAATGCGCCGAACGGATCGTTACGCCACACATAAATCCAATGGCGATTGATGGGGCGAGGATCAATGTTCGTGTCGAAAGCGTGGGAATAGTATTCCCTGATCGGTATGGTTTTTGCACTATGCGCCTACATAGCGGCAACGTGGCGAATCGCCCGCTCTTGATAGCGTTTTAATTGTCGGTAGCCTGTGAATCGTATTGAATATCGTTGGGTGCGCAACTCATCGCTTACTCCAGAGCAGAGAAGGCGCTTTTTATTACTGATCGCCGCCAGCGTTTTGTCAGTAGGGCTTATTTTCGCCTTATGGGGCGCTTGGCCAATTTTATTATTCTCACTCCTTAACGTGGCGCTTATACAGTTGGCTTTTCGACGTATCGCCGCGCATGACGGGGATTACGAGCAGCTTGTGGTGAACGGCGCTGATGTGCTGGTGGAAATTCGTTGCGCGGAGTGTGTTCAACAGTTTCATTGGAATCTTCCCTGGGTCCAGATGATATGCCGCGCGGATAAGCGGGGCGGCTGTGAGCTCGCGTTGCGATCTCATGGTCGAGTCGTTCCCGTTGGAAGGTTGCTTAGCGATGAGCAGCGCTTCGTTTGGTCCAAGGAGCTTCGCAAGCAATTTGTAGTCGTGATTGATTGAATTAAAGTGACCTGCCATGTCAAGCATTGAAGCGCCAACGGTTACAACAACGCACGATTATCATCGTCGAGGTCTTTGGCATTACATCACTACGACCAACCACAAGGACATTGGCAATTTATACCTCTGGTTCAGCTTGGCGATGTTCTTTGTGGGAGGCGCCTTGGCGATGTTAATTCGCGCCGAATTGTTTCAGCCGGGGCTGCAATTCGTGGACCCGTATTTTTACAATGAGCTGGTGACCATACATGGGTTGGTAATGATTTTCGGGGTGGTGATGCCTGCGTTGACGGGATTCGCCAATTGGCAGATTCCAATGATGATCGGCGCGAGCGATATGGCGTTCGCACGTATGAACAACTTGAGCTTCTGGCTGTTGCCTCCTGGGGTGATGCTGCTTGTCGGCGCTTTCTTTACACCCGACGGCGCGGCCGCTAGCGGTTGGACCTTGTATCCGCCCTTATCGGTTCAGCAGGGCGTGGGCATGGATATGACCATCCTCGCAATTCATTTGATGGGCATCTCATCGATACTGGGCTCCATCAATATCATCACAACGATTCTCAACATGAGAGCGCCGGGCATGACGTTGATGAAAATGCCGCTATTTGTCTGGGGCTGGCTGATCACCGCGTATTTGCTTCTTGCCGTCATGCCGGTGCTGGCCAGCACGGTAACCATGTTGCTGACTGACCGGCGTTTCGGAACGTCCTTCTTCAACGCTGCGGGCGGCGGCGATCCAATGATGTTTTTGCACCTCTTCTGGTTCTTCGGTCATCCGGAGGTGTACATCATGATTTTGCCGGCGTTCGGCATCATTTCCCAGATTGTTCCCACGTTCGCGCGCAAACCACTGTTTGGCTACTCGTCGATGGTTTACGCGATGGTGTCGATTGCGATTATTTCCTTTATCGTTTGGGGGCATCACATGTTCGCCGTCGGCATGCCGGCGCAGGGCAATTTGTTTTTCATGTATGCGACGATGATTGTCGCAGTGCCAACCGGTGTGAAGGTCTTTAACTGGATCGCCACGCTTTGGAAAGGTTCGCTTACTTTCGAGACGCCGATGTTGTTCGCGATCGGTTTCATTTCCCTGTTCGTCATTGGCGGATTAAGCGGCGTCGTGTTGGCCATTACACCGGTGGATATTAATGTGCACAACACTTATTACGTTGTCGCCCATTTTCACTATGTGCTGGTTTCCGGGTCCGTATTCGCTTTAATGGCCGGGGTCTATTTCTGGTTTCCCAAGTGGACAGGAAAGATGTACGACGAGCGACTGGGCAAGCTGCATTTCTGGCTATCGGCGATCTTCTTCAATATCACTTTTTTTCCACAGCACTTTTTGGGGCTTGCCGGAATGCCGAGGCGCATCGCGGATTACCCATTGCAGTTCGCGGACTTCAATTTGATTTCATCGGTAGGCGCATTCGGTTACGGCGCCAGCCAGCTTCTATTTGTTTACGTTATTTTGAAAGCGCTAAAGCACGGCGAGCGGTCGCCGGAGAAACCGTGGGAGGGGGCGGATACGCTGGAGTGGCAGATGTTACCGACGCCGGCGCCTTACCACAGCTTTGAGACGCCGCCACTCGTTAAATAGGGCGGCGCTATGGATCGGGAAGTTATTTCGTGCCCGATCCTATGACAGCCTACACATCCCGCATGCGTATTGATCGCGATGTTATCGTCATTTAGAAAGCTGTTTGCTTTTTACCTTTTGGGTCGTTATTGATCTATCATGAGGATGGCGTTCGCCAGGAGGGACCGCGCCCCCTCGTGAGGGGGAGGGTGAATTCTGCAGGCGCCGCTTACAACAACATCTCAAGGGAGAGATTCATGGTGAAACGTTGTGCTGTAATCCTGGCGGCGCTCATCCTTTCCGCTTGCTCCAAAGAACCCCACGACATTAAGTTTGGCCCCAATCCGCCTGACGACATGGAGAAGCATGCCGAGACTCTGAAGAAGCTCGGACCGCAAGAGCTCATACTGCTTAATAGCTATGTTGTTGTTCATGGCGAGTCGCTAAAAAAGCAAAGCATTCCTAATCCAGCGACGGGCAAGACGGTCGGGGAAGCGTTGCAAGACGCGAAGGTATGGCAGGAGGCTAATTCGGCTACCGCCACGGCGGAGAGAGCGCGCTTGGAAGAGGAAAAACGGCGGGCCGATAAAGAGAATGCTGAACGTAAATATCTGCGAGACAAAGTGGCGGGAATGCTCGTAGTCTCTTTCGGAAAACGTACGATTTTGCCTTCTCACCAAGATATCAGCCCAGGTCAAACGGCTATTCAATTGGAGTACGATCTCAAGAACACGGGCGGGGCTCCGATTATTGCCCTGAAGGGGAACGTGGTCTACAAGGACGCCAAAGGCGCCACAATCATGGAGCATCCTTTTCAGTACGATAAGACCATACCAACAGGAACGCAGGCGCGCGTTGTGATCATCTATCCCGTATCCGAGGCATGGAAGGAGATGCAAAGATTTTCTACTGCCGCAGATGGAACGTTCTCATTCACTTTTTGGCCAGACACCGTGATTATCCAGGGCGGTGAGACGTTTACGTTGGGAAGCGCGACTAAATAGGAGGGCATGCTGTAATCGTAGGGTGGAATGCGTCGCAAGGCGCCTTCAGTTCTACCCTACGCCTTACGAGGGCTGTTTCAACGATGTAGTGCGCGTTCCAAGACTATTTAAACCAGCGTCGCATTAATAATTCACCAAGATGCAGTCGCGATGGCGCGTAGCGTTCGCGCTTTCGCGCGAAGCTCGCCGACGCCATTCGTAAACCCGCACGATCTATATGACCCACTGCAGCGATTTCCTCCTCGCTCAGCCCCGCCCTCCGCGCCTCTCCATCCATATCGGCGAAAAAACGCTCCAACGCTATTGGGTCGGTATATAACTTGGCGAGAAAGCATTCCAATGCTCGAGAGCTCATGCCGCCTCCGATGTTTGCGCGGCGATATCGCGTCCCTGCTGTAAGGCGAGACGGGCGGTGTCCAGTTGGTTCAGTAACGCTCCAAAGTGGGGGTAATCGCCGTCGCGCTCCAGAATTACGCTCAAGGGTTGCGTTGCATGTGCCGCGACCATTGTGAGAAGCGAATACACAATTGGCGGCGGATCATGCAGATGGTCATCCACAAGTCGCATTCGAGGTGGCCTGTCGCCACCAGGTTCCGCCGCCCATTGACCGCCGCTTATATGGATCATGCTAACTTTGTGCAGGGGAAAGCGAAGCAACAGGTCTTCGGGCGCGTCTCCGAAATTAAGCGCATTTGCATGGAGATTGTGGAGGTCCAGCAATAGTCTGCAACCCGAGCCATCGACGATGCCTGAGACCCAAGTTGCTTCATCGAGCATGCTCGCCGGCGGGTATATCAGCGTGGCGATGTTCTCAATTTGCGGGACCGTCCCGACAATTTTGCTGACTTGCTCAATGTTGGCGACGGTGGCGTCCATGCTTTGTCGAGTGCGGGGCGGGGCGGCCAAGTGGCCGATTTCAGCGCCGCCGGCTCGAACGAACGCCAGATGTTCCGACCATGACTCGGGCTCCAGGGTATTCACAAGTCGAGCCATGTTTTCTGCTCGTCTAATGTCCACGGGAAACATTGACGCCAACCCCATCGTTACGCCATGGAGAGTAATGGGGATTTGGTCGGATAAAGTTCTTAACGCGCGTAACGTTTTTGACGATGCGTCAAAATGATCGTCGGCAATGATTTCAATGAGGTCGATTCGATCGAGATTTGCGAATACGCTCGCGGCTAGCATCCCGCGCCAGCCAATGCCTACGCGATCTTCAACCGCCACAGCCGCCCCCGCATCCTCCTCCGCCGCAACTACCGCCATCGGAAGACGAGGATGAGCCACAGCTGCTGCCGCCCGAATCGCTGGATTTACTCGGATAGAGGTTTTTTATAAATGGAAAATTCGCGGTTGGTAGCGTATTGATCCCAAAAACGGCGGCTAGCAATACTG
>Ga0247823_10005128_pt1 | contig 10444 bp, 11 predicted proteins | sample 13C_PalmiticAcid_2_FD_192426 | JGI IMG/M metagenome (GOLD analysis project Ga0247823, IMG submission 192426) | Soil microbial communities from agricultural site in Penn Yan, New York, United States - 13C_PalmiticAcid_Day30 | ecosystem: Environmental > Terrestrial > Soil > Agricultural land...
GAGCGTGCGATGCACACGCCTTCGAAATTCTGGACGCGGGTACGTTCGCCTTCGACCACCTTCACGCCGACTTTCAGCGTGTCGCCGGGACGGAAGGTCGGAATGGTCTTCGCCGCTTTGGCGATTTCTTCGGCTTCGATCGTCTGGATGAGGTTCATGTCCTCTAGTCCTTTTCTTGTCGCCGCGCGCCAGAGGCAGGTCGGTCCCGAGCATCGACATGACGCTCCCAAAGGTCCGGCCTGCGTAACCGTGTATGATCTTCCGCCTGTTGTTTCCGCCAGGCCGCGATCTTCGCATGATCCCCCGATCGCAGCACTTCGGGGATCGTGCGCCCTTCCCAATTAACGGGCCGGGTATAATGCGGATATTCGAGCAAACCGTTTTCGAACGATTCGTCGTCCCCGCTTGAAGCCGCGCCCATTACGCCGGGAAGCAGCCGAATGCAAGCGTCGAGCAGCAACAGCGCTCCCATCTCGCCGCCCGACAGGATGATGTCGCCCATCGACACCTGTTCGATCGGCCGCGCGTCGAAGATGCGCTCATCGAATCCCTCGAACCGGCCGCAGAGGATGATCGCGCCGGGGCCAGCCGAAAGCGCGCGAATCCGGGCTTGCGTGACCGGCGCCCCGCGCGGGGTCATCGCAAGGACCGGCAGGCCGGGATGCGCCGCGACCGCATGGTCGAGCGCCGTCGCGAGCACATCGGGCTTGAGCACCATCCCCGCGCCGCCGCCCGCGGGCGTGTCGTCGACGGTGCGGTGCCTGTCGGTCGCAAAATCGCGGATCTGGACGGGGCTGCACGACCATGTGCCGCTTTCGAGCGCGCGCCCCGCCATGCTGTGCCCCAGCGGGCCGGGGAACATGTCGGGGTAGAGGGTCAGAGGGACGGCAGAAAAGGGCATGCCCCCCATTCCGCCAGCGCGCCCGCTTTGGCAAGCGTCAGCTGTCGACGCGCACGCGTTCGAGATGGGCTTTCATGCAGGTCAGGCCATGTGCCATCATCGGCGCGACCTGTCCGGCGAGCACGTCGGGCAGAATATCGGCGGTCCAGCGCACCCGTGCTCCGCCTTCGGCATCCTCGACCTCGAGCACTCCATTGTGATGATCGAACGCCTTGATCGCCCAGACGAGGCGGCGGCGGTCGTCGTCGATCGAGACGATCGTCTCGTCGGCCACCGCGCCGTTCGCGAAGGTGACGCGGCGAACCGGCGCACCTTCGCCTTCGAGCATCTCGGTGGCGACAACGAACCCGGGGACGAGCCGGTCGTGGAGCCGGCCGACGTCGCGCGCGGCGCCCCAGACCGTGCCGGGGTCAACGGCAATGAAGATTTCGCGATGAATCGAAGCCATATTGTTCACTCCTGCTTTGGACGGACAGCGGTGATAGCGACGCGCCCCGAACGCGGCTGGCAGGAATCGGACGCGGTCATCGCCGCCACCGGACAAGCGGCACGGACCGTAGTATAAGAGAGGTATGACGCCCGCTGCCGACCCCGACCTCGATTTCGCGCATTGCGAACGGGTGCGTTATGCGCGCGACCCCGCGTTCGACGGCATCATCTTCATCGCGGTCAAGTCGACCCGCATCTATTGCCGCCCGGTCTGCCCGGTGCGCCAGCCGCTGTCGCGCAATGTCACCTATTATCGCAGCGCCGCGGCGGCCGAGCACGCGGGCTTTCGCCCCTGCCTGCGCTGCCGCCCCGAGACAGCACCGCGCTCGCCGGCGTGGAACGGCACCCGCGCGACGGTCGACCGCGCGCTGCGGCTGATCGAGGATGGCGCGCTCGACGACGCGGGGGTAGAGGCATTGGCCGAGCGGCTCGGCATCGGCGCGCGCCACCTGACGCGGCTGTTCCGGCGCCATCTCGATACCACCCCGCTGGCCGCGGCGCGCACCGCGCGTGTCCAGCGCGCCAAGCGGCTGATCGACAGCACCGATCTTGGCATGACCGAAATCGCGCTCGCGGCGGGTTTTGGCAGCGTTCGATCGTTCAACGCCGCCTTCCAGCAAGTCTATCGCCGCGCGCCGACGATGTTGAAGCGTCGCGCGCCGCGTTAGACGGAACCCGGCGCAGGCAACGGCTCCCACAGCACCTCGGGGATCAGGTGGCGATCCTTTGCCATTTCGGCGTGCAGCCATTCGCGGAAGCGCTCGATCTTGCGCACCCCGACGCGATTCGCACGGTTGACGAGATAGTGCGCGGTCCCCGGCTGGAAGAGCGTCTCGAAGGGCTGGACCAGCCGCCCAGCGTCGAGTTCGGCGCGCCAGAGTAAAGGCGTCATCATCGCGATACCATAGCCGCTCTGTACTGCGCTCGCTTCCTGAAACTGGCTGTCGAGCTCGATCCCGCGGCGTTGCGGCAATGGACAGTTCCCGACGCCCGCAGCGGCGAACCAGCCCGCCCACCAAGGATCATTGGGCGCCAGCCGGTCGACCTCCAGCAGGTCGGCGGGGGTTTCGATGCGGTTCAGTTCGAGAAAGGCAGGCGCGCAGATCGGCGTCACATGGCTGCGATAGAGGAGGTCGGCGCGCAACCCGGGCCAGATGCCGCGACCGACACGGATCGCGACATCGACGTTGGTGGAATTGAAGTCGACGAGTTCGTTGTTCAGCAGCATGCGGACAGCAAGGTCGGGATAGGCGAGCTGGAACCCGCCGATACGCGCGCTGAGCCAGGTGCCGCCGAAGGTTGCCATCGTGCTGATCGTCAGCACATCGGCCTCGTCGCTGCCGAGCGCGGCGAAGGCATCGCCCATCGACGAAAAGGCATTGCTGATCGCAGGGAGCAGCCGCTGCCCCGTTTCGGACAATCGCACCCGCCCCTTTTCGCGCACGAAAAGCGCGCGCCCGAGCCGGTCCTCCAATTGGCGGATTTGATAACTCACCGCCGCCTGCGTCAGCCCCAGCTCCTCGGCCGCGCGCGAGAAATTCTGCAAGCGTCCCGCGGCTTCGAAGGTGCGAACGGCGGCAAGGGGCGGCAGGCGGGACATGTGACCTTATAAGCACAGCTTATATTATGGTCTACGCCTTTTGTTGGCGGTGCGGCGCAGAGGGGTGCATATCCTGATCATCAAGCGAAAGGAGATGAACGATGAAAGACGAGCAATTCATGCGCGTTTGGAATGACGGTCATGATCATTTCAGCGCCGATATCGCCCGCGGCCTCCACTGGCTCGCGACGCCGTTCCGCCGCCTCGGCGAATGGATCGCCCTGCCGAGTGCGCCCGGCGAAGACAGCGCCTTCACCCGCGTCGCCGCGCGCTGCGGCGTGCGCCCGCGCCGGGCACGATAAACCTCCCTGTCCTCCCCTCTCGAAGGTCCAGGGCGAAAACGGGGTGAGGCTGTCCCTTGCAAAGGCCTCACCCCGTCGACGTCAGTGCGCCTCGGGCGGCACGACGCGCAGGCGCAGCGCCTGGATCGTCACCGGCGCCGTCGGCGCGAGCAGCAATTGCCCGTCGAGCTTGCCCTTTTCGCAATTGAGCCGGAACGCGGTCGACATTGCGCCCATTGGCGCGAGCGGTTCGTCGGTCGGGCATGCTCCGACCTCGGCCTTCAATTTCGCAAATTCGGCTTTCCAATTGTCGGCCGAGCGATCGAGCAGGAAGTTCATTGCGAGCCGGCCCTGCAGCGGACCGAGATCGCCCGCGGCATAAGCCGCCCTCGCCGCGGCATAAGCTTCGGCCACCGCCGGCGACACCGGCACGGCGCGCGTTTCAAGCAGCCCCGCCTTGTCCATCGCGACCGCGGTGTCCCATGCGGGGCCCGACGGGCCGGCATAGGTCCGGTTCGACAGCGCGAAGACCCCGACGCCATGGTCGGGCATCAGCATCACATGGCTGCCATAGCCGGGATAGCCGCCGCCATGCGCGAGCGTGAGGCCGAGGTCGCAATCCTGCGCGACACGCCAGCCCATGCCATAGGCTGCGGCTTGCTTGCACGCCGTGGCGCCGCTCGCGCCGATGCGGTTCGTCACCGCGACGAAGTTCGAGCCCTGCGCGATTTCGCGCACCGTCGACCGTTTGACCGGGCCATTGTCGGCATCGTCGCGCGCCGGCCAGGCCGAGAGCAGGAAGGCGACCCATTTGGCATAGTCGTTCGCGCTGACCTGCAAGCCGCCCATCGCATTGAATGCGCCGTCGATCATCTCGGGCTCGGCGGTCCATTTATCGTTTTCCCAGCGATAGCCGAGCGCGTAGCGCGCCTTCGGCGCTTTGGGCGCATCGAAGCCGCTGCTCGTCATGCCGAGCGGGGCCAGGATCGTTTTCCGGACATAGGCCGTGTACGGCATGCCCGAGGCATTGGCGACGATGCGGCCGAGCAAGGCGTAGCCGAAGTTCGAATATTCATGTTGGCTTTGCGGCACGCGGCTGAACGGCACGCCAGCGGCGATCATCCGCGTGAAGTCGTCCTGCGGCAAGACTTGCTGCCGGTCGCCCCACGGATCGTCGGTGACGAAGCCGCCGACATGCTGGAGCAGGTCGCGCACGCGGATACGCGGGCTGTCCTTCGTCGGATAGGTCCAGCCCTTCATCTCGGGCACGTATTGCTCGGCGAGGTCGTCGAGGCGGAGCTTGCCATCGTCGCGCAGTTTCAGGATCGAGAGCGCGGTGAACGCCTTGGTCATCGAGGCGATGCGGAACAGGCTGTCGGGGGTCACCGCACCCTTGTCGGCGATATTCTGGACCCCGATGCCCTTCACATAGGCAAGCTTGCCGTCCTTGACGACGCCATAGACCACGCCGGGGACATGCTGATCGGCCTGGAATTTGGCGAAGAGCGCGTCGATTTCGGGGGCGATCTGGTCGAGCGTTTTGGCAGCGGGCTCTTGCGCCATCGCGGGCACCGCGCCTGTGAGCATGAGAGCAAAAGCGAAACCCGATTTCCAGCGCATGACGATCTCCCCGGTGATGTGCGACGGGGCTACCAGACTGGCGGGTCAGGACAATCGGCTATTCGACGAACGCCGCGTTCACGGTGACGCCATCGTCGTTCCACGCCGGCACCGCCTGCGCGGTCATAGGGACCATGAAGCGCTTGCGGTCGGGCTTTTCGATTTCGAGAATGTCGCCCGCGCCGAAATTCTCGATCGCGGCGACATGGCCGATCGCCGTGCCGTCGGTCGATACGCACGGCAGGCCGAGCAGGTCGTGATGATAATATTCGCCCTCGCCCAGCGGCGGCAGCGCCGAACGCGGAACGGTCAGCACGGTGCCGCGGAGCGCCTCGGCGGCGCTGCGGTCGCTCACCTCGGCAAAGGTCGCGACCGCGCCCTGGTTGGCGGGGCGCACCGATTTCAGGGTGAGCTTGCGATCCCCGGCCTCAAAAACGGAAAAGGCGCGGAGAGCCTCCGCGCCTTCGCCGAACAGTTTGAGACGCACCTCGCCCCGTACCCCATGCGCGCCGGCGATGGCGGCGAGGGTGACGGGGCGATTCGCGTCGGCCAAGGCTTAGCCTTCGGCCTTTTCTTCGCCGGCTTCGGCAGGCGCTTCCTCGGCGGCCGGGGCTTCTTCCGCTTCGGCAGCAACCGGGCCGCCTTCGGCGACTTCTTCGGCGATCGCGGTCGCGTCGTCGGCGGTCGCGTCGGCCGGGGTTTCGTCGGCGACGGCTTCTGCAACCGCTTCAGCGGTTTCTTCGCTCTTCACCGAACCGGTTGCGTCCGATTCAGCGGCTTCGGCAGCGGCAGCTTCTTCGGCCACGACTTCTTCAGCCGGAGCTTCGACTTCGGGTTCCGGGGCCGGAGCGGCGGCAGCGGCTGCTGCAGCTTCTTCGGCGTCAGCCAGCTTCTGGGCCTTTTCTTCGGCGCGTTCCTTGGCCTTTTCGCCGGGGACAGCCTTGTTCGGGTTGTTGCGCGCGGCGCGTTCGAGGACACCTGCGGCGTCGAGGAAGCGGGCGACGCGGTCGGTCGGCTGCGCGCCAACCGAGACCCAATGCTTCGCACGGTCGGCGTCGAGCTTCACGCGTTCCGGATTGTCCTTGCTGAGCAGCGGGTTGTAGCTGCCGATACGCTCGATGAAGCGGCCGTCGCGCGGGCTGCGCGAATCGGCGACGACGATCTTGTAGTAAGGACGCTTTTTCGAACCGCCGCGTGCGAGGCGAATGGAGGTTGCCATGATATTTTCCTTCAGAGTTTAATGTTCAAATTCGGGTGTAATTACTTCTTTTTATTCATCAGATTGGCGAGTTCGGGCGGGATCGATCCGCCTCCACCGAGACCGGGGAGGCCACCGCCGCCGCCCATACCGCCCATTCCGGGAATGCCGCCGCCCTTGCCGAACAGCGCGCCGAGGCCCTTGAGCCCGCCCATCTTGCGGATCTTCTTCATCGCGCTGGCCATTTCCTGATGCATCTTCAGCACCTTGTTGACCTGCTGCACGGTGGTGCCCGACCCGTTGGCGATGCGGATCTTGCGCTTCGCGGTCAGGATTTCGGGCTTCGCGCGTTCCTTCGGGGTCATCGAGCCCATGATCGCGTCGAAGTGGATGAGCATCTTGTCGTCGGCGGCGCCCGCAGCCATCTGCGCCTGCGCCTTCTTGATCCCGGGGATCATCCCGGCGAGCGCGCCGAGGCCGCCCATGCGGCGCATCTGGTTCAATTGGGTGCGCAGGTCGTTGAGGTCGAACTGGCCCTTGGCCATCTTCGCCGCCATCGCCTCGGCCTCTTCGGCCTGGATCGTTTCGGCGGCGCGTTCGACGAGGCTGACGACATCGCCCATGCCGAGGATGCGGCCCGCGATGCGCGAGGGCTGGAAGAGTTCGAGCCCGTCGAGCTTTTCGCCCGTGCCCGCGAACTTGATCGGCTTGCCGGTGACCGCGCGCATCGAGAGCGCGGCACCGCCGCGCGCGTCGCCGTCCATGCGGGTGAGTACGACGCCGGTGAGCGGCACCTGATCGGTGAAGCGCTGTGCGACCTGCACCGCATCCTGACCGGTCAGGCTGTCGACGACGAGCAGGGTTTCGGCGGGGTTCGCCGTGCGCGACACCGCCTGCATCTCGTCCATCAGCTGCTGGTCGACGTGGAGGCGGCCCGCGGTGTCGAGCATCAGGACGTCATAGCCCTGCAGCTTCGCGGCCTGCAGCGCGCGCTGCGCGATCTCGACCGGCTGCTGCCCCGCGACGATCGGCAAGGTCGCGACGTCGATCTGCGTGCCGAGGACGGCGAGCTGTTCCTGCGCGGCGGGGCGATTGACGTCGAGCGACGCCATCAGCACCTTCTTGCGCTCTTTTTCCTTGAGCCGCTTCGCGATCTTCGCGGTGGTGGTGGTCTTACCCGAACCCTGAAGGCCGACCATCATGATAACCGCGGGGGGCGTGACGGCCAGATCGAGCTCGGCGGTTTCGGAACCGAGCATTTCGGTCAGCGCGTCGCTGACGATCTTGACGACCTGCTGCCCCGGGGTGACCGAGCGCAGTACATTGGCGCCGATCGCGAGGTCGGTGACCTGGTCGATGAAGCTGCGCACAACGGGCAGTGCGACGTCGGCTTCGAGCAGGGCGATTCGCACTTCGCGCATCGCGGCGCGCACGTCGGCCTCGGTCAGCGCGCCGCGACCGCGGAGCTTCCCGAAAACATCGCCAAGCCGATTGCTCAGACTGTCGAACATGCGCCTCAAATCCTTAGCTTCGAGGCCCGCAACGCAAAAGACGCCGGTGAGCGAAACCTCGCCAACCAGCGGCTATCCGTGGACAGACTTTCCGTCGCGGACATCGATATGCCCGTGCGCAAGATGCACGCGGACGCGGCGGCCTCTACACAAAAGCGCGCACGAAGGCAAGCGAGCGCCAGAAACCGCCACTTAACGTAAATTTCACCGCTTTGCCCGCATAGAAGCTGCAAGGGTGGGAAAAATTCATATGACAGCGACGCCGAAGCCATTCGACCGCAGCGAGGGCGCCAAACGCGACATCATAGCCGGGGGCATCGTCGTCGCCGCGATCCTGCTGTTCGTGGGCACCGGAAGCAATGTGATGCAGGCGGCCGTTCGCGCGCTGATCGGCCTCGGCGGCGGCCCCGACCGCGCGCTGGCAACGGCGGTGATCCTCAATGTCGCGCTGATTCTCTTCGGCTGGCGCCGCTACAAGGATCTCAACCGCGAAATCCTCGAACGCACCGAAGCCGAACAGCGCGCACGCTACCTTGCCGATACCGATCCACTGACGGGTTTCCTCAATCGCCGGGCCCTGCTCGCGACGGGGCAGCGGCAGATCGCGGGCGCGATCGCCGAAAAGCGCCAGGTCGCGCTGTTCCTGCTCGACCTCGACCATTTCAAGACCGTCAACGACATCCACGGCCATGCCGCGGGCGACCGCGTGCTGCAGGTCGCCGCCGAACGCATCTCGGCGGTGCTGCCCCCCAATGCCACCAAGGCGCGGCTCGGCGGCGACGAGTTCGTTGCGATGCTGGTATTCGAACCCGCGGCGCGTGCCGACATCGACGCGCTGGCGGCCGAACTCGTCATGGCGCTCGACAATAATGTCACCCACGACGCGCAGCAGATCCGCGTCGGCGCATCGCTCGGCATATCGCTCGCCAGCGACGCCACCGTGACGATGGAAACGATGGTCCGCCAGGCCGACATCGCAATGTATCATTGCAAGGACGAGGGCCGGAATCGCTTCTGCTGGTTCGAAGCCGGGATGGAGATGGCGGTGCAGGTCCGCAACCAGATCGAAACCGGCATTCGCGACGGCATGCCGCGCGGCGAGTTCGTCCCGCATTTCGAACCGCAGGTCGACATCGCCAGCGGGCGCCTGCTCGGCTTTGAAATGCTGATGCGCTGGGAATCGCCCGAATATGGCATGATCCCGCCCGAACGCTTCATCCCGGTGGCCGAGGAAAGCGGGCTGATCGGCGAATTGTCGCTGCAGGTGATCCGCGAGGCGATGGAAATCGCCAAGCGCTGGGATCCGTCGATCATGCTCGCGGTCAACATTTCGCCGCAGCAATTGAAGGACCCGTGGTTCAGCCAGAAGCTGACCAAGCTGCTGATCGAGGTCGGCTTTCCGGCTGCACAGCTCGAGGTCGAAATCACCGAAAGCTCGCTCTTCGAAAATCTGCCGCTGGTCCGCTCGATCGTCACCAGCCTCAAGAATCAGGGCGTGTCCCTGAGCCTCGACGATTTCGGCACCGGCTACAGCTCGCTGTCGCATTTGCGCGCGCTGCCGTTCGACCGCATCAAGATCGACCGCAGCTTCGTCGCCGCGATGCGCGGCAGCCCCGATGCGCAGGCGATCGTCGTCGCGATCGTGCGGCTTGGCGAAAGCCTCGCAATGCCGATCACCGCCGAGGGGGTCGAGGACGAGGCGACCGCGATCGAACTGACGCGGCTCGGCTGCTCAAAGGGTCAGGGCTGGTATTTCGGCCGCGCCTCGTCGGCCGCCGACACCGAACGGCTGCTCGCCGACCGCGGCTTGCTGCGCGCACCGATGGTGCCGCCCGCCGGCCCCGATGCCAGCGAAGATGCGCCACTGCGCAAGACGGCCTGATCCCGCCGCATCGCTAGACTTCGCGCCCGCGCGCCCTTACATGCGCGGACTATGGCAGACCGCTTCACCAAGATGCATGGCCTCGGCAACGACTTCGTCGTGATCGACGCGCGCGTGGCGCCCGTCGAGATGACGCCAGCGCGCGCGCATGCGATCGCCGACCGGCGGCACGGCATCGGGTGCGACCAGCTGATCCTGCTCGAACCGTCGGCCAGCGCCGACGTGAAGATGCGCATCTTCAACGCCGACGGCGGCGAGGTCGAGGCGTGCGGCAATGCCACACGCTGCGTCGCGACGCTGATCGGCAAGCCCGCGGTGATCGAAACGCTGGGCGGCATGCTGCGCGTCACCCCCGCCGATGGCGGCGCCGAAGTGGTGCTGGGCGAACCGCAGTTCGACTGGGAGCATATCCCGCTCGCGATGCCGATGGACACGCGCGACATGCCCGTCGCGTGGGACGAGCTGGAGCATGGCGCCGGGGTCAATGTCGGCAATCCGCATATCATTTTCTTCGTGCCCGAGGCCGACGCCGTCGCGCTCGACGAACTCGGCCCGCGGATCGAGACCGACCCGCTGTTCCCCGAGCGCGTCAACGTCAATGTCGCGAGCCTCGACGGCGAGGATCAATTGCAGCTGCGCGTCTGGGAACGCGGCGTGGGCTTGACGCAAGCGTGCGGCACCGGCGCATGCGCGACCGCGGTCGCCGCAATCCGCGCCGGGCTCGTCCAGTCACCGGTGACGGTGTCGCTGCCCGGCGGCGACCTCGTCATCCGCTGGGCCCCCGGCGAGCCGATCGTGATGAGCGGCGCCGCGACGCGCGTTTACGAGGGCGAGACCGACTGGGCGCAGTTCGGATGAGCGCTTCCCTCGCCGACCGGCAAGAGGTCGTCAATTTCGGTTGCCGGCTGAACATCGCCGAGGGCGAAGGGGTTCGTGCGGCCGTCAAGGCTGCGGGCGCTCGC
>Ga0247823_10005129_pt1 | contig 10443 bp, 9 predicted proteins | sample 13C_PalmiticAcid_2_FD_192426 | JGI IMG/M metagenome (GOLD analysis project Ga0247823, IMG submission 192426) | Soil microbial communities from agricultural site in Penn Yan, New York, United States - 13C_PalmiticAcid_Day30 | ecosystem: Environmental > Terrestrial > Soil > Agricultural land...
GCCCCCATCCGGCGCTGCGCGCCCCCTTCCCCCGCCTGCGGGGGAAGGGGGCGCGCAGCGCCGGATGGGGGCCGTCCGGAAAACGATGCCCCCGCAGACTTCAGCCCCGATGCACCTGGAACCCGGCGAACGACTGCGTCACCGGCATCAACTCCAGACGATTGATGTTCAGATGCGGAGGCAGCGTTGCGACCCAGAACAGGGTCTCGGCGATATCACCGGCCGTCATCGGCGACGCGCCCGCGTACAGTTTGTCGGATGCGCCCTGATCGCCATGCGTGCGCACCAGGGTGAATTCGGTTTCGGCCATGCCCGGCTCGATCGAGGTCACCCGCACGCCCGTCCCGTGCAGGTCCGAACGCAGGCCCAGCGAGAACTGGGTGACGAACGCCTTGGTCCCGCCATAGACGTTGCCGCCGGGATAGGGATAGCTGCCGGCGATGGAACTGATGTTGATGATGGCGCCCTTGCGCGCGATCAGCGCCGGCAGCAGCCGCCGCGTCAATGTGACCAGGCTGTCGATGTTGGTGGCGATCATCGTGCGCCAGTCGTTCAGATCGGCGGACTGCGCGGGCGCCGTGCCCAGCGCGAGCCCGGCGTTGTTGATCAGCAGGTCGATATCGCGGAAGGCTTCCGGCAGCGCGGCCAGCGCGGTATCCATCGCCGCCTCGTCGCGGATGTCGAAGGCCGCCGCGTGCACGCGATCGTTGCCCAGTTCGTCCACCAGCGCCTGCAGGCGATCCGCGCGCCTGCCGGTGGCGATCACGCGCCAGCCGTCGGTGGCGAAACGACGTACGGCGGCGGCGCCGAAACCGGAAGTCGCTCCGGTGATGAGGGCGGTTCGGGTCATGGAGGCTCCTTCGGAATTCAGCGCGGCGGGGATTGCGGCGCGCGGATGGGGATGCGAACGAAAGCACGCCACGCGGGCTGCGCGTGGCGGGCGGATATCGAAACGGGATACGGCATGCGGACTCCTCGGCGCTTGCGGGAGTCCGGCGCGATCACTGGGCCTTGATGGCCATCGCGGGCAGGCCGCCGCTGGCGAGCTTCTGCTTGGCCTCGGCCAGTTCGCTGGCGGTGCCGTAGGGCCCCATCCGCACGCGATAGACGGTCTTGCCGCCGATCTGCGCGGATTCGACCCGCGCGCTCAGGCCCAGCAGGGCGATCTTGGCCTTGGTGGCCTCGGCGTCGCCGGAGGCACCGAACGCGCCGGCCTGCAGGATGTAGCGCGCGCTGGTGTCCGCGTCGGCCACCGTGCGCGGCGGCGCCGGCTTGCCCGAGGGCACAGCCGCGGCCGGACTGGAGGCGCCCGCAGCGGCCGTGGCCGGTGCTTCGTCGATCGGGCGCGGCAAGGTTGACGGCGTGGCGGCGGTTGCGGGCGTCGTGGCGCCGGCAGGCGTTGTCGCCGCGCCGGTGGCCGCAGCCGCCTTTTCCTCACGCGCCTTGCGGGCGGCTTCCTCGCGCGCGCTGGCGGCCAGTTCGGCGTCGGACATCTGCACTTCCTTGCCGGGCAGCAGGGTGTAGAAGTCGTACTGGGGTTCCTTGGCCGGCGTCTGCGCATCCGTGCCGGTCGCGGGCGTCGGGCTGGACGCGCTGGCGGCCGACTCGGGCACCACCGCCTCGACATCGGCCGAGGCCACCGGCGCCGGCTGCGCGTCCGGATTCGGCTGCGGCCGGAAGAAACCGTCGCCGTCCTTCTTCATCAATCCGGGAGCGATGAAGTAAATCGCCAGGCCGATCAGCAGGCCCAGCAGCAGCCACACCCAGGCCGGTGTGGCGTGGCTGGAATTACGGGTGGCCTGACTCTTGCCGCGACGTGCCGCCATTCAACAAATCTCCGGTTACATTTTCTCGGGCGCGTTCACGCCCAACAGGTTCATGCCGTTGGCCAACGCCAGCCGCACGGCCGAGGCGAGCGCCAGGCGCGCGTCGCGCGCATCGGCGTCCTCGATCAGTACCGGCGTGCCGGCGTACCACGTGTGGAAAGCATAGGCCAACTCGCGCAGGTATTGCGCGATGGCGTGCGGTTCCAGCGACTCGCCGGCGTTCTCCACCACTTCCGGATAACGCGCCAGTTCCACCATCAGCACCAGCGACAGTTCGTCGTCCAGCCGGGTCAGGTTTGCCAGGCCGTTGGCCTGATCGTGGGCGTAACCCTTTTCCGCCGCCTGGCGATGCAGGCTGCACACGCGGGCATGCGCATACTGCACGTAGAACACCGGGTTGTCGTTGCTCTGCTGACGGGCCAGATCGATGTCGAAGGTCAGCTGCGAATCCGGTTTGCGGGCGATCAGGAACCAGCGCGTGGCGTCGCGCCCGGCCTCATCGATCAGATCCCGCAGGGTGAAGTAGCTGCCGGCGCGCTTGGACAGCTTCACTTCCTCGCCGCCGCGCATCACGGTGACCATCTGGTGCAGCACGTATTCCGGATAGCCGGCCGGGATGCCTTCGCTCAACGCCTGCAGGCCCGCGCGCACGCGCGCCAGCGAACCGTGATGGTCGGCGCCCAGTTCGGTGATCGCGCGCCCGTAGCCACGCTGCCATTTGCTCAGGTGGTAGGCCACGTCCGGCACGAAATAGGTGTAGGTGCCGTCGGACTTGCGCATCACCCGATCCTTGTCGTCGCCGAAGTCGGTGGACTTCAGCCACAACGCGCCGCCTTCCTCGTAGGTATGGCCGGAAGCGATCAGCTTGCCCACCGTCTCCTCGACCTTGCGGTCGGCGTACAGCGAGCTTTCCAGGAAATACACGTCGAAGGAGACGCCGAACGCGGCCAGATCCAGGTTCTGCTCGCGGCGCAGGTAGGCCACGGCGAACTGGCGGATGGCGTCCAGGTTGTCGGGGTCCTTGCCGCCGACCACGACGTGATCTTCGAACTCGACGCTGTCGCCGGCCAGATAGGCCTGTGCGACGTCACCGATGTAGTCGCCCCGGTAGCCGTCCTCCGGCCAACCGGCGCTGTCCGGAGTCAGGCCCTTCGCGCGTGCCTGGGTGGACTTGGCCAGGTTGTCGATCTGCACGCCGGCGTCGTTGTAGTAGAACTCGCGGCGGGTATTCCAGCCGTTGGCCGCCAGCACACGGGCGATGCAGTCGCCGATGGCGCCTGCGCGGCCGTGGCCGACATGCAGCGGGCCGGTCGGATTGGCCGAGACGTACTCCACTCCCACCACGCGGCCCGCACCGCTCTGATTGCGGCCATAGTCGGGGCCCTGCGCCAGTGCGGTGGCGACCTCGCGCTGGTAGGCGGCGGCGGTCAGATGGAAATTGATGAAGCCGGGGCCGGCGATCTCCACTTTGGCCACGTCGTCGCTGGCCGGCAATGCGGCCACCAGGGCGGCGGCGATCGCGCGCGGATTGCTGCGCGCGGCCTTGGCCAGCAGCATGGCGGCGTTGGTGGCGAAATCCCCGTGCTCGCGGGTCTTGGGTCGCTCGACCACGAAATCCGGCGTGGCGGTGTCGGCCGGCAGGGTGCCGGCCTGGCGCAGGGCATCGATGCCCTGGGCGATCAAGGCGCGTAGGGAGGCTTTCACGGAGGGTCTGCGGATGTTGCGGAACCGGGCATTTTACGCGGAACCGGCGAGGTCGTCCGGCGCGGGCTGAATGACGCGTTCCGTTACGTCCGGCCGACCTGGATGGCAAGCCGGTCAGAGCCAGCCGCGTTCGGCCAGCGATGTCGGCGGACCATCGCCGACCACGAAGTGATCCAGCAGCCGGATGTCCATCAGCGACAAGGCGTCCCGAAGCCGCAGGGTGATCAGGCGGTCGGCCTCGGAGGGCGCGCTGTGCCCGGACGGGTGGTTGTGGCCGATGATCACCGCGGCGGCATTGTGGGCCAGCGCCCGCCGGACCACCTCCCGCGGGTGCACCTCGGCGCTGTCGAGGGTGCCGCGGAACAACTCCTCGAACGCCAGCGCGCGATGGCGGACATCCAGGAACAGGGCCGCGAACACCTCGTGGTCATGGGCGCGCAGGCGCTGGCTGAAGTAGCGGCCGGCCATCGTCGGATCAGTCAGTTGCTCGCCGCGTTCCAGATCCGCGGCCAGATGGCGGCGGCCGATTTCGAGCGCGCCGGCCATCCGACTGGCGCGGGCCGGCCCCAGCCCGGGCAGGGCGACCAGTTCCGCCGCCGGACGATCAAGCAGGCGCCGCAGCGGGCCATGGGCGGAAAGCAGCTCGCGCGCGGTGGCGACCGCATCCTGGCCGCGCACGCCCGATCCCAGGAACAACGCCAGCAGTTCGGCGTCGGAGAGGGCGGCGGGTCCCCGGGTGAACAGCTTTTCACGGGGACGCTCGTGGACGGGCCAGTCTCGGATGTGCATATGACCACGATGCCGCAGGCACCCCGGTACGGCCATCAGGCTTGACGGGGCCATCGGGTAAGCTAATCCCCTGTTCGACTGTAGGAAACCCGACGTGACCGGAAGTCTCGAGCCACGGCCGCTGCAGGGCCAGCGCCTGCTGGTGTGTGTGGGCGGCGGAATTGCCGCGTACAAGTCGCTGGAACTGGTGCGGCGGCTGCGCGACGCCGGTGCCGACGTCCAGGTCGCCATGACCGAGGGCGCCCAGCAGTTCGTCACTTCGCTCAGCTTCCAGGCCCTGTCCGGCCATCCGGTCCGGACCAGTCTCTGGGACAGCGCGGCGGAAGCCGCCATGGGCCATATCGAGCTTGCGCGCTGGGCCGATCGCATTCTGATCGCCCCGGCCACGGCCGACCTGCTGGCCCGCCTGACCCATGGCTTCGCCAACGATCTGGTCACCACGCTGTGCCTGGCGACCACCGCGCCGATCACGGTGGCGCCGGCGATGAACCATCGCATGTGGCAGCACCCCGCGACCGTCGCCAACCTGCGCATCCTGCGCGAACGCGGCGTGCAGATCATCGGGCCGGAAGACGGGCCGCTGGCCGAGGGTGAATCCGGGCCGGGCCGCCTGAGCGAGCCGGAAGACATCGTGGCCGCGCTGGTCGCCGTCCGGGCGCCGTTGCCGGCCACCGGACGGGATCTGGAGGGCGTGCGGGTCGTCGTCAGCGCTGGTCCGACCTACGAGGATCTGGACCCGGTGCGCTATCTGGGCAATCGCAGCAGCGGCAAGATGGGGTTCGCGGTGGCGGCCAGCGCGGCCCGTCGCGGCGCCGAGGTGCTGCTGGTGGCCGGACCGGTGCACCTGCCGACGCCGGCGGGCGTGACCCGGGTCGACGTGCGTTCGGCCGCGCAGATGCGCGAAGCCGTGCTCGGCGCGTTGCCGGCCGATATTTACATCGGCGCGGCAGCGGTGGCCGACTACACGCCGCGGGTGGCGGCCACCAACAAGATCAAGAAGACCGGCGAGACGCTGGAGGTGGATCTGGTGCGCACGCCGGACATCCTGGCGGAAGTGGCGGCGCAGACCCAGGCGCTGAAGCTGGTGGTCGGCTTCGCCGCCGAAACCGAAAACGTCGAACACTATGCGCGCGGCAAGCTGCAGGCCAAGCGCCTGGACATGATCATCGCCAATCGCGTCGGCATCGCCGAGGGCGGGTTCGAGAGTGACCAGAACGCACTGACCGCCTACTGGAAAGACGGTCAGCGCGAGTTCGCCTCGGCGCCCAAGACCCGGCTGGCCGATGCCCTGATGGATCTGATCGTGGAGCGACTGAACGCATGAGCCCGGCTGGCACGCAATCCGTTGAACTGAAGCTGCTGGACCCCCGGTTCGGCGACGAGTGGCCATTGCCCGCCTACGCCACCGCGGCCAGCGCCGGGGTGGACCTGCGCGCCGCGCTGGATGCCACCCTCACCCTGCAACCCGGCGACACCGCGCTGGTGCCCAGCGGCATCGCCGTGCACCTGTCGGACCCGCAGCTGTGCGCGGTGGTGCTGCCGCGCTCGGGACTGGGGCATCGGCACGGCATCGTGCTGGGCAACGGTACCGGCCTCATCGATGCCGATTACCAGGGGCCGCTCCTGATCAGCGTCTGGAACCGGGGACACGAAGCCTTCACCATCCAGCCCGGCGACCGCATCGCCCAGTTGGTGGTGCTGCCCGTCGTGCGCGTAAGCTTCCAGGTCGTGGACGCATTCGCCGACAGCGCCCGGGGGGGCGGTGGTTTCGGCCATACCGGTTTGCGCTGACAGGGGACGGGCACGGATGAGCAAATCAAGCGAAGGTGGACGTCGGTTGCCGCTGGGCGACCTTTCGCGGGCCCTGCCCGGGTTGGTGGTGCTGTGCCTCCTCCTGGCCATCTGGCTGGGCTGGAGCGGCGTACGTCAATGGCGTGACGCCGATCGCTCCGAAGCCCTGCAGCAGGCCAGGGACGCCGGCGTGGCCGCGTTGGAATCGGCGTACCGCGATCAGATCGCGCAGCTGACCCGGCGCATGTCCACCGACGCGGTGAAAACCGCCCTGGGCAGCGGTGATCCGGCCGTGGCCACCGAAGCGATCCGGCATGGATGGGCAGAAGTCGAGCACGTGGAAGTGATGCCGCGGGATCTGGGGCAGGCCTATGCCGATCCCGCCGCGTTCGGCTACAGCCGGCTGGCGTTGCTGGAAGCCGCGCAACAGGGACAGGCGGTGGTCGCGCGGGTGGTCCGGGATGGCGGCAAGGCCGTGCTTGGCCTGGCGGTCGATGTGCCGCAGGGCGTGGTCTACGCGCGCCTGCCGCTGACCCGATTGACGTCGGGCTTCGAGGGCGTGCCGTTGCCGCCCGGCACCTACCTGGCGTTGCGGCAGGGCAGCTTCAATGTGGTTCAGCGCGGCAGCACGCAATTGGCCGACGGGGCCGAGGTCATGGCGCATGCCGTGGGCAAGACCGGCCTGCGCGTGGCCGCCGCCGAACCCGACAGCGCGCCCGGTCCATTCGGGCTGGGCGCGCTGGGCAGTTCGATAGGCGCCGTGCTGGCGGTCGTGCTGGCGGTACTGGCCTGGCTGACCGCCCGCGGCGGCCTGAAGATTCCGGCCTTGCGGGGAGGCGAGGCGGTCACCACCGGAGACGATGAACCCACCCTGGGCCAGGCCCTGGAACGGGATCCGTTGCCGGTGGCGGCGAGATCACCCCCTTCCTCCCCACAGACAGGCAGCATGAGCAGAGAAAGAATTCCCGTGGAGGTCGATCCCGGCATCTTCCGCGCGTACGACATCCGCGGCATCGTCGGCAAGACCCTCAACGCGGATGTCGCCGAATGCATCGGCCAGGCCATCGGCAGCGTGATGCAGGAACAGGATCTGACCGACATCGTGATCGGGCGCGATGGCCGCCTCTCCGGTCCGGAACTGGTGGCGGGCCTGATCGCCGGCCTGCGCCGTGCCGGCCGCAACGTCATCGACATCGGCATGGTGCCGACCCCGGTGGCCTATTTCGGCGCCTATCAGTTGCGCGCCGGCAGTTGCGTCGCGGTCACCGGCAGCCACAACCCGCCGGACTACAACGGCTTCAAGATCGTGGTGGGCGGCGAAACACTGTCCGGCGACACCATCACCGATCTGTACGAGCGCATCCGCGATGACAGATTGCATGAAGCGGCAACCCCGGGCGATCTGCAGGAGCGCGACGTCACCGTCGACTACATCCAGCGGATCGCCGATGACGTGCAGCTGGAGCGCCCGTTGAAGGTGGTCGTGGATGCCGGCAACGGTGTGGCCGGCGACATCGCGCCGCGCCTGCTGGAAGCGATCGGAGCGGATGTCATTCCGCTGTACTGCGAAGTGGATGGCACTTTTCCCAACCACCATCCCGATCCCAGCGAGCCGCACAACCTGGAAGATCTGATCCAGATGGTCAAGCGCTTCGACGCCGATCTGGGCCTGGCCTTCGATGGCGATGGCGATCGCCTTGGCGTGGTGACCAGGGAAGGCGAGGTCATCTTCCCGGATCGCCTGTTGATGCTGTTTGCCGCCGACGTGCTGGAGCGCAATCCCGGCGCGATGATCATCTACGACGTGAAATGCACCGGAAAGCTGCAGGGCTGGGTGCTGCGCAATGGCGGCACGCCGCTGATGTGGAAGACCGGGCACTCGCTGATCAAGGCCAAGATGCGCGAAACCGGCGCCGAACTCGCCGGCGAGATGAGCGGCCACTTCTTCTTCCAGGAGCGCTGGTACGGTTTCGATGACGGCCTGTACTCGGCGGCGCGCCTGCTGGAAATCCTGGCGCTGCACGGGGAGACGCCCTCGGAAGTGCTGTCCGGACTCCCGGATGGCATCGCCACGCCGGAGATCAAGGTGCCGGTGGAGGCGGAAACGCCGCATGCGATCGTCCAGCGCTTTGTCGAGACGGCACGCTTCGAGGGTGCCCGCGTGGCGACCATCGACGGCCTGCGCGCGGATTGGGACGACGGTTGGGGCTTGCTGCGCGCCTCCAATACCACGCCGATCCTGGTGCTGCGGTTCGAGGCCGACAACGATGCGGCGCTGGCTCGCATCAAGGATGTGTTCCGCGCCCATCTGGCGCTGGTCGCGCCGGATCTCACGGCGACCTTCTGATCGGAAAGGGCTGACACATGGCGCGCGACAGTCGTCTGCCGCGCGCGGGTTCGCCGATGCTCAGGCGGAGCCGGGTGGTGTGGCGGTCGCTGCGGGTTCGGTTCCGGGCGCGGGCGCGCCTTCGGACGGCGCCGGTCCCTTCATCTGGCGGTAGCGCTGCAGGATGTCGGCGATTTCCACATCCAGTTCCGCGCGCTGGCGCTCGAAGCTGGCCTGCAACTGGCGCTGGCGCATCAGGTCCGCATGCCGGCTGCGGATGCTGGCGGTGGCTTCGGCCGCCACCGCCTGCCCGGCCAGTTCCCGGTCGCCGGCGGTCTGCAGCAGACTCACCAGGCCATCACGCAGGCTGACCACGTTGTAGCGCGCGGTCCGGATGTTGTTGTCGACGATGGCGATGCGCTCGTTGAACACCCGACGCAGTTCTTCCTCGCTGCGGTAGGACAGCAGCATGGCCTGTTCGGTGCGACGGCGGGTTTCCAGCGCCGCTTCATCCAGTTGCGCCTGGATCTTCGCGGCTTCGGCCTGCGCGCGTTCCTCCTCGGTCAGTGCCCGATCCACCTCGGCGGTGCGCAGGCCGCTGGCGGCGCTGATTTCCTCGCGCGCGCGCGTCACGGCCTCGGCGGGCAGTGCATCGCTGCACACGCGCTGGCCGTTCTCGTTCCAGCAGTAGAGTTTCTTGGTGGCCGGTTTGTCCTGCGCGCTGGCGATCGCCATCGAGATCAGGCCCACCGGCAATGCCAGCCAGAAGATGGAACTCCGCATGTGCAGCCCCCTGCTGCCGTCAATCCGACGAACCGCTGCCATAGCGCGCCCGGTAGGCGAGCAGGTCTTCGCGGTGGTGGACAAGTTCCGCGCTTTCTCCGGCGAAATCAAGCAGATCATGCAGGTTGGCCACGGCCACCACCGGCACCCCGGTCTCGGCGGCCACCGCCTGGGCGGCCGACAGGCGTGGACCGCCTTCGCCGGCGTCCGGTTCGGTCAGCACTTCCTGGCGATCCAGCGCCACCACGATGCCGGCCGGCCGGCCGCCACCGGCCCGGATCAGGCCGAGCGCCTCGCGGATGGCGGTCCCGGCGGTGATGACGTCGTCGACGATGAGGACGTCGCGACCGTCCAGCGGCGCGCCGATCAGCAGGCCGCCTTCGCCATGATCCTTGGCTTCCTTGCGGTTGAAGGCCAGCGGTACGTCGCGGCCGCGGCGCGCGTATTCGCAGCCCACCGCGGTGGCGAGCGGAATGCCCTTGTAGGCCGGGCCGAACAGCAGATCGAACCGCAGGCCGGCCGCCTCCACCGCGTCGGCGTAGCAGGCCGCCAGTTCGGCCAACCGGGCGCCGCTGTCGAACCGCCCGGCGTTGAAGAAGTAGGGACTCAGCCGACCGGATTTGAGGGTGAACTCGCCGAAGCGCAGGGCCTGCGCGTGCAGGGCGAGCTGGAGGAAGCGGGCACGGTGATCGGACATGGGCGGTGCATTCGGCGGGCGAGGGGGAAAGCATAGCCGTTCCATGCCACCGGCCTCCACGCATGCGGTACGCTCTTGCGACTCCCTTCCCGTTCCGCGAACCGGTTTTCACATGCGCATCATCAGTTTCAACGCCAACGGCCTGCGTTCGGCGGCCAACAAGGGTTTTTTCGAATGGTTCGGCCAGCAGGATGCCGACGTGCTATGCGTGCAGGAGACCAAGGCGCAGGAACACCAGCTCAGCGGTCCGGCCTTCCTGCCCGAGGGCTACAAGGCCTGGTTCCGCGACGCCACCACCAAGAAGGGCTACAGCGGCGTGGCGATCTACAGCCGGCGCGAGCCGGATGAAGTGCGCACCGCGCTGGGCTGGGACGAGTTCGACGAAGAGGGCCGCTACCTGGAGGCGCGCTACGGCAATCTCAGCGTGGTGTCGTTCTACATTCCCTCAGGTTCTTCAGGTGAATTGCGTCAGGGTTTCAAGTTCAGGGTGATGGACTGGCTGGCGCCGATCCTGGACGAATGGCGCC
>Ga0247823_10005130_pt1 | contig 10439 bp, 11 predicted proteins | sample 13C_PalmiticAcid_2_FD_192426 | JGI IMG/M metagenome (GOLD analysis project Ga0247823, IMG submission 192426) | Soil microbial communities from agricultural site in Penn Yan, New York, United States - 13C_PalmiticAcid_Day30 | ecosystem: Environmental > Terrestrial > Soil > Agricultural land...
GGGTTGGGGCATCTGAGCCGAGTTGGGTGGGCATTTGAGTCGGCAGGCGGGTACGAGACCGCATGCCCCAAGCGACTACTCGATGCGCGCCTGCGCCTGAGGGGTTGGGTCGACAGAAGCGTCCTGCCCACGTCCACACGACGAGCAACGCCGCGACAACCCCGACCAAGGCCATCGCCGACCGCAGCAACCTGACACCCAGGTCGGACAGAAAGCGTTGTGTGGCAAGGAATCTCATGGTCAACCCCCGATCTCCCCTCCAGGCTAACCACGCCAAACCCCGCCCGCAGTAGCTCGATAGGGTGGGGATAGCCGTTTGACAGAACCGGATTTCCGTGCGCCGCAAGTAATTCAATTGCCGCCCACACACCCCGACCGCCATGATTTCCCTGTGACCATCCGCACCGACAGCCAGATCCCGACCAGCGACCCCCGACCACTGTCCCTTGAGGACCTGACGGCCTGCCTCGAGCTCTCGGACAACCGGGAGTGGCCGCTCGAGGACCGCAAGTGGGACTTCCTCCTGCGAGCGGGCCAGGGCTACGGAATCGTCGACGCGGACGGAAAGCTGGCCGCGTCAGCGGTTCTCACCCACTTCGGCGACTTCGCGGCGATCAGCATGGTGCTGGTCGCCGCGCGGTTCGATCGGCGGGGGCTTGGCACGCGGATCATGCGGCATGTCATGGACGCCGCGGGTGACAGCGTGCCGATGCTGTTCGCCACCCCGCTAGGACAGCCTCTATACGAAAAACTCGGTTTCCAAGTGACATCGGGCTGCGAAGTTCTTACCGGCGAGTTCACAGGCCGCGGTGCGGGTTCCACCCGCCCCGCGGCTTCTGGCGATCTGCCCGCCATTCTTCGGCTCGACACCGAGGTGTCCGGGCTCGACCGGGCGCACATCGTCACTCGGCTGCCTGAGTTCGCCGATCGGATCCGGGTCATCGAGCGCGACGGTGCGATCACCGGGTACGCCGCGCAGACCCGCTCGCTCTCCGTGGGCGGCAGCAACCAGATCGGCCCCGTCATCGCCGCAGGCGAAGCCGACGCGCGCGCTCTGATCTCCGATATCGCCGTCGAGGCAGGCGGCACGACCCGCGTCGATCTCGATACCGCTCAGCCGGACATGATCGCCTGGGCGGAGACCGTCGGCCTCAGGTCCGTTTTCTCCTGCAAGGCCATGGTCGTCGGCGGTGCCGCGCTCCCCGGCGACCGCGCGAGGATGTTCGCCCCGATCTTGCAGGCGATCGGCTAAACCAGCTTGACCAGCATCTTCCCGGTGTTGGCGCCCTCAAGCAGCGAAAGGAACGCCGACGGCGCGTTGCGCAGACCCTCGACCACGGTCTCGGTGTAGCGCAGTTCGCCGGACCGGATCCAGCCGCCGACCTCGCGCAGGAAGTCGTCGCGGCGGGCGGCGTGGTCGCGGACGAGCAGACCGCGCATGGTGAGCCGCTTGGACACCAGCTGGATGAGGTTGCGCGGCGCCGGGTTGGGTTCGGTGGCGTTGTACTGCGAGATCATCCCGCAGACGGCGATGCGCCCGTGCAGGTTCAGCACCGACAGCGCCGCCTCCAGGTGCTCGCCGCCGACGTTGTCGAAGTACACGTCGATGCCGTCCGGAGCGGCCGCCGCGAGCTGCTTGACCACGCGGTCGTTCCGGTAGTTGAACGCCGCGTCGAAGCCGAGGTCCTCGACCAGGTGGCGCACCTTCTCGTCGCTGCCCGCGCTGCCGATGACCCGCTTCGCCCCACGCAGCCGCGCGATCTGCCCTACCACGGCCCCCACCGCGCCCGCCGCGGCCGACACGAACACCGTGTCCCCGGCGCGGAACTCGGCGACGTCGAGCAGGCCCGCGTACGCGGTCAGCCCCGGCATGCCCAGCACCCCGAGGTACGCGCTCAGCGGCGCGATCGCCGGGTCCACCGGCACGACCGCCGCCGCGGGCAGCACGACGTCGGACCGCCAGCCCGCGTTGTGCAGCACGAACGACCCGACCGACACACTATCCACAGTGGACGCGACGACCTCGCCGACCGCCCCGCCCTCCATCGGCGCGTCCAGCGGGAACGGCGGCGCGTAGGACTTGACGTCGTTCATCCGCCCGCGCATGTACGGGTCGACGCTCATCACGTGGTTGTGCACCAGCACCTCGCCCGGTCCCGGCGCGGGCAGCGTGACCTCGGCGAACGCGAAGTCGTCGAGCGTGGGCTTCCCGACCGGCCGACGCGCCAGGTGCACCTCGTGCGCGATCACCCCTCAAGCTCCCGCTTCAGGTTCGCCAGCAGTTCACCGTGGATGCGGCGCAGGCCCGCCGGGGCGAAGATCCGCTCGAAGAACCCGCCGATGCCGTTGGCGCCCTCCCACGTGGTCACCACGCGTACGGTGCTCGACCCGTCGGATCCCTGCACGGTCCACGTGGAGATCAGCGTGGAGTTGCGGTCCGACTCGACCAGCACGTCCGGCTGCGGCTCGCTGACCTCGACCAGACAGTCGCGCACGCGCTTCTCCGTGGCCTGGAGAGTCCAGTGCACGACCGTGCCCGCACCCGCCCCACCTGAGCGCACTGCGTAGTCGCGGTAGTGCGACGTGAGGATCTTCCCGCGCACACCGGCGTAGTCGGCGACAGCCGCGCGGACCTGGGCGACGGGGACATTGATCACCTGTTCGGCGACCGCCTGGACCTGGTTCATCGTTCTCCGTACCTCGATTCGGCGACGCCCGTACGCTACTCGCGTGCGGACTGAGATCACCGACCTGGACACCCTGCGCCGACACCGCGCCGACAGCCTCGACCTACGTCGGGTGGTGCTCACCCGGCTGGATCTCACGGCCCGCGAAGACGACGCGCTGCTGCGCACGGCGATGGACGGCGCCCTGCTGCTGGGCTGCACGCTGACCCCCGAGGCACGGCGCCGGGCGGAGGCCGCCGGGGCGCTCGTCTTCCCGGTCGTGCCGAACCTGCCTTATGACACTTACCGCGCGACCCTCTACACCGCCGAGGAGCTGTTCGCGGGCTTCGACCCGGACCACCCAGAGTCCTATGCGGACACCCCCGACGCGCGAATCTATCGGCACACCAAGGAGACCGCGCTGGACCCGCTGCACGCGCTGACCGAGCGCCTGCACGACCACAGCATCTCCGAGGCCCTGGCCGACGTCCTCACCGGACACCCGGTCGCCGTCATGGGCGGCCACGCCCTCACCCGCGACTCCGCGGGCTACCGCGACGCGGTGAATCTGGGCATCACGTTGGGACAGAACGGCTTCACCGTGCTGACCGGCGGCGGGCCAGGTGCCATGGAGGCCATCCCGCTCGGCGTCCGACTCGACGACCAGTCCTCTGTGGACGCGGCATTGGCGACCCTGGCGGCGGCGCCGAAGTTCGCCAGCGGCGCGTCGGTCGACACCGCCGAGATCGGCCGCTGGCTGGCCGCCGGGCTCGCCGTCGACCTGCCCGAGCGGGAGATCCGCACGATCGGCATCCCCACCTGGTTCTACGGCCACGAGCCGCCGAACCCGTTCTGCCAGCTGCACGCGAAGTACTTCGCCAACTCGGTCCGCGAGGACGGCCTGCTCACGGTGGCCACCGGCGGCATCATCTACACCCCGGGCAGCGCGGGCACGGTCCAAGAGGTGTTCCAGGACTACACCCAGAACCACTACGGCTCCGTCGGCCCGCCCGCGCCGATGATCTTCCTCGGGCACCGGTTCTGGACCGAGGACGTGCCCGCCGCGCCCCTGGTCGGCAAGCTGGCCAAGGGCAGGGCGGCCGAGCCGTGGATCCTGGTCACCGACGACGCCGACGAGGCCGTCGCCCTGCTCAGGACCTACGCGGCGTCAGTCGAGCAGGCCGGCGCGCTGGGCTAGCACCGCGGCGGTGACCCGGTTCGAGCAGCCGGTCGCGGCGAGGATCTCCGAGACGTAGCCGCGCACGGTCGAGTCGGACAGCCGCAGCTCCTCGGCGATCTCGTTGTTGCTGCGGCCCATCCCGACCAGCCGCAGCACGTCACGCAGCCGGGCCGAGAGCCGGGCGACCTCGGCGGCCGCGCCGATCCGGTCGAGGTGGTGGCTGGCCAGGTGGCCCATCAGGTCGTGGGTCAGCGTCGGGTCCAGCACGGCACCGCCGCGCGCGGCCACCCGCACCGCGCGGACCAGTTCGGCCGGGTCGACGTGCTTGAGCAGGAAGCCCTTGGCGCCGAGCCGCAGCGCCGATGCCACGGCCTGGTCGGCGTGGAAGGTCGTCAGCACGACGACCGCGGGCATCACCGGCAGTCTGCGCAGCTCACGCAGCGCGTCCAGGCCGTCCATCCGCGGCATCCGCAGGTCGAGCAGCAGGACGTCGAGCTCCTGGGTCCTGGCCAGCTGCAGCGCCTCGCCGCCGTCGGCACCCTCGCCGACCACGTGCAGGTCCGGCGCCGAGGCCAGGATCTTGGACACGAACGCGCGGGCCATCGGCTCGTCGTCCACGACACCGACGCGCACGGTCGCCCGCTCCACCGCCGGACCGTCCACATCGAACTGCGTTGTCACTGGTTCGCCCCTTCCAGTCTGTTCAGGGAATAGGACCTGACCAGGGGGGTGCGGGGCTACCGACCTTCGTAGGTTATTCGGGTGAACGGCCCAGTCCGTCGAGGACGATGGCGCCCGGCAGCCCGGCGAGCACGTCCCCAGGCACCAGCAGCTTGCTGCCGCGCACGCCGCTGCCGATGACCACCTCGGGCGCGGCGGCGACAGCGGCGTCGATGAGCAGCGGCCAGGCGGCGGGCAGGCCGATCGGGGTGATCCCGCCGTAGGCCATCCCGGTCTCCTCGACCGCGCGGTCCATCGGCGCGAACGACGCCTTGCGGACCTCGATCGTGCGCCTGGCCAGGCCGTTGACGTCGGCGCGTGTGGTGGCGAGGACCAGGCACGCGGCGAGCTTCTCGTCGCCGCCGCGCTTGCCGAGAACGACCACGCAGTTGGCCGACGCGTCCAGCGGCGTGCCGTAGGCGGCGCAGAACTCGGCGGTGTCGGCGAGGTCGGGGTCGATGGCGGCGACGCCGACCCGGTCGGCCCCGGCCAGCGCCGCAAGCGCTTTCGCGACCGGCTCGGCGAGCAGTTCGGGGTGGTCGAGCGCGGGAAGGACAGTCAAAGTCCCAGCGATGGTCCAGGTCACCACCCCAGGCTAGCCGGCCCCACTGAGCCACCGCGCAATTCGGCCCGTCGCGGGACGTATCCAGCGGCCGGAGGCCGGCTCTTAGCTGGTGTCCGTAGAAATACTCAGCGCAGAGGAGGGAACACATGAGCCCCGACCGACCGCACACGTCGGAGGTCGCGGCCGTCCGAGAGACCCTTTCCCAGCAGGGCCACCCGTGGCAGGCCGCCGAGACCCGGATGAGCAGGCTCTCCGCCGAATGGCGCGCCGCCCGACTGGGTGTGCCCGCGCCGAGCGCCGCCGAGATCGCCGCCCGCGAAGGCCAGCCCGAGGCCATGGCCGCCGCCGCCCAGTCCGCCGATATCGCCCTGCCCGCCAAGTTCGACCTGCGGGACGTGGGTGGCCGCACCTACGTCACTGGTGTCCGTGACCAGGGCGGATGCGGTTCCTGCGTCGCCTTCGGCACTGTCGCGGCGATGGAGAGCACTGCGGCGTTCACCCGCTCCGCCCCCGGTCTGTCCCTGGACCTGTCCGAAGCCCACCTGTTCCACGTGCACGCGAAGGCACGCGGCTACACCTGCGGCTCCGGGTCCTGGCCGGACGACCTCTTCGCCGACACCGCCGCCATCGGCGTCACCTTCGAGGACTACTTCCCGTACAACGACGCGGGCACCGGCGCGCCGAACGCGGACTGGCCCAACCGGCTCGCCAAGTCGGTCGATGTGACCGATCTCACCGCGAACCCGGCCGCGATCAAGGCCCACATCAGCACGTACGGCGCGGTCGCCACCTGCTTCGTCGTCTATGACGACTTCTTCCACTACCGCTCCGGGGTCTACCGCCACACCACGTCGTCGGTCGCGGGCGGGCACTGCGTCGCCCTGATCGGCTGGGACGACGCCGCGGGCTGCTGGATCGGCAAGAACTCGTGGGGCACCGGCTGGGGCGACGGCGGCTACTTCCGCATCGCCTACGGCGACTCGTTCATCGAGGACTACCCCGAGCCGCGGCCGACCGTGTTCGGCGTCAAGTCGGTGACCATCAAGGCGTGGCTGCCCGCGCAGCGCGCGCTGCGGCTGTTCGCCACGGCCAACGACGCCAACGGCTGGGCCTACCTGCAGAACTTCGGCTGGGCGCACCTCGCGGGCGGCCCGGCCACCACGACCAACAAGCTGGCCGAGCTGACCCACGCGCGGGCGAGCGGCCACCTCGTCACCCCATACATCAACGGCACCGAGCTGAGCACCGTGCTCGTCGCGGACTGAAGGGATTCGCCATGACCACCACTGTCCCGCGGCGCGTCCGCAAAAGCCCGGCCGCGACGCCCGAACTGCCGGTCGGCCTGGACATCGCCTCGATCATGCCGCCCATCCCACCTGGCGCGGACGGGGTGAGCGCGACGGTCGCCGAGATCGCCGCGCCACGCCCGCCGAGCCTCGACTCGGCCGCGCCCCAGGCGGCGGGCTGGGTGAACAACCGGATGATCACGCACCTGTGGTCCTACGACTCGAGCACCGGCGTGTGGGTCTGGGTGGACGGGGTCGGCTGGAAGCGGCTCTCGCCCGCCTCCGAGTCCGGCCACACCCACCTGACCGCGCTGGCCACCATGGCCACCCACGACAACCTGCCGGTCGACTACCACGAGGACGCCTCCGGCCGAATCGACCAGTTGCTGGTCTGACCACCACAAACGTGCGGTCGGACGGGCTGCGGGGTCCCGTCCGGCCGACTCTCTCCCCAAGGAAGTCGGGTATGCGAAGAGGAGCCAGCCATGGCGTTGGTGCACTTGTCGGCGACAGACGCCGACGGGCCGACGGAGTTACACCGTGGCGACACGGTGGAGCTGAGGCTGCCGGAATCGCCCACGACGGGCTACCGGTGGCGCTGGCGACTGCCGGTGACCCTGCGGATGGTCGCCGACGAGCACGTCGACGCGGCGACGACCGGCTTGGACGCGCCGGGAGCCGCGGGCGAGCGCAGACTGGCGTTCGACGTCACGGCGGCGGGCCTGCACGAACTGCGCGCCGAGCTCGCCCGCCCCTGGGAGGGCGAGGCCCGGCAGGCATTGACCTTCGTTTTGCACGCGCTGTGAATGGCACCGGCGTGATCTTCACCAGTTCGAGTGAGCCGAGCGTGGATCCGACGCATCGGCCCACTTCAGAGCGATGTAACCATTGCCACGAGAATGCACAACCCCGGCAACGGAAAGATGGGGTGGGAGCGGTGACCGAGCTCCGCACGGTAAAGACCGATCCGCCCTGGGAGGGGCTGGAGGGGTCGGACCGGCACGCGGCCTGCATGATCGCGGCGCGGGAAGGCCACAAGGGCGCGTTGGACGTGCTCGTGGCCGAGCTGACGCCGTTGGTCTGGCACGTCGCGCGCGGAACGGGACTGGACCGATCCGCGGCAGAGGACGTCGTGCAGACCGTCTGGCTGGCCCTGCTGCGCCACGTCGACCGCCTCGCCGAGCCGCGGGCGCTGGTCGGCTGGCTGATCACGACCGCCCGTCGTGAGGCGAACCGGACCAGGCAGCGCGGCAACGGCCAGGTCGAGCTGCTGCCCGAGGTGGCAGAACACCAGCTCAGCACCGAGCCGATGCCCGAGGCCGAGGTATTGCGGGACGAGCGGGACCGCAAGCTGTGGTCGGCGTTTCGCAGGCTGCCCGCGCGCTGCCAGGAACTGTTGCGCCTGACCGTGCTCGCGGGCCGGGCGGAGTATCGGATCGTCGCCGAGCGGATGGGCATGCCCCACGGCAGTATCGGCCCTACCCGCGGCCGCTGTCTCAACTCCTTGCGCGACCTGTACGGCACCCGTGATCAGGATGGGGACTGAGACTCATGAAGACCGAGTACGACATGGAACCCGCCGAGCGGGACTACTGGCTGGCCCAGCTCACCCATCTGGTCGATGACCTGGACCCGGTCCCGGTCGGTCTGGTCGAGCGCGCCCAGTTCGCCATCGCCATCGAGGACATCGACGCCGAGGTCGAGCTGGAAGCCGCCCGCTGGGCAGACCAACGCCCACTGGTCGGTGTCCGCAGCGGCGCGCCCGGCACGATCACCTTCTTCGTCGGCGACCTGACCGTCATGGTCAACGTCACCCGAACCGGCGAGAAGCAGCGGATCGACGGCTGGCTCGTCCCCGCGGGCGAACACGGCGTCGAGGTCCGCGTCGCTGACCACGGCTCGACAGCCACGACAGCGGACGAGGGTGGCCGGTTCGTGCTCACCGAGGTGCCGCGCGGGACTACCCAGATCCTCGTCAGGATGAACGGCGGCAAGCCGCGGACCGTGGTCACTCCTACCGTCGTCCTCTAGTTCTAGGGCGGACCACCCAGTCGCGGGTGGTCCGCCTTGGCTTGGTCAGCGAGCGGACAACTCCTCAAGCACCCGCGGCAGCGCCCCGGAGTGGACGACCCCGACCTGCCGGGTCGCGCGGGTCAACGCCACGTAGAGGTCGTTGAGCCCGCGGGAAGACTCGTCGATGACCGCGGCGGGCTCCACCAGCAGCACGGAGTCGAACTCCAAGCCCTTGGCCTGCCGGACAGTCAGCACGACGACCTTGTTCTCCAGGTCCGGCTGATCACCGAACCCGGCGTCCGGGACGGACTCGACAACCGCGCGTCCGACCGCCTCGACCAGCGACTCCGGCGCCAGCACGGCCAGCGTCCCAGGCTCGTCGTGGTCGCGGACCAGCCCGGCGACCGCGTCGGGCACCGAGTCCACCGCCGACCGCCAAGGCCGCACGCCGGTCTGCCGGACGCTTCGCGGCGGCTCGATGTCGACCGCGAGCATGGCCAGCACCTCCGCGGCCACGGCCATGATCTCCGCGGGCGTCCGGTAGTTGACCGTCAGCTCGGTCAGCCGCCAGCGATCCTCGACGTAGGGCGCCAGCGCGGCGGACCAGGAGTCCGTCCCCGAGAGATCCCCGGTCTGCGCGACATCGCCGACCAGTGTCATCGACCGCGACGGGCACCGCCGCATCAGCACCCGCCACGCCATGGGTGAGAGCTCTTGGGCCTCGTCGACGATCACATGGCCGAACGTCCATGACCGGTCGGCGGCCGCGCGTTCGGCGGCTGTCCGATAGTCCTCATCATCGTGTCGGGCCGCCAGCCTGCCCGCGTCGATCAGGTCGTAGGCGGTGAGGATGTCCGGGTCGGCTTCATCCTCCAACTGCAGGATGTCGAGGACGCCCTGCGCGTAGTCCTCTTCTTCGCGGCGACGGCGAGCTGCTTCGGCGCGTTCCGCGCGGTCGTCCACGCCGAGGAGTTCGGCGGCCTCGTCCAGCAGCGCGGCGTCGGCGGCCGTCCAGCCGGACTCCGGGGATCTGCGCAGCAGCGCGCGGTTCTCGACGTTGGGGAAGGCCGCGGCGAGGCGCTCATCGCTGTCGTACAGGTCGGTCAGCAGGCGTTGTGGGGTGAGCAGCGGCCAGAGCTGGTCGATGGCCGCGCGAACCGAGTCGTCCTCGGCCAGCTCACCGCGGATGTCGGCCAGGTCGGCCTCGTCCAGGAACTCGGCGCCGAGCCGGTCGGCCTCCTGCCGCGCCAGGGCCGCGACGATGGCCTCGGCGAACGCCGGACGGGCCTCGTTGTGCGGGCGGCGGGTGCGGCGGGCGCGGGTGCGGGCGGCGGCGACGGTGTCGCGGTCGAGGACGAGTTCCTCGCGCTCGACGACCAGGACCATCGGCTCGTCGGGAAGCTCCTGGCGGTCCCGCACGGCGCGGCGCAGCGCGTCGACCATGTCGAGGCGGCCCTTGATCTCGGCGACCGCGGCTGGTTCGTGCTGAGTGCCGACGACGCCTGGGTACAGCTCACCCACGGTCTGCAGGAGCACGCCGGTCTCGCCGAGGGACGGCAGGACCTGGCCGATGTACCGCAGGAATGTCGCGTTGGGACCGATGATCAGCACGCCGCGGCGGGAGAGCTGCTCGCGGTAGGTATAGAGCAGGTAGGCGGCGCGGTGCAGGGCGACCGCGGTCTTGCCGGTGCCGGGGCCGCCCTGGACGACGAGGACACCGTTGAGGCCGGAGCGGATGATCTCGTCCTGCTCGGCCTGGATGGTCTCGACGATGTCGCCCATCCGGCCGGTGCGGCTGGCGTTGAGCGCGGACAGCAGCGCGGCCTCACCGGCGAGGCCGTCGTGGACGTGGTGTTCGCCCGCGCCGAGGTCGAGTACCTCGTCGTCGATGCCGGTGACCTTGCGCCTGCTGGTCCGGATGTGGCGGCGCCTGCGGACGCCGTCGGGGGAGGCCGCGGTCGCCAGGTAGAACGGGCGGGCGGCGGGCGCGCGCCAGTCGAGCAACAGCG
>Ga0247823_10005131_pt1 | contig 10437 bp, 7 predicted proteins | sample 13C_PalmiticAcid_2_FD_192426 | JGI IMG/M metagenome (GOLD analysis project Ga0247823, IMG submission 192426) | Soil microbial communities from agricultural site in Penn Yan, New York, United States - 13C_PalmiticAcid_Day30 | ecosystem: Environmental > Terrestrial > Soil > Agricultural land...
TGGAGTGCGCGGGCCGTCTCGCCGGGGACGGGATCATCGACGTCATCCAGCTCGCGTACCCGATCGAGCTGTTCCGATCCTATTACGCGGTGATGCAAGGCAAGCCGCTGCCCGCCGAGCCGCCGCGACGGGCGGCGGGAGGTGCGGCCGTGCGGTTCCTGACGATCGAACCCGGTGTGGTCGACGACATCGAGGGCGTCGACGCGGCCCGTGCGGTCGACGGCGCGTTTCTGGTGCAGGTGACCGTCGCGCCGGGGGACCGGTTCGACGGGCTGCGCAGTTCGTGGGACCGCGCCGGGATCATCATGGCCACGGCGGACAGTCCGGCCGAGGCGTTGCGCCGGGCCGAGTCGGCCGCGGACCTGATCAAGATCCACATGCGACCGGTCGTCGACCGGGTTCCCGTGGCGGGTCACTGATCCAGATTCCCCGGAGTGCGGGAATCGTTCCCCTATCGGCTGGGTATGGCGGATATCTAGCGTCACGGATATCGCTTCCGTGTTGCGTTCTCGTTGCGGTGGATCTGAGTTGTCGTCCGGAAACCTGGGGCTTTGACGATCGGGGTGGGATGCGTGGCTGATCGAGAAGTTGGTGTGCTGGCGATCGGTGCGGGCCCGGCGAACCTGGCGCTCGCCGTCGCGATCGAGGAGTCGGGCTCGGCCGAGCTTTCGGGCGATACCCTGCTGCTGGAGCAGAGCCCGGACATCAAGTGGCAGCGGAACCTGCTGATGCCGTGGGCGCGCAGCCAGGTGTCCTTCCTCAAGGACCTGGTGACGCTGCGGAACCCGCGCAGCCGGTTCTCCTTCCTGAGCTTCCTGCACGACCAGGGCAGGCTCGACCAGTTCGTGAACCTCGGCACCTTCCACCCGTACCGGTGGGAGCTGTCGGACTACTTCCAGTGGGTCGCGAAGTCGCTGGAGACGGTCGGGATCCGTTACGGGGCAAAGGCTTCGTCGATCGAGCCGAACCGCGGCGCGGACGGCGCGATCACCGGCTGGACGGTCACGCTGACCGACGGCGACACGATCCGCTGCCGCGACCTGGTGATGGGCGGCGGTCGGGACCAGCGGGTGCCCGACGCGTTCGCGGACCTGCCGCGCGACCGGATCATCCACAGCGCCCAGTACTGCTCGCGCATCGCCGAGGTCCCCAAGGACAAGCCGATCCGCGCGGTGGTCATCGGTGGCGCGCAGAGCGCGGCGGAGATGTTCTACGCGCTGCACGAGAACCTGCCGCTGAGCCAGGTCACGATGGTCGTGCGGTCGATCGGCCTGCAGAACTACCAGACGAGCAAGTTCGTCAACGAGATGTTCTTCCCGTCCTTTGTGGACGAGTTCTACGACAGCCCGGCCGAGGTCCGCGGGCAGATGCTCGACGAGATGCGGTTCACCAACTACGCCGGTCTCGCCCCGCCGTTCCTCGACGAGCTCTACACGATGCTGTACCAGCAGAACGCGGTCGGTCCGCAGCGGTCGAGCGTTCGAGCCATGACCGAGGTCGTCGCGGCCAGGATCGACGGCGACGAGGTGGTGCTGGATCTGCGTGACCGCAAGACCGGCAAGGTCGACGCGCTGCGCTGCGATGTCGTGCTGCTCGGCACGGGCTACGACTCGCGCATGCCCGCGCTGATCCGGAACCTGGGCGACAAGGCCGGGCTGGACGAGATCTCCGTGAGCCGCTGCTACCGCGTCGACCTGGGCGACTCCGCCTGGGGAGCGCTCTACCTGCAGGGCGTCAACGAGGAGACACACGGCATCGCCGACTCCCTGATCAGCGTGCTTGCCCACCGGTCCCAGGACATCCTCACCGACCTGCTCGCCCGCCGCGGCGTCAGCGAGTCCAGGAGCGTCGAGGCATGAACGCCCCCAACGGTGTGCTTTTGGTGATCGGCAGCGGCCTGAAGGTCTATCGCGAATACCTTGTCGCGCCGATCCACCGCCGCGCCCAGGCCGCGGGGCTGGACATGGTGCTGCTGAACAACCTCAACCCCACCTGGCAGCACGACTACTTCGACGAGATCATCGTCGCCAACGTCTTCGACGCCGAGGTGATGGGCGCCGCCGCCCGCGAGGTGGCCGCGCGCCGCCGCGTGGTCGGCCTGATGTGCTGGGACGAGCCGCTGGTGCTGGACGCGGGCCTGCTGGCCGCCGAGTTCGGCGTGCCGGGGCTGTCGGTGCCGGGCGTGCGCGGGTGCCGCGACAAGGAGCGCACCAGGATCGAGCTGACGGCCGCGGGCCTGCACCAGCCCGGGTTCGCGCTGACCACCACGGTCGAGCAGGCCACCGCCGAGGCCGCGCGGATCGGCTACCCGGTCGTGGTCAAGCCGCGCGCGATGGGCGCCAGCATCGGCGTCGTGTTCGCCGCCGACGAGACCGAGGTCGCCGCCGCGTTCGAGGTCTCGCTGGCGGCCAGCCACGTCGACCCCGGGCCGTACCGGGCCAGCGTCATCGTCGAGGAGTTCGCGCCGGGGCCGGAGATCAGCATCGACGGCGCCGTGCACAAGGGCGAGTACCTGCCGATGTTCATCGCCCGCAAGCACAGCAGCGATCACCCGTACTTCGAGGAGGTCGGGCACCTGGTCGACGCGGCGGACCCGCTGATGGACGACAAGGACCTGATGGACACCCTCGCGCGGGCGCACCACGCGCTCGGCATCGAGGACGGCATCACCCACAGCGAGGTCCGGCTGACCGACCGCGGGCCGCTGATCATCGAGATCAACGGCAGGCTCGGCGGCGACCTGATCCCGTTCCTCGGCAAGACCGCGACGGGCATCGAGCCTGGCGAGGTGCTCTTCGAGGTGGCCACCGGGCAGCGGCCCGACATCACGCACTCCCGGCGGGCGGTGGCGGGCATCCGGTTCGGCTACCCGGACCAGGACTGCGTGCTGAAGTCGGTGACCGTGCCGACCGAGGCGCCGGGGCTGGTCACCGCGTCCCCGATGTGCGATCCCGGCACGACCCTGCGGCTGCCCCCCGGCGGCTACCTGGCCCGGCACTCCTTCGTGGTGTGCGAGGCCGACGACACCGAGACGTGCCTTGACCGCCTGACCACCGCGGCGGGCCTGGTCGACCTGGTCGCCGACCCGATCGGCCCACCGGACCCGGACGCGCCGTTCGCGATGCCCGCGGGCCTGCTCGACGTCGACGAATGACCAGCCGCACCACAGAACCGAGGAGCGACCAGATGACCATGACGCGTACCCCGGTGGCCGACGTGCCGCTGACCGCGGCCGAGGTGCTCGCCAGGGCCAAGGCGCTCGCCCCGAAGCTGCGGGGGCGGTCCGCCGAGATCGAGCAGGCCCGCAGGCTGCCCGCCGATGTCGTGGAGCTGCTGCGCGAGGCGGGCGTCTACCGGATGTGCTGGGGCCGCGAGTGGGGCGGCCCGGAGCTGACCTCCATGGAGCAGACCGAGGTGGCCGAGGCCCTGGCCTACGGCGACGCGTCGGCGGCGTGGTGTGGGGTGATCGGCGCGAACTCGGGGCTGATCAGCAACTTCATCGACCCCGACGAGGTGCCGGTGATGTTCCCCAGCCTCGATCTGGCGACCGTCGGGGTGCTCGCGCCCGCGGGCCACGCCGAGCGGGTGCCTGGCGGGTACCGGCTGTCCGGGCGCTGGTCGTTCGGCAGCGGCGTCAACCACTGTGACTGGGTGATGTCCGGCGCGTTCGTCTTCGAGGACGGCGAGCCGTACGCCAGCCCCGACGGCAGCAACCCGCACGAGTCGCGGCAGTTCGTGGTGCGTGGCGACGAGGTCGAGGTCATCGACAACTGGCACACCACCGGGCTGCGCGGCAGCGGCAGCTGCGACTACACGATCACCGACGTGTTCGTGCCCGAGAACCACACCCTGAGCTGGGACAACGTCAAGGGAACCCCCGGCCCGCTCGCGCAGCCGGACTCGTTCATGCGCAGCCTGTGCGGTGTGCCGCTGGGCGTGGCGCGGGCGGCGCTGGACTACGCGCGGGAGATCGCGTCGACCAGGGTGGACCGCATGTCGGGCACCGCGTGGGCCGACCTCTACCGCGTGCAGGTAGTCCTGGCCGAGTGCGAGGCCGACTACAACGCCACGCGCGCCGGTGTCTACAGCAGCATGCGCCGCCAGTGGGAGGTCTTGGCCGCGGGCGGTTCGCTCGACGACCTGACGCTCAACGAGCGGGCGGCGTCGCCGTTGTCATGGCTGCACGCGTTCCGGACGTCGCGGTCGATCGTCAACCGCCTCTACGACCTGCTCCAGACGTGGTCGATCCTGCAGTCCTCGCCGATGGACCGGTGGATGCGCGACACCGCGACCATGTGCCAGAACCTCACCGCCCAGGACGCGATCCTCGAATCGGTCGGCGCCTACCTGCTCGGCGGGAAGCCCAAGTTCCGCATCTGCCTCGGCATCGTCAAGTAGATTTGAGGAGCGTCGCATGACCATGATCCAGACGCCCGCGGCCGAGATGTCGCGGTCCGCGGCGGACCTGCTGGCCCGCGCCAGGGAACTCGCCCCGACGCTGCGCGAGCGGTCGGCCGAGATCGAGAAGGCACGGACGCTGCCGCTGGACATCGTGGAGACGCTGCGCGCCGCCGGGGTGTTCCGGATGTGCTTTGACCAGGAGTGGGGCGGGCTCGGGCTGACGTCGATGGAGCAGACCGAGGTCGTCGAAGCACTGGCCTACGGCGACGCGTCGGTCGGCTGGTGCTCGATGATCGGCGCGAACCTCGGGATCTACAGCAGGTTCATCGACCAGGACGTGGCCAGGGCGATGTTCCCGAACCCGGACATGATCGTCGCCGGGCTGCTGCAGCCCTCCGGCCGGGCCGAGCGGGTCCCCGGCGGGTTCCGGCTGTCCGGCCGCTGGCCGTTCGGCAGCGGGATCAACCACGCCGACTGGATCATCTCCGGCGCGTTCGTCTTCGAGGACGGCAAGCCCTACGCCAGCCCCGACGGCAGCAACCCGCACGAGTCCCGGCAGTTCATGGTGCCGCGCGCGCACGCCGAGGTGATCGACAACTGGCACACCACCGGCCTGGCGGGCAGCGGCAGCAGCGACTACACGTTCACCGACGTGTTCGTGCAGGAGGAGCACACCTTCAGCTTCGACAAGGTGTACGGCGCCCCAGGTCCGCTGGCCTCGCCGGACGCGTTCACCCGCGCCATGTGCGGCGCGCCCCTCGGTGTCGCGCGGGCGGCGCTGGACTACGCCAGGGACATCGCGCTGACCCGGATGGACCGGATGGCGGGCAAGCCGTGGGCCGAGCTCTACCGGGTGCAGGTCGCCCTGGCCGAGTGCGAGGCGGACTACAACGCCACCCGCGCCGGTGTGTACGCCGCCATGACCCGGGAGTGGGACGTGCTCACGGCGGGCGGGACGCTCGACGACCTCGCGCCGAACGACCGGGCCGCGATCCCGGTGTCGTGGGTGCACGCGTTCCGCATGTCGCGGTCGATCGTGAGCAGGCTCTACGACCTGCTCCAGACGTGGTCGATCCTGCAGTCGTCGCCGATGGACCGGTGGATGCGCGACACCGCGACCATGCGCCAGCACCTGACGGCCCAGGACCTGATCCTGCAGTCGGCGGGCGCCTATCTCGCAGGCGGGACGCCCGCGTTCGGGATCTGCCTGGGAATCGTGAAGTAGCACCGTGAAGTAGCCAGGCCCACCACCAGGGCAACAAACCAGTACGTCGAAACGCTGCGTCGACCCTTCCGAACCCGGGAGTCCGCAGTGGCCATTCGCCTGCGCGCGAATCACGGGGAGGAATCCGATGAGCAGAGGTCTAGTCGTACTGGTCAACCCGAACAAGGTGCACCCGCCGATCGCGCCATACGCGCTCGACGTGCTCACCACGTCGCTGGAACTGGCCGGGTTCGAGGTCGAGGTCCTGGACCTGACGTTCCGCAGGGAAGACTGGAAGACCTTCCTCACCGAGTACTTCGCCACGCGCACCCCGATGCTCGTCGGGGTCTCGGTCCGCAACACCGACACGGTCTACGCCTTCGAGCAGCGTCCGTTCATCGGTGAGCACAAGGAGATCATCACCGAGCTCATGCGGCTGACCGACGCCCCGGTGATCGGCGGCGGCATCGGCTTCTCCACGATGCCGTTCGCCCTGGTCGACTACTTCGGCATCGACTACGGCGTCAAGGGCCCGGGGGAGCAGATCATCTGCGATCTGGCCGACGCGCTGGTCTCCGGCCGCGACCCGGCCACGGTCGCGGGCCTGATCCGCAACACCAAGGACGGCGTCACCCGCGTGCCGCCGCCCGTGCTCACGCTGCCCGGTGCCCGCGCGGTGCCGGTGTCGTTGGTGGGGGACAACGAGGACCGCGTCTGGCAGGTCGACCGCTCCGGCACGTATCTGCGGCGCTCGGGTGAGCAGTACAAAGTGGACAATCTGCTGTACTACCAGCGCGGTGGCCTCGGCGGCATCCTCACCAAGAACGGCTGCACCTACCGCTGCGCCCACTGCGTCGAGCCCAACGCAAAGGGCATCCGCTTCGGCCGCCGCGACGTCGCCGCCGTGGTCGACGAGATGCAGGGGCTGGCCGGGGACGGAATCCTGGACCAGCACACCACCGACAGCGAGTTCAACCTGTCGGTCAACCACGCGAAGACGCTGCTGCGCGAGATCATCCGGCGCAAGCACGACAGTGCGTTGAACCCCCTGAACGACTTGCGGCTCTGGGTCTACTGCCAGCCGTCGCCGTTCGACGAGGAGTTCGCCGACCTGCTCGCCGAGGCCGGGTGCCGCGGCGTGAACGTCGGCTCGGACCACGTCCGCGCGGACATGCTGAAGAACTGGAAGGTGACCGGGAAGGGCACCAACTACTACGACTTCGCCGACACCGAGAACCTCGTCAGCCTGTGCCACAAGAACGGCATGCTGACGATGGTGGAGGCGCTCTTCGGGATGCCGGGCGAGACCCACGAGACGATGCGCGACTGCGTCGACGCCTTCATGGCGTTGGACGCGACCGTCACGGGATTCTCGTTGGGGCTGCGGCTGTTCCCGTACATTCCGCTGGGTGTGTCGTTGGCTGAGCAGTGTGATGGGGTTCGGACGATGCCGGGACTGCAGTCGAACACGGCTACCGAGCCGATCGTGTTGAAGCCGCTGGCCAAGTGTTCTGGGCCGGTGGAGTACGAGCGTCAGTTCATGTTCGATGAGCGTGGTGAGTTCCGGCTGGTGTGCTACTTCTCGCCGGATCTGATGGAGGACGCTGGGACGGTCAACGATCCTTCTGGGCGTTGGCGTCGGACGGTGGATTTCATTTGGAGTCTGGTTGATCCGGCGGACTATCACCGGGTGATGTTGCCGACGCTTGAGGGGTCTGGCGACTTCGACAACAACTACGCTGACAATTCGTTCCTGACCAGTCTTGCTGGGCTTGGGTATACGGGCGCGTTCTGGTCGCACTGGCGGGAGCGGGAGACTATTCTTCGGCGGGCGTTGGATGCTGGTGTGGTGCAGACGGTGGGGGCTTGAATCTTCCCGTTCGGGGTGTGATGGTTGCGGGTTGGGTCACCTCGCGATGAGTGCACTCGCATTCGCACTAGCGGGGTCGCTCCCTCGTCAATCAGCGTCTTATGCGGAGTCAGGCTTGCCAAGGGCGCTGCGCGATCAGCAAGCTGCCCCTTGACAAGCCTGACTCCGCATAAGGGATTGCCGGGACGAGGGTGCTGGGGGTGCCGCGGGGATCTTCGGTCCCCAAAGATTGAAGGCCAAAGCCAAAGTCAACGCGGGCGGTGGCCTTTGCTTTGTTGGTAACGGGTTCTATGGTGCCGCGGTCTTGGCCGCGCGTCTGGCTCCTACTGATCCGAAGGTTTCTCGGTCGGCTAGGAATCCTTCGAGTGCGAATGTGGCGGCGCCGAGGGTCACTGGGTTGTCGGTCAGCGCGCTCAGGCGCAGTGTCACTCGGTTGAACGGGTCTGAGAACGCCTGTTCCGCTGCTACCCGTCGCGCTGTCTGTAGCAGTCGTTCTCCCAGGTGGGTTGCGACCAGGTTGCCGAACACTATGGTTCGCGGGTTGAAGAGGTTGATCAGCGTCGCGATTGAGACGCCTAGGTAGCGGCCGGTTCGGTCGATGACGTCCGCGACCGCCTTGCCTCCGTCGCTGGCGGCCGTGGCGAGGGCGGCGATGGTGTCCGCGTCGTCGGCCTTCAGTAGGGGGCTGTCCGGGGCGATCTCCCGGAGGGTCTCCACGATTCCCGGGGCGCCCACATAGGCCTCGACGCACCCGCGCCGTCCGCAGCGGCACAGTCGGCCGTCGAGGATGAGGGTGGTGTGGCCCCATTCGCCCGCGCTGTTGGAGACGCCTCGGTAGAGGGAGCCGTCTACGACTATGCCGACGCCTACGCCTGCTCGGAGGGTGACCACGATCAGGTCGTCGACGTCGCGGCCCGCGCCGAACCAGAGTTCGGCGACGGTGCTGGCCTTGAGTGGGTTGTCCAGGAACAGTCGATGTGGGACGCGCTCGCTCAGCATGGTGCGGAAGGGGACGTCGCGCCATGACCAGTAGGGCGAGAAGACCGAGACGCCGCCCTCGGGCTCGACGAGGCCGGGGACGCTGACACCGACACCGAGGACCCGCTCGACGTCGGCGCCGACCACCTCGGCCACGCCGTGGGCGATGAGGTCGGCGAGGTCGTGCGGCTTGGTCGCGCTCGGGTCGACCGGCAGGTGCGCCGAGCGCAGGACCGTCATGCTCAGGTCGAACAGTTCCACGTCGACGGCCGTCTCGGCGATGTCGACACCCACCAGCAGGCCGCGGCCCGGGTTGACCACGAGCTGGGCGCGCGGCCTGCCGCCGCTGGACGCGTCGTGGCCCTGCTCGGCCAGCACGCCGACGTCGATCAGCTCGGTGATCATGTTGCCGACCGTGGCGAACGACAGGCCGGTCGCGGTGGCGATCTCCTGCCTGCTGATGTGCCCCTCGGCGGCGTAGACCGCCTGGAGCACGCTGAACCGGTTGCGGCGGCGGATGTCGCGTGCCGTCAGGTGGAACAAGGTCTGCTCCCTGGTTGGTCGGGTGTGTCCAGACAGTGACAGAAGAACTTGTTACGGGAGTATTTACAACACTTATCTTAAGTCTTACTGTGCCTCCTGTCACCCTAGTCGGGGGCCGAACCTGAAGGAGTTCCCATGAGCTGGACCCGCCTGAGCCGTGGCACGGCCGTGCTGTGCGGGCTGTCGCTGGCGTTGGCCACGGCGGCGTGTTCGTCCGGGAAGGAGACGGGCACGCAGCCCGCCGCCCAGAAGTCGGACAAGATCACGATCGTGTACGCCCAGAAGCAGGGCGACCAGGAGTACTTCATCGGCGAGGCCGAGGGTGCCAAGGAGAAGGCGGCCGAGCTGGGGATCGACCTGAAGGTCGTGAACCTGGGCAACGACGCCAACAAGGCCGTCACCGAGATGCAGAACGCGGTCAACCAGAAGGCGTCCGGCGTCATCGTGGTCGTGCCGGACCCGTCGGTCGGCCCGCAGCTCGTGCAGCTCGCCAAGAGCGCCAACGTCGCGCTGCTGACCTCGGACGACCAGGTCTGCACCAACGGTCCGGACCCGACATCGTGCGCCAAGGAGAACCTCGTTCCCCGCATCGGGTTCAGCGGTCAGCAGATGGGTGCCGAGGTGGGCAAGCGCGCTGGTGAGGACTTCAAGAAGGCCGGGTGGAAGGCCGAGGAGACCGCGATCATCGAGGCCTGGAAGCAGGACGTGACGGTCTGCACCGACCGCGTCAAGGCCAACCAGGAGGCCTTCAAGAAGGCCGCCGGTGTCGATGTGAAGGTCATCGAGGTCGGTACCGACAACACTCCGTCGGACGCGCAGAACAAGATCTCCGCGACCGTGTCGGGCAACCGGTCGGTGAAGAACTGGATCGTCATGGGCTGCAACGACGAGAACGTTTCCGGTGGCGTGACGGCGATCCAGAACGCGGGCTACTCGGCGGACAACGTGCTGGGTGTCGGCCTGGGTGCCTACCTGGCGTGCAAGGAATGGCGTGGCGGCAAGCCGACCGGTTTCAAGGCGGCGCTGTTCATCAACGGCAAGGACGTCGGCGCGCTGTCCGTGCAGACCATCTACGACTTCATCAAGAACGGCAAGGCCATGCCCGCCGAGGCGTTCGCCCCGACCACGATGGTCGACGCGACCACGTGGGAGAAGGCCGGCGTCAAGTGCGCGTGACAAGCCCATCTGGCTTGAACTGCAAGGAAAGGTGTAGTCGATGACAACCGGCCTGCGGGTGACCGGGGTGGCGAAGAGTTTCGCGGGCGTCCCGGCGCTGCGCGAGGTGAGTGTGGACTTCCCCGCCGGGGCCGTGACCGCCCTGATGGGCGAGAACGGTGCTGGGAAGTCCACTCTCATCCGGATCATCGGTGGCGACCACCTCCCGGACCGTGGTCAGCTCGAGCTTGACGGCACGTCGCTCGGGCTGACCACGGTCCGGGAG
>Ga0247823_10005133_pt1 | contig 10434 bp, 10 predicted proteins | sample 13C_PalmiticAcid_2_FD_192426 | JGI IMG/M metagenome (GOLD analysis project Ga0247823, IMG submission 192426) | Soil microbial communities from agricultural site in Penn Yan, New York, United States - 13C_PalmiticAcid_Day30 | ecosystem: Environmental > Terrestrial > Soil > Agricultural land...
ACCGCGTCGATCACCACCGGCCAGCGCTTTTCGCGATGATGGCGGCCAAGCCCGATCAGCAGATGCCCCTCGGGCGGCAGATCAAGCTGCGCGAGCATCGATGCGCGCAGCTCCTCGTCGCGCAGCGCGGGGGAGAAATGGTTGCGGTCGATCCCCAGCGGCATCGCCGCATCGACATGGATACCCCGGCGGCGATACCGCTTGGCCAGCGCCGGGCCGTTGGTGACGAAGGCATCATAGCCTTCGAGAAACTTGTTCATGTAGCGCGTGTACCAGCCGAACATCTGCTCGATCCGGTCGGGGTTCGCGAAGGGCGCAAGCCAGCGCTGCGGATAGGCGCCGATATTGTCGTTGTGCGCGAAGAAGACCTTGAGCGCATCGCCCTGCCAGCTGCCGACGCCCCAGGCCGGGCGCCAGGGCGAGCTGTTCTCGACCACGTCGGGCTTGAGCTGGTCGAGCAGGCGGACGACCGGCGCCATATCCTTGAACAGCCAGTAATTGCGATCGACGATCAGCGGCGGCGCCTTGACCCAGTAGATGCGTCCGCCATCGGGGCGGTCCTCGATCCGGTCCTCGTCATAGGGCGCGATGACGATCAGCTCATGGCCGAGTTCGGCCAGGATGCGCATCTTGCGGTCGAGATAGGTGCGCACGCCGCCGCCGGTCGGCGAGTAATATTCATTGACGTCGACGATCCGCATCGCGTGCCTCAGGCCCTAATCGTTGGGATCATAGGGCGCGAAGCCCGAAAGACCGCGCAGATACTGGGCATGGACCGCGATCGTCGTCACGCCCGGTCCGACGCTGATGGCTGCCTCGCTGAGCTGCGGCCGGCTGCGGCCGAGCTTGCGGTTGCTGGCGAATCCCGCGCCGTCCTTCCAGAAGTTGAACTTGTTCTTGCCGTCCCGGTCGTGCGTGAACAGCAGCGCGTAGCGGCCCGGGCGCGGTGCACGGATGCACAGGCTGACTGCGCCCGTCTGGGGCGTCGGCGTCCACAGCCGGGCAAAGAACTTGCCCTCGTTCTTGAGCTTGGTGTCGTCCTTGAGGAAATCATCCTCGTTCGCAGGATAGAGTTCCAGCTTCAGCCGTCCGCTGCGATCCTTGAGCCCGGAGATGTTCACGCGCACCGACGGGCTGGAACCGTTGCACATGGCCGCTGAGCCCTCCAGCAGCTGCGCGGCAGCCGGGGAGCTGAGGGCGGTGACGGCGAAGAGGGCGGGAACGGCGAAACGAATGGTCATATATCCTTCCTGATCAGCCCCAGCAGCCCGAAGCCGGCGAACAGCACGACATGGACCAGCAGGGTGAGCGCCGCCGTGAAGGCGAGCAGCTCCGACAGGGCCTGGCCCTGACCGATCAGTATGATCGCGAAATTGGCGAAAAGAAGATCCTTATTGGGCACGAACGGCAGGCGCGACACCAGCATGCGCGCCGCGGCAAGGATCAGCCACATGCCGAGCGACACGTCGGGCATTGCGAAATGCCAGGCACAGGCGATCAGGATCGAGCCCACCACCAGACGCAGCGAATGGATGCCGAAGATCCACCAGAGCGTGTTCCGCCGCAGCGAGAAAACGCGTTTGGAGAAGATCAGGAAGGGCACCGACATGCCGACCATGATCGCGATCGAGGCGAGCGCGGTGTTGAACTGCGCCGGGGTCAGCAATTCGGTGGCGAGCGGCAGCGCGAGCGCGAGCATCACCAGCGTGATCGCATTGCCCGCGATCGCCGAGAGGATCGACACGTCCTTCACCGCGCCGAACGGGGCGGCCACCATCTGCGTGCGCTGGCGCGCCCAGGCGTAGAAATAGGCTTCGCCCGAATAGCCGAGCACCACTTCGTTCGCGATTCGCTTGCGGTGCAGCGCGACCATGCCCGACGCGGGAATCTTCCACAGCTTGCGGAAGATGACATAGTCGAAGGTCGGCGGGCCAAGGTAGAAGAGCGCGAAGAACAGGTAGAAGACCCAGCTGCTCGGCGCCATTTGCGACAGGCCGGTCAGGCCCTTGTCGAACAGCTCGTTCGCGAGCCCCGCGATCATCAGCAGCGACAGCGCCGCGCCCAGCAATGCGGGCCAGCGGCGCTTGATCTTCTGAATCGGCTCCAATCCCGCAAGATCGGGCGCCGTAAGGGGCGCCGCAGCGATCGAGGCGGGATTTGCGACAGACGTGTTCATTGAAGCTTCCGCTCCCGGTGGTTCAACATAGGCCAAACTGGTGCCCTTCTCCGGAAGCGTAACGTTCTTCGCGCGCCTTTAGCTGCATCCAGGCTGAACCTCAGATTACAACGCATCCCCGTCAGGAGCCGCGCGCAGCCTGCTCCTGCCAGCAAATTACGGTTTCTTCCGGGAGTGATTTGGGCTTTAGCTGGGCAGCCTTCAACCCCACCCCGGATCGCCGTGCCCGATCAGCCCCCCGCCGCAGCGCATATCCTGAGCTTTGCCCAGACGCTCAAAGGTGGCGGAGTCGAGCGCGCGCTGCTGCGGATGGCCGATGGCTGGGCGCGCGCCGGGCGGCGGGTGACGCTGGTGATCGGCGACACGGGCGGTGCGCTGGCCCATGAGATTCCGCCGGGGATCGAGGTGCGCGAACTGGGCAGCGCCGCCTATCGCGCGCTGTTCGGGCTCCACACCATCGTTCGCGAGCTCAAGCCCGACATCGTCTTCTGCCCCGGCAATCACTATACCGGCGCCGCCTTCTGGCTTCACACGCGGCTGGGCAGGGCATGCCCACCGATTGCGGGCAAGGTGTCCAACGCGCTGGTCCGTCCCGATCTGCCGCGCGGTGCGGGCACGGGCTATCGCGGCTGGCTGCGCATGCATCCGCGCTTCCTCGACGCGGTGGTGGCGATGACCCCGGCGATGGCGGGCGAGGCGGTGGGCGCGATGGGGCTGTCCCCCTCGCATGTCCATGTCATCCCCAACCCGCCGGCACGGCCCATTCCCGGTGCGCCGCCGCCACTGTTGCCCGAGGGGCGCTTCCTGCTCGGTGTCGGCAGGCTCGCGCCGCAGAAGCGCTGGGAACGCCTGATTGCGGCGATGCCGCGCCTCCAGGACCCAGACGTCAAGCTGGTCATCCTGGGTGAGGGCGAGGAACGCGCGACGCTCGAGCGGTTGGTCGAACGGTCCGGGCTGGAGGATCGCGTGCTGATGCCCGGCCATGCGCCCGATCCGCTGCCTGCGATCGAACGCGCGGCGGCGGTGGTGCTGACCAGCGAGTTCGAGGGGGTGCCCGGCGTTATCCGGGAGGCGATCGCCGCGGGCACGCCGGCCATCGCCACCGATTCGAGCGTGGCGATCCACGAACTGATCGATTCGCCTGCGCGCGGGACGATCGTCCCGCCGGGGGACCGTGCGCGGCTGGTCGGCGCGCTCAACTATTGGCTGATGCCCGGGCGCCAGCGTCCGGAGCCGCGGCCCGAGACGGGACCGGACCCCGTGCAGGCCTATCTCGACCTGTTCGACGATCTCGCCAGCGCCCGCGCTAGCGGGGCCGGTAGCTGAACCCGATCCAGAGCGTGCGCGGTGTCGCGCGCTCGACGATGCCGCCGCCGGTGATCGCGGTTTCGACCCGCGCATCGGTGAGATTCTCGCCGCGCGCTTCGATTGCAAGCGCGACGGTCAGCGGTATCGCGATCCGTGCGTCGAGGGTGAAGGCGTCGGCCAGCGCCCGCGCGTTCTGGTCGTCCTCGAACTGCGGCCCAATATAGCGGCCGGTGATCGAGACCAAAGTTCCTCCGCGTGACCAGCCGAAATTTGCCGAGGCCTGATGCCGCGCAACCTGTGCGGGCCGCATGCCGTCGAGCGCTGCCGCCGGACCCGAGGCCTCGACGCGCGCATCGGTGAAGGCCCAGGATGCGCCTGCGCGCCATGGCCCGGAGCGCCAGCGCAGATCGGCCTCGATGCCCTTGGCGACGATCGCGTCGAGATTGAGCCGCTGGCGATATGCCCCGCCCGCCGCGACGAAGCCGACGCCCGGAAAATTGCCCGGCCCGGTGCCCAGTGTGACGTTGCCGATCGCGTTGCGAATCCGGTTCCAATAGCCGGTCGCGCTCAGCGTCAGCGTGGGCGTGGGGGTCAGGTCGACACCGGCTTCGGCACCCACCAGCCGCTCGGGATCGAGCAATGGGTTGGCGGCGGTGGCGTCGGTGCCCGCGCGGAACGGGCGATACAGTTCGTTGAGCGTCGGCAGCCGCCAGCCGGTATAGGCGGCTGTGCGCAGCGAAACCGCGGGCGCAAGCTTCAGAGCAAGGCCCGTCCGGCCACTCGCCTCCCAGCCGCTGCGATCGGCGAAACGCGCATTGGTGAGCGGCGCTCCCCCGGCCAGCGGTGCCTCGAACAGCGATCCGTTCGAGATCGTCCAGCGATCGATGCGTCCGCCTGCGCTCCATGTCAGCGGTCCGCGCTCGAGGCTCAGATCCGCGAATGCTCCGCCGGTCAGCGTCTCGCCGCCCGCGCTGCGCCGCCGCGTCGGCCTGCCCGCGACATAGGTATAGAGCTCCTGCGTCCGGCCGGAGGTGTGGCGCAGGTCGCCGCCCAGCCGCAGCGTCGCGCCACCGCCGATCGGCGGCTCGATCTCCAGCCGCGCGCCCGCACCGGTGGCGGGGACATGCTGGTCGAGCGTGGGGGAGGCACTTGCGCGCCCGGCGCCGATGCTGGCGAAGCCGCTCGAAAAATCGCGATGCTGGAGATAGGCGAGCGCCGACCAGCGCCACGCGCCGCGCCCGACCAGCCGCACGCTGGCATCGGCGCCCTGGCTGGTCATCGGCGTGAAATCGGTGCCGCGGTCGCGTTCGTCGCTGAAGCCTGACAGGTTCGTCTGGAGCTCGATGGCCTCGCCCACCGGAAACACCGAACGCAGCGCGAGGCTGGCCTGACGATAGGGCGCGGCGCGGTCGGCGGCGCCACGATCCTCTTCCACGATCGGGATGAAGCCGTCGCCGCGTGCGAACTGCCCCGCGACCGTCAGCGATCCCGCGCCGAGCTTTGCGCCACCGGTCGCGACCAGATCGACCGATTCGCGGCTGCCATAGAAGCCGGTGAACGCGAGCGGCCCCAGCGCTGCCGCATCGGCACTGGTCAGCTCGATCGTTCCGGCAAGCGCGCCTGCGCCGTGATAGCCGCTGCCCCCGCCACGCGTGATGCGAACCGATGCCAGCCGGTCAGGCAGATAGGCGGGGAAAGGCACCCAGCCGCCAAAGGGATCGGCCTGCGGTACCCCGTCGAGCAACAGCAGCGCGCGGCTCGACGCATTGCCGCCAAGGCCGCGCAGGGTAATGCCCTGTGCGGTCGGATGTGCCGATCGCGAATCGGCGCGGCGGAACTGCGCGGCACCGGCGGCATCGCGCAGCACATCCTCGAACCGCCCGCTCGCGGATTCGATCAGGCGCTCGCGGTCGATCTCCGCGACCGCATAGGCCGCCTCGCCCGGCGGCGCGTCGAGTCCGCGCCCGGTTACCACGATCTCCTGGGCAAAAGCGGGCAGGGGAAGGAGGACGAGCGCGGCGAGCGCCCTCATTCGGGCTTGGCCCGGTCCGGATGCGCCGCGGCAAAGGGTTCGAGCGCGGACGCCGCGGCATCGGCGGCGACCAGCTTCGGATAGGCGTCGAGTGGCAGATCGAACCGGCGCGCGTTGAACATCTGTGGCACCAGCAGCACGTCGCTCACATCGGGGGCGTCGCCGCCGAGGAAAGGCCCGCTCCCTGCCATCGCCTCCAGCGCCGCGAAGCCTTCGGCGATCCAGTGGCGGTACCATTCCGCCTTGGCCGCCTCGTCCGCGCCGAACTGGGTTTCGAGGCGCTTGAGGATGCGCAGATTGTTCACCGGGTGGATGTCCGCCGCGATCACCAGCGCGCGCGCCATCGCATCGGCGCGGGCGAGCGGATCGGCGGGGATCAGCCGCGGTTCGGGATAGGTCGCGTCGAGCCATTCGATGATCGCGAGGCTCTGGGTGAGGATCCGGCCGTTCCCGATATCGAGCGCGGGGACGAAGCCCTGCGGGTTACGCGCGACATGCTCGGGCGAACGCTGTTCGCCCTTGACCAGATGCACCTCGCGGCGTTCGACCGCGACGCCCTTGAGGTTGAGCGCGATGCGCACGCGATAGGCGGCGGACGAACGGAAATAGTCGTAGAGGATCATGCGGTCTTCCGCGGAACGGCGCGGCGTGCACGCGGCCTGGGGGGTGGCGGGGCGGGGTCCGGCTCGGGCTCAGCGCCGATCCCGGCGGCCACCGCCTGCTCCGACTTGCGCTCGAGCGCGACCTTGATCATCGCCACGATCGGATCGGCGAGCGCGAGGCCGAGGAAGCCGAACAAGGTGCTCGCGAGGATCTGCGACGAGACGGTGAGTGCGGGCGGCATGTCGACCGTATGCTTGGCGACCAGTGGCAGCAGCACATAGCCGTCGAACGTCTGCACGCCGAAATAGATCGCGATTGCCCAGAGGCCCTGCTCCGGGCCGGCGCTGAAGCCGACGGCGACCATCAGCACGCCCGAGATGAACGCGCCGATATTCGGAATGAAGGCGAGGATGCCGGTGAGGATGCCGAGCAGCAGTGCCATCGGCACGCCTGCGAGCGACAGCAGGATCCAGGTCAGCGCGCCTTCGAACACCATGCCGAGGATGCGCCCGGCCAGCAGCACGCGCATCGTCCGGGCCATGCGCGCCAGCGTGATCGCGAACTGGTCGCGCGTTGCCATGGGGACCATCCATTGCAGTCCGCGCTCATAGATGCGCGGCTCCATCGCGACGAACAGCCCGATGACGAGGACGAGGAAGAAGCTGCCGATCGCGCCGATCGCGCCGCCGATGAACGACGTCACCCGGCCGACCGAACCCAGCGCCTGCTGTGCGAGCCCGGTGAGGTCCGACGCCGCCGGCATGATACCGAGCTCGGTCAGCCAGGCGCTGACCCGGTTCGCTTGCGCCTCCAGCGTCTGTCGTAGCTGCTCGGCCTGCGCGGCGATCTCGACCCCGGTGAGGTAAACCACCCCGCCGACAAAGGCGATCACCAGCAAGACGACGATCGCCAGCGCGACGCCGCGCGGGATCGGCAGCACCTTGCGGATCAACCGCGCGCCGCCGTCGAGCATCGATGCGACGACAAGGCCTGCGAAGATCAGCAGCAGCGGCTGAATCAGCAGCACCACCAAAGCCGTCGCGATGGCGAGTCCGAACCACACCGACGCGCGGCGCAGTTCGGCGCGCATCACCGGATCGCGCATCTCGTTGGGGCCGGGCTCGCGGATGATCGAGACTTGGTCCTTGCTCATGGCCGGTTACTCCGCGGGGCGTTCGGGGTGGAGCGAGCTGCCTGCGCGCCCTGAGCGGAACGAACCCGCCCAGCTCAGCGGGTTCCAGCTCGCGCTGCCATCGAGGCTGAAGGTGATGAACTCGGCGCGCCCGCCGATATTCTCGATCGGCACCGCGCCGCCCAGGCCATTCTGGTCGAGCGTCATGCGGCTGTCGGCGCTGTTGTCGCGATTGTCGCCCATCAGGAAGACATGGCCGGCGGGAATCCGGATCGGGCCGAAATTGTCGCTGCCGGTCATCGCAAGATCGATCGTGTCGTAGCTCGCGCCTTCGGGCAAGGTCTCGCGCAGGATCGGCACCTTGCAGAACTGCTTGCCCGAAGCATCGGTCACGACGCGGCCTTCATAGAGGTTGCGTTCGTCGGGCTGCGCGTCGAGTCCGCAGCGGGTGTTGGCGTCGATCGGGATCAGCCGGTCGCCCTGCGGCGTACGCGTCACCTGACGCCCGTTGATATAGACGATGCCGCCATGCATCTCGATCAGCTCGCCGGGCAGGCCGATCACGCGCTTGATATAGTCGGTGCGCGCGTCGGTCGGCGTCACGATCACGATGTCGCCGCGTTTGGGCACGCTGCCGAACAGCCGCCCCTTGATGAAGGGCAGGACGTGGAAGGTCGGGGTGACGTAGGAATAGCCGTAGGGATATTTGGTCACCACCAGCCGGTCGCCGATCAGCAGCGACGGCATCATCGATTCGGACGGGATGTAGAAGGGCTTGGCGACCAGGCTGTGAAAGCCGAGCACCGCGACGACGAGCCAGAAGATACCCTTGATCTCGCCCCACCAGTCGGTGCGGCTCTTGTCCGTCTTCAGATCCGCCTTCGCCGTCAACGCCAACTCCTCGGCCATCTTCTACTCCGCCGGCAGCGCTTCGATCACCACCAGCGCCTGCGCCCAGGGGTGATCGTCGGTCAGCGTCAGATGCACCTTCGCGACGTGACCCGCGGGCGTCATGGCGTCAAGCCGCGCCTTCGCGCCGCCGGTCAGCGCCAGCGTCGGCGCGCCGGAGGGGGCGTTGACCACGCCGATGTCGCGCATGAACACGCCCGCCTTGAACCCGGTCCCAACCGCCTTGGAGAAGGCCTCCTTGGCGGCGAAGCGCTTGGCCAGCGTCGCGGCATAGTTGAGCGGGCGTTTCGCCGCCTTGCGCAGTTCGACATCGGTGAAGACGCGCTGTTCGAAGCGCATCCCGAACCGGTCGAGCGTCGACTGGATCCGCTCGATGTTGCAGAGGTCGGAGCCGATCCCGACGATCATGTCCGATTGTCCGCTATCGCGGAGGCGGCACCGGCCCGCACCTCCACCCGGCTACCCACATGGTACGCTCGATGGGTGGCCGGGTGGAGGTGCGGGCCGGTGCCGCGTGCTTCAGCGCACATCAACGCGCTTCATCCATCAGCGCGCGCATCCGCTGCACGACCGGCGCGAGGCCGTCGAAGATCGCCTCGCCGATCAGGAAATGGCCGATATTGAGTTCGGCGAGCTGCGGGATCGCGGCGATCGGCACGACATTGTCGAAGGTCAGGCCGTGCCCCGCATGGACCTCGATCCCGTTCTTGGCGGCCAGCGCCGCGGCGTCGGCGATGCGGCGCAGCTCGGCGGTCTGGGCCTCGCCCTCCAGCTCGCAATAGCGGCCGGTGTGCAGCTCGACCACCGGCGCGCCAAGTCGCAGCGCGGCTTCGATCTGGGCAGGGTCGGGCTCGATGAACAGCGACACGCGGATGTTGGCGTTGCGCAGCTCGGCCACCATCGGCGCGAGCAGATTGTGCTGCCCGCGCGCGTCCAGTCCGCCCTCGGTGGTCCGCTCCTCGCGCTTTTCCGGCACGATGCAGGCTGCGTGCGGCTTGTGGCGCAGCGCGATGCCCAGCATCTCGTCGGTCGCCGCCATCTCCAGATTGAGCGGCACCGGCAACTCGGCGGAGAGGCGCGCGATGTCGTCGTCGGTGATGTGCCGCCGGTCCTCGCGCAGATGCGCGGTGATGCCGTCCGCCCCTGCCTGCGCCGCCAGCAATGCTGCGCGCACGGGGTCGGGATAGCCGCTGCCGCGCGCGTTTCGCACGGTCGCGACATGATCGATGTTCACGCCGAGACGCAGATGCCGCATGGTCATGCTTCCGCGCGACTCCCCGGCTTGATCGCGGGGATTGCCGCCAGCTCGGGCGGCAGCGAATCGGCTTCGTAGCTCGGCACGTCGAGTCGGATCAGCGGGAAGAAGGGGACGCCAAGATCGGCGGTGCCGTTCGAGCGATCGACCAAGGACGCCGCGGCGATGACCTCGCCGCCCGCTTCGGCGATCGCCTTCATCGCTTCGCGCGACGACAGGCCGGTGGTGACGACGTCTTCCATCATCAGCACCTTCTGGCCCGGCTCCAGGCGAAAGCCGCGGCGCAGCTCGAAGGTCCCGGTCGGCCGCTCGACGAACATCGCGTCGACGTTGAGCGCGCGCGCCACTTCCTGTCCGGCGATCACACCGCCCATCGCGGGGGAGACGACCGCGCTGATTTCGCGGCGCAGCTCGGCAGGAATCTTCGCCGCCACCGCATGCGCCAGCCGCCCGGCGCGTGCCGGACTCATCAGCACCCGCGCGCATTGCAGATAGCGCGGGCTGCGCAGGCCCGAGGACAGGATGAAATGCCCTTCCAGCAGCGCCTCCGCAGCGCGAAACTCATCCAGAACCTCTTCGTCGGTCATGCGTCTTCCCACATATTTTCGCGCCGTCCGCATCTAGGCGCGGCTCGCCTGCGCCGCAACCACGGCTAAAAAGAGGCGTGACAAGCTTGAGGACCGCGATCTTGCTGCTATAGGCCTGCGCCAACGGGCAAGTTGCGTCCGCGCGACCGGAGACCCGGCGTGCCCCTAAAAGGGGGGTGAAGGAAACATGGGGTTGAACGACAAGATGCGCATGCATGGATTGAAGGCGATCGTCCTGGCCGCCGGCCTCGCGCTCGCCGGCGGCATGGCCCAGGCCCAGACGGCTCCGGCTGCGGCGCCGGTCGCGCCTGCCGCCGAAGCGCCCAAGGCGCCCGCGCCGGTCGCGGTCGAATCGCCGGCACCGGCACCGGCTGCCACCACCACCGAGGCTGCTGCCGCGCCCGCCGCCGCGACGCCTGCGGACCCGACGCT
>Ga0247823_10005134_pt1 | contig 10433 bp, 14 predicted proteins | sample 13C_PalmiticAcid_2_FD_192426 | JGI IMG/M metagenome (GOLD analysis project Ga0247823, IMG submission 192426) | Soil microbial communities from agricultural site in Penn Yan, New York, United States - 13C_PalmiticAcid_Day30 | ecosystem: Environmental > Terrestrial > Soil > Agricultural land...
CCTTATCGGCACTTTCATCAAGGTCGAAGACCACCGCCAGCGGCTTGCCCTCACAGCTCGCATAGCGCGGCGCATCGAGCGTCGTTCCCGGCATCAGCACCACCGACTGCAACGCCTCACCACGGCGGCGGCGTTCGACCTGCGCGGTCAGGTGGTTCCACAGCGCCTGATAGGCCTGGAGGCTGTATGCCGCCGCTTCGCCCGCACCGGCGGCGCCATTTGGCGGCGGCAACGCCGTCATTCCCGACTGCAGGATCACACGCCCCTCAACCGCCGTGACGGCTACCTGTCCGGTCTGGGTCTTGGGCATCACGGGTGCAGGAGTCGCGGCCTCCGGCTTGGCGCTTTCACGCTTGTCGCGATCCTGAAGCTGGTCGCGCGCCATCAGCCCGCCCGCCACGACCGGGATCGCCGCCGCCACGCAGCCGCCAGCCAGCACCGGCAGCAGCGTCAGCGCAGCCGCGGCACGCAGGCGGTTCACGCGGCGCCGACGCTTTCTGGCCGCGCCCGGGTCGTCCGAAATTCGATCTTCTTGTCGTATGGCGCGCCGATGATCATCCGCTTCACATAGATGCCTGGCAGGTGGATCGCATCGGGGTCGAGGCTGCCGACCGGCACCACTTCCTCGACCTCGGCGACGCAGATGTTCGCCGCGGTCGCCATCGGCTGGTTGAAGTTGCGCGCGGTCTTGCGGAAGATCAGGTTGCCCGCCTCGTCCGCTTTCCAGCCCTTGATGATCGACACATCGGCGCGGATACCGCGCTCGAGGATATACTCCTCGCCATCAAAGACCTTCACTTCCTTGCCCTCAGCCACCTTCGTGCCGACGCCGGTCTTGGTGTAAAAGCCGGGGATCCCCGCCCCGCCCGCGCGGCAGCGCTCGGCCAGCGTGCCTTGCGGACAGAATTCCACTTCCAGCTCACCCGCCAGATATTGCCGCTCGAACTCCTTGTTCTCGCCGACATAGGAGGAGATCATTTTCCTGACCTGACGGCTGCGCAGCAGCTTGCCCAGGCCCTCATTGTCGATCCCGGCATTGTTGGAAGCGATCGTCAGGTCCTTGACGCCCGACGCCTGAATCGCGTCGATCAGCCGTTCGGGGATACCGCACAGGCCGAACCCGCCAGCGCAGAGCGTCATGCCATCGTGAAGCAGGCCTTCGAGCGCGGCCTCGGCACTGGAATAGAGCTTCTTCATCGCGGCGATTCTCTCCTGCGTGCGTTTGCGTGGGCGAATAGGCGCGCGACGCATGGGTGGTCAAGCAAACCTGAACCGACTTTCAACTTTGCGGAAACAACGCGAATTCGCGCTGCAACGCAGCAAAGATGCGGCGGACTGAAATTGAAGCGTTAACCAGTTGCCGGTAATCACCTGTCCGAATTTCGGGGCGGGACCCAGGCAAATGATCGAGTTCACTGTTTTCCTCTACGGGCTGCTGACCGCCTTCGTCCTGATGTCGGCGGAACAGAACCGCCGCCTTGCGCGCCCCAATCCGGCGATGGTCACCGCGGTGGGTTGGGGCCTGTTCTCGATGTCGTCCACGCTCGCGGTGCTGATGGGCGGGATCGCCCTCGCGCTTGCCCTTGGGATCAACGTGCCCGAACTGTCGCACCTCGCCATTCGCTGACGCAAAAGAAAGGGCGGCCGAAGCCGCCCAGGTGCTTGGGAAGGTTTTGCCCGGGTCAGCGCACCGAACCGCGCCGCACCAGGTTCACAATAGCAAGCAGTACGACTGCGCCCAGGAACGATACCAGCAGTGAAGTCACGCTGAATTCCTGGGTAATCGTCGCTCCGCCAATCAGCGGGGTGATGAGCAATCCGGCCAGCAATGCGCCTACGATTCCCACCACGATGTTCAGGAAAATGCCCTGCTGGGCGTCGGTACGCATTACGATGCTGGCCAGCCAGCCCAAAACGCCGCCTACAATTAGAAGCACGATCAGGTTGATCATTTACCGTCTCCTGCAATCCGGCTCGGCAGCGCCGAGTCATGGGGATATACGGTTGAAACGGCGGGACGTTCCGCCTGCGAACAAATTAGCCGGGGATAGGGGAAGCGATGGCCGTCTATGCGTTTGAGGGTATGGCGCCGTCGATCCATCCCGACGCCTGGGTCGCGCCCAGCGCCGATGTGATCGGCGACGCGCGGCTCGCTGAAGGCGCCAGCCTGTGGTTCGGCGCGGTGATCCGCGCGGACAACACCCCGATCATCGTCGGTGAGCGCAGCAATGTGCAGGAGGGCGCGATGCTCCACTCCGACCCCGGCATCCCGCTAACCATCGGCGCGGACTGCACGATCGGCCACCACGCGATCCTCCACGGCTGCACGATCGGCAACCGCGTGCTTGTCGGCATGGGCGCGATCATCCTCAACCGCGCGGTGATCGGCGACGATTGCCTGATCGGCGCCGGCGCGCTGGTGACGGAGGGGAAGGAATTTCCAGCCGGCAGCCTCATCGTCGGCAGCCCCGCCCGCGCCGTCCGCGAGCTCGACCCCACCACCCGCGCCGCCCTGCGGCTCTCCGCCCAGAATTATGCGGACCGCCAACGCCGTTTCCGCGCCGGTCTGACCCGCATCGACTAGCCACTTTCAAAAATCGGGTATGGAAACCGGCCAAGCCTTGCCGCGCCCGCTGGACAGGAAATTCAGTTCCGGTATGAAACGCAAATGGCCCTACCCGCTCTGTTCGATCGCCTGCGCCTGCCCGTCATCGGCTCGCCGCTTTTCATCGTCTCCGGTCCGGAGCTGGTCATCGCCCAATGCAAGGCGGGGATCGTCGGCTCCTTCCCGGCGCTGAACGCCCGGCCACAGAGCCAGCTCGACGAGTGGCTCCATCAGATCACCGAAGAGCTGGCCGCGTGGAACCGCGACAATCCGAACCGTCCCGCCGCCCCCTTTGCGGTCAACCAGATCGTCCACCGCTCGAACGACCGGCTCGAGGCGGATCTCGCGACCTGCGCCAAATGGCAGGTGCCGATCGTGATCACCTCATTGGGCGCGCAGGAAGCAGTCAATCAGGCCGTTCATGGCTGGGGCGGCATCGCGCTGCACGACGTGATCAACGACCGCTTCGCGCACAAGGCAGTGGAAAAGGGCGCCGACGGTCTGATCCTCGTCTGCACCGGTGCGGGTGGCCATGCCGGCCAGCTCAGCCCCTTCGCCTTCGTGCAGGAGACGCGCGCCTGGTTCGACGGCCCGATCATCCTTTCGGGCGCGATCGCCAATGGCGGCGCGGTGCTCGCCGCGCAGGCGATGGGCGCCGACCTCGCCTATATCGGTTCGCCCTTCATCGCGACCGCCGAAGCCAATGCCGAAGCGACCTACAAGGCCGGCATCGTCGACAGCTCTGCGTCCGACGTCATCTACACCAACCTCTTCACCGGCGTTCACGGCAATTATCTGCGTGCCTCGATCGTCGGCGCGGGGCTCGATCCCGACAATCTGCCCGAGAGCGATCCGAGCAAGATGAACTTCGGCTCGGGCGGCAATCAGAAGGCCAAGGCGTGGCGTGACATCTGGGGATCGGGTCAGGGGATCGGCGCCGTCCATGCCGTGACCCCGGTTGCCGAATTCGTCGATCGTCTCGACAGCGAATACCGCGCCGCGCGGGCGCGTATCGCGGGGCTCTCGGAAGGCGGCTGGAACGCCTGAACGCTAGAAAGCGTGCGCCAGCCGGTCGAGCATCCGCCGCGCGGGGCTGACCGCCGCCGGCGCTTCATCGTCCTGCGTCACGTCGATCCGCGCGACTCGGCGGTAGAGATCCTGGCTCGTCGCGATCAGCTTCTGCGCTGCCGGCGGCATCGCATCGAACGATGCCGAGTCGGTCTCGGGCGCCGTGCCCAGCCGCCGCGACGGATCGAGCGCGTCGCGTTCGGGAAGCTCGCCGGCATCCACTGCGCGCTGGGTCAGCAGCCATGCAATGACGTGCATCAGCCGCGTCGTCACCTTGAGCGACTCGCACGAGAAAACGACTCGTGTCATCGCGTCGAGCGTGTCGCGCTCGCCGCGGCCCATCTCGTCGAAATAGGCGCGCGCTTCGTCCGCCAGCACCATCGACTCGGTATAAAGCGAGTCGATCAGCCGCCGGTGAATCCGCGATGCGGGCACGTCTCTGCTCATCGCCGGTAACGCTGACACAAAGGGTTCCGCAGCGAAATAGCCAATCTTCGCAATCCCCTGTCCCAAAGCGATGCGTTGTTCATAAGCGCGATCATGCGATGATGTCGGGGATCAGCCGATCCTCCAGCATCGCGATCTCGTCGCGCAGCCGCAGCTTGCGTTTCTTGAGCCGCGCGATCTGAAGCTGGTCGGGCGCACTGCCGCCGGACAGCGCCTCGATCGCCGCATCCAGGTCGCGATGCTCGACCCGGAGCAGTTCCAGGCGTCGCAGAATTTCAGCTTCTTCCATCGCGGACACCCCCGGAAGGCGGACGCCCGATCGGTCCACCGCATAACTCCGTTGCCCCGTCGATGCCGCGATTCGCAAGGGGCGACAAGCGTTACGAATCGTGATTTACTCCATGGTCCTCGCAACCCACGAGCAGGAGGATAGCTTCCATGCAGAACGCGCATCTCTCGGCACTGACGGCCAAGCACGCGACACTCGATCGCAAGATCAGCGCAGAAGCGCAGCGGCCCAGACCCGATCAGATGATTATCGCCGATCTGAAGCGCCAGAAACTAAGGGTAAAGGAAGAAATCACGCTCATTTAGGAGCGTGCCGCGCGGTGTCGCCCTGGCTGTTGGGCCGGGGTGACGCCGTATCGCCAACGCCCGCCAGATGCGGGCAGAATCTCAGATCACCGTCGAAAGAGCGGACGCGTGGGTCGCGGTGCGGCCTCGGTCGTTTTTGCATAGCGCGGAGTCGTCGCGCCACTTCCCACCGGTTTGCGCGCCGCCATCGGGTCGATCTCGCGGTCGAAGGCCACGCCGACGCGGCCTTCCGCGACCCAGGCGATCCGGCCGCTGACCCAGCCGACCCCGCGCACATCGACCTCGACCGGCGTATCGATCGAAACCGGCTGCGCATATTCCGCCATCAGCCCGCCCGCCGAAAGGTTGCGCACGCGAACGGTGATTTCGGGCTCGCCTTCCACGCGCAATCGCGCCGACAGCAACAGGCTGTCGCGCGATGCGGAACGCTGGCTCGACGGGTCGTCGGCCGGATTCGCGTTGGGCGGGGTGGGTGAAAACTGGTCCATCAACCGTACTGCAAACTCGCTGCTGCGCGTAGTTACATCAGCAACCGCTATCCAAAGCGTTAACCGGAATGGGTATCTGTATCCAATTTGGGGCTATTCGTCGCGCGAAACCTTTTCGTTCCGCTCATGGCGCTCCTGCGCCTCGACCGTCATCGTCGCGATCGGCCGCGCTTCCAGCCGGCCTAGGCTGATCGGTTCGCCCGACACTTCGCAATAACCATATTCGCCGTCCTCGATTCGGCGCAGCGCCGCATCGATCTTGGCGATCAGCTTGCGCTGACGGTCGCGGGTGCGCAGTTCGATCGACCAGTCGGTCTCGCTCGACGCGCGATCGGTCAGGTCCGCCTCACGCAGCGAATCGACCTGCAGCTGCGACAGCGTGCCCGCCGCCTCGCGGTGAATCGCATCCTTCCACGCCAACAGCTTCTCACGGAAATATTGCAGCTGCCGCGGATTCATGAAGGGTTCGTCGGCACTTGGCCGATAGCCGTCCGGCAAATCATTGGCCGGCGGCGGTGATTTCTCGGGGTCGTCGCGGTGCTCGTAAACGGTCGCCATGCCACTCTCCACCCCGGATCGCGTCGGCTGATGCCGATCGGATCCGACTTTTGCCCGTCGGCGCTATAGGCAGGTGCGCCCGGCTCCACAAGCGTCCGAATCCATAGATTCGAACGCCAAACCGTTCTTGCAGTGCGGAAAATTGCACGGGTCTGAACCGGATCGAATCCTGCGGTTCATGTTAACCATATTCGTCAAGTATATCTTCTCACCGTACAGACTTCTGTCTCGCTGCGGCACATTAACCATTCGACAAACGCCGTCCCCAGATAAATTCGCCCGGCAACCCGCGAAACTATAGTTAACGTCATTGCACTTAATGGTTTGTTCTGCACTTTCCGTACATGAGCCTGCACAGGCGCTGCGTTCGCAGCATCAGCGCAGTCTCCGTGGAAACAGAGAGAACGATCATGTCGGTTCGGATGGCCTTGGCTAAATTGTGCGCATGTGCGTGCGGCGGCGCCGTGATCGGCGGTGGCGCGGTGCATGTCGCCGAGTCCCGCGCTGAGCGCACCTATCTGCAGAAGCAGCCGGTCGCGAAAAAGCGCGTCATCACCAAGCGCGTCGTCAAGCGCGCGGCTGCTCGCAAGCGAATCGTGCGTCGCACCGTGACCACGGCCCAGTGCCAGCCCCAGGTGCTGACCGTCACGACTCAGGGCACACCGATCCCCCTCCCCCCGCCCGTCTATGCGGAAATGCCCGCGGTCGGTGGCGGCGGCGGCGGCGGCGGCGGTGGAGCAGCCGTCGGCGGCGGCGGTTTCGGTGGCGGCTTTGGCGGCGGCTTCTTCGCCGGCGGCTTCTTCGGCGGTTCGGGCGGCTCGGGCAGCAGCGGCGGGATCGTGATCTCGTCGACCTCGTCGGGCGGCTCGACCAGCACTTCGGGTGGTTCGACCAGCACCTCGGGCGGCTCGACCTCTTCCGCGTCGGGCGGTTCGGGTGGCTCGGGCGGTTCGTCCACCTCGACCTCGACCGGCGGCGTGTCGAGCACCAGCACCTCTTCGACCGGCGGTTCGTCCACTTCGTCGGCTTCGGGCGGTTCCTCCACCTCGGCTTCGTCCTCGGGCGACGTCTCCTCTTCGTCGAGCGGCAATGTCTCGACCTCGACGTCCACCTCGGCCAGCTCGTCGGGCGACGTTTCGTCCTCGACCTCGAGCGGCTGGAGCACGTCGAGCGGCTGGAGCAGCACCTCGTCGACCAGCACGTCGACCTCGAGCAGCACGTCGAGCGGCACCAGCAGCTCGTCGGGCGGACCCGATCCGGTCCCCGCGCCGCCGATGGTGCTGCTGTTCGGCGCCGCCGCGGCGGCCCTGGTCGCACGCAAGCGCTTCCAGAACCGCAAGGCGAAGGAGGCCGACGCGGCCGCGTAACTACGCTGCGGCGATCAACGCCTTCTCGATTTCAGGTATCGTATGGCGGGTGAGGTCCTTGTCGATCTCGCCCGCCAGCCGATTCTCCACCTCCTTGTGATAATTCTTGCGCAGCTCGCCCAAGGTGCGGGGCGGCGCGACGACGATCAGCGTCTCGAAATCATTGTTCAGCGCGCGCGCCTTGAGCAGTTCCGCGGTATCCGCGGCGAAACGGTCCTCTTCCAGCTGGTGGAAATCGGTCTCCTCATAGGCGCTGCGCCGCGCACCCACGCTCTGGAACGATCGGCCCGGGGCGTCGGTTTTCTGCTCTCCGTTCGCCGGATTTTCCTGCACACGCTTGCGTTCGACTTGAAGGTTCGGATGCGTCGCATCGCCCTCGTTCCTCAGAAACAGCATCTTGCGGCCGTCGGCGACCACGACAAAGGCGTTGTGCGGAAGCATCATCACTCTTCTCCTTGCTTGGTTGCGGGGTGAACGCGCGCGATGCGTCGCGGGTTGCGCGTGGCCCCGCCCCTCGCCATAGCCCTGCTCCATGCATGACATCCGCCTGATCCGCGAAAACCCCGAAGCCTTTGACGCGGCGCTGGTCCGCCGCGGCGCCGATCCGCTCGCCGCCAGCCTGATCGCGCTCGACGAGTCGCGCCGCTCGCTCACCACCCGTCAGCAGGAGGTGCAGGCGCGCCGCAACGACCTGTCGAAGCAGGTCGGCCAGGCCAAGGCCGCGAAGGATGAGGACCGCGCACAGGCGCTGATGGCCGAGGTTGGCGCGCTCAAGGACGAGCTGGAACAGCTCACCACCGGTCAGGCCGAAGCCGATGAAGCGCTCAAGACCGCGCTCTCCGCCATCCCCAACCTCCCCGCCTCGGATGTGCCCGACGGCGCGGACGAGGACGACAACCAGCTCGTCCATACGATCGGCGCCCAGCCCGTCTTCACCTTCGAGCCCAAGGAACATGACGCCTTCGGCCCCGCGCTCGGCCTTGATTTCGAGACCGGCGCGCAGCTCGCCGGCGCCCGCTTCACCCTTGTTCGCGGCCATGCCGCAAAGCTCGCCCGCGCGCTCGGCCAGTTCATGCTCGACACGCTGACCGCCGAACATGGCTATGAGGAAGTGAACCCGCCGATCCTCGTCCGCCCGGACGCGATGTACGGCACCGGCCAGCTTCCGAAGTTCGCCGAGGACAGCTTCCAGACCACCGACGGCCGCTGGCTGATCCCAACCGCCGAAGTGAGCCTGACCAACATCGTGCGTGAGCAGATCCTGCCTGCCGAAGCGCTGCCGCTGCGCTTCACCGCGCTCACTCCCTGTTTCCGCTCGGAAGCCGGCGCCGCGGGCCGCGACACGCGCGGCTACATCCGCCAGCATCAGTTCGACAAGGTCGAAATGGTCTCGATCGTCACCCCCGAGGAATCGGAGAACGAGCACGAGCGCATGACCGCTTGTGCCGAGGGTATCCTGACGAAGCTCGGCCTCCCCTTCCGCCGCATGAAGCTCTGCGCCGGCGACATGGGCTTCTCCGCCGCGCGCACCTACGACCTCGAAGTATGGCTGCCCGGGCAGGCGCGCTATCGCGAAATCTCGTCCTGCTCGACCTGCAGCGACTTCCAGGCGCGCCGCATGAACGCGCGCTATCGGGGCGCCGACGGCAAGCCCGCCTTCGTCCACACGCTCAACGGCTCGGGCCTCGCGGTCGGCCGCACGCTGGTCGCGGTGCTGGAAAACTACCAGCAGGAGGACGGCTCGGTCGCGGTGCCCGAAGCACTCCAGCCCTATCTGCGCGGCCTCAACCGCCTCGAGCCCCAGAATCCTTCGGCAAGAACGTGAGGATCCTCCTCACCAACGACGACGGCGTCCACGCCCGCGGCCTTGAAGTTCTCGAACGCATCGCCCGCACGCTCTCGGACGACATCACCATCGTCGCTCCGCTTGAGGAGCAGTCGGGCAAGGGCCGCTCGCTCTCGCTCACCGAACCGGTCCGCCTGCGCAAGTTCGGTGATCGCCGTTTCGCCGTCACCGGCACGCCGACCGACGCGGTGATGATGGCGCTGGCCGATCTGATGAAGGATTCGCCGCCCGACCTGATCCTCTCCGGCGTCAACCGCGGCGCCAACCTTGCCGAGGATGTGAGCTATTCCGGCACCGTCTCCGCCGCGATGGAGGGCGCGCTCGCCGGGATCCGCTCGATCGCGCTCAGCCAGCGTTACGCTGCCCCCGCACCCGGCGAACGCGTCAGCTTCGAAGCCGCGGAGGCATGGGGCGAGCGTGTGCTTCGCCCGCTGCTCGACGCGCAATGGGCGCCGCGCACGCTGATGAACGTCAACTTCCCGCCGATCCCCGCCGCTGAAGTGAAGGGCATCAAGGCGGTCAGCCAGGGCCTGCGCGACTATGGCCGGATGAAGCTCGACAAGCGCACCGACCCGCGCGGCTTCGACTATTATTGGTTCGGCCTCGGCCGGATCGATCACACCCCCGCTGCCGACACCGATCTCGAAGCGATCGAAATGGGTTACGTCACCGTCACGCCGTTACATCTGGACATGACGCATCGCGAATCCCTTGATATGGTTACCGATATATTTCGTTAATGCCGGGGGGCAGTCATGGTTGGCCGGGGGGCCTGTTATCGCGGTGTAATCGTAGCGGCGCTGCTGCCGCTGGCGTCCGCGTGCATTCCGGCCGGCAGCGGCCCGCCACCGGCGCGCAGCTATGCCGACGAATCGCAGGATCCGACTCGCGCCCCGCGGCGTGAGGACGTCACCGCGCTCCCCGCACCGCTGCCCGCCTGGGAAGCGCGCCCCGTCACCGCCGACGCGCGGACGATTTCTGCCTCGACCTACACCGTCCAGTCCGGCGACACGCTGCGCGGGATCGCCAACAGGACCGGCGCCGGCTCCGAAGCGATCGCGCGCGCCAACAATCTCGAGCGCCCCTTCACCATCCGCGCCGGCCAGCGCCTGTCGATCCCCGGCGGCCGCTATCACCTCGTCCGCGATGGCGAGACCGGTATCGCCATCGCGCGCGCTTATGGCGTCGAATGGGGGCAGGTCGTCACCGCCAACGATCTTGCCGAACCGTACATCCTGCGCACCGGCCAGCGCGTGCTGATCCCCGGTGCCGAGCGTCCGCGCACGCGGGAGGAGCGCGCCGCCGCGTTCCGCCTCGACATCGACGACATCGTTACGGGTAGCCAGCCCGCGATCGCCGAGCGCGCGCGCCCTACCCGGCCTACCGCCTCCTCGGCTCGTGTGCTGCCCTCCACCGCCGCGGTCGCACCGCCCGCGGCGGTGGAGGGCAGCACACGAGCC
>Ga0247823_10005135_pt1 | contig 10433 bp, 8 predicted proteins | sample 13C_PalmiticAcid_2_FD_192426 | JGI IMG/M metagenome (GOLD analysis project Ga0247823, IMG submission 192426) | Soil microbial communities from agricultural site in Penn Yan, New York, United States - 13C_PalmiticAcid_Day30 | ecosystem: Environmental > Terrestrial > Soil > Agricultural land...
GCCCGTACCAGGCGCAACCGCGCCAGCAACTGGGCCAGACGTGACCAGAGCCGTTCGGCGGCATGGTCGGCGCGCCGGATCGACGTCTGCACGAGCAGGGCCGAGAGGACTGCGGCAGCAGCGTGAAGCGCGACGACCACCGCAGCGAGCAGCGCGACCATCGGCTGCAGCGCAAACAGGTAGCCCAGGCAGGCCAGCAGCAGCACCGCATCGACGACGCGCAGCAGCAGGCAATCGACCAGCAGCCGCTGGAGCATGCTGATGTCGTGGAAGATCCGCTTGTTGATGGTGCCGGGATCGCTGGAGAGGAGATCGGCATAGCGGTACCCCAGCACTCGCTGCATGGCCTGATGGCGGACTTGCAGCACCACGTCAAGGGCAATGCGGTCGAACAGACAGTCCCGCAGGAAGCCGATGGCATAGGCCAGCACGGCCACGGCAATGGTCGCGGCACCCAGTGCCAGACTCGCGCGTGTCGCCGGTGCGCCCAGAGATGCCAGCACCCACTGGATGGTGCGTTCCAGCTCGCCCTGATAGAGGTCGACGCGCACGGCCTGGAGCGTCATCCGGCTGAACTCGAGCGATGCCATCATGCCGGCCGCGCTCAGCAGCACGAGGCCGGCGGCCAGCGCCAGTGCAATATGCATGTGGCGGGGCAGCTGTCGCAGGGTCACTGCCAGAAACGGCAGGGGAGACAGGTGGTGGTTGCCGGATGTGCTCATGCCGGTGTACGCACAAACGCAAGGCTGTCGGCGCTCAGGCGATCCAGGAACGCATCCAGAAGTTGCCGTTCCGCGCGCGCCGGGGCGGGGTCGAAGATGTCGGCCTGGCCGTCATCACTCTGCCATGCCTGGCAGACCCAGGCATGTCTGGTATCGTCGCCGTCGATCGGACCGCTGCCGCCGACGATGACGAGGGGCAGGCCGCAACCCAATGTGTCAGTCAGCGCGGTACGCTGGCTGACCGGATGCGGTATGAACGGCATACCGAAATACTGTTGGAGCGCTGCCAGAATCAGGGCGCGTGCCGGCGCGAACCCGACGCCACGGCGTGCGCCATGAGCGGCTGCCGGGCGCACCACGGGCTCAACTTGGCAGAACCGGAAGACGGCCGCATCAAAGGCGCGTTCCTGCGCGGCCAGGGCTGCCGGTATCCGGTGGCGCCAGCGGAAGGGATCGTGGTGCTGCGACAGAAGACGCAGGCAGACCGCGACGCATGCGTTCTCATATGCAGAGGTCGAAGTTGCAGGCGGCCCCGCCATGCCGGGTTCTATCGCGTCATGCCGCAACTCATGCAGTTCCTGCAGGCAGCTGACCTGGCCATCGATCGATTGCAGGGAGGCCCGGCGCAGTATCAGATGCCGGGCCAGTGCCACGGCACATGCTGCATGGCCGTCATTCAGTGCGCGTTCGATCAGCTGGTGGCTTTGATCGCAAAACCAGTCAGGCAGGGCGGACCAGAACGCCAGTCCGGGAGAAGTCCGCAGGGCCGACGCGCCACCCACGCTGCAGTTGGCGGCAAGCGCAGTCAACGTGTTCCGCAGCCGGTCGGCTGGCAGAATAGAAACGGGAATACTGGCGGCATCTGCTGCGCGGGCGGACGAACGGGGCAGCACGGAAACCGGCTCTGGCATGTCGGAATGTTCCGAGGATAAAAATATCCCCGGCGGTTGCCGGGGATAATCGATTGCCGTGATTTACTTCTTTTTCTTGTCCCATTCACCGCCGTAATAGCTGCGGCCGACATTGACGGCCTCGCTATCGGACGATGCCTGCGGCTGAAAAATGGCATCCAGCTGTTCCTGGCTGAGCGGGCTGATGACCTCGCTTTCCAGGGGCATTGCCGTTTCACTTGCTTTTTTCATCAGACACTCCCTTCGAGAAAATCACCCGTGAATACGGGCGAGCACTGCGGTAAAGCTGGACAGAGTTGCACTGGACCGAAGCGAGCCTCCGGTCGCGACATCATGTTTTGTGTACCCGCTGCGTTTTTGCTTTACGTTTCCCTGCCTTGCGCCATGAGGCAGACGAAGAATCCATATTATCAAGTCCGGTTCGGCGGAAGTCACCACCTGTTTGGGGGAATCCCGGCCGGATACTCTCAGATCTTAAACGGGCCATGTTCTGAAAACGGGTTAAACAGCCAGGCTTTTCTTGATTGCGGCGCGGTGTGTCAAAAGCGTGCAGGCATGGCGCTCCGGCCAGGTGCATGTGATCCGTGGTAGCATCCATGCGGGCTGGCGTGCCACGGCACGCGCACGGTCCTGATCGACACGTGCGAACAAGCGGGCACCGGGATGCCTCGCGATCCGCCCCCCAAGGCGTTGTCATGCAGAAGATCCTGACTCTCCACGATTCCCAATCCAGCCGTGCCTATTACCAATCGGGCATCTGGCAGGACGATACTTTCTACACGCTCGCGCAGCGGCATGCGCAGGAGCGGCCCGATGCGTTCGCGCTGCGCGATGCCACCATGCGTCTCACCTGGCGCGAGGTGGTCGAGTGGGCCGACAGCGTGGCCGCCGCCTTGCAGCAGCGTGGCTTGCGGCCCGGCGATCGGGTCGGCGTCTGGCTGCCCAATGTGGCGCACGCGGTTATCGTCTTCCTGGCTTGTTCGCGGAATGGCTACGTATGCTGCCCCTCACTGCACCAGAACTACACGGTCGATGAAATTTGCACGCTCCTGAATCGCGTGCAATGCCGTGCCCTGTTCGCTATGGAAGGCCACGGTGCCGACGGCAAGCAAGCTTCCATCTTCGAGCGCGCTGCCGATATCCGTTCACTTGATGCGCTGTTTTCGCTGACCGAATACGAAGGCCAGTCCGTGCCGCTGCCCGCCGGCGCCGAGGCCTTTCCTGGCCGGCAGCCGCCGGTGGCGCAGGAGGGCCCGGATCTTAATCCTGACAAGATCGTCTATCTCGCCTTCACCTCAGGGACGACAGGCTTGCCCAAGGGCGTGATGCATAGCGACAACACGCTGCTGGCCAACGGTCGCGCACTCGCCGCCGACTGGGGGCAGACAACCGCAACCCGGCTGCTGACACTGAGCCCGCTCAGCCATCATATCGCCACGGTCGCTTTGGAGCAGATGCTGGCAGTCGGTCTTGAGCTGATCGTCACCGACAACCGGCGTGGTGCGGAATATCTCGACTGGATCGTCGAAACCGGTGCCACCTATCTGATGGGCGTGCCGACGCATGCCATGGATATTCTCGAGGCCGTGCGCGAACGGGGCCTGGCCAGACTCGGCGAGGTGCAGACTTTCTACCTGTCCGGCGCGGTGATTCCGCGCGAGGTAGCCGCACGGTACGACGCGCTGGGCGTGATGCCGCAGAACGTCTACGGCATGACCGAAAACGGCTCGCATTGCTATACCGTGCCGACCGATCCCCAGGAGGCGCTGGTGGGCAGCTGCGGGCGCGCCTGTATCGGCTACGAAATCCGCCTGTGGAAGCAGGACAATCCGGACGAAGAGGCCGGTCCGGGCGAAGTGGGCGAGGTCGGTGGCCGCGGCGGCATCCTCATGCTCGGCTACTTTGGCGATCAGGCGGCCACGGAAGGCACGTTCAATCGTGACGGCTGGTTCATGAGTGGCGATCTTGGCGTCTTCGACCAACACGGTTGCCTGCAGGTGGTCGGTCGGAAGAAGGACCTGATCATCCGTGGCGGACACAATATCCATCCGGCCCGCATCGAAGACCTGGCGATGCGCCATCCCGATGTGGAGCGCGCGGCAGCTTTCCCGGTCGACGATGCGCGTCTGGGCGAGAAGGTGTGCCTCTCGATCATTCCGCGCGCGCAGGCCCAGATCGACCCTGATGATCTGCTGATCCATCTCGCGGAGAACGGGCTATCGAAGTACGATATGCCGGAGTACTTCCTGAGTCTCGAGCATTTCCCGCTGACCGCGAGCGGCAAGATCCTCAAGCGCGATCTGGTCGAGCAGACGCGCACCGGCAACTTGCAGCCGATGCCGATCCGCTTCGTTGGCCATCAGAAGGCCTGAAGACACTGACGGGGTGCCGGTCATGCCGCCGGCAGCTTCCCCGTCGTCGTGAGCAACGAATGAGGCTCATGGAAACGCCGGAATCGCCGGATCCATCCCTTCAAAGTGCGCTTCAGGGTGCTGCCGTTGCAGCAGGTTTTCGATTTCCTCGATCTGGCCGGGTGCAGCGTCGACCATCAGCAAGATCTGTCCGCGCGCGATCGCGTCCTCGAAACGCTTGATGCGCGTACTGCGCGCCGAACTGCCGATCATACTGGCCGACCAGGCCCCGAACAGGCCGCCGAGTACGGCAAGCACGCCGACCATGCCCCACTGCGGTGTATCGCCGACGATGGGGAACATGGCTGCAGCAAGGCCGGCAAGTATGCCGACACCGCCGCCGATCATCAGCCCCATCTGTGCCGCGCGTACGATGTCCGAGGTCTGCAGGATGTTGGCTTCATGCAGACCGGCCATGTCGGTGCCCTCTGCCGCGAGAAAATGGATGTGCCGCTCACTGACGCGTGCCAGCAGAAGATCGTCCATCGTCCGCCGGGCGCTCGCGAGGTCGGGGAGCAGCCAGTAGATGCGTTTGCGCATGGGGGTCTCCTTGATGGTTACCCAGGATGAACCGGCTGCTGCCGGATGGTCTGGAACGCAGCCGGAGTGCATGTACTTGTTGTATGCCAGATCACCCCGCACGGCAAGGCACAGTGCCGTTGGCGATTCATTTGTGCCGTTGCATGCCTATAATGAGGGCCACCCCAACACAACGGAGAAAGGACTCGTCATGGAAAACTCGAATACGCGCGTCGCATTCATTGGTCTTGGTGTCATGGGGGTGCATATGGCGGCACATCTGGCGCGCGCCGGGTATACCGTGGCGGTGTACAACCGGACCCAGGCGAAGGCCGCCCAATGGGTGCAGGCGAATGGCGGCCGCGCCGCGGCGACGCCGCGTGAGGCTGCAGAAGGCGCCGACATCGTGTGCGCCTGTGTCGGCAACGACGATGACCTGCGTGCGGTGGTGCTCGGCGAGTCCGGCGCATTTGCCGGCATGAAGCCCGGCGCGATCTTTGTCGACCATACGACGGCCAGTGCCGATGTGGCGCGCGAGCTGTATGCCGTCGCGCGTGAACGCGGCCTGCATTTTGTCGATGCACCTGTGTCGGGTGGCGAGGCGGGGGCGAAGAATGGCGTGCTGACAGTGATGTGCGGCGGCGATGCCGAGCCGTTCGCCACGGCGCAGCCGGTGATCGACGCCTATGCCCAGGCCGTGACGCGCATGGGCGAATCGGGCGCCGGCCAGTTGACCAAGATGGTCAACCAGATCTGCATCGCGGGGTTGCTGCAGTCGCTGTCCGAGGCGTTGAACTTCGGTCAGCAAGCCGGTCTCGACATGCCAAAGGTGCTTGACGTGATCGGCAAGGGCGCCGCCTCGTCATGGCAGATGCAGAATCGCGGCCTGACCATGTGCGAAGGCAAGTTCGATTTCGGGTTTGCCGTGGACTGGATGCGCAAGGACCTGGGCCTGTGCCTCGCCGAGGCCAAGCGCAACCAGGCGCCACTGCCGGCGACTGCGCTGATCGACCAATTCTATGCCGACGTGCAGAAGCAGGGCGGCGGGCGCTGGGATACATCAAGCCTGATCTGCCGCCTCAAGTAACGTGCTGGGCCGGCCATCGTCCGCACCGCATCCCGGATCTCAGCCGGGGATGCGGACTGCGGGGTGCTCGAGCAGCTGGCTGAGCAGCTTTACGCCTTCTTCGATCCGATCCTCGGTGATCGAACTGAATCCCATCCTGAAATAACGGCAGGGCCCGTTGGCGGCGTAGAAGTCATCGCCGGGCTCGATGATCACGCCGTGCTTCAGCGCGACCTCGGTGAGCAGCCGGCTGTCCACGCCGGGTGGCGCCTCGACCCAGAATGATGATGCGCCGCGCGAATTCTGGAAGCGGCATTCCGGCAGATGGCGCAGCAGCGCCTCGCGCAGGACCTGCGCGCGGCGCTGATACACCGGCGTAACCCGGCGCAGGAGCGCGTCATGGTGGCCAAGCGAGATGAACAGCGCAGTAGCACGTTGGTTGTTGGCTGGCGGGTGGCGCAGCATGAAGCGTCGCAGCGCGCGCGCCTGGCGGATCACCTCCGGCGGCGCCACGATATAGCCCATCCGCAGCCCCGGCACGAACGACTTGGAGAGGCTGCCGATATAAATCACGCGGCCATCGCGGTCCAGACTTTTCAGGGCCGGCAGCGGCTGGTCGGTGCCGGGATTTTCGGTATCGTAATCGTCCTCGATCAGCACCACGTCATGTTCCGTGGCCTTGGCAAGCAGCGCTTCGCGTCGTTCCATGGGCATGGTCACGGTGGTCGGGCACTGGTAGCTTGGCGTGACAAAGACATAGTCGCACTGCTCAATGCCGCCATCCGGCCGCAGGCCCGACTCGTCGACAGGCAGGGGCACGAGTTCTGCACCGCGCATGCTGAAGATGTTGCGGGCGTCGCTGTAGCCCGGCTCCTCGAGTCCCACGCGTGCGTGCTTCATCAGCAGATCCGCGAGCAGGTACAGCGCGTTCTGCGCTCCCAGCGTGACCATGATCTCGTCCGAACTGGCCCATACACCGCGCCGCGGCAGGATGTGTTTCTGCAGTTGCTCGATCAGCAGCGGATCGTCGCGGTCGATCAGATCGGAGGCCCAGCCGCGGATTTCCAGTACGGCCAGCGCCATACGCGTGCATTCGCGCCAGTCGGCAGTGGGGAACAGGGCTGGATCGAACTGCCCGTAGATGAATGGATAGGGATAGCTCTGCCACTCGCGTGGCTTGGCGATGGCGCGCAGGCCGGTCATGTAGTGCATGCGCCCTGACCAGTCAGGCGCGCTGGCACCATGCGTCGGCGTGCGTTGGGTGTGGTGCGGAATCGAGCGGTCGCGTGGCTGCTGGGAGGCCAGCGTTTCTCCCCGCGCATCCGGCAGGCGATCCGCCACGAAATAGCCGCGCCGCGCCCGGGTAATGATGAAACCTTCCTCCACCAACTGCTGGAATGCCAGGATGACGGTGTTGCGTGCCACGCCCAGTTCGCGCGACAGCTCCCGGCTGGACGGCAAGGCGCTGCCTTCCGGCAACTGGCGGCCGAGGATGGCCGAAACCAGTTGCTGGCGGATCTGGCCCTGCAGGCTGATACCAGATTCGGGCGAGAGCTGGAACAAGCGGTTCCAGAACAGATTCGTGCGACTCATGGTGGCATGGGAGGAAGAGGATACAGCTTGCATTATGGCTGTGGATCAAAAAAATGCATGCTTGTGGTTCTACTGGATCCACAAATACCCGGGTCTGGCACTATGGTCCACCGTGCGAGTTTCACATAATGGGTTCACTTGTCTGAATCCAGGAGTTCCCATGAGCACTTCCCCGCACACTTCCGCCGTCGACCTGCTGCAAGCCTTTGGTGATGCCTTCAACCGCCACGATCTTGACGCCATCATGTCGATGATGACCGACGATTGCGTGTTTACCGCAGCCGGCGGACCCAGCCCCGCCGGTACCCGTTTCGAAGGCCAGGCCGCCGTGCGTGCGGCGTTTGCGCAGGTGATCGCCACCTTCCCGGACGTGCAGTGGAAGAACGGCCGGCATTTCGCTGCCGGCGACCGCGGCCTGTCGGAATGGACCTTCTCCGCTGCCCGTCCGGATGGCTCGCGCATCGAAGCCAACGGCTGCGACGTCTTCACCTTGCGTGATGGCAAGATCGCCATCAAGGAAGCCTACCGCAAGGATTGCCCGCCGGTCCCGGCTGCCTGATCCGGCCACGCCCACTTCCAAGGAATCGCCAACATGGCAAAGTACGATCCCACATACGATCCGCTGGTGTCGCGCAGTCCCGGCGTCGGTCAGGAATTCCCCCCGTCCTACTGGGCCGCCTCGGCCGGCACGCCGCCGCCTGATGATGGCCCCGTCACGGCCGACATGGAAGCCGATGTCGTCATCATCGGCGCCGGCTACACCGGCCTGTGCACGGCCATCTTCCTGGCGCGCGAGCACGGCATCCGGGCCGTGGTGCTGGAAGCCAACCGCACCGGCTTCGGTTGCAGCGGCCGCAACGGCGGGCAGGCCCAGAACAACACCGGGCGTCTCAAGCGCTCCCAGTGGATCCAACGCTGGGGCATGGAGACCGCGCAGGCGATGCACCTGGAAGTGCTCGACGGCTTCCGCACCTTTGAATCGCTGCTGCGCGACTACAACATCGAGTGCGATGCGCAGCCCGGCGGCCACTTCCTGATCGCTCACAAGCCGGCGATGCTGGCTGGGATGGAAGCCGAAGTGCGCGTGATGGAAAAGCACTTCGATTACCACAGCACCATGATCGATGCGCAGACGCTGCGCTCGAAGTATGTGGCCGATGCGGAAAGCGCGGGTGCCATGCACGAGCCCGATGGCATCGGCGTGCACCCGATGAAGCTGGCATTCGGTTACCAGCGCGTGGCCCGCGAACTGGGCGCACGCATCCATACCGCCAGCCCGGTCATCGGCTGGGAAACGCGTGATGGCTTCCATTACCTGAAGACACCGGGCGGCACCGTGCGCGCCCGCTCCGTGGGTATCGCCACTGGCGGCTACACGGCGCCAGACCTGCACCCGACGGTCAAGTTCCGCTATATGCCGATCCTGTCGAACAACAGCGTGACGCGCGTGCTGACCGATGCGGAAATCGCTGCATGCAACTTCCAGACGCGCGAAGTGCTGACCGATACCCGCATGCTGCGCTACTACTATCGCCTGCTGCCCGGCAACCGCCTGCAGTTCGGCAGCCGCAGCGCTATCACGGGAGCTGACGCACCCCGCGCCGTGCACCAGAAATTGCTGGAAGATGGCATCGCGCGCAAGTTCCCCGTGCTGGCCGGCATTCCGCTGGAGTATTCATGGTGGGGCTGGGTGGACGTCAGCCATGACATGATGCCGCGCATCCATCAGCCGGATCCACGCCAGCAGGTGTTCTATGCCTTCGGTTACGGCGGCAACGGCGTCAGCTATTCGGCGCAGGCCGGCCGACGCATGGCCGAGCAGATCGCCGGACGCGCTGCGCACCAGAAGCTGCCGATCTTCACCTCGCAGCTTCCCACCCATCCGTTCCGTCCGTTCCGCCGCCTGGGCCAGCGCATGCTGTACCACTGGTGGGCCTATCGCGACGAGCAGCGTTAAGACCTGTGCAACCAGCTGGACCGCTCTGGTCCAGCTGGACCCAACATTTATGTTGTGTGGGCCTACCCAGGGTGGCCCAGTCTTGGCTAAGCTGAACCATGGTTGCTGGACGGTGTGATACCAGATTGACGGCTGGCACACTGCTCAGGCAGCAGCAGTATCCGGCAGTCCGCGCAGGACCCGGCAGTAGCAGCGAGGCGACAAAGAGCGCCCGTGCATTCAATAAAACAGGAGACACTGGCATGCCTCATGCTTTGACTTTCCTCTTCTCTTCTGCGCACTGATTCCGTGCACGGCATTCCGGTGCCGGTAGTGTGACTTGCAGCAAATCAACCGTTGCTTTACCCGAAGGCAGTAACGCGTTGCTGTACCCAGTGGTGCGTTGCCGTTCTGACAACAAGGAGAGAATGATGCGTATCTGGATCAAATCCGCAGTTGCAATCGCAGTGATGGCAGGAGCGGTCGCGGCGCATGCCCAGACCAAGGAAGTGACCATCGCCTACCAGGACATGGTTGTGCCGTGGCGCGTCGCGCATGATCTGAAGGAAGTCGAAAAGCAGACTGGCTACAAGGTCTCGTTCCGCCAGTTCACGGGCGGTGGTGATGTGATTCGCGCCATGGCCTCGGGGCAGATCGCCATCGGCGAGGCCGGCTCCTCGCCCATCGCGGCAGCACTCTCGCAAGGCCTCGACCTGCAACTGTTCTGGATCCTGGATGATATCTCCGCAGCCGAGGCGCTGGTGGCGCGCAATGGCTCGAACGTCAATACCGTGGCGGATCTGAAAGGCAAGCGACTCGGCGTACCGTTCGTGTCCACCACGCACTACCACACGCTGGTGGCGCTGGAGCAGGCTAAGGTCAATCCCAAGGAGGTACGCATCATGAACATGCGTCCGCCGGAAATCGCCGCTGCCTGGCTGCGCGGGGATATTGATGCGGCCTTCGTGTGGAATCCTGCGCTCGACCAGATCAAAAAGACCGGCAAGGTATTGACTACCTCCGGCGAAATCTCCGACAAGACCGGCAAGGCCACCTTCGACGGCATGGTCGTGACCAAGAAGTTCGCACGTGAAAACCCGGACTTCATGGTCAAGTTCGTCAAGATCCTGGCCGCGGCGGATGAAAAGTACCGCAGCAACAAGGCCGCCTGGACCGCCGACTCGCCGATGGTGAAATCAGTGGCCCGCATTGCCGGCGCCAAGCCGGAGGATGTGCCAAGCAGCCTGGCGCTGTACAAGTTCCCGACCCTGGAAG
>Ga0247823_10005136_pt1 | contig 10432 bp, 8 predicted proteins | sample 13C_PalmiticAcid_2_FD_192426 | JGI IMG/M metagenome (GOLD analysis project Ga0247823, IMG submission 192426) | Soil microbial communities from agricultural site in Penn Yan, New York, United States - 13C_PalmiticAcid_Day30 | ecosystem: Environmental > Terrestrial > Soil > Agricultural land...
GGCCGATGCCATCGACGTGGTCGTGTTGGCCGCCGACCCCACGGCCGTCGCCGCCGAAGCCGCGCAGATCGTCGGCGTCGCCAAGGTGCTGGCCGTCGCCAACGCCGCCAACGCGAATGCCATCGCGCAGGTGCTGGCACCCCAGATCGCCACGCTCGCAGCCGGCTACACGCACGTGTTCGCACCGTCGACCACGTTCGGCAAGGACCTGCTTCCCTGCGTGGCTGCCCTGCTCGGCGTCAACCAGGTGTCCGACCTGATGGCGGTGGAAGGCCCGCACACCTTCAAGCGCCCGATCTACGCCGGCAACGCGATCATCACCGTCGAAACCCCAGCCGACCAGACCGTCGTCGCCACCGTGCGTACGGCCTCGTGGCCGGAAGCCGCCAAGGGTGGAAGCGCAACGGTCGAAGTCGCCAGCGCGGATGCGGTCCTGCCAACGCATACGCGTTATGTCGGCCTCGCCGCCGGCAAGTCCGACCGCCCGGACCTGCAAAGCGCCAAGCGCGTCGTCTCCGGTGGCCGTGGCGTCGGCTCCGCCGACAACTTCAAGGTCATCTATGCGCTGGCCGACAAGCTGGGCGCCGCCGTCGGCGCCTCGCGCGCCGCGGTGGACGCCGGCTATGTACCGAACGAACTGCAGGTCGGCCAGACCGGCAAGATCATCGCCCCCGAGCTGTACGTGGCGGTTGGCATCTCCGGCGCCATCCAGCACCTGACCGGCATCAAGGACGCCGGCACCATCGTGGCGATCAACAAGGATGGCGAAGCGCCGATCTTCGAGATTGCGGATATCGGGCTGGTGGGGGATCTGTTCCAGCTGCTGCCGGAGCTTGAGGCGTCCCTGTCGTCCTGAGGACACGCGAAGTCAGCGCTCCTCTCCGCAGGACGCTTTCGCGTCGTACGCCTCCACGAAAAAAGCCGCCCTGTAGCACAGGGCGGCCACACAACAATCGGCCCTTGTCGTCGCGCTTCAGACGATCCGGGGCATCTCGCGCATCTTACTCCGCGACGTCAAACGCCAGTTCCCAGGCGGGCGCGCCGTCCAGGTAGACCAGTACCTTGTACTTGCCCGCCGCCAACGGCGCCGTCTTGGTGACTTCGACCGTGGCGACGGAAGCACCCGTCACGGCAAGGGTGGTTTCATCGCTGCTGGGCGTGGTCGCGCCCTCAGCGCTCCATTCGACTTTGACCTTGGACGAGGCCGCCTGACCATGCACGACGGCGCCCACATAGATCTTGTCGCTCGTCTTGAACGACTTGCCGGGCTCACCTGCAACGCCCTCGGGCGTCAGGCCATTCGAGGTGTAGGCGTTGTAGAGCGAGACCGCTGCGGTCGCCGGCGCTTCGGCAGGAGCTGCCGCAGGCGCGGTCGAATCGGCTCCCGTAGCTGGCGTTGCGCCGGTTTCCGCCGGTACGGGCTTGGTGCAAGCGGCAGCCAAGAGCACCGCGGAAGCGATGATTGCAATACGCATTGAATTCATTGGAGGACTCCTGAGTTGGGGTTTAGCGGTGCTTGATACGACACACGGGGAAAATGCCCGTTAAATGCTAGGCCGTCCGGAACCACAGACTGCCGCCGAATGTGGGCACGCCCTCGCCAAGCGCTGCTTGCGCTTCCGCCGGGAGCACGTGGTGGGCGTAGCTCGATCCGAAAAAGACCTGGGCCTTCGGATTGAACATCAGATACGCCTGCAAGACGTATTGCTCGTTCCAGCTGCGATTGTTGGTGACCACCCACTCGTACGGATAATCGTGCGGCAGGAAAATGTCGTGGACATGAACGAGCACGCCCGCGGGAAGGCGCGGTATGACCTCGAACATCAGGTAGTTCACGTCGCTGCCCGTCTTCGACACATGGGAAGAATCGATGAAGAGGATGTCTCCGGCGCCGAGCGACTCGAAGAACTGCAGCGGGACGTGCTCGACCTTGGATTCCACCAGCTCGAACCCGTAGGCGGGATCACGAAGGAAGCTTCGCGGATAGGGTTCGATGCACTGAAGCGCGGTCGATGGATCGAGGAACCGCTTCTTTACGTCCGCCATCAACAGCGAAGAGAAGCCCGACCCTACTTCGATGACACGCCTGGGCTTGAATTCACGCAGGAAGACGAACAACGTCCTTGCATCAATATTCGAGAACTGGTCATTGCCGAGGAAGAATCCCTGCCGGCCAGAATTCATCGCCTCCGCCGATTCGTACGGATAGTCGAAGTCGCCGATCCACTTCGGAAAGACCTCGTTGAGGAGCTGGCGATGCCCCTCCTTGTCAAAATCGATGCCCAGTACTTCTGTACGGCCATCCCACACCTCACCCTCGCGGGCCCGGATGGAATCGGGGTCGACGACGGGAGAATAGAAGTGTCCGTTGGGAAACAGTGTATTGATCTCGTTGGGCTGCGTGCTCATTGTAAATTCGCCTTGGATTCTTCTACTTGCGGGCCGAGGACTTGAATCCCCGAAGAATGGATGTGTAACGCCATGAAGCCGAGTTCTCAATGGAGTGGATCAGATACTCCAGATCTCGCGCCGTGTATCGCCAGATCCGCATTTCTGCCGGCTTCCGGCCAGTGAGAAGGCCACGGACACCGCGTATCCACGCCGTGTAACGCCACGATCGCGAATGCGTCAGGTCATGCAAGCGCCACCTCAGCGCTTCCAGGTAGTCGGACTCGGCCCTGCTCATCTCGACGTCGTTCGCCGGCGCGTGATACCGCAGGTCGCCATGCAGCAAACGATCGGCCCTTTGCATCAGTTCCCTGACCCGGCGCGTGTAGCCTACGGGCAGCAGCAAGGGGATGGAATCCACCTTGCGGAGCGTGTGCTGGTAGTTCTCCTTCCACTCATGCTCGCTATGCACCGTGGCCGAGTTGCTGACGTTCTCCCAACGACGATAGACGCAAGTGACCTCCTTGCTCTCGGCCACCCCGGTCAACGGCGCGGTCCGGATGATGAAATCCCAGTCTTCAGCCGTTGTCAGGGACTCGTCGAACCTGAACCCGAGATCGTGGTAAGCACTGCGAGGGAAAGCCAGCGAGTGGAGCGGGGAGCGATTCTCGATCAAGTGATCGAACAGGTCGAAATGATCCGGGTACTCCGCCTTGAAGCCGCTCTTGCAACGCGTGGCCAGCTCATCGCCGCCATAGGGGATCTTGTCCCACTTCTGGGACACGGTGGTCGCCCGCAGGATCTTCCCGGGATTCTTCTCGTGAAGCGCCTTGAACGTCTCAACCCAATGCCCGAAAACCAGGTCGTCATCGTCCAGCATGGCGACATAGCGCCCTCTGGCTTCGGAAAACGCCGCGTTGAGCGGTGCGGCGCGCTCGCCCCGGTCCACCTTGATCAGCCGTGTCTTGGCTCGCATCGAGCCATGCTGATCCGCGATGACCCGCTCGACCCGCAGCTGCTGCTCGAGGGTCAGACAATGACCGACGATCAGCACCTCGAAGTCCTGCTCGCTCTGCGCGGAGAGGCAGAGGAGCGTTTCGCGCAGACTCGCGATCCGCTGGCCCTGGGTGCGGGTGACGACCGTAAGGAACGGAGCCGCGGCATCCTGCGCCTCACTCTCACGGGCGGGCGCGGACGGCAGGTAAACGCGAACGAACTGATTGACGGTGTCGGTCGAATCCGCCTGTCCACGCAGGTAACGAAGCATGGAGTTTATGGGGGTGCCATTGCTCAGCAATGGCTGGTCAGGCGGGAAATTCTGGTCGCTGTCTGCCATGAGCACGTCGTTCCGGTAAATCTCGTGCCAGCCCCCTCGCGCCATGCGCTCGGTGAGGGTCTGCTCGGTGAAGTACTGATAATGGGTATGGTCGAGAAGACCGCTTTCGGTGTACTCGAACTTCGATGCAAGCAGCTTGAACCCGATGTCCCGATGCCCCACGTTGGGCACGGACAACACCAGCGGACAGCCGTACTTGCCCGCCACGCGCCTCAGCAGCGACAGCGCCTTCTCCGGCTCCGCAAGATGCTCGAGCGTGTCCAGGCAGCTCATCGACACCACCGGGACGCCCGGGGGCAGCCACTTGTCCAGCAGTTCGCAACCCGCCTCGGGATCGAACAGGTCGAAATAGAGAACCTCGAACCCTCTTTCCTTGAGGGAGTTCAGGCCTGTCTCGAGTATGTCCAGCCCGATGTAGCGCAACTCGAACCGCTCGCGCAAGGTTTCCGCGATGCTGCCAAACCCGCATCCGAAATCAAGGTGGATGCCGCCCTTCGGAAGATCGAATCTGCCGACCAGGCGCGCCGCATGTCCGTACACATTGTCGGGAGCGAAGTCGTTGTCGTAGGGATGGATGCTCATAGCGTGAACCTGTGCGGCGCATAGTTGCCATCGACGAACATCGCAACCTTTCCTTCGGGATCGAGTTGCACCGGGAGAGTTCCCGCTGCCTCCTTCTCCTTGAAGCTGGCAGCCGCTTTCAGGTAGTTCTCGTCACCCGTGGCCTCGAATTCCGCCAACCAGCGCTTCGTGAGGTCCTCGCGCGAATACTTGTACGAAAGGAAGAGAGCCGCCTGTGCCGAATAGAAGCGTTCCGCCGCACCGGCAACCCACTGCCCCCCCGCCCCGAGGCGTTTGTCGTGGTACGCGCACGCACTGGGCACGTAGGCGACCTTCTCTCCGGCCAACCGTACGCGCCACGAGAAATCCACGTCGTCGCAATAGAGGAAGAAGGACTCGTGGTCGAATCCGCCCAGCTTGCGGATGGTGTCGCCGGGGATGAGCGTGCAGGCGGTGGCCGCCCAGGACGTTTCCCCGGTGACCGCGTCATAGTGCTTCGGATGTTCGACGGGAAGCTGCTTCGCTTCGGCCATGCCGACACGACCCTCCGCGAGGCGCTTGGAGAGCTCCACTATCGCGTTGGGCGCGAGCATGATGTCCGGATTGATGATCAGGACATCGTCGCCCTCGGACTGCTCGAGCAGCGTGTTGTGTCCGAGTGCCGAACCCAGGTTCCTGTCGAAGTAACGGTAGTCGAACCGCTCGATGGCATAGAGCCCTGCGCGGATCCCATCGAGCGACGCTTCGTCGAACACGCGCTTCGGGGAACAGTCACCGTAGGCGAGCACCGCGCGCGAGTAGCACCCGTTGGCGATCGCATGGTCTACCGCCCTGTCGAGATGCTCGATCGTCTGCTCGATGCGGCTACGTTCGTTGAGGTACAGGATGGAGTTGATCTGAAGGGTCTTGCCCGCGGATTCCGTCACGACTGCGCTCCTTTCTTCAGTAGCTCGGCGTCCAGCCAATCGCACAACAACGGGATGCCCTCGGCTGCCATCGTGGCCGGGTGCCAAGCAAGCGTTCGCCTTGCCGCTTCCGGCTCGCAAGCCGCGTGCCTGACATCTCCGTTGCGGAACAGGCCGCAGACGTGCGGTGCAGGCGCGCCATAGCGCTGCGACACGATCCCGGCCAATTCACCGATGCTGATGCTCTGGCCGGTACCGATGTCCAGCGGCGCATCGACGGCGGCAGGCGCGTCCATCGCCAGGCGTATCGCCGCGGCAACGTCGTCGATGAAGACGAAATCGCGGAGCATGGCGCCGTCTTCGTACAGGGGAATGCTTTTCCCATCCCTTGCCAGCCTGGAGAACAACGGCACGATGCCGGTGTAGGGATTGTTGAGGGACTGCCCCGGGCCGTAGACGTTCTGCAGTCGCAGAATCGCATACGGAACATGGAATGAGCGGCACCACGAGGCGAGGACGTGCTCCTGCGCCAGCTTGGTCGCGCCGTAGACGCTGGTGGGCCGCGCTTCAGTGGTCCTGGCATCGAACGGCAGCGCCGTCGCGTCGGCGAAGTCCCACTCGCCCCGCTCCAGCATGCCGGCGTCCCGCTGCCCCGGGTAGAAGAGCGCTCCGTCGCGGCTTCGCCACGCGCCTTCGCCATAGATCGCCCGGCTACTGCTCAGGATGATCCGCTGGGGCTTGATGGAATGGCGCGAGAAAGCATCCAGCATCTGGGCGGTACCCACCACATTGACCTCAGCATGGCGTACCGACTCGGTAAGCGACTGGCCCGTGCCGGTTTCGGCCGCCAGATGGACGACCACGACCGGCTCGTACTCGGCAAGGAATCGCTCCCAGTCCGCAGCGATGCATACATCGCCGATGAAAAGCTCCGCCGTTGCGGCCAAGCCCTCCGGACGCGCACACGTTTCGTGGATCTGCGGGTGCAGGTTATCGAACGCCACGAGCGGCAACGCGTGACCTGCGAGCTGATGGGACAGCGCCGAACCGATGAAACCGGCTCCACCTGTAACCAGAATGCATTTCTTCATGCTACTTCCATTGTTTTGACAGTGCTTTCGGTTTTGCGCGAGGGCTTGATCGCCAGAGCGCGTTTTTCGATCAGATGCCAGGAGCCATATGCCGCCAGCGTCGCCAACGGCAGCGCGATCAACGTGTTGCCGATGGGCGTCAGATTGGGCACGGCCATCAGCGCCAACTGCTGCATGGGCCAGCCGTACAGGTAGATTCCGTACGACGGGTCGCCGAAACGGCCGGCATGCTGCAATCCGGGCGACGCAGACGTGGCGAACGCCAGCACGCAGTAGGGCGCCACGAGATAGAGCGCCAGTTCGGTCCACAACCCTGACTCGGGATGGAAGAAGACCAGTACGCCGATCAGAAACAGGGCGACGGAGGGATTCAGGTGCTTGCTGATGCGGGTAAGCGAGAAAGCCGCGCCCAGGAAGAAATAGGGCGAGACGTCCAACACCGAAGGCAGTCCGGTGCCGTAGAAGACCAGCGGCATCGCCGGAGGCGCGACGCGGACCCAGTACAGGCTGGCCGCGCACAGCAGGACAGCGAAGATCACCAGGAAGGCGTTCCCGCCCAGTCGTTTGCCGACCCAGTAGACCACCGGGAACACCAAGTACATCAGGAATTCCGCAGGCAGACTCCACAGGGATCCATTGACGGCGCCCGGATAAGGCAGCCCGGCGAACACCCCGGGCAGGCTGTATGCCGGATACAGGACCGCGTTGTAGAAGAAGTAGTACCGCGTCCCCGGATCGGCCACGTACGTGCTCAAGGGCAGCGTGGTGACACATGCCCCGAGCACCAGCGTGAGCGCCAGGATCAGGAGCAAGCCAGGAAAGATCCTGAGCATGCGCTTCGCCAGATAGCGGAACGGTTCGGGATCCCAGTGCCAACTCCTGGCAACGAGAAATCCGCTGATGATGAAGAAGACCTTCACCGCGAAGGATTGCACCGTATTCCCGAGGAACACGAGATCTCCGCTTGCCGTCAACGGATGTGCATGCCCATAGATGACGGCTGACGCCGCCAGTATGCGCACAGCATCGAAGTTGTTTTTTCTTTCCAAACTCGGCGCCCCAACGTTGGTTTGTCTACTGAGACTTCAATTCGGCGATCGCTCCAGAACGATCGCGCGCATCGGGATACCCATCAATCCCGTCGCCAGACTGGTGGAATGGCTCGAGACAACGATCGCCTCGTGCAGCCACTGGTGGACGACGTGCTGGGCCTGGGTACCATCGGCCACCGCGATGCTGATCGAGTACGTTCCGCTCGCCAGGATGGGCATGCGGAACTCGAAGCGCGCGTGGAGGAGCTCCCCGGGCTCCAATGGCAAAGGCCGGTCCATGTAGGAGAGGAATGTATTCTCCCCAAAAAGCGGCTGACCCTGCCTATCCTTCAGTACGAAGCCGATTATCGGTGATTCTATGGGGGAACGCGCACGGATCGTGATGTCGATTCGGGTCAACTCGCCGCCGACGATCCATGAGAGCTGATGTCCCTCCAGCCCTGACAGCTGCGCCCTGACGATTTCGGCGCCACCCAGGCCAAAGTCATGTCCCGAGGTGAACTGGAACACTTCTAGGTCGTTCCTGAGATTGGAATGCAGGAGCAGTTCCCGACGTGGGTCCTGCGGCTCGTCCGCGCTGGTCGCGATGTGGACTTCATCGGCAATCGGACTTCCGGGCACGGACTCCCCGCCCTCGCCTTCGCCCTGCTGCGTCGTGTACAGGTCCGCCAGATACGCGTTGGAAACCTCTTTCGGAGACGCATCCATCGCAATGCGCCCATCACGCAGCCAGATGGCGCGATCACAGAGGCTGGTGACACTCGCCATGTCGTGGCTGACGAACAACAGGGTGCCGCCCGCTTCTTTGAAAGCCGCCAGGAAGCGCATGCATTTCTGCACGAAGTAGGCATCGCCCACCGCGAGGGCTTCGTCGATCACGAGGATATCGGCGTCGACATGCGCCACGACGGCGAACGCCAAGCGCGTAAACATGCCGCTGGAGTAGGTCTTCACAGGCTGCGAGATGTGCTCGCCAATATCGGCAAACGCCACCATGCTTTGGTAACGCTCGGCGATCTGCTGATCACTGAGGCCGTAGATCTTGGCGCACAGGTCAAGATTTTCCGTCCCGCTGAGCTCCGGGTTGAAGCCGGCTCCCAGTTCCAGCAAGGCCGCCACCTTGCCATTGATGGTGATGTCGCCGGATGTCGCAGGCAGCGTGCCGCAGATGATGCTCAGCAATGTCGATTTGCCGGACCCGTTCCGCCCTATGAGACCCACAGTCTCTCCGCGACGCACGGGAAAGCTGATTCCTTTCAGAACCTCCTGCGCGCGATAGAAGCGTCGCTTCCCGCGGAACATCATCTGCCAGAGTCTGTGCGACGGCTTCTCGAAGACCATGTACTCCTTGGACACGGCGTGGAGCTCGATCGCAGTATCTTCAGAGGACATCCGCAAAACCCTTCTTGGTGCGCGCGAACCACCAGTAGCCGCCCGCCATGATCGCCACGCTGACTAGGCTGTACGCCCCCAGCAGGATGAAATCGGGCTGCAGGCCTTGGATGGCCACGCGACGCGCCTGCTCCATGACGACCGTCAACGGGTTGATCATTAACCAAGGCCGGAACTGTTCCGGCACCATGTCCATCGAGTAGAAGATGGGGCTGAGGAACATCATCACCGTCAGCACCAGCGGCACGATGTGGGCGATGTCACGCAGGTAGACCCCCAGCGAAGAGACCAGCCACGATATTCCAACCGTCATTGGAAGCAGCGTCAGGATCACGATCGGAAGCCAGAGCCAGGTCAGCGGGACCTGATGGAGGATCATCAGTTGGCCCAACAGCAATATCAACAGGTTGACGAAGAGGTGGAAGGTCGCGGTGGCGACCGTTACCCACGGCAGCACCTGCACCGGGAAAACGACTTTCCGCACATACGCGCTGTTGGCAATGATCAGGCTTGGTGCGCGACCGATGACTTCTGCGAAGAACTGATGGAGGATGAGCCCCGAGAACAGTATCACCGGGTATTGCACGGAAGGAGCAGAGCCCCACTTCGCCTGCAGCACGACGCCCAGGAAAAACCAGTACGCCAGCAGAATGAGCAAGGACGACGCGAACGACCACAGGACACCGAAGGTCGAGCCGAGGTATCGGGCCTGCACGTCCCTCGGCACCAGCCTGACGAACATCTGCCAATGCGTTGAAAGATCGCGCAATGGCCCCTCACGCCCGTGCGGTTGGTCGGAAATGATCAAACGAGCGCCCCCTTCAGGTCGTTCGACAGGTCGCCCAACGCCTCGATTCCGACGCTCAGCCTGACCAATCCAGCGCTGATGCCCAACTTCTCCCGCCGATCCACCGGCACCGACGCATGCGTCATCACCGCCGGATGATTCACCAGGCTTTCCACGCCGCCCAGCGATTCCGCGAGCGTGAACAAGTGAGTGTTCTCGCAGAACTTCTTTGCCGCCTCGAAACCACCTTTCAGCACAATGGAGATGATCCCGCCATATCCCTGCATCTGCTTTGCGGCAAGCGCATGCTGCGGATGCGAGGCCAGCCCCGGATAAATGACCCGCTCGATCGCAGGATGCGTCTCCAACCACTCCGCCAACGCCATTGCATTCTCGCAGTGCGCCTTCATGCGCAGGTGCAGGGTCTTCAGGCCGCGCAGGGCGAGGAAGCTGTCGAACGGGCCCTGCACCGCACCGATGGAGTTCTGCAGGAAGGCCATCTGCTCGGCCAGTTCCGCATCAGCGCCCACCACCACCATGCCGCCGACCATATCCGAGTGGCCGTTGAGGTACTTGGTAGCCGAATGCATGACGATATCGGCGCCCAGGGCCAGCGGGCGCTGCAGGATGGGCGAGGCGAAGGTGTTGTCGACGACCACGCGCAGGCCGCGCTTGTGCGCGATATCGCAGATGGCGGCGATGTCGACGATCTTCAGCATGGGGTTGGTGGGCGTTTCCACCCACACCAGTCGCGTGTCCGGGCGGATGGAGGACTCGAAGGCGGCCAGGTCGGTCATGTCGACGAAGCTGAAATCCAGCCCTGCGGTACGTCGGCGCACGCGCTCGAAAAGGCGATAGCTGCCACCGTACAGGTCGTCCATTGCCACGACGTGGCTGCCGCTGTCCAGCAGTTCCAGGAT
>Ga0247823_10005137_pt1 | contig 10431 bp, 15 predicted proteins | sample 13C_PalmiticAcid_2_FD_192426 | JGI IMG/M metagenome (GOLD analysis project Ga0247823, IMG submission 192426) | Soil microbial communities from agricultural site in Penn Yan, New York, United States - 13C_PalmiticAcid_Day30 | ecosystem: Environmental > Terrestrial > Soil > Agricultural land...
TCGCGTTCGCGAAACGCTAGACGTCAAATAGCGTCGAGCCCTTCCATCAGGATCGGATCGATCTCGACACGCTTGCCTTCGCGATAGTCGCCTACGGTTCGCATGGCTTCAGCACGCGAAAGTCCCTGGCGCTGAATCAGGCGATCGACGAGCAGACGCTCGTCGCGGCGGGACTCTTCGAGGGTGCGTGTTTCGACCATGGCGCAAACTCCCTGCGTAGTACGAACTAAAGCGTAGTTACAAAATTGTATGGGTAGACCGCGCTGCAAAACGTCCGCGAACACCCATTGTTCCGATGCTGGAACGCCGAAGTTTTTCCGACGCGCCAAACACGTTGAAGCGCTCATATGGGGCGAGGATTGGGCGATGGAATGACAGTGAGATTAAATCTGCTCACCTTGTATCGCAGACGATCTCAACGCTCGAATGAGCCCGCTATTGATTTGACTAGCCGCTCGGCCTTGTTCGCGCCGCCGTGGACATCGGCGATCCAGACCCCGATGTGCAGTCCGTTGCGATTTCCGGCGACATACATCAACGCGCTCAGATGATACGGTTTCAGGAAGCCAACACGGTTGACCGCCAGCAGCTGCACGATCTGTGGACCAGCTGCACCGTCGCCTTCTTCAGCAGGATAACGCTTTTCGTTGCCATCCCATGGCTGGCCGGGAATGCGATCGGCATCCGACCACTGAATTGAACGGCCTCCACGCGCCGACTGCATGAAGGCCTTCAGCGACTCGAAGCGTTCAGCCCGCCCGATTGCAATCATTCCGTCACATTCGGGATGCCCGGACATGGTCGAGCGCCAGTTGCGATAGGCAACGAGCATATCCTTCTCGATGCCATTCTTGTTCGCGTATGTCGGATAGCTCGGCTTGCGGTTGTACGGCTCGGGCACACGCACCGAGCCGCCACCGGGCAATTCCATCCGTGTCGCTGATAGGCCGAACAGGATGGCCTCGTTTTACTTCTTCGCGAGACTTGCAGCCTGCCGGGTCATCTCCACGGTTTCTTCCGGCGAGACGACAGGACCATCCGCCTCGAGGATTTTCGTGCGGAATGCGAGACCGGCGATCGCCGCGCCAACCAGCGGCGCGATGATGAAGAGCCAGAGCTGCTGCAACGCAGCGCCTTGCACGAATACCGCAGGTCCGAATGAGCGCGCCGGGTTCACGGACACGCCGGTTACCTGGATGCCCACGATGTGAATGACGGCGAGCGTCAGGCCGATCGCAAGACCCGCGAAAGCCGAGGGGGCTTTCGTTTGGGTCGCGCCGAGGATCACCACGACGAAGATGAAGGTCGCGACGATCTCGAAGGTCAGCGCTGCAGTCATCGAGTAGCCGCCGAGATAGGCGTCGCCGAAACCGTTCTGCCCGAGGCCGTTTACAGCGATGTCGTAGCCGGCCTTGCCCGAGGCGATGACGTACAGCACGCCTGCGCCAACGATGGCGCCAAGGAATTGCGCGACCCAGTATTGAACCATCTCGTTCACGTTCATGCGGCCGGCAAGATAAGCGCCCAGCGATACGGCGGGGTTCACATGGCAGCCTGATACCGGGCCGATGCCGTAAGCCATCGCAACGATGGCGAGACCAAAGGCAAACGCGATTCCGAGTTGGCCGACGATGTCGGCGCCGGCAAGCACAGCCGATCCGCATCCGAACAGGACCAGCACAGCCGTACCCAAGAACTCGGCGAGCAGCTTCTTAAGCATCCGTCCCTCCCCAGGCTCGCGGCAGTATCGCCGCCTTGCCCAATGCTACGCCATTGCCCCTCTCGCGCCACCCGAATTCTTGTAGGCGGCGTAAGGGGAAATACGCCTTTCTGCAGGGGACTCTTGCCGATCCGGCCCAAATGTTCTACTTATGTTCCAGAGCTTGCAGAGCTTGATTCCGGATGCTTCTGGAGAATCGATCATGGCATACGACGCTGGGTTTGCGAGTAGTCAGACATACCGGGCGCAGGCCATCGCCACCGGTTATGTGATGATGGGGACGCGGGACATCATGCGTGCGTCTCGGTTTTACGAGCAGATTGCCCGGGAAATGGGCGTTAGACGCGCTGTCGAGTCCGATGATTTCGTCGGCTGGGGCCTGCCCGGCGTGGCGTCCGGTTTCGGCGTCGCCCTGCCCGGCGCAGTTCCCGAAGTCGAGCGCGGGCTCGTTCCACTGCAGGTCGAGGATATCGAACAGGTGCAGCGTTTGTACGAGATTGCGCTGGAAAATGGCTGTGCTGGCGAAGGCGCGCCATGTGATCATGGCGGCTTCTACGCGGCCTATTTCCGCGATCCGGATGGCAATCGCCTGAATGCGTTCTGCGTGAACCGACACTAAGGCGATCGCCGCCCTGATGCGTTAGGCTTCAGCCTGCATCGTGGGAGCGCCGCGTGTACAAGTTCGTCTATGCCCTGCGCATTCTTGGCGCGATTGCCCTGCTGGGCTTCGTGGCCCTCATCCTTCTTTCGATTTTCGGCGTGGATACCGGGCTGCTTGGCCGCCGCTAGTAATGGTTGGCGCTTAACTCATTCCCCCCTATATTCATCCCGTCCCCGCAAGGGGACTATGGCGATAAACCCTCACGTAATAAGCGGACCGGACCCGGGGGCAGTGCCCGGCGGCTCCACCAGATTTCTCCCGGGATCATTGCCCGGACTGTCTGGGGCCGACACAGGATCGACGGACGTGTAAAGGTGAAGACTTTGCCCGCTTTGGCCCCGTTAGAAGCCTTTTACGCAATAGTTGCCAATGACAACTTTGCTCAGGACCAAGCTCTTGCTGCGTAAGCAGCGGAACTAGTCCGCACACTTAAGTCCTGCGCTCTAGCAAGTTCAGGCGGGGCTCGGGGCGGCGCCTGGCAACAGAAGCCGCCCCACTTAATTTCAGGCAGCGTTTCTTTTCGAAACCGTTTCCGGCGTAGGATCGGCGGCATGATCAAGTATGTGGTCGTGACCCTGGTCGTTCTCGTGGTGCTCGGTCTGTTCCGGCCTGCCCTCGCGCGCATGGGGCTTGGCCGCCTGCCCGGCGATTTCAAGATGACTGTGAACGGGTCACGCGTGCCGGTGCCGTTGACGAGCACGGTGCTGATCTCGCTGGCGTTCACGCTGATCCTGGCAATGTTCGGCCGCTGATTTCCGGCACGAGGCCAGTGCGGAGCTTGATTGTCTCGACCTGTGAGACAGATTCCGATGACGGCCACCCGCCGCATTGGGAGACACCAACATGAAACGCACCGCACAAGCCGTCTGGTCCGGCGGACTGAAGGACGGCAAGGGATCAATCTCGATGCAGAGCGGCGTCCTGAAGGACAGCCCTTACACGTTCAAGGCGCGCTTCGAGGACGAGAGCGGCAAGTCCGCCACCAATCCGGAAGAGCTGATCGCGGCGGCGCATGCGAGCTGCTTCACCATGCAGCTGTCGTTCTTCCTGCAGGAAGCCGGACACCCGGCAGCGAAGCTGACGACGCAGTCTGAAGTCACCGTCGGCCCCGTCGAAGGCAAGGGCAACACGATCTCCAAAAGCGCATTGACCCTGCGCGGCGACGTTCCAGGCATGAGCGAAGAACAGTTCCTCGAACTGGCGAACAAGGCCAAGGCCAGCTGCCCCGTCTCGCGCGCGCTCGGCGCGATCGAGATCACGCTGGACGCAAAGCTCGAAAGTTAACGAGCTTCGACGAACAGCGGCATGCCGCGTTCGGGGCGCAGAGTGATACGGATATTCGGCTCAACCGTGTGGGCCGGGTTCGGCAGGAAGCGGAGTTCGCGCACCAGCGTCGCGAGGATCGAGATCGCCTCCATGTAGGCGAACTTCATCCCGATGCAGATGCGTGGGCCTGCGCCGAACGGCATGTACTGGAAGCGCGGAATGGCCTTCGCCCGCTCTTCCGAGAAACGATCCGGATCAAAGCGCTCGGGATGCTCCCACAGCTTCTTGTGGCGATGCATGATGTAGATGAGCGCAAAGGCGAAATCGCCCTTCTTCACCTGCACATCGCCGAGATCGATGTCTTCCTGCGCGACGCGGTCGATAATGGCGACCGGCGGATAGAGGCGCATAGCCTCCTTGATGACCTGCTCATGGAACGACATGGCGTCGATCATCGCGGCATCGACCGGCTTGTCGCCGCACACGTCGATGGCTTCGCGCAGCAGTCTTTCCTGAATGTCGGGTGCGTTGGCTATCAGATAGAGCGAGAAGGTCAGCGTCAGCGCGGTCGTCTCATGGCCAGCGCCGATGAAGGTAACGACGTTGTCGCGCAATTCATCGTCCGATAGCCCCTTCCCCGTTTCAGGATCGCGCGCTGCGAGCAGTAGGCCGAGCAGGTCGTTACGCGTCTCGCCACTCGCGCGGCGGCGTTCGATGGCGTTGACTGCAGATTGCTTCAGCCCTTCAGCTGCGCGACGGCCCTTGCCGCCCCAGGGGCGCGGCACCCAGTTGGGCGTGCCGAACATGTCGAGCATGTCGGGCTTGCCCATGGTCTGGATGTAGTCCTCGACCGTGGTGGCGATGCGATCGAAACCGAAGGCGGGGTCGGCGCCGCCGAGAATGGTTTCGACGATCACATCCAGCGTGGCGTGCTGCATCTCGGCCATGACGTCGATCGGGCCGGCTTGCGCCTTCGCCTTCATACGCGCGACGGTTGCTTCGGCAGATGATGCGAAGGCAGGCGCGAGCGCTCTCAGCTTGTCGATGCGGAAGGCAGGCGATGCCGCGCGCCGCTGGAATTTCCAGTGTTCGCCTTCGGATGTGAGGAGTCCTTCTCCCAGAGCCGGACCGACCAGCTTCTTCTGGAATTGCGACTTACGGAAAATGTCGGGATGATCGAGGAACACCGCCTTCATGTGCTCGGGCCGGCGGAAGTAGTGGAAGGTCCGCCCGATCCAGCGCACGCCATGGTACGGATTTTCGTACATCGCCCGCGGCCAGACATGCAGCGGATTGGCGATCATCTGAAGCAGGCCGCGCACCATGCCGAGCGGCTTCTCGGGCGGCGTGACAGTTTGCGGGATGAACGGGGTTTCGTTCAACGTATCGGCCAAGGTTCAGACCTCCAGCGCCTGCGCAATGTCCGCGATCAGGTCATCCGGGTTCTCGACGCCGATCGAAAGACGGATCAGGCTTTCGGTAATGCCCAGCCGTTCGCGGCTCTGCTTCGGCACGTCCGAATGCGTCATCGCCGCCGGGTGGGAGGCCAGCGTTTCCGTGCCACCGAGGCTGACGGCCAGCTTGATGACGCGCAGCTTGTCGAGGAAGGCAAACGCCTCCTTCTCCTCGCCGTCGATCTCGAATGCAAAAGTCGACCCCGCCGTGACGCACTGGCTCTTGAACAGGGCGTAGTCAGGGTGGTCGGCCGGAAGGAAGCCGAGATACCAGACTGACTTCACCCGCGGATGGTCCTTGAGGAACGCGGCGACTTTCCGCGCGCCGAGTTCGGCTGCGTCCATGCGCAGCTTCAGCGTTTCCAGCGAGCGCAGCAGCAGCCACGCGGTGTGTGGGTCGGTCATCGTGCCGAAGATCGTGCGGAAAACCGCGACCTGCCCCACCCAGGAAGCATCGCCTGAGGCTGCTCCCGCGATCAGGTCGGAATGGCCGCCGACATATTTGGTGAGCGACGTGACGCAGATGTCAGCGCCGAGCTTCAGCGGCTTCTGCCAGATCGGACCAAGGAAGGTGTTGTCGACAATCACCGGAGGCCGACCGGTCGCGCCCTTCAGGCTTTCCGATATCTCCCGGCCCACGCTTATGTCGACCAGACCATTCGTTGGGTTCGCGGGTGTCTCGATATAGATCGCGCCGACCTTGCCGCCTGTTTGTGCGGCGAGCGCTGCCGCCTGCTTGGCCGCCTCGCGGAAAGCGTCAGCGCCATCCTCGGCCATGAAGCCCACGCCCCTGATCCCGAATTGGGGCAACAGCGTATGAACCAGGAATTCGGTGCCGCCGTAGACGGGTTCGGAAAACACGAACGTGTCGCCTGGACGGAGGTAGGTCATCAGCGTCGTCGAGATCGCGGCCATGCCGGAGGCGAAGGCCAGCGCCTTCTCTGCGCCATCCCAAACGGCCAGCCTGTCTTCCAGGACTTCGAGATTAGGGTTGTTGATGCGTGAATAGATGAGGTGCATCTCCTCACCACGTCTCTTTTCACGCAGCCCATAGGCGAGTTCGAAGGAGGCTTTTCCTTCAGCAGCATTCCTGAAAACGAAAGTCGACGTCTGGAAGAGCGGAGGCTTGAGCGCACCTTCCGAAAGTCCGGGTGAATACCCGAACCCCATCATCAAAGTTTCAGGGGAAAGCTCGCGATCACCAAGCTTTGTCGACCGATAAGACTTCGGGTCTCGTGTCATGCATCTGACGATAGGGCTGTTTCTCGATTGGGAAAATGAATTGTTCTTTGTCGCACTTGCCCAAAGGGAAAACTTGAGCGTTATCGTGCTGGCAGATCGAGGCGCCAAAAAATGGTTCGCCTCGGGCTTGAACCTAATTTACCGAGCTTAGATGAGGGCTTAGCTCTCAGGGCTAGGCGAGGGAGGGCATAGTTGGACCGGTCACCGGGATCCTCAGTGGATCATATTGGTTATAACGCTCTCACGCAGGCGGCGCTTCGCGGCGTCGTGCGCGCGACGCTTGAAAGCGTCTCAAAACTGGAACGCCTGCCCGGCGACCACCATTTCTACATTACCTTCCGCACGCGCACGCAGGGCGTGCAGATGGCTGATTATCTCAAGGATCGCTTTCCTGAAGAGATGACGATCGTCGTCCAGCACCAGTACTGGGACTTCCAGGTGTTCGATGATTACTTCGAGATCATCCTGAAATTCTCGGGCGTGCCGCAGCACCTGCGCATCCCGTTTGCCGCCCTGAGCCGCTTCTTCGACCCGTCGGTCAATTTCGGTCTGCAATTCGACACCGAGACGCCGGTGGCCGAAGATCAGCCGACCGTTCTGCCCGGCCTTGGCGGATCTCCGGTCAGTACGACTGCTGCGGAGCCGCAGGAAGCCGCTGAAGGGACTGTCGTCTCGCTCGACGCTTTCCGCCGCAAGTGAGCTCCGACGCCGGGGACGCAGAGCCGCCTCGCCTCTCTGATGAGGAAATGCTGGCGCGCTTCGCCAACTCGAAGAAACGTCCGCCTTGCACGGAAACCGTGGGCATGCGCCTGACGCATGTCGATCAGGCGAACATGCTCGCGCGTTACGAGTTTGCCGCGCGGCAGGAGTTCGCCAATCCGACCGGCGCGATCCAGGGCGGCTTCATTGCGGCAATGCTCGATGAAGCCATGAGCGCGACGGCGATCATCGCCTCCAATGTCACCATGAACGCGCCGACGCTCGAGATGAAGGTGTCGTTCCTGCACCCGCTGTTCGTGGGCAAGGCGACCGCTGAAGCGCGCATTCTCAAATGGGGCAAGTCGACCTGTTTCATCGAGGCCGAACTGTTCGATCCCGACGGCAAGCTCGTCGCCAAGGCCAGCGCCACGCAGGCGCCCAAGGCCTTCAAGCGGTTCTGAGCGACATCCCGTCCGGTTCGTTGACTTGCGCCGCCTTTGGCGGGAGTGAACGGACGTGACCCGCGCCAACGACATATGCCAATCCTATCTCGGCGTCGCGCCATGGATGGACCCGCTTGCCGCTCGCCTGCCCGGCCTTCAGCCGGTGCAACCGGGCGAGTGGCTGCAGCGCGACGACGCGTTCGACGGCCAGCTTAGCTATCGCGACCAGCTTCTGAAGGAACGACGCGCCGATGTAATGGCTGCGCCGCCCGAGCCCGATCAGGCCGAGCACGACCTGCTGGCCGCCGTCCTGAAAGAGATCAGCGCTGACCACGGCTATATGCGCATCGGCGATGCGATCGTGCGACCCGATGGCGTTTCGGTATCGCTCACACAAGAGCGGCCACTGATCACCGCCGCGCGGCTCGCGCAGGAGGATATGCTGATCCTGCAACCCGCCGTCGATGGCTACACGCTGACATCAGGCGTGCTCTGCTTTCCGGCGAGCTGGACGCTGGCGCAGAAGGCCGGGCGCGGGATGACGCGCATCCATGAGCCAGTCGACCGCTATGACGAAGGCATGGGGAAGCGCGTGGACCGCGTGTTTGCCATGCTGCAGCCAGATCAGGCGGTCTGGCGCGCCAATTTGCTCTGTTACAATGATCCCGAGTTGTATCAGCCTCGCTTCGAACACGAACGCCGGCCGTTTGACCGCGACAAGCCGGTCTGGGTGCGTGTCGAACGCCAGACGCTGAGACGCCTCGGCGCGACGCCGACCGTCGTTTTCACCATTCACACCTGGGTCGTGCCTATGGAGCTGCTCTCGCCCGAACAGGCCGCAACCCTGCCCGAGATCGTGCGCAATGGTGGCAGCATGGGTGAAACCAACTGATGGCGCCGGCCAAGGCTCACGTCCTGCCCGACCAGCTCGCGGCCAATCTGAAAGTCTGGTTCGTCGGCACGGCCGCCGGCCCACGTTCAGCGGCAGAGCGCGCCTACTATGCGCATCCGGGCAATCGCTTCTGGCGTGCGGTTCACGAAGCCGGGATCACGCCGCGCCAGTTCGCACCGCATGAGTATCCGCAGATGCTGGATCTCGGCATCGGCCTCACCGACTTCTGCAAGATCAGCTGGGGTGTCGATAGCCAGATCGACAAGGATCATTTCGACGTCATCGGCTTCACGCGAAAAGTGAAGCGGCTGAAGCCCCGCGCACTCGCCTTTACCAGCAAGACCGCCGCCGGCCTGTGGCTCGGCAAGTCGACAGGCCGCATTCAAACGGGCCGCCAGCATGCAACGCACGCCGATGGCCCACCCGTTTTCGTGCTGCCATCGCCTTCCGGCCTCGCAACGTCTTACTGGTCGATCCAGCCGTGGAAGGAACTCTCCGCCTACCTCATCAGCTTGTGAGTTCGTGAGAGGGGGGCCGGGGCGCTACCAATTTCGCAGGCGAGCGAATGAGGGATTGTTGATGACGCATGACGTCGTGGTAGCGGCTTCTCCTGTTGAAGTCCGTGAGAAGGGCAATCTGGACCGCGCCACGATCGTACACACCGCTTTGCGCCTGTTGGACGAGGTGGGCATTGATGGCCTGTCGACGCGTCGCCTGGCGGCGGAACTCGGCATCAAGAGCGCGTCGCTTTACTGGCATTTCAGGGACAAGGACGAACTGCTCAACGAAATGTCGGGCGTGATGTTCGAGGAGTGCCTGCGCACGGCAGACGCCAAGCAGCCGGGCTTCGATGCTCTCCAGTGGCTGGCCGATGGCGCACAGGCGATCCGCCGGACGGCCCTGTCGCGCCGCGATGGCGCGCAGGTGATGGCGCGGCCGCGGCCCAAGACGCAGAACGCCAAGCCTCCGCTCGAGGACAATGTGAAGGCGTTCGCCGGCTCCGGTCTCAGCGACGACGAAGCGCGCATGGCGATGCAGACGCTGCAGCGCTTCGCGATCGGCGCAGCGATGCAGGAACAATCGGATACCGGAACATCTGCAGGCGATGAGGGGTTCGAATTCGGCCTCAAGACCTTCATTGATGGCCTTCGCGTGCGCATCAGCGAGCGCAAGCGCCACTAATCCGCCATCGCAGCCCCGCGAAACGATCTCCCCGCCTCGCGCGTTAGGGAGGTATGGCGGACTGGATTCATCCCAATCAGCATGTCCGCAAGCTCATTGGCATGGGCGTGGTCACGATCCTCATCTCGTTGTGGGGATGGTGGGTTTTTAACTGGCTGACGCCGCCGCAGCACAATCCGTTCAAGCCGCTCGATCTGGCCGCCAGGCCCGGCCTCGCCACCGGCTACAAGCTGGATCGGCTCGCCAGCAATCCCGACGAGTGCTTTGCCCTGCTCGATGCAGCGGGGGTCAAATACACGCGCGTCGATCGCGAGGGAGCGCAGCCGCAATGCGGACTGCACAACGCCCTCACGCTCGATCAATCCCTGACGCCCTACTCCTCCACCCTGTCGATGAGCTGTCGCCTCGCCGCCTCGCTCCATGTCTGGGAGCGCCACGCGGTACTGCCGGCCGCAGAGCGTATTCTCGGCCAGCCGGTCGAGCGCATCGAGACGATGGGCTCGTATTCATGCAGGCGCGTGAACAGCGCGAAGGAAGGCCGCTGGAGCCAGCACGCGACCGGCGACGCTGTCGACATATCCGGCTTCCGGCTCGCTGATGGAACGAAGATCATGGTCAAGGACGAGTTCGGGAAGGACACCAGCAAGGGCCGCTTCCTGAAGGAAGTGCGCGACAAGGGCTGCGGCCTGTTCTCGACCACGCTTAGCCCCGACTACAACAAGTTGCACGCCGATCACCTTCATTTCGACATGGGCTTTTCCAGCATCTGTTCCTGAAGCTGGCATCAGACGGCTTTGTCCCTATATTCCCGGCATGATCCGCATTGCAGCCTTGGCAGGTCTCTGCTTGGTCGCCGCGCCAGCGCTGGCGCA
>Ga0247823_10005138_pt1 | contig 10427 bp, 9 predicted proteins | sample 13C_PalmiticAcid_2_FD_192426 | JGI IMG/M metagenome (GOLD analysis project Ga0247823, IMG submission 192426) | Soil microbial communities from agricultural site in Penn Yan, New York, United States - 13C_PalmiticAcid_Day30 | ecosystem: Environmental > Terrestrial > Soil > Agricultural land...
ACCCGGTGGTGATCTCGCCGCAAACCACCATCCGCCAGGTCATGAAGCTCTCGGACGACCTGGGCGTCTCGGGTTTCCCGGTGGTCGACGCCGGCAAGGTGGTGGGCATCGTCACCGGCCGTGATCTGCGCTTCGAGACCCGCTACGACCTGCCGGTGAGCGAGATCATGACGCCGCGCGAGCGCCTGGTCACCATGCCCGACGGCACCACGCCCGCCGAGGCCAAGAAGCTGCTCAACAAGCACAAGCTGGAACGCCTGCTGCTGGTGAACGACGCCTTCGAACTCAATGGCCTGATCACGGTGAAGGACATCACCAAGCAGCTCAACTTCCCCAACGCCGCGCGCGACGCCGCCGGCCGCCTGCGCGTGGGCGCGGCGGTGGGCGTGGGCGAAGGCACCGAGGAACGGGTGGAAGCGCTGGTAAAGGCCGGTGTGGACGCCATCGTGGTCGACACCGCCCACGGCCACAGCAAGGGCGTGCTCGACCGCGTGCGCTGGGTCAAGCAGAACTACCCGCAGATCGACGTGATCGGCGGCAACATCGCCACCGGCGGCGCCGCCCTGGCCCTGGTGGAAGCCGGCGCCGATGCGGTCAAGGTCGGCATCGGCCCGGGCTCGATTTGCACCACCCGCATCGTGGCCGGTGTGGGCGTGCCCCAGATCATGGCGATCGACAACGTGGCCACCGCCTTGCGAGGCACCGGCGTGCCCATGATCGCCGACGGCGGCATCCGCTACAGCGGCGACATCGCCAAGGCCATCGCGGCCGGCGCCAACACCGTGATGATGGGCGGCATGTTCGCCGGCACCGAAGAGGCGCCGGGCGAGATCGTGCTGTTCCAGGGCCGCAGCTACAAGAGCTACCGTGGCATGGGCTCCATCGGTGCCATGCAGCAGGGCAGCGCCGACCGCTACTTCCAGGAAAGCAGCACCGGCAACCCCAACGCCGACAAGCTGGTGCCCGAGGGCATCGAAGGCCGCGTGCCCTACAAGGGCTCGGTGGTTTCCATCATCTTCCAGATGGCCGGCGGTCTGCGCGCGGCCATGGGCTACTGCGGTTGCCCCAGCATCGAGGACATGCGCGACAAGGCCGAGTTCGTCGAGATCACCTCGGCCGGCATCCGCGAAAGCCACGTGCACGACGTGCAGATCACCAAGGAAGCCCCGAACTACCGGGCGGAGTGAGACCCACCGCCCAGCAGGCCGTCGTCCCGTGCGACGGCCTTTTTCTTTTTCTCGCCGCAACCACCGACACCCCATGCAGCACCAGAAAATCCTCATCCTCGATTTCGGTTCCCAGGTCACCCAGCTGATCGCCCGCCGCGTGCGCGAAGCCCATGTGTACTGCGAAGTGCACCCCTGCGACGTCAGCAGCGAATGGGTGCGCGAGTTCGCCGCCGACGGCCAGCTCAAGGGCGTGATCCTCTCCGGCAGCCACGCCAGCGTGTACGAGGTGGACGACAAGGCGCCCGACGCGGTCTACGAGCTGGGCATTCCCGTGCTGGGCATCTGCTACGGCATGCAGACCATGGCGCAGCAGCTGGGCGGCAAGGTGGAAGGCTCGCACACGCGCGAGTTCGGCTACGCCGAGGTGCGCGCTCGGGGCCACACGGCCCTGCTCAAGAACATCGCCGACTTCACCACCCCCGAAGGCCACGGCATGCTCAAGGTGTGGATGAGCCACGGCGACAAGGTCACCGAGCTGCCCCCAGGCTTCAAGCTCATGGCCAGCACGGCGAGCTGCCCCATCGCCGGCATGGCCGACGAGGAGCGCCGCTTCTACGCGGTGCAGTTCCACCCCGAGGTCACGCACACCGTGCAGGGCCGGGCGCTGCTGGAGCGCTTCGTGCTCGAGATCTGCGGCACCAACCCCGACTGGGTGATGCGCGACCACATCGCCGAGGCGGTCGAGAAGATCCGCCAGCAGGTGGGTGACGAAGAGGTCATCCTGGGCCTGTCCGGCGGGGTCGACTCTTCCGTGGCGGCGGCGCTGATCCACCGCGCCATCGGCGACCAGCTCACCTGCGTGTTCGTCGACCACGGCCTGCTGCGCCTGAACGAGGGCGACATGGTGATGGACATGTTCGTCGGCAAGCTGCACGCCAAGGTGATCCGCGTGGACGCCGCCGACCAGTTCCTCGGCCACCTCGCGGGCGTGAGCGATCCGGAGGCCAAGCGCAAGATCATCGGCCGCGAATTCGTCGAGGTCTTCAAGGCGGAAGCCGCCAAACTCATTTCAAGTGGTGCTTCAACAAAAGGCGCCAAGTGGTTGGCACAAGGCACTATTTATCCCGACGTGATCGAGTCCGGCGGGGCCAAGAGCAAGAAGGCCGTGACGATCAAGAGCCACCACAACGTGGGTGGCCTGCCGGAGCAACTGGGCCTGAAACTGCTGGAGCCGCTGCGCGACCTGTTCAAGGATGAGGTGCGCGAACTGGGCGTGGCGCTGGGCCTGCCGCACGACATGGTCTATCGCCACCCCTTCCCGGGGCCGGGCCTGGGCGTGCGCATCCTGGGCGAGGTGAAGAAGGACTACGCCGACCTGCTGCGCCGGGCCGACGCCATCTTCATCGAGGAACTGCGTTCCACCGTCGACCCGCACAGCGGCAAGACCTGGTACGAGCTCACCAGCCAGGCCTTCACCGTGTTCCTGCCGGTCAAGAGCGTGGGCGTGATGGGCGACGGCCGCACCTACGACTACGTGGTGGCGCTGCGCGCGGTGCAGACCAGCGACTTCATGACCGCCGACTGGGCCGAGCTGCCCTACGCGCTGCTCAAGAAGGTCAGCGGCCGCATCATCAACGAGGTGCGCGGCATCAACCGCGTGACCTACGACGTGAGCTCCAAGCCGCCGGCCACCATCGAGTGGGAATGATGCCCCGGACGAAGCTCATTTAAAACATCAGAAACCCCATGCAGACAAATGATCTGCATGGGGTTTTTGCTATTTAGACGAGCCCACCAGCACCGGCGTAGCCCGATGGCGTTCGGGAAAAAGACGCTTCAGGTTGTCCACTTTGGGCAGGTCGTTGACGACGATGTAGGGCTGCCGGGGGTGCAGGGTCATGTAGTCCTGGTGGTAAGCCTCGGCCTCGAAGAAGGGCTTCTCCATCTCGATGGTGGTCGCGATGGGCTTGTCAAACACGCGCGCCCGATCCAGCTGAGCGATGTAGGCCCTGGCGATGCGGGCTTGTTCCGCGGTCTGCGCGAACACGGTGGAGCGGTATTGCGTCCCCCGGTCGGGCCCCTGGCGATTGAGTTCGGTCGGGTTGTGCGCCACCGAAAAATAGACCTGCAGGATCTGCCCGAAGCTGATCTGCTGCGGGTCGAACACGATGCGCACCGCCTCGGCATGGCCGGTCTGGCCGGTCCCGATGAGCTCGTACCGGGCGGTGCGGGCGTCCCCGCCGGCATAGCCCGACACCGCCCGGGTCACCCCCTTGAGGTGCTGGAACACGCCTTGCACGCCCCAGAAGCATCCCCCGGCGAGCACCGCGGTTTCCGAAGGGGGCCGGCGAGCGGCCGGGCCGCTGTCGTCCACCGGCGGCGGGAGGACGACCGCCTCCTCGCCCGCCCGGGCGGGGAGCACCTTCCAGGCTGCCGCCCCCACCAGCGCCAGGGCGGCGAGGGTGGCGGTGCGGCGTGACAGGCCGGCGGGGCCGGGTTCGAGCGATCGGGTCATGAGGGCCTCACTTCTTCATCTCGTCTTTTTTCATCATGCCATCGTCCTTGGTCATGGCGTCCTTGCCCATGCTGTCTTTCTTCATCGAGTCCTTGGCCATCGGGTCCTTCTTCATGGCGTCCTTGCCCATGGCGTCTTTGGACATCGAATCCTTGGCCATGCCGTCCTTCTTCATTTCATCGGCGGCGAAGGCCGAGGCGGAGCCCAGGGCGATGAAGGTGGCGAGCAGGGTGGTGGAGAGCTTGTTCATGTCGGTTTCCTTGGGTCTGAGTCGTCTTGAGAAAAATGGCGCGGTTCGTCCAGAATCCGGCCTCGCGTTTCAGGGGCGATGAGGGCGGCGGGCCGCTCAACTGCCTCCGAACCAGTTGTAGCCCTGGTCTTCCCAGTAGCCGCCAGGGTGGACGTTGGTCACGTAGATCGCCTGGATGTGTTTCGGGTTTTTGTAGCCCAGCTTGGTGGGCATGCGCAGCTTCATCGGGAAGCCGTACTTGGGTGGCAGGGGCTGGCCGTCGTAGGTCAGCGCCAGCAAGGTCTGCGGGTGCAGCGCGGTCGGCATGTCGATGCTGGTGTGGTAGTCGTCCGCGCACTTGAAACCGACGTACTTCGCGCTGATGTCGGCGCCCACGCGTTGGAGGAAGTCCGCGAAACGCACGCCGCCCCAGCGGCCGATCGCGCTCCAGCCTTCCACGCAGATGTGGCGCGTGATCTGGTCGTGCTGCGCCATGGCGCGCAGCTGGGCCAGCGTCCAGCGGCGGCGGTCGGCCACCAGGCCGGTCACGTCGAGCCGGTAGCTGGCCTCGTCGACCACGCGCACCTCGTCCTCGCTGTAGTAGGCGTTGAAGGGAAAGGGGCGCGTGATCATCGATGCCGGGTAGGTCGGCGCCAGCCGCGTGGGGTCGAAAAGCAGGCCCTGCGCCTTGTCGTTGAAGCGTGAGATGGCGCCGAGCGCGGCTTCGACGCTGTCGTTGTCGCTGATGCGGCAGCCGGTGAGGAGCGACAGCCCGCCCATCGTCAGGGAGCGGGTCAGGAAGGCCCTGCGCGCGGGTTGCTCGATCTTGCGGGCGATCAGGCGACGCGCTTCGGCGAGGGCGGCTTCGGCGTCGACGTGGGGAAGGGCGGGGCGTTGAAGGATTTTCATGAGGGGTTTCCTGAGCGGCCGCCGAGCATGGTCAGCAGCGTGCGCGGCACGAGGGCGACCATCACCAGGTGCAGCGCCACGAAGGCGACCAGGGCGGCCATGGCGACGAAATGGACGCGGCGGGCGAACTCGTAGCCGCCGAGCAGTTCGCGCAACAGGGGGAACTGAACCGACTTCCACAGCACCAGGCCCGAGAGCACCAGCAGCACGATGTCGAGCATCACGAACAGGTAGGCCAGGCGCTGCACGCTGTTGTAGTGGCGAGGGTCGGCGTGCGAAAGCCGGCCCCGCAAGGCGGCCAGCACGTCGCGCCCGACGCCCGCGGCCGACAGCGGGAAGAACTTGCGCCACAACCGGCCGCTCAGCAGGTTGAGCACCAGGTACGCCAGACCGTTGCCCGCCAGCAGCCACATCGCGGCGAAGTGCCACTGAAGGGCGCCGCCCAGCCAGCCACCCAGCGTGATGCCGTTCGGAATCTGGAAGGGAAAGAAGGGCGAGGCGTTGTAGATGCGCCAGCCGCTGGTCACCAGCACCAGCACCGCCAGGGCGTTGATCCAGTGGGTCAGGCGCACCCAGCGCGGGTGGATCGGCTGGCGGCTGGCGGGCGTGGCGGGGTGTTCCATGGGGCGGATTGTTGGGCGCACCCCATCACCGAATCCTCACGAAATGTTCAATTAATCGTGACAACTCGCGGTGGCAGATGGCGAGACAATGGCCCGATCCATGGAAACCTCCCAACGCGTGCTGATCGTCGAGGACGATGCCCACATCGCCGAGCTGTTGCGCATGCACCTGCGCGATGAGGGCTACGCGGTCACGCATGCGGCCGACGGCGACGCCGGCGTGCGCGAGCTGGAGCGGGGGAGCTGGGACGCGCTCGTCCTGGATCTCACGCTGCCCGGCGTCGATGGCCTGGAGATCTGCCGCCGGGCGCGGGCCATGGCGCGCTACACGCCCATCATCATCACCAGCGCTCGGTCGAGCGAAATGCACCGGATCCTGGGGCTCGAACTCGGGGCCGACGACTACCTGGCCAAACCCTTTTCGGTGCTGGAGCTGGTGGCCCGGGTGCGGGCGCTGCTGCGCCGCACCGAGGCGATGGCGCGCAACGCCCGCCTCGAATCGGGCCGCCTCGAACTCGGCAACCTGGGCATCGACCCCGTGGCCCGTGAAGTGCTGCTCGATGGCCGGCCCATCGAGCTCACGCCGCGCGAATTCGACCTGCTGTACTTCTTCGCGCGCCACCCGGACCGGGTGTTCTCGCGGCTCGATCTGCTCAACCAGGTCTGGGGCTATCAGCACGACGGCTACGAGCACACTGTCAACACCCACATCAACCGCCTGCGCATGAAGGTCGAGGCCGACCCGGCCGCACCGCGCCGCATCCTGACCGTGTGGGGGCGAGGCTACAAGCTGGCGGGCGGTGGTTCCGACGAGGCGGGCCCATGAGCTGGCCCAGGCGCTGGCCGCTCTCGCGGCGCCTGTCCGCCGTGTTCGTGGCGCTGCTGCTGGCGTGTTGCGGTGTGTCGATCGGCCTGCAGATGGCCGCGAGCGAGCGCCACGGGCAGGAGGTGACACAGCGGCTCTCCCTCGGCCTGGCCGCGCACATCGCCGGCAACCCGGAGCTGATGCGAAGCGACGGCCTGAACGACGCCGCCGTCCGGGCGCTGTTCGACCAGCTGATGGCCGTCAACCCCAGCGTGGAGGTCTACCTGCTGAACCCTGAAGGCCGCATCGTGGCCCAGGCCGCGCCGCCTGGGCACCTGAAGCGCGATCGGGTCGACCTGGCGCCGGTGCGCCAGCTGCTCACCGGCGCGCCCTTGCCCGTGCTGGGCGACGATCCGCGCGGCGAGGGCGAGCGCAAGGTGTTCAGCGCGGCGCCCATGAAGGTCAACGGGCGCGATGCGGGGTACGTCTATGTCGTGCTGTCGGGCGAGGCGCGCGAGGCCCTGGTGGCGAATGCCACCGCCAGCAACGCCCTGCGCACCTTGCTCTGGTCCGTGGCCCTGGTGGTGCTGCTGGGCGCCCTGGCGGGGGTGGCCGCGTTTCACCTCATCACGCGGCCGCTGCGCGAATTGACCGGGGCCGTGCAGCGTTTCGAGCGCGACGGCGTGGCCTCGATGCGGCAGGCCACGCCGGCCCTGGACCGGCTGGCCGACGACGGTGGCGGCGAGATCGGCACGCTGGCGCAGGCCTTTCGCGAGATGGCGCAGCGCATCGCCGAACAATGGCGCGAGCTGACCGCCCAGGACCAGCAGCGCCGCGAGCTTTTCGCCAACATCTCGCACGACCTGCGCACGCCGCTGACATCCTTGCACGGCTACCTCGAAACATTGCTGATGAAGGACGATTCGCTGCCGGCGGCCGATCGCCGCCGCTACCTGGAGATCGCGCTCGGACAGAGCCGCAAGGTCGGCCGGCTGGCGCAGGAGCTCTTCGAACTCGCGCGGCTGGAGTACGGCGTGGTCCAACCCGAGAAGGAGCGTTTCGCGCTGGCGGACCTGGTGCAGGACGTGTTCCAGAAGTTCGAACTGGCGGCCCAGGCGCGCAGCCAGCGCCTGGTGCCCGAGATCGCCCCGGGCCTGCCGGTGGTCAACGCCGACCTGGGAATGATCGAACGGGTGCTCACCAACCTGCTCGACAACGCCATCCGGCACACCCCCGAAGGCGGGGAGATCGCCGTGCGCCTGCTGCCCGATGGCGAAGGCGTGCGGGTGGAGGTGAGCGACACCGGCCCCGGCATTCCCCCGGAACTGCAGCCGGTGATCTTCACGCGGCCGGCCTTTGCCTCCAGCGGCGAGCGCGGCGGCGGGCTGGGGCTCATGATCGTGCGGCGCATCCTGTTGCTGCACGGGAGCGATATCCGCCTGGTCAGCAGCGCCGGGCGCGGGGCGGTGTTCTCGTTTGGCCTCGGTCCGTCGGGATTCGGCGAGGCCGAGCGCTCGCCGTTCGAGTGAGCGGCCTCAGGCCGACTCGCGCAGGACCAGCTCGAAGGGCTGCTCGAACCCCCGGCCCGGTTGCGCCGCGTCGGGGCCGTCCAGCCGGGCGACGAGCAAGCCCGCCGCCAGGCGGCCGATGGCTTGCTCGGACCGGCGCACCGTCGTCAGTGCGGGGTGCAGCAGGTGCGCGGAGGGAATGTCGTCGAAGCCCGCGATGGCCACGTCCTCCGGAATGCGACGGCCCGCCGCGCGCAGCGCGGACATGGCGCCGATGGCCAGCAGGTCGTTGGCGGCGAAGACGGCGCTGAAGGCGAAGTCGCCGCCCGCCAGCTCGGCCGCCATCGCGCGCGCGCCGGCGGCCTGGGAGAAGTCGTCGGCGGCGATGGTGCGGGCCGTCAGCCCCGCCTGCCGCATGGCGGCTCGAAAGCCGCGCTGGCGCTCGGCGCTCGGGCCGATCGGCGCGCACAGCATGGCGATGCGCCGGTGGCCTTTGTCGATCAGCGCCTGCGTCATGGCCTGGGCGGCGGCGGCGTTGTCGATGTAGATTTTGTCGATGGTGCGCGAGGGCTTGTGCGCCTGGCTTTCGAGCTGCACCACGGCCACGCGCCCCTGCAGCGCCTTGAGCAGATCGGCCTCGCTGGTGTGGAAGAACACCGCCATCACACCGTCCACATGCCCTTGCGACAACCACTGCAGCGCGCGCTGTTCGCGCTCGGGCGTGCCGTCGGTGTCGAAGATCATGGTGTCGTAGCCCGCCGCATCGGCGGCGGACTGGAAGCCGCGAATCAGGGCCGGGTAGGTCGGGTTGGTGATGTCGGGCACGATGCAGGCCAGCGTGCGCGTGCGCGCGGACTGCAGGTTGCGGGCCATGCGGTTGGGCACGTAGCCGAGCCGCTTCGCGGCTTCCTGGATGCGCTCGCGGGCTTCGGCGGACACCGTGGACGGCTCCACGCCATTGAGCACCAGAGAGACCGAGGTCTGTGAAAGGCCGGTGGCCAGGGCGATGTCGCGCTGCGTCGGCCGCTTCAGCGCAGCCGCAGCCGCAGGCACGGGTGGGCCATTTTTGGGCGTCTTCATCTCGGGTTGCCATCCATAATGCGTATTGGCATTTTGCACGCCATTCCCCCATGAACCTTTCGCGCCGCGCATTCGCTCTTTCGGGCATGGGGGCAGCTTCGATGGCTGCGGTGCCCCACTGGAGTGCCCATGCGCGCAACGACCCGCTCACCGTCCTGGTGGCGCAGCCCGCCGGCGGGGTGACGGACGCCTTTGCCCGCGCCCTGGCCCCGGCGCTGGGCCGGGGGCTCGGGCGCGCGGCGGTGGTGGAGAACGTCAGCGGGGCCAGCGGCTCCATCGCGGCGAACCGCCTGCTGTCCGCCGCGCCCGACGGCTCGATGCTGTTCATCGGGTCGCCCTCCGAGACCGTGCTGGCGCCGCTCACCTTGCGCGCGGTCCGGTACAAGCCCACGGACTTCCGGCTGCTGGGCCTGGTCAACGATTCGCCCCTGGCCCTGTACGCGCGCACCGACTTCCCCGCCGACAGCCTGGACGAGCTGGTGGATCTGGCGCGCCAGGGTGGCGAGCGGCCCATGAGCTACGGCAGCACAGGGCAGGGCTCCTTGTTCCATCTGGTGACGGAGCGGCTGCTGGCGAGCGCCGGCATCCAGGCGATCCACGTGCCGTACCGCGGCGGCATGCCCATGCTGGCCGATCTGCGCAGTGGCGCCATCGATTTCACGTTGCTGCCGGTCGATGCCTTGCTCGGCAGCCTGGTCGCTGGCGGCCGGATGAAGGTGCTGGGCGTGTCGTCGGCGCAGCGGCTGGCGCGTTTCCCCGCCGCCGCCACCTTCGACGAAAGCCGCCTGGCCCCGGCCCTGGGCCACCCGAGCATCTGGGTCGGTGTGCTGGCGCCCGCCGCCATGAGCGACGCCGTCAGCGCGCGCCTGCACCAGGTCGTCATGGACGCACTCGGCAGCGGGGACGTCACCCACGCCATCCACGCCCTGGGCGGGCGGGTGCCGCCCCGGCTTTCCCTGGCGGATGCGGCGCGGTTTTACGCCGCCGATGCGGTGAAGCTCACGGCCCTGGCCAAGTCCGCCCGCATCGAACCCCTGTAAGCCATTCGCGCCGGGCGAACGCCGGGCATGCCACTTGCCCATTTCGCTTGAAGCCTCAATATAATACGTATTACAATGCGACCCGATCTCGCGTCCAGCGGGGCATCAGGGAGGACTTCGCTTCATGAACAACCCGGTTTCACCTTGAGCACCGTCTTGCAAGACCTGCCGCTTGCGGCAGCGGCGCCGCGGGTCCACCCCACCGTCCGCCTGGACTACGGCCTGCGCATCGGCGGGCACGGGTTCTGTGCCGCCGTGGCCTTGTCGGTGCTGCAGCTGCGGCCCATTGCGGCGGGCGTCCTGGCCTTGATCTGCGCCATCGCCCTGTTGTGGCCGCACCTGGCGTACGCCATCGCCAGCCGCTCGCGGGACAGCAAGTCGGCCGAGCAGCGCAACCTGCTGGTGGACAGCTTCCTGATGGGCGTGTTCACCCTGCTGACCGGGCTCGATCTCTGGATCGGCGTGGTGTCGTTCACCGCCATCAACGCGGCCAACCTCAGCATCGGCGGGTTGCCGCTCGGGTTGAAGGGGGCGGGCTGCTTCGTGCTG
>Ga0247823_10005139_pt1 | contig 10427 bp, 9 predicted proteins | sample 13C_PalmiticAcid_2_FD_192426 | JGI IMG/M metagenome (GOLD analysis project Ga0247823, IMG submission 192426) | Soil microbial communities from agricultural site in Penn Yan, New York, United States - 13C_PalmiticAcid_Day30 | ecosystem: Environmental > Terrestrial > Soil > Agricultural land...
GTTTTCCAGCTCAACGAGCCGGACGCACTTCTCAAGCCTACCTATCTAAATCATGCGCACAATGACTGGCTCGAAGTCCTTCTAACCAATGGAGTCCTTGGCAGCGCATTAATCGGGGCGGGAGCAATCGCGTGGGCGGTGGCCTCGGCGAACTATTGGTTCCGTGGCGACGGGAAGCTGCGGGAAATCGCTTATGCGCGTATGGGCTCGATCGTTCTGTTACTGACCGGACTGGCAAGCATCACGGATTATCCGCTGAGGACTCCCTCACTGGCTTGTCTGGCGATGGTTGCGGCGATCTGGCTGCGCGGCGGAGCCCGCGATATCGCGACGACGGGTAGCGGCCAGCCGAAAAATAGTGGAACTACGAGCCAGTCTCGTTTAGCTGCCCGGAATGGGCTCGAGGGCAAATAATGAATCTGCGTGTTTTCGCTTTGGCGTCACTCTGTGTGCTTGCTGGCTGTAGCCAGTCGCAGCTTGGACCTCTCGAGACCGCCGCCGGTCCCACTTCGAGTGTTCAGATTGTAAACGCAACGGAGCTTCCGCCGCCCGATCGCGCGGATCTGTTCGCGCAGAGTCGCCCGTACCTGATCGGCCCGTTCGACAAGCTGGTCATCGACGTCTTCGGCATCGCCGAATTGACGCAAAAGGAATATCAAACGGACGCAAGCGGCCGCATCTCGTTTCCGCTGGCCGGGATCATTGAGGCAGCCGGGAAGACTCCCGCGGATGTCGAAGGAGAAATTGAGTCCCGTTTGCGCGGTCGCTTCATCCGCGATCCACAGGTGACGGTGAACCTCCGTGAAACCGTCAACCAGGTTATTACGGTCGACGGCGAAGTGCGCGAGCCAGGTCTCTACCCAGTCTATGGCCGCATGACGCTCATGCGCGCGGTCGCGACCGCCAAAGGCCTGTCAGATTATGCCAGGCAGCAGGACGTGGTGGTTTTTCGCACGGTCCAAGGCAAGCGAATGGCTGCGCTTTACAATCTTAAGGCTATCCGTCGCGGCACCTATGATGACCCGGAAGTTTTCGCGAGCGATGTGGTCGTGGTCGGCGATTCGCAGTCGCGCAAGCTCTTCCGCGATCTGATGACCGTAGCCCCGTTGCTCGTCACGCCACTTGTAATCGCCCTTCAGTAATCGAATACAGGCTTAACGGCCCGTCAGGCCGAACGAGAAAGTTCAAGATGATACAAGAGTCCGCGACTATCGGCGACGCGCGCGACGTCGAAGCCGCCCCGACAGACACGAGTGGTGAGACCCAGCGGATGGGACCGCCGATCCTGTTGCAATACTGGAACATCCTCATACGCTGGAAGTGGGCGATCGCTGTCATCCTCATTTCGGCGCTCGCGCTTGGAGTGATAGCGACACTGCTGACCACGCCCAAATATACTGCGGAATCGCGCATAGAAATAAGCCGCGAGCAACAGAACGTCACCAAAGTTGAGGGTCTAGAATCGGCAGAAGCCAGTCGCGATGACGAGTTCTACCAGACGCAGTATTCGCTGCTGACTGCCAGATCGCTGGCCCAGCGTGTTGCGCGAAAGATGCGCCTTTCTTCCAACCAAGCATTCTTCGCCGCGCATGGCGTGACTTTCGAGAACAGCCTCTTTGGGTCAGGAAATGCCAACGCAGCCACTGCGGCCGAGCGCAATAGTCGCGAGCAACTCGCGACTGACCTACTCTTGAAGAACGTTAGCATCATTCCGATTCCGCGTTCGCGGCTGGTCGATGTCCGCTACACTAGCGGCTCGCCCCATATGTCTGCCGAGATTGCCAATGTCTGGGTTCAGGAGTTCATTGCCTCGACTTTGGATCGGCGCTTCGCATCGACCGCGGATGCGCGCAAGTTCCTCGAGGGCCGCCTGGCCGAACTCGGCGCGCGCCTTGAGCAGTCGGAGCGGATGGTTGTCCAATACGCCTCCCAGAAGGGCATCGTGGCTCTGGCAACCGCCACCACAACGGACGGCAAAACCACAATCGAGCGCACGCTTGCGTCCAGCGACCTCGAAGCGATCAACACGGCGCTAGCGCAGGCGACGGCGGATCGCGTACAGGCCGAGAGCCGTGCCCGCGCCGGGAATACCTCGTCAGAATCGCTAGCCAATTCGGCCCTTACCGGTCTGAGGCAACGCCGCGCCGAGGCGGGAGCGGAATATGCCAAGCTGCTCGTCCAGTTTGAGCCGGGTTATCCCGCGGCCCAAGCGCTGCGGGAGCAAGTGCGAGCGCTCGACGCGGCAATCGCGCGCGAAGAATCACGGATGTCGAGCACGCGCTCGAATTCGTACACGGAAGCATCTCAGCGCGAGGCGCAGTTGCGGCGGCAGGTCGAGGCGCTGAAGACCGATCTCGACCGTCAGCGGCGAGATGCGATCCAGTACAATATCTATCAGCGCGAGGCGGACACCAATCGCCAACTCTACGACAGCCTGTTACAGCGGTATAAGGAAATCGGCGTCGCGGGCGTTTCGCTGAGCAACATAGCCGTGGTCGATACGGCGAAGGTGCCCACTTCCCCCTCCTCCCCGAAGCTGATGATCAATTTGGCGTTGGCATTGGTGGGCGGGATTGGCCTCGCGTTCCTGTCAGTTCTTGGTCTCGAGCAAATCGATGAAGGGTTGCGTGACCCGGCAACGGCCGGGAGGCTTCTCCAGCTTCCGCTGCTCGGCAGCGTACCCGATCTTGAGGAAGAGTCAGCCGACCACGCGCTCGCGGATGCGAAATCGGAACTTTCTGAAGCCTATCTCAGCATCCAGTCGAATCTGGCTTTCTCCACGACACACGGCTTCCCACGTTCGCTAATGATGACCAGTTCGAGGCCTGCCGAGGGAAAGACGACCTCATCCATAGCTCTATCGGCCGTTCTGGGGAGGACTGGCAAACGTGTGCTCTTGATCGACGCGGATATGCGCTCGCCGTCGGCACACGGCTTCTTTGGTTTGTCGAACAAGGTCGGACTGAGCAACTTCCTCACCGGCGATGACAATTGGGCGGCGATGGTCCAGCCAACCCAGCTGAAGGGGCTGAGCGCCATCACCGCTGGTCCGATGCCTCCCAGCGCGGCCGAACTCCTGAGCAGCGACCGGCTGCCGTTGCTGCTTGCCCATCTGGCCGAGCAATTTGACCACGTGATCGTGGACAGCCCCCCCATCCTCGGTTTGGCTGATGCACCACTCATCTCGCGTGCCGTCGAAGGCTGCGTTTTCGTGGTCGAGGCAGAAGGCGTAGCGGTTCGCGGCCTGAAGTCGGCTCTCGCCAGACTCCAGCTGGCAAAAGCCCAGATTTATGGTGTGATCATCACCAAGATCAGTCAGCGGCGAGCGGCCTACGGTTACGGTTACGGTTACGGTTACGGTTATGGCTCGCGCGAAACAACGTAGGCTCCGCCTCGCGCTTGCCAGGCTCGTGCCGCACCATGTCGGTCGCGGCCGGATGACCGTCCTCACTGCGGGATTTGCTGCTACCGCGCTCGTCGCTTACGGCGCGGGCGCGCTCGCACTCACCAATATCACCCGTTCGCACAGCGCTCCGCTGGCCAGCCGCTTCGGAGACACCACAGCCCAGCTCTTTTTGATCCAGCAGGAGGCGCAAACCAATCCTGGTCGCTTGCTCGCAAAGGATGTCGAACCGTTGGCGCGGAGGGCATTGCTCACGTCTCCGCTCGATCCCGTACCGTTACGGGTCTTGGCGCTACGCACCTCGAGCGCTGGCAACGAAGCCGAGGCAGCGAAATTCGCCGCTCTCTCCGAGCGCATCACCCGTCGCGATCTACCAACCCAGTTGTTGCTGATCGAACAAGCTGTCGTCGCAAACGACTACAGGCTGGCACTTCGGCACTATGATATCGCGCTCCGGGCGCGGAGCGATTCGCGTGGCGTTCTGTTTCCTATCCTTAGTTCCGCCCTGGCCGACGACGAAATCCGCGCGGCGGTCGCCCCCTATGTTCGCGGGCGCGCCAACTGGCTAGGTGAATTCGTGGAGTTTGCGGTACGCGATGGAGCCGACGGGCCACGCCGAATCGGCATGCTGCTCGTCGAGTCCGACGCAGGGCGTCAGGCGGACCTGATGCGAGCGAGCAGTGGGACGCTCATTGGCCTTCTTACCGATCAGCGCCAGTTCGCGCTTGCCGAACGGCTTTATATGCAAATGCCGGGCGCGTCGTCCTCTTTGCTGGGTGACACGAGGTTCAACGCCGCGACCACCGACCCAAAACTCGGCACCTTCGCGTGGGCCACCTCTACCGAGGCGGCGACGGGAGCCAGCTTTGAAGCGACGGGGAACGGCAAGGAACGGCAATTACGCGTCTTCGCCGGCTCGGGCGAGAGCGGCGTGGTCGTGCGACGTGTCATGCGATTGAAGCCGGGCGCGTACAGGCTTTCCGAAGCGCGCTCGTTGATAGTCGGCAATGCTTCTGCTGCAGCGCATTGGAACGTGAAATGTGTGCAGGGGACCGCTCCCACCATACTTTGGACCAGCCCGACCACGCGGATTGACTACAATGCGTCAGGCGCGCCCGGGCCGATCATACCCGGCAACTGCTACAACCAGTTGATCGAACTGGTCGTGACGGGCGGCACCGGGCAACAGGGTATGGAACTCCTGATCAACCACTTTACGCTGACGCGCTGACCCCTTCGGAAGAGCGCGTAGTCGCCGGCATCCGCCCCCGCCGCATCGATTGATTTCGCTTTCCAACTCGGCACGGGAGCGTTATGTGTTCATGAGTGAACACAATCGATCCCATCATCGGCGGCCATGTTCCTGGCGAGCAAACTATCGGTCGTTGCCGCGCTGGCTGGACGCGCGAACCTGGCGCATGACCGATCGAAGCGAAGCCTTTCGTGAAGACGTGCGCTTCAAACTGCTAAGGATGCTGGAGAGGCATCCCGAGTACACGCAACGTGACATCGCCCAGTCGCTGGGAGTCAGCCTGGGCGGCGTGAACTATTGCCTCAACGCGCTGATCGACAAGGGTCATATCAAGGTGGCCAATTTCCGTCAGTCGGATCGCAAGCTGCGTTATGCCTATGTGTTGACGCCGAGCGGGATCGCCGAACGCGCTCTGCTCACAAGCAAATTCCTTCAGCGCAAAATGCGCGAATATGAGTTGATAAGGGCAGAGATCGATGCATTGATCGATGAAGGCGTTGCCGGTCCGGATGCCAAGAATCTGATACGCGCGCCTGATCGCGCGGGAACCAGCGACTGATGGCGACTAAGTTGTTCGATATCTCGCCAGTCCGGGCCGTGACGGGGAGTGCTCCCGCGAGAATATGCTTCCTTTTGGTTTTGGGGAATTGCGCTCCATGCATTCGGTAGACGAAGTCAAGCTCGCCGTAGTCGGTCTTGGCTATGTCGGACTTCCGCTCGCGGCGGAGTTTGGCAAGCAATTGGCAGTGGTCGGTTTTGACATCGACGCGGAGCGCGTCGCCGAGTTACGAGCCGGTCACGACCGGACCCGCGAGATCGAGCCGCACGAGTTGTCGGCTGCGGCAAGGCTCTCCTTTTCGAACGAGGTAGGGGATATTGCCGACTGCAATGTCTTTGTCGTGACCGTCCCCACTCCGATCGATGCGCACAAGCGCCCTGATCTGAGGCCGCTAATTCGCGCCTCTGAAACCGTCGGTCGGGTGCTCAAGCGCGGCGACATTGTGATTTACGAATCCACTGTTTATCCGGGCGCCACCGAGGAGGATTGCGTACCGGTTCTCGAGCGCATCTCGGGCTTGAAATTCAACTCCGATTTCTTCGCGGGCTACAGCCCGGAGCGTATCAACCCCGGCGACAAACGGCATCGCTTGTCGACGATTTGCAAGGTCACGTCGGGATCAACCCCGGAAGTCGCCGAGGTGGTCGATCAACTCTATTCCCGCATCGTCACCGCGGGCACCTACAAGGCCCAGTCGATCCGCGTCGCCGAGGCCGCCAAAGTGATCGAAAACACCCAGCGCGACCTCAACATCGCATTGATGAATGAGCTTGCCATCATTTTCAGTCGAATGGGCATCGACACCGAGGAAGTGTTGCTCGCCGCAGGTACCAAGTGGAACTTCCTGCCATTCAGACCAGGGCTGGTTGGCGGACACTGTATCGGCATCGATCCCTATTACCTGACGCACAAGGCGCAGGAAATCGGTTATCATCCGGAGATTATATTGGCGGGCCGTCGCCTGAACGACGGCATGGGCGCCTACGTCGCGGGCCAGTTGGTCAAGGCGATGCTCAAGCGAGAGATTCAAGTGAAGGGGGCACGCGTGCTCGTGCTCGGACTGACCTTCAAGGAAAACTGCCCGGACCTGCGCAACACGCGGGTCATCGACGTGGTCCGCGAACTCGAGGATTTCGGTATAGCCGTGGATGTGCACGACCCTTGGGTTGATGTCAGGGAAGCTGAGGAAGAATACGGCCTCATGCCGGTTTCCCAGCCCGCCACTGGCGTTTATGACGGGATTCTGCTTGCGGTGGCGCACCGCGAGTTCGTCGAAATGGGCGAGAAAGCCATTCGTGCCTTCGGCGGGCCCGTCCACGTCCTCTACGATCTGAAATATGCCCTTGGCCGAACTTCAGCCGATCTGAGGCTGTAGCGACTTGAAGAAGTGCGAAAGCGCGACCTCAAATTCGATAGATCGATCAAAAACAGGAAGGCTACGGAATTTCATGAAGGTTCCCTTCATCGACATCACTCGCTTCGAGCCGGGCTTCGAAGCTCGCTGGTCTGAAAAAGTGCAGGCGATGAGTCACGCCGCACAGTTCATCGGCGGCCCCGAAGTCTTCACCCTTGAAGCGCGCCTCAAGGGAATAACCGGCGTGGAGCATGTCGTCGGGTGCGCGAATGGAACCGACGCGATTCAGCTCGCGCTGCGGGCGCTGGGCGTTGGCGCAGGAGACGTCGTCGTCGTACCCAATGCTACGTTCTGGGCGACTTTTGAAGCGGTCGTGAATGTGGGCGCAACACCAGTGACGGTGGACATCTCGCTTGCGGATGGCGGAATTGACCTCGACGCACTCAAGGACGCGGTCGTTAGCGAACGTCCCAAGGCTGTGATAGCCGTCCATCTCTATGGATGGGGATCGAGCGAGATCGCTGCTATTCGCGCATTTTGCAAGGAGGAGGGCGTCGCGCTTCTCGAAGACGGTGCGCAGTGCTTTGGCACGACATTTAACAACGTGCCGTTGCTGCAGGATGCTCAGATTTCCACGACTTCCTTCTACCCAGCCAAGGTGCTGGGCGCAGCAGGCGACGCGGGTGCGGTCTTTACCAACGATCCTGAACTCGCGGACAAGGTTCGCCGGCTCGGCAATCACGGACGCACTGCGCATTATGGCTATGGTGATGCGGGATGGAACTCGCGCCTGGACGCTCTCCAAGCAGCCTTTCTCAATCTGGCGCTCGACGTGCTCGACGCAAGGATCGCCTCGCGTCGCACGGCCGCAGCGCGTTATCGCGATCTGCTTCCGGCGGTAGGGCTCAAGCCGATGGCGGCGCCGGTCGGCTATGCCGAGAACGGCTATTGCAACGTTTGCCTGATCGAAGACGCGCCTTACAAGGCGCAGCTGGAAGCGCGCCTGAAAGAGCGCGGCGTGGGTTTCGGCAATATCTATCCAGGCGCGATGTCGTCCCAGCCCGGAGCAGCGCCCTATCTCAAAAATCACTATGGCGGAGACAATGCTGAGAAGCTCAGTCGCCAAGTACTCAATCTTCCGCTCTTCGCATATTTGACCGACGCCGAGATTGACTATGTGGTCGAGTGCGTTGGCAGCGTTGGTGCCGAATGACCGACATATATGTTCATCCCACAGCGACCGTCTCTTCGGATGCCCAGATCGGAACGGGCAGCAAGGTCTGGATCAACGTCCAGGTGCGCGAGCACGCTCGGATTGGAAAGGGCTGCATCCTTTCCAAGGATGTCTACGTCGATCATGGCGTGTCGATCGGCGATCGCTGCAAGGTTCAGAACGGTGTGTCGATCTACAATGGCGTCACGATCGGCGATGATGTCTTCGTCGGTCCGCATGCGACCTTTACCAACGACAAGGTGCCTCGCGCCTTCAACTCCGACTGGACAATTACGCCGACGCGGCTCGAGCAGGGCTGCAGCATCGGCGCCAACAGCACAATCGTTTGCGGCATCACCATCGGCGCCTATGCGATGGTCGCCGCCGGCAGCGTCGTTACCAAGAACGTAGCCCCTTACACTTTGGTGGTCGGCAATCCCGCCCGTGCCGTCGCTAGAATCGATGAAGCGGGCAATCGCGTGGGACCAGCATGAATATGGAAGACACAGTGCGGATCGGACTGATCGGCGTCGGCATTATGGGTCGAAACCATTTGCGCATTCTCGCGATGCTCAAAGGGGTTAGTTTGTCCTTCGTCTACGACCAGGACATCGAGCTCGCTGCCCGGCTGGCGGCTGAGAATGGGGCGGTCACCGGCCCGGAACTCGAGCCGCTGCTCAGCGATGTCGACGCAGTGGTCATCTGCACACCGACCGTGACGCATAGCAGCTACATGCGTCGCGCAGCCGAACATGTACGTAACATCTTCGTAGAAAAACCGCTGGCGCACGACCTGTCCGAAACCAAGTCGATGGTCGCCTTCGCGAACGAGCGTGGATTGAACGTTCAGGTCGGTTTCATCGAGCGGTTCAATCCAGCAGTTCAGCAGCTCAAGTCGGTAATCGACGAAGCGACGCAGGTGATCAGCCTGGATTTCATGCGCACCAACAAACTTAGTTCGCGCATCACCGATGTGGATGTCGTGACTGACTTGATGATCCATGACATCGATCTTGCGCTGTTCCTGAACGGACCGGTGCTCGATGTTTCCGCGCACGGCCTCGCCGAAGGCGGCATGATCAATTTCGCATCCGCGCTGCTCACTCACGCGAATGGTCGATTTTCACGCATTCAGGCAAGCCGGATCACGGAGAAGAAGATGCGCAAGATCCAAGCTACTTGCGCCGACATGTTCGTGGACTGCGAATTGCTGCGCAAGGAACTGCTGATCAGCCGGCAGTCCGAAATCGCACCGCAGGATGGAGGCCCCTACAAAATCAGCGCGATTGAGGAGACGATCGAAGTGCGCCCCCAGGAAGCGTTGCTAAGTGAATTGCAGGCCTTTGCCGCGTCCTGTCGCACCGGCTCTCCCCACGGCCCCGGCCCGTCCGATGCGCTGCTTGCCGCGGACATTTGCGACATGATTCAGCGCGCGGTGCTGAAGTGACGTCCCGCCTACCCTTGGCCGGCCAGGGTATTCTGGTGACCGGTGGTGCCGGTTTCATCGGTAGCCACCTGGTTGATCGACTGCTTGCGGACGGTGCGCGCGAAGTGGTCGTCATTGACAATATGTTTTTGGGCTCGGAACAGAATCTTGCCGATGCGTTGGCAAGTGGACGAGCGACGCTCTATCGCGACGACGCCGAATTCACGACAAGCCTCGACTACATATTTTCAGCCCATGCTATTTCAACCGTCTTTAATTGCGCGACCAAGGCGCTGAACTATTCTTTCAGCAACCCATCGAATGCTTTTGCAACGAACGTCACCGTAGCGCTGAACCTGCTCGAATTTCAACGTCGGGGTGCATTTCGCACGCTCTGCCACTTCTCCACCTCGGAAGTGTATGGCACCGCCGTATACGAGCCGATGGACGAGGCGCACCCGCGCAATCCGACCACCACCTATGCGGCGGGCAAAGCCGCGGCGGACCTGGCCGTCGAAAGCTATGTTCGGATGTTCGAGGTCGACGCGTTCATCGTTCGACCATTTAACAATTACGGTCCGCGCCAAAATCATGCCGGACCGCTTGCGGGGATCATCCCGATCACTGCGCGCCGGATACTGACAGGTGGCGTCCCCGAGATTCACGGTGACGGCAAACAGAGTCGCGATTTCATTTATGTCGGGGACACCGTCGATGCGGTGATCAAGCTGTACGAAAAGATGCCCGCGGGCGACTCGGTCAACATTTCGACCGACAACCAGATCTCCGTCACCGATCTCATCGAGAGGATCTCCGAAGATCTCGAGTATCGCGGAGAGCTGGCCTGGAAGCCAGCACGACCAGCGGACGTGCTGTGTCACAATGCCAGCAATGTAAAAGTTCGTGAGTTGATCGACTACGACCTTACCCCGTTTCCAAAGGGACTTCGTCAGACGCTCGATTATTATCGCATGATGTTTGGGAGCCAGCGATGACCCCTGTTCGCTTGATGAAGCCCTATCTGAGCTATGACTCGGTCGAGCAGGATTTCCGCGCAGTGTTCGACAGCGGCATTTTCACTCGCGGGGAGAATGTCGCCGCCTTCACGGAAGAGCTGGCTTCCTACGTTGGCGCGAGCCACGTATTCCTCGCGACCTCTGCAACGACGGCTCTCTGGGTTTGTCTGAAACTGCTGGGCATTGGCCCGGGCGATGAGGTCG
>Ga0247823_10005140_pt1 | contig 10426 bp, 9 predicted proteins | sample 13C_PalmiticAcid_2_FD_192426 | JGI IMG/M metagenome (GOLD analysis project Ga0247823, IMG submission 192426) | Soil microbial communities from agricultural site in Penn Yan, New York, United States - 13C_PalmiticAcid_Day30 | ecosystem: Environmental > Terrestrial > Soil > Agricultural land...
GGTGTTTTACGAGTAAGAAGGTGATGGGAAGAAGGGAAGGTGGGGGGCGGGGGCAGCGGTTGGTGTGGATGTGGAAGACGGATGGATGAACAAGTTGCTAGGTTGTAGGAACGTCGGACTTAGCTTGTACAGTTGCCCTGTCAGAGCGACGCCTGCCTAGCGCCGCTGGCCGTTCTCAACGTAGTTGCTTAGGGAGTGAGGTTGGGCGAGACATGACGATGGAAGCTGCTTCTGGCTTGACCAGCCCTCAACATCCGTGCCATGATGACTTGACTACGTAGCTAACTATCAATCCCCTTTTAGATGATAACTACCGTTTGCTCCTTCCAAGGCGTTCCCTCCTACCAAGTTTCCTCCGTCACCTCCGCAAACACTTTGTTATGAAGTTTATACTCCCTTCCGGCCAATTCCCGCGGACCGAGGCGGGCAGTAAGGGAGTTTTCCATCTCCTTTAGTTTAGCGAGAAGATCTGGTGAGCACATATCTTGCTCCCAGCATGCCCGTAGTGTAAGTACTCCAACACGGCGATACACATTGTTCGGGCCTTCACTAGTCGATTCCAGGACGAGCAGGTCCAACGACTGATGACCCTGAAGCATCTGAAGTACTGCGAAGTGCACGCCAGACGGAGAAGAGTACCTAGGCTCCACCTTCCCTGGGCTTTCCATCTCGATCGTCTCTGAGAGATGCCGCTCCAGTTCGGACATCGATGCGTCCTCGCATTTCCATGCCTTGTTGTAGAGTCTCGCCAGTCTCTTGAGGGGACCAGCCAAGGTGATGGTGTGGGCGCTTCCCTTTTCCAAAGCGCCAAATGGCTGGCGTTTGTCGACGAGGTCCACCTGCACGTTCTCGACTCGTGATAAAAATGTTTTCTCGTCCCCGTGGTCAATCCTGACGAGTGCGAACTCTGCGCTAGCCCAGCTCCAAGTCGGAAAGCTGTCGTTGGTCAGAGGTTTTCGAGGAATAAGCGGTGCTCCCTCGGTGTACCACATCAGACCCCGGATCATGTCTGGTTTCCACAGACCCGCAAAGTATTCTTCGCATCGGATTGTTTCGCCAATGATTTTGGCGAGACCCGAGACGGCAATGAGGCGATCGTCAGATTTTTTGAGCTGCCGAGGAGAGTAATCCTCGACGAGGTCGTACCACATACGAAACATCTCCGGTTGGAACAGTTCCCACCGGTCTGGTAGACAACTCGGAAACGTCTTGAACTTTAGAAAGGTCTCTAGTGTCCAGAGGCAGTTGAATGCAATGTCATTGTCGCCGAGATTGCGCTGGAAATCTGCCACGACGCTGTCAAGACATTGTGTCACGCCTCTTTCGAATCTCTCCTCCTTGCAGCATTTCCACATCGTTTGAGAAGATGTGTAGTACAGCAGTCGATTGGGGAGTAGGCCTTCCTGCATCGTCCATCCACGGTTGTTCCAGGCACCCTTGGTTGAGTCATCCTCTGGGGCCCATTCTGGCGACAGGAAAACCTTTGGCGGTGAGTCATCCTCGGTAGTAGTCCCTGAGGGAGTATCTGACAGTGATATGGGAATGTATTGCAGTTGGCGCTCCGTCAAGAACCCGTCTTTGACAGTCTCCGCACTGGCGGCGACTAGAGTGAGAACAGAACCCCCATAGATTTCGTTCATCTTGGGGGCCTCTTCGTTCCACTCGTTCGTGTCCTTGTCCTGAAGAATGCACAATGCGTCGATCCAAATATAGGGGATATCCAGGGCCCTTGCAACGAGGATTGCGTCTCGCACAGTAGCGTCGAAGGATTCGAGCCTTTCTCTGCCGCTTTTCAAATCCTCGATGTTGGCCTTGGTAAGCTCCACAGCAGGGACAACTCCTTCTCCCCAGCAATAGCTGAGGCACAACCACTTGACAGGCGGAGAGTTCGGGCCCATGTCCACGAGGAACGGATTCTGAGTTGTGTTGCCCACACTGATCAGCCGTTTTGGCGGGCGCTGAAATTCGGGGTGGCTGCAGACATCGTGATTTCTCAGACAGCTTTGCAACCAGCTAGAAACGATCGCGAGTGATGATTCAGAACCAGGATTTCTGTCCATCTTCTTCAGAATCGGCGGCCAACCGTCCTCCTTGATGTGGAAGTCTCGGAAGAGTTCGGTGACTGCTGAAAATGTCAGGTTGAGACTCCCAAACCCCTAGTTACTTGGGGCATGCATACCGATGGCATCATCCATGTATAAATCCAGACTGCATAGCTCGATCGGCTCTTCCCCCGAAGAGTAGCAAACTTGAATCTTGTTGTTGAATGGTCTGAGGACGATCGGCAAGCCCCTTGCGTCTTCCGGATGTTCGACTTGTCTCTGTTCGAAGGCTTGAAATATGACTTGGCAGAGATCGCATTCTTGGGCGCAATTTCCAACTTCGAATATATCGCTGTGGTGCTTAATGATGCACGACGAGCCACTGAGTGCGGATAGCATATCATGGCCGTCACAATGATCAGCCTCCTCCAGTTGTCTGGCTCGACATTGTTGAACGCAGGCAATGACGAGCGAACGAAAGTCGGCGCTCCTGCATGTCTTACACAGGGCCATCATAGATCTGACAGAGTTGAGGGGGGCGAAAGCTGCACTTGGCTTTGATGGACCAGGACTCAACTTGAACTAAATGTACAGCGGAGTGCAAGGTCGCAGGATGGCGGGTTGGTTATTGTAAAATTGTCGATCGCCTCGTCGAGAGCAAGAGGGGTTGGATGATCCAGCACTTGATTGGTTGCTTGTCATCAGATCCGGCACAGACGGGGAAGGAATGCAAGTGGGAGGCCGCCGACAAGCTCGCGTGAACTGAGCCTTGCGTTTGGAAGCCCCCACCGCCGCAACGTCTTCCCCGCGCCACACACTCACAGATCTCATCCGCTAGTTAGTGGGAGGTGCGGTTAGGCATTCATGCCAAGGAGGGGGGCGGGGCTGCGAGGTGGCAGCCGCCAACGAGCAGTTTCGTGGTTGGAGTTGACGATGAATCAGGCGAGGTGGAGGTTTCACAATGTGCTGTTGAATGAGGACGGGATACCCAAGGCATGTTCACACACAGGTATATACAATCGAGTTTCAAATAAATCTCATTCAAGGCTCTCCACAACGTGAGTCAATAGAATATGACAGTGTATTGAGTTGGGACTGGCGACCATTGTGGTTGGGAATTCTGTCCCCGCACCATCTCGATGTTGGTGTCAAGCTTGAGACAACGTGCGTGAGCAGCCAACCCTAACCCGTTCAGATTCCAGCCCGTTGGTTCGAAAAGTCTCGGTTTTCAAAAGTTGCAGCCGATCGTGCAATGATGGAATGGTTGCTCGAAGGTTTTTGCTCTCTCAACTGATTACGCCCTGGTGGTTGCCAAGTAAACAAAGAACATCCATGATGGATGTGATGCAGAAAATGCAACTTGATGTTTCGAGGTTCTCTGACATCAAGTCGGATCCCAACAGCCAGGTTCTGCAGTCTGCATCCGCTCGCATCAACGATTTCTCCAGTCAGAGATTGGTGGCCCAGCTCAAGTCCATCTTACCACGGCATGGTGACCAGCGAGTGTTGCTCAGTTGTTAACCGTCCCACAACACGCAGCGAGCAAAGACAGACCATGGCGGAGGGTGACGATCAACGGTCGCTCAACGCAATGCCATTCGCGGATAAATCACAATGTCGCATTTTCCCGCCCCACGAACCACGGCCCATCGTCAAGATCGAAAACGGCAACCGAGAGGGGCACAGGCACAACAACGACCCCCTAGTTGATGCTACCCCAACACGTTTTCTGACCTTTCTTACCCGGACCTTGGAGCTTGGATGTCCCATGCCCGACTTTGACGCCCTCTCTCTACATGTCTTCTGCGGAGATTGCGAACGGCGAACGGAAGAATGGCGGAGAAATTCGAGCGATCTGTTCAAGGTTCCCCGCAAAGCAAACGCATTAGCCGAAGGGGACATCTGGGGTTCAGAAATAGTTAAATACATGTATGTTTCGGGCCAAGAAGATGAGTGCAATCAAGCTTCTGTCCAAGCCCTTGGCACCACCACCATGAAGTCGCTTGCGCTCCTCCTCTCCGTCGCGGCCTCCTTGGCCTCGGCCTCGGCCTTTGCCATTGACCAGGACAGTTCACTTTCCATCCCTGCGGGAGCCTCCATCACCCTCCCTCGTGCCGAGACCCTTTCGTCGTTGTCCCGAAGAGGAAATTCAGGCTGCAGCCCCAAGCCCAACAAGGACAACTGGGGCAATGCACTCGAGAAAGACCGCAAAAAGATTACCATTCGAGAATCCAAGCATGATCGTGACGACATCAGCGACGATTTCTTGTGGGCCATCAAGAAGGCGAACAATGGCGGCTTGGTCCACCTGCAAAAGGGGAAGAAGTATGTCATTGGCAAGAAGCTGGACCTGAGCTTCTTGAAGGATGTCTACGTCAAGATCGATGGCGAGCTCAAGGTGAGACCGGATTGTCTTTCATTTGGTGGAAGAATGATACTCACGCCTCCTCAGTTCACCGACGACATCAAGTACTGGCAAGCCAACAACTTCTACTACCCATTCCAGAAGAGCATCACCTTCTGGGTCTGGGGTGGAAAGTGAGCCTCGCCCTCTCTAATGCCTGACTGAGGAAGGTATACTGACCTTAACCTAAAGGGACATCAAGATCTACGGCTCGGGTGTCCTCAACGGCAACGGCCAAGCCTGGTGGGACGGCTTCTCGGGGGCTGAGATCCTGGACCCCAACAACAAGTACTACCGCCCGATCCTCTTCCTCACCGACAACGCGACCAACATTGAGGTCAACGGCCTGCACATGAAGGACTCGCCGTGCTGGACGAACTTCTTTGTTCGCTCTAACAACGTCGTGTTTGACGACGTGTACATTTCGGCCGTCTCAACCAATGTATCTGTGAGCTCAGCCTCAAATTCTTACTTACTCCCCAGTTGCTGGACACTAACCCCCGTTCCAGTCTCTCCCCAAGAACACCGACGGCTTCGACTCGCTCAACGTCAACGGGCTCACCGTCCTCAACACGCGTGTCAACGTCGGCGATGACTGCTTCTCCCCCAAGCCCAACACGACCAACATCCTGGTGCGCAACCTCTGGTGCAACGGCACGCACGGCGTCAGCATGGGCAGCATCGGGCAGTACCCCGGCGTCAAGGACTTCATCTCCAACGCGCTGCTCGAGAACATCACGCTCCTCAACGGCGAGAACGGCGCGCGCCTCAAGGCCTGGGCGGGGCCCAACGTCGGGTACGGCTACATCTCCAACATCACGTACCGGGACATCCACGTCGAGAACACCGACCACCCCATCGTGCTGGATCAGTGCTACTTCAACATCAACGACACGACGTGCGCCAAGTATCCGAGCAAGGTGAACATCACCGACGTCAAGTTCTTGAACGTGCACGGCACGAGCAGCGGGAAGCAGGGGCGGGTGGTGGCGGACCTGACGTGCAGTCCCGGGGCGACGTGCAACGGCATCCATCTGGAGGACATCAACATCACGAGCCCCAAGGGGAGCCCGTCGCAGGTGGTGTGCGAGAATATTGACGGCGACATTGGAATTCCGTGCATCCCCGCGGCGGAAGCAAGCTAGAACGACAGAGACATGCAGCGTGCAGAGGAGGAGGAGGATGAAGGGACGAATGACTGCTCGGTCTGCTCATGGAAAGTTTGACAGGAATCTCTTCGAATGGAGTGAATCATTTGTAAGGGGATAGAAAAACTCAATTAATGGTAGTTTAAGATCAAGAAATGGCTTGTTGCCGGAGAAACGGACTTTGGAGAACCATGCAATGAAGCACCGAGCACCGAGTTACGACAGCAAGATGCATGCAAGCCGCAAGTTTCGAGCAACGGTTGCGCGCAGACTGCAACTGAGCGAAGTCAGTGTGGGGCCCCGGGAAAAAGCTGGTGCCGGCCCCGAGCGCCAACCCGAAATTGGTTTAGCCCGACCACGCTGAGGCTTGGCCCATGAAGCTCAGTCGCCTCGCGGCTGCAGACTCGACTTCCAAATAAAAGCTGTCTTTGTCCCTCCCTCCGACGCCGACCGACTTTGCTCTCGACACTGCCATCACTTTACACTGCGCCTTCATTGAGAGCAAGTCCGCTGCGCTCACGCGCCCCGAGATCTGCAGAATCGACGAACCACGCGGTCGAAATGGCGTCGAGCGCCCCCTTCCAATTCGCGGGCGATTCCGAGTCGGAAGACGACAACTTCAATCCCGCGCCTGCCGACATCTCCGATGACGAGAATGATGCCCACACCACCCAGCGCGCCGCTGGAAAGAGCGATCGCCGCGCGAGCAGCCCTGCGGCCGAGATTGACGATGACGAGGACGAGGACCGCCCCTCCAAGAGCGCGTCGAAGAGACCTCGCGATGATGACGAGGAAGACGAAAATGGTGATGAAGAGGACGAGGAAGAAGCGGGCGTAGGAAACAACGACGACGATGAGGATGAAGAGGAGGAGGAAGACGAGGATGATGACGATGTGCAGCATGTGAGTGCCTCTCTCACCGAGCTGCTCTGGCTGTTGCTGCTTCGCACAGCAAGGCAGAGCCCAGAGCCCGCATCTCTCCGCTGTCGGTCGGTCACTGACAATTCTTATAGCGTCATCGCCGCAAGCGGCGCAAGGACCATCGCGCTGCTTTCTTCGATATCGAAGCTGAAGTCGAGGACGAAGACGAGGCCGAAGACGACGAGAAGGACGGCGAAGAGATCGAAGACTTCATCGACAATGCTCACCCCGACGATATTGCCGAGAGCGGCCACCTTGACGATGACCGGAGACATCGCGAGCTCGACCGCCGCCGCGAAATCGAGTCCAGCATGGATGCAGAGAAACAAGCCGAGATTCTGCGGGCACGGTACGGCAAACGAGCACCAGCTAGGGGCTATGGGGAGATGGCTGTCGTTCCAAAACGGCTGTTGCTTCCCAGCGTCGACGACCCCGGCATCTGGGCCGTGAGGTGCAAGGAAGGCAAGGAGCGGGACGTCGTCTTTTCTATCATGCGGCGCATTGAGGAGAGATCCAACACTAAGGATGAGGTCCCCATCATCTCGGCCTTCGAGCGTGGCGGACCCAATTCGGTCATGAAGGGTTACATCTACGTCGAAGCTCGCCGGCAGAACGATATTATGCTCGCGCTGGATGGTGTTCTTGACGTCTACCCGCGGACGAAGATGATCCTCGTCGAGCTGAAGGACATGCCCGATCTTTTGCGGGTGACCAAGACGCCCAATCTGGAACCTGGCGCCTGGGTGCGCCTGAAGAAGCCAGCCAAGCACGCCGGCGATCTTGCCCAAGTCCTCGATGTGACAGAGAACGGCCTGGAGGCCCGGGTGCGCTTCATTCCTAGGCTCGACTACGGCGTACGGGACGATGCACTGTCGCGTGCCAATGATGGGAAGCGTAAGCGTCCTGGCATGCCCGGCCCCCGCCCGCCCCAGCGCCTTTTCAGCGAAGTCGAAGCAAGGAAGAGGCACCCCCGCTACATTCAGGGTAACCCGCAGACAAATACCTGGACGTACATGGGCGAGGACTTTGAGAATGGCTTCCAGGTCAAGGACATCAAGATTCAGCAGTTGGAAGTCAAGGACGTCAACCCGACGTTGGAAGAGGTCACCCGGTTTGCCAGCGGCTCCGAGGACGGTACCGAAAACCTCGACCTCAAGGCTCTCGCTGCCAGCTTGAAGGACAGCAACACCAACGTTGCGTATGTTCCCGGCGATGTTATCGAGGTCTACGAGGGCGAGCAGCGCGGTGTTATCGGCAAGGCAGTGAACGTGCAGGGTGACATTGTCACTCTGAGGGTGACGGAAGGCGACCTTGCTGGCCAGACCATCGAGGTTCCCAACAAGGGCCTTCGCAAGCGGTTCAAGACCGGCGACCACGTCAAAGTCATTGGCGGCAGCCGTTTCCGCGATGAAGTCGGCATGGTTGTCAAGATCGTCGAGGACCGCGTTACGCTGTTGACGGACCAGACCAACACCGAAGTCACAGTCTTTAGCAAGGATCTGCGCGAGGCGAGCGACATTGGTGGCCAGGGATCCCTTGGCCAATACTCGCTGCTTGACTTGGTGCAGCTCGACCCCACCACCGTTGGCTGCATTGTCAAAGTGGACCGCGAGTCGATGGTTGTCCTCGATCAGAATGGAGATACCCGGCAAGTGATGCCTTCACAAATCGCTAACAAGCTACCCAAACGGAGGACTGCCGTGGCTGCCGACCGCAACGGGTCCGAGATCCGGCTCGACGATGTTGTCCGTGAGTATGGCGGACAGCAGCGCCAGGGCAAGATCATCCACATCCATCGGTCCTTCATTTTCCTCCACCACAACGTCACCACCGAGAACGCCGGCGTGTTTGTCACTCGGGCTGGCAATGTGAACACAATCGCCGCAAAGGGCGGCCGTGCCACCAACCCGAACTCGGGCCCCGACTTGAGCGCGATGAACCCGGCCCTCAAGCGGAATCCGGCTGCCGGCGGCAACAACATGCAGCCACCCAAGACATTTGGCCGTGACCGCGCCATGGGCCAGACGGTCAGCATTCGCAGGGGCGGCTACAAGGCGCTGGTGGGCATTGTCAAGGATACCACCGATACGCATGCGCGAGTCGAGCTGCATGGCAAGAACAAGATTGTCACCATCCCCAAGGCGGATCTCATCTTCAAGGACAAGGTGACCGGCAAGACGATCGATATTTACAGCCGCTCTGGTCGGGGCGGCTTCGGCGGCGGCGGTGGACGCGGTGGATTCGGTGGCGCCGGTGATCGGCCTGGAGGAAGCAGGACACCCATGGGCGCAGGTGGCGGAGAGCGGACCCCGGCATGGGGTGCTCCGAAGTGTAAGTTTCATTCCGTTGATGTCTGGCACGACTTGCGTACTGACCGTCATGTAGCATCTGCTCGCACACCTGCTTGGGGCCGCGGCGAGACATCTGGCTCCCGCACTCCCGCCTGGGGCGACGGTTCCCGCACCGTCAACCCCTACGACGGCAACCGAACGGCATACGGCGATGGCAACCGCACCGCGTATGGAGGCGCCACTTCTTACGGCGGCTCACGCACCCCAGCTTGGTCCTCCAGCGCCAAGACCCCGGCCCACGACGGCTTCGGCCACGGCTCCAAGACTCCCGCCTACGGCTCTGGTGGCAGCAGCGACCCCTGGGGTTCCAAGACACCAGCCTACGGCGTCTCAGCCCCGACCCCCGGTGCCAGCGGCGCCGACAGCTGGGGCTACACGCCTGGTGCAAGCGGCGGCTCCCATCTGTACGACGCGCCCACCCCTGGCGCCGGTCTGGGTGCGCCTACCCCAGCTCTCAGTGCCCCCACTCCCGGTGCCTACGCAGCGCCTTCCCCGGCTCCCATCAGCGCTCCGACGCCAGGTGCCTGGCAGGGCGGTTGGGGCGCCGATGCGGCACCTACTCCTGCAGTGGGCGCGCCGACCCCCGCGGCTAGTGGCGGGTACTACGGTGCGCCGACGCCGGCTGCGTATGGTGGCGCGCCGGAGACGCCTGCGGCGTCGGGGGAGATCCGGTACGCTGATGACGACTGAGGGGAGGAAGGGAAATGGACATTGGTTGTGGGGCATTGTGGGAGGATGGCGTTTGGTCGGAAGGGCGGGGTCATACAGCGCGTCGATTCTGCAGTTTGGTTTAGGTGGAAGTCAGTTTGGGACAGATCATAGACATGCATGCTTCTTCGTAGCTTTCGTCACAAGTGGCATCGTGCTTTGCTTTGTTTTGGTGGCTGCCCGGCAACACTGCTCTTTGCTGTTGGGACCTAGCACAGTTAAGGGATAATTTGACTTCAAATTGGCAAAAGATTTCAAGACACGAAGTGATAGGTTGTTCCAAAAAGTGTATTTGTGTTCTATCTCGAGAGGGGAGATACTGCTGGGCTAATTCCCGAGCGGGTGAAAGAAAAAAAAGGAAAAGTGAAAGAAAGGAAGAAAACGTGTCTTCTCTCTCGCGTATCTTTTTCTTTGAAGAGTAGAAACCTCCGGCTACTGCTCGCAGCAAACTGGAACCCACACCCGGTCTCTCTTCTTCCATGCTAGTTTGCTAATGTTGACTTACCTCCCCCATCATATTTACCTCCCATCTTTTGCCTTCCCTCACTGGAGACTGCAGGGTACGGTTTGGTTAGTCCTGAGTTAGTCCTGCACCAAGGGCGTGGAATCACCCACCGCCCCCATCATCACTGCGAAGCAGCGCTATACTGTACCGTTTCTACCAATCGTAAGCAGACCCAGTCCAATCTCCTTACTTACCTAGGTACCTGACCACCACTGAAGGCAAGTCAGTGACTGAGACTGGGTGAGAGTGAGTGCGCCATGCACGCCATGAGGTCGTACGTCTTGGACGCGCCCGCGTCCTCGGTGACCTGGAAGTCCGGGCAGGCCTGGCCCTTGAGCTTGGCGTAC
>Ga0247823_10005141_pt1 | contig 10426 bp, 9 predicted proteins | sample 13C_PalmiticAcid_2_FD_192426 | JGI IMG/M metagenome (GOLD analysis project Ga0247823, IMG submission 192426) | Soil microbial communities from agricultural site in Penn Yan, New York, United States - 13C_PalmiticAcid_Day30 | ecosystem: Environmental > Terrestrial > Soil > Agricultural land...
CGATCGGCGTCACCCAGACCAGCCGCCGCGGTGACGGCCGCTCCCCCAGCACCGGCATCGCCAGCACCGCGACCGCCAATGGTTGCGCCGCCGCGAGGGTCGCCGCGACCCCGCCGGGCAGGTGTTCGGCCGCGAGGAACAGCAGCGGGAACGGCACCCCGATGGTGAGTATCCCCAGCACCGCGATCTTCGCCCACCACAGTCCGCGCGGCAGGATCCGGGTGAGCGCGAGCGCGATCAGCCCGGCGGGCAGCGCGCGCAGCAACCCGGCGAACACCGGGTGATCGGGCGGCAGGAGTTCGGTGGTCACCACGTAGGTCGTGCCCCAGGCGGCGGGCGCGAGCGCGGTGATCGCAGTCCGTGTCACCCGTCCCGCGCCGAGGTCACCGGAAGTCGGCCGAGCCACTGAACCTTTCATGGACCCATCGAACCGCGCGACGATCTATGAATCCAACACATGTTTGTCACCGCAACGATCGTGAATCACGATGGATGCATGGAGCTCCAGCAGATGCGCTATGTCCTCGCCGTCGCCGAGACCGACAGCTTCACCCGGGCAGCCGAGCGGTGCCTGGTCGTGCAGTCGGCGCTGAGCCATCAGATCGCCCGGCTGGAGCGTGAACTGGGCGCGAAACTGTTCGACCGGACGAGCCGCCGGGTCCGGCTCACCCAGGCGGGCGCTGCCTTCCTCCCGGCGGCCCGTCAGTGTCTCGACGCCGCCGAGCGGGCGGTGGCCGAGGTGGCCGCGGCGGTCGGCGAGGTGCGAGGCAGGCTCGCCGTCGGCCTGATCCCGACCGTCGCCGCGGTCGATCTGCCCGCCGCGCTGCGCGAATTCCGGACCGCGTACCCGCACGTGCGGATCAGTTTGCGGGTCGGCGCGAGCGAGGAGCTGGCCGAGCAGGTCGAACAGGGCGTCCTCGATGTCGCCTTCCTCGGCTTGCCGACGACCACGCGGCCGAGCGGGGTCGCCGCCCACGAACTCGCGCGCGACAAGCTCGTCGCGGTGGTCGCACCGGGCCACCCGCTCGCCGAGGAACCGAGCGTCGAACTGCGCAGGCTCTCGACCGAGGTCTTCGTCGACCTGCCCGCGGGCACGGCGGGCCGGATCCAATCGGATCTGGCGTTCGCGGCGGCGGGCCTGACCCGCGATGTCGCCTTCGAGGTGACGACCGCCGACTACATCGCCCGCCTCGTCAGCCAGGATTTGTGTGTGGCGATGATGCCCGCCGCCCACGCCCCACAGCTCACCGGCGTGCGCATCGTGACGGTCACCGACGCGCCGAGCCGCGTCGAGTACGTCGTGTGGAACCGCGCCGACCGCAGCCCGGCGGCATCGGCCTTCCTCGCGGCACTGGATGTTCCGACGACCCAGCGCTGACAGCTCACGGCCCCGCCGGCTGCACCGACGGGGCCGGGAACGACGTGTTCAGGCCGGGGTGACCGCGACCGCCAGCGATTCCAGCCCACGGATGACGACATTGGGCTTGAACGGCGGGTTCTCCGAACGCAATTCGACCGTGCGCACCTTGCGCAGCAGCACGTCGAGCAGGATCTCCATCTCCAGCAGCGCCAGCGGGGCGCCGAGGCAGTAGTGGATGCCGAGGCTGAACCCGAGGTGCTTCTTGGCCGGGTTCATCGGATCGGCGTAGCGGGTCATGTCGACCCGGTCGGGGTCGGGGTAGGCGGCCGGATCGTGATTGGCCGAATTGATCAGCACCACCACACCTTCGCCCTGCTCGAACTCGTGCCCGGCGACGGTGATCGGCCGGGTCGCGGCGCGCGTGGTGATCTGCACCGACGGATCCAGGCGCAGCAGTTCGTCGGGGGCGACGGCCAGCAGTTCGGGACGATCGCGCAGCAGCTGGATCTGGTCGGGGTTGCGCAGCAAGCGCAGCATGCCGGTGCCGATCAGATTGGCGGTGGTCTCGTGACCGGCGACGAAGGTGGTGATGCAGGTCGCGAGGAGCTCCTGCTCGGTGAGCACATCGCCGCGGTCCTCGACCTGCGACAGCACGCTGAGCAGGTCGTCGCGCGGGGTGACGCGCCGCTCGTTGAGCAGCTCACGGAAGTAGCCCATGAACCCGCGCGAGGCGGCGCTGCGGGCGCTCAGGCATTCCTCGGGCAGCGTGTAGTCGTGGTCGAAGCCGCGGGCCAGGTCCTGGGACCACCGGTGGACCTGGTCGTAGGCCTGCTCGGGCACGCCGATCAGCTCGCAGGCGATGATCAGCGGCAGCGGATAGGCGATCTTCTCGACGAGGTCGAATTCGCCCGCGGCCAGGGCGTCGTCGACGAGCTGCTCGCACAGCTGCTCGATCCGGGGGCGCAGCCTGGTCACCATGCGCGGGGTGAAACCCTTGGTGACCAGGTTGCGCAGGCGGGTGTGGTCCGGCGGCTCCATCCACAGGAACGAGGTGGGCAGTTCCTCGGCGGCGTTCTCCGGCGACACCGTGGGGTGCATCATCGCCGCTTCCTCGGCGTGGCTCCACGCGGTGGTGGACAGCACGGCCGCGCAGTCCTCGTAGCGGGTCAGCACATGGTGACCGAGCGGGGTCTGATGGATGGGCCCCGCCTCGCGCAGGACGCGGGCGGGGGCATACGGATCGGCGCGGCCGTCCGGCCCGAACAGCTGGACCAGTGCGGTCTGGACCGCCTGGGCGTCGATCGGGGAAGTCGTGGAGGTCATGGGTGGGTCTCCTGGTTCTCCGGTGGTGGTCAGGGAAGGAGGATGCGGCGCAGCGTGCCCGGCGCGGTGAGCGCGGCGGGCGGGTCGACCAGGTGGGCGACCCGCAGGAAGGTCCTGGCCACGCGCGGATCATGGTGCGCGACCCGCTGCACCCGGCTGACGAAGACAGTGGTGAGCCGGGTCCGGACCGTGCGCCTGCCCACGACGCCCGGATGCCGCAGATCCGAGCCGGCGGCCAGCTGCCAAGCCACCTCGACCGCGCCGGCGGCGGCCGCGTAATACCGGGCGGGCAGGTCGGTTTCGCCCGTACCGAGGCACTCGCGCAGCGCCGCGGCTTGCAGCGCGGCGACCGTCATGCCCTGGGCGTAGAGGGGATTGAAGGCGCACAGCGCGTCGCCGAGCACGAGCAGCCCGTCCGGCGGGGCGCTCTGGCGGTCGAAGCGGCGGCGCACGGCGGTCCGGAACCGGTAGGGCACCGCGTCGCCGAGCGGCTCGGAGCCGATCACCAGGGTGTGGATGTCGGGGGCCGACAGCGAGGCGGCGTACTCGCGAAATCCCGCGTCGTCGACGGGCGGATGATCGCCGAGCATTCCGGCCAGGGTGACGTGCCACCGATCGCCCTCCACCCGGACCGCGCCGCCGCCGCGCCCGTTCGCACCGGTCGAGACGATGACCGAGGCCTGTCCGCCGAGCTGACCGGGCCGATGCCGGAAGAACCGCGACGCGTAGCCGAGGTCGACGTCGAGCCGCTCCTCCTCGGGTACCTCGGCTCCGATCGCGGTGAGCCACTGCGTGATCCGTGATCCTCGACCGCCCGCGTCGACGACCAGGTCCGCGGACAGGGTCTGCGCGCCCGCCGGACCGATGACAGTCACCGCGCGCACCCGCCGGGCGTCGCCGACCAGGCCCTGCACGGTGGTGCGGGTCAGCAGTTCGATGCCGCGCAGCCGCAAGGTCCGCCTGCGCAGCACCGTCTCGAGCAGCGAGCGGGTGGCGATCACCGAGGTGAGTCCGGTCGAGCCCGCCGCGAGCCGGGAGCCGCCGACATACCACCGGGTGCCGACCAGCACCTCGGCGACGGTCGCGCCGTCCGAGACCGCCTGCTCGGTGAAGCCCGGGTAGAGCTCCTCCATGACGCGGCGGCCCCGGTCGAGCAGACCGTGCAGGTGCCAGGCCTGCGGAACACCCCGGCGCACAGTCTCTTTCGCGTCGAGCTCGTCGCGTTCGACCAGGGTGACCCGCTCGTAGGTATCGGCGAGCACGCGCGCGGCCAGCAGCCCGGCGACCCCGGCGCCGATGACGATCGCCTGCCCGCGGCGCGCGGTCACAGCGTCACCGGCAGGTGCAGGATGCCCCGGTGGATCAGGCTGGGACGGTAGACGATCGGCGCGTCGGCCAGGGCCAGCTCGGGTGCTCGCGCCAGCAGCGCGAGGATCGCGGCCTCGGCCTCGATCCGGGCCAGCGGCGCGCCCACGCAGTAGTGGATGCCCAGGCTGAACCCGAGATGTTTGCGCGGCGGCCGGTGTCCGGTGAACCGGGTGATGTCGAAGGTGTCGGCGTCGCGGTAGACCCGCTCGTCGCGGTTGGCCGAGCCGGTCAGCACCACGACACCGTCACCGCGCCGGAAGGTGTGCCCGCCCACGTCGGTGTCGTCGAGGGCGACCCGGATCGTGAACTGGGTCGGCGCGTCGTAGCGCAGCATCTCGTCGATCGCGGGCCCGATCAGCTCGGGATGCTCGCGCAGCAGCGCCAGCTGGTCGGGGTGGCGCAGCAGCGCGAGCAGGCCGTTGCCGATCAGGTTGATCGAGGTCTCCATGCCGGCCACGAGCAGCAGCAGCGACATCCCGATCACCTCGGGTTCGGTGGGAAGCTCACCCGAGCCGCTCGCCGCGACCAGGTCGCTGAGCAGGTCGGGGCCCGGCTGCCGCTTCTTCTCGGCGATCAACCGCGCGAAGTACCCCATGCAGGCGATCGCGGCGTCGGTGCGGGCGCTGATGTCGCCGGGACCGAGCAGCGAGTCGGGGTCGCTGCCCCGCGCGATCGCCAACTGCCAGGCGCGGAAGTCGGCTCCGTCGGCGGCGTCCGCGCCGAGCAGGCGCACCGCGACCATGGCGACGGCCAGCGGCACCGCCAGATCGTCGAGCACGTCGAACTCACCGCGATCGAGCGCGGCGTCGATCAGTCCGTCGACCACGGTGCCCGCCAGCGGCGCCAGCTCGCCGATCGTGGCGGGGGTGAACGCTTTCGCCACCAGCTTGCGGTAGCGGCCGTGCTCGGGCGGATCCATCCGGACGAAGGACCCCGGGATGGCGGCGGTGGTGTCGCGGAACGGGCTGATCCCCGCCGAGTAGCCGTGCCCCCAGTCGGTGCCGGTGAGGACCGCGGCGCATTCCTCGTAGCGGGTCACCAGCGTCACCGGGACCTCGCCGAGGGCGAACGGGAACAGCGGCGTCGCCTCGCGCACCCGGTGGTAGGCGGCGTACGGGTCGGCACGGTGCTCGGGCGCGAACGCGTCGAAGGTGAGGTCGGCGGGGACAGCGGTACTCATCGGCCCTCCAGGCTGATTCGCAGTTCGGACATGCCGCGCACGACCACGTTCGGGCGGTACGGCGGTTCGGCGAGCAGTGACATCCGCTCGACCCGGGTGGCCACGGCCCGCAGCACCGCCTGCATCTCCAGGCGGGCCAGCGGTGCGCCGAGGCAGTAGTGCAGGCCGAGACCGAACGACAGATGCCGCTCGGGTCGCCGGCCGGGCCCGTAGCGGCCGATGTCGAACCGGTCGGCGTCCGGGAAGGCCCTGGGATCCCGGGCCGCCGAACCGATCAGCACGATCACCGCGTCACCGGGCACGAAGGTCCGGCCGGCGAGCTCGATCTCGTGCCGCGCGGTCCGGGTGGTCAGGTGCACGGGCGGGTCGTAGCGCAGGACCTCGTCGACCGCGGGAACGCACAGCGCCGGATCCTCGCGCAACCGCTGGAACTGATCGGGGTGGCGGATCAGCGCCAGCAGCCCGTTGCCGATCAGGTTGACAGTGGTCTCGTGGCCCGCCACCACCAGGATCAGCAGGGTCCCGATCAGTTCGGTGCGGGTCAGCCGCACCCCGGCGTCCTCGGCCTGCACGAGCGCGGTGATCAGGTCGTCGCGGGGGTCGCGGCGGCGCCGGGCGATCAGGTCGCCGAAGAAGTCGGTGAACGCGTGCACGGCGCTGGTGCGCGCGGCCAGCTCGACCGGGCTGAGCAGGGTGTCGGGATCGAGGCCACGGGCGATGTGCGCGGAGATCTCGCGGACGTGGCCATGGGCTTCGGCGGGGACACCGAGCAGTTCGCAGATCAGCGTCAGCGGCACCGGGTAGGCCAGCGCCTCGAGCGCGTCGGTCTCGCCTTCGGCCAGCATCGCCGTCAGCAGGCCGTCGACCAGGCGCTCGGCCCGTTCGTGCAGTCCCGCCACGGTGCGCGCGGTGAACGCCCTGCCGACCAGGCCGCGCAGCCGGGTGTGGTCCGGCGGTTCCATCCACAGGAAGGAGCCGGGCAGTTCCACCTCGCTGTCGCCGTGCAGCAGCTGCGGCTCCTCGGCATGACTCCAGCGCGGGTCGCTCAGGATGGTCTGAGCCTCGGCGTGCCGGGGCACGAAGTGGATCCCGTGCGGGCCGGGGACGAACGGGCCCGCCTCCCGCAGCGTCGTGTAACTGCGGTACGGGTCGTGGCGGCAGTGCGGTGCGACGCTCTCCAGCACCGCGATCTGCACCGGGGTCGGGTCGTCGACCGCGACATGATCGGAAGTCACCGGCAGCTCCTACGGCGATAACGGTGCGGGGATTTCGCCGCCCATCGTCGCCGCCGGGCCACCGCGAATTCGTGCAGTATTGTCTGCTCCGATCGGGCGATAGCCGAATATCTTTATCGGGCAGTGCAATTGAACGATCGGCGGTCATTATCGGCGCGCGTATTTCGGAATTCGTTCAGCGCGATTTCATATGGCACTGTTGTCGTTTCCGGCATGAATTCCTCGCGTTCGGGTGAAACGCTCACCACGCTGCTGGCCGGCGTCGCCGCCGCGCATCCGCAGGTGCCCGCGACGTTCTGGTCGGTGTCGGAGCGGGTCGGCTACGCCGAGCTGCGACTGCGCGCGCAGACCACGGCCACGGCGCTGGTCCGGCGCGGGATCGGGCGCGGCGAGCCGGTCGGCGTGCTCAGTCCCAACGCCCCCGAGTTCCTGGTCTCGCTGTTCGGCATCGCCGCGGCGGGCGGGGCGGCCACGCCGCTGCCACTGCCCGCGGGTGCCCGCGCCACGGCCGCCTACCCGGCCAAGCTGGCCGCGATCACCGCCGCCGCCGGCATGCGCACCGTGCTGGTCTCACCGCGCTTCGCCTCGATGATCCCGCTGATCGGCGACATCGGCGTCGAGTTCGTCGACACCACCGACCTGGTCACCGATGTCGTCGCCGACCCGGACACGCTGCCCGAGCACGGACCCGACGACCTGGCGATCGTGCAGTTCACCTCCGGCAGCACCGCGCTGCCCAAGGGCGTGCGGCTCACCCACGCCAATGTGGTGAGCGGGCTGGCCGCGATCCGCACCGGCATCGACCTGAGCCTCGACGACCAGGGTGGCTTCTGGCTGCCGCTGTTCCACGACATGGGCCTGTTCGGCACCTTGTCGGCGGTGCTGCGCGGGATCCCCGCCCACGTCTGGTCCCCGCTGGCCTTCGTCAAGGACCCGGCGCGCTGGCTGAGCGAGTTCGCCTCGACCGCGACCACGATCACCGCCATGCCCAACTTCGGCTACGAGGCACTGCTCGGCGCGATCGGTCCCGAGCAGGTCACCGACTACGACCTGAGCCACTGGCGCATCGCGTTCAACGGCGCCGAGCCGATCTCGGAATCGGTGGTCACCGCGTTCTGCGAACGGTTCGCGCCCGCCGGCTTCGCGCCGTCGACGATGTTCGGCGTGTACGGCATGGCCGAGGCCACCCTGGCCGTCGCCTTCCCGCCGCTGCTGCGCGAGCCGCGCTTCGAGTGGGTCGACCGCGCCCGGCTCTCGGATGCCGCTGTCGCCGAGCCGGTCTCGCGCGGCGAGGACGGCGCGCGGGCGGTCGCCTCCGTCGGTTCGGCGGTCGAGGGGATCGCGCTCCGGATCGTCGACCTCGACACCGGCGCCGACCTGCCCGACGGCCGGGTCGGCGAGATCCTGATCGAGGGCGCGCCCGTCACCGGTGGCTATCTCGCCGTCGATCCCGACGCGGTCGCCGATCGTTTCGTCGACGGCTGGTTGCGCACCGGCGATCTCGGCTACCGCCGCGACGGCGAACTGTTCGTCACCGGACGCTGCAAGGACATGATCACCGTGCGCGGGGTGAACTACTACGCCCAGGACGTCGAGGCCGCGGTCCGCGATCTCGACGGCATCCATCAGGGCCGCTGCACCGCGGCCGTCGAGCCCGACGGCGACGACGTGATCGCGCTGATCGCCGAGACCGAACGCACCGGCGCCGAGGCCGAGGCGCTGGCCGCGGCCATCGTCGCCGCCGTCGCCGCCGAGCTCGGACTCTCCGCCGTGCGGGTGCATCTCGTCGCGCCGCGCAGCATCCCCCGCACCAGTAGCGGCAAGCTCCAGCGGCTGGCCGCCCGCGACCTGATCGGCCGGCGATGACGCCGCGCCGCTCGCCCCTGCGATCGAATGGGAGTGCCTAGTGCACAGCTTCGACATCTTCCGCCACTACGAACGCCTGCACTGGAAACTGAGCGACCTCGACCTGGCCGCCGTCGACCCGACGCTGGTCCGCCCGGAGTACATCACCCTCGCCAAGAGCGCGGCGATGGGCGAGTCCAATGTCATCGCGGCCGTGCACGGTTTCCTCGACGAGTTCGTCGACGACTACGACTTCTCCACCTTCGCGGTGGTGTGGGGCTACCAGGAGGTGCAGCACCACTACGCCTTCCGCTCCTGGCTGGGCGCCATCGGCGAGGACGTCGACGACCGCGCGGTGGACGCGATGCGCGAGCCGTACGCGCCGGGCAGCACGCCCTCGGCGACGCTGGCCACCAACATCATCTCCGAGCTCACCGTCAACCACGTGTACCGCGCGGTGTCGAGCTGGGTGGCCGAGCCGGTGCTGAAGACGTTGCTGCTCAACGCCAGTCGCGACGAAGCCGGGCACGCCCGGGAGTTCATCCACTACACCACCGAACGGCTGAAGCGGCGGCCCGACGAGCTGCCGTCGGTGCTCGAGACGCTCTACGTCTACAGCTCCGAGGCCAAGATCAAGCACCCGGTGAGCACCTTCAAGGCCGGCATCGCCGAGCTCGGCGACCACGAGACCATCGACACCGGTTTCGAGCTGTTCCTCGAGCAGGTCGCCGCCGAGGGCGAGCTGGAGGTCCTGCACGACAAGGTGCGCCGCACCTTCGCCGGCATCACCGGCCTCGACCTGTCCAGCAACGCGAAGGTGCGCCGCGCCCTCGCCGACGCCATCGCGTGATGACCGCAGGCGAACGGCCCGACGCCGTCGAGGTGCCGTGGTCGGTGATCCCCGACTATCACTGCTTCGGCTGTTCCCCGCACAACGCCACCGGGCTGCGTCTGAGCTTCACCCCGCGCGCCGACGGCGCGCTGGAAGCCGCCTTCCGGCTCGGGCGCGCGTTCGAGTCCTATCCCGGCGTGGTGCACGGCGGCCTGATCGGCGTCGTGTGCGACGAGGTGATGGGCAACCTGATCGTGCTGGCCCGCCGGGTTCCCGCCTTCACCGTCTCCCAACGCACCCGCTTCCTCACTCCCCTGCTGATCGACCGCGAATACCGCTGTGTGGCAACGCTGCCGCCCGCGCGGGCCGACGGCCCGATCCCCGCGCACGCCGAGATCCTCGACGCGAACGGCGCGGTGTGCGCGACCTCGACGGCCAGCTATCAGCCGTTCGATCTGCATGCCGTCCGCGACCAGCTCACCCTCGACGACGACGAAGTCGCCCTGCTCGACCACGCCCTGTCCACGGCGAACACCCTCTCCCCGAACGGAGCCCGGCCATGACCACCACCTCTGCCGACACCATCCTGCGCACGGTCACCGAGATCGCGATCACCGAGACCGGCCTGACCGCCGCCGAGCTGACCCCCGACGCCGACCTGCGCGCCATGGCGGGCGTGGACTCGGTGCGGGTGCTGCGGATGATCGCCCGCATCGAGCGCACCTTCGACATCGAACTCGACGACGCCGACGTCTTCGGGATGTCCACCCTGGCCGAGGTGACCGCGGTGGTCGAACGGTCCGTGGCCGAGGCGGCCGCATGACCGTCGTCGCCGATACCAATCAGCACTACGATCTCGACCCGGACATCTTCGGGCAGTTCCTCGACCCGCTGCGCAAGTACAGCTCCGCGCTCTACACATCCGACAGCGACACCCTGGAGCTGGCGCAGCGCAACAAGCTGCGCTTCGTCGCCGAGCGGCTCGGTCTGCGCGGCGGCGAGCAGCTGCTCGATGTGGGATGCGGCTGGGGTTCGCTGATCCTGTACATGGCGAGCGAGCTGGGCTGCCGCACGCTCGGGGTCAGCCCGGCGCCGCGTCAGCACGACTACATCGCCGAGCAGGCGGCCGCGCGCGGCGTGGCCGATCTGGTGCGCACCCGGGTCGGGCACTTCGAGCAGCTCGACCTGCCCGCCCGCTCCTTCGACGCTGTCACACTGCTGGGGTCGATCGTGCACATGCCCGATCCCGACGAGGTGTTCCGCCGCGCGCGGCGTGGCCGATC
>Ga0247823_10005142_pt1 | contig 10422 bp, 15 predicted proteins | sample 13C_PalmiticAcid_2_FD_192426 | JGI IMG/M metagenome (GOLD analysis project Ga0247823, IMG submission 192426) | Soil microbial communities from agricultural site in Penn Yan, New York, United States - 13C_PalmiticAcid_Day30 | ecosystem: Environmental > Terrestrial > Soil > Agricultural land...
TCTCTAGCCCTCCCAGCGGCACATCTGCCAAGCGTGCCGCCTTCTCGCCCCGCCGTTGCGCGGGGCTTTTTTGTGGGCGTGATAGCCTGAAGCTTCGGTTCGATCGAAAATCATAGCCCGCCGATAATCCAGTTCGGGAAGGCGAATTCCGGAGATGGAGTGGCGAAGGCCATCGGAGTGTTCGGCTCGCCGCAAAGCTCTCATGAAAACTAATCATGGAAGTGATAAGGACGTACGCTTTATTTGACCGCTCGTCAGCGATATCGTCGGACCGCTCAAATCAGCCAAGCTTGTCGAACGCGCGGATATCTTACCATCGCACGGAAGTCATCCAGTCGAAAAGGGTCTACATGTCGCTCCTCGATGCGGACGCAATCCATCCAATCACTCTGCCTGACGGACGGGTCTATTCGGACACGGTTTACCTGAAGAACGTTATCGACCATCCGCGTATCGAGGTTGGCGACTTCAGCTACTTTACGCACTCCGGACCACCGCAAGAAACGGCCCAGGTACTGGCACCCTACCTCGGTCACGGGTGTCGCGAGCGACTGGTGATCGGTAAATTTGTGCAAATTGCTCGGGGCAGCTACTTCATAACCAGTTCAGCCAATCATCCGATGACTGGTTTCACCACATATCCATTTCTAGTCTTCAAGCCCGAGACGTTTGGATACAAAGACCTGCCTGTCAGAGACACAGTGGTCGGACATGACGTTTGGATCGGCCACGACGCGGCAATCATGCCCGGCGTGCGCATTGGGGCCGGCGCGATCGTGGCCGCTGCCTCGGTCGTCGCTCGCGATGTACCGCCGTACGCAGTGGTCGGTGGTAATCCGGCCGCCGTCATTAGAATGCGGTATCCCGCCGAAGTGATAATCGACCTACTCGATATTGCTTGGTGGGATTGGCCAATCGAGAAGATCGAAGCCAATTTGACATCCTTGAGCGATGGAGACCTGGCCGCTCTCAAGATCGCCTAGCGCCAGGGCTCTCAGTTTGGCGTCGCTATCGGGCCGACAGCGTCCGCGGCACGCAGGCGTTTATCAGGGCGGCGGAAGAGGCCGACGTGTTTATCCGGGATTGATGGCGCTGAGCCGCTGGCGCTCCACTCGATCGAGCCTCTCACGAAGGTCCAAGATCAAGTCACGCTGGCCGTGGACCGGGCCTTGCGCCTGTTTGACCTCGTCGCCCAGTTCCTGGGCGGCGGCCCGCCGGGCGGATGCCCCTTGATCCGCACCATTAAAGCCGCATACGATCACCGCGCGTCCAAGCCATAATGAACTTCAATCTATCCGGGAGTTCAATCAATAGTCAGAAAGGTCGTCACATCACAACCGATTGATTGATCCCCGGACAAGCTCTAGCCTAAATACATATTTATCTTTCGCACTCGGGCGGCGGGTACCTTCCGATAAAATACACATCCTCCAGACCGCAGCCCAGAGATATCCATTTCCCCCAATTGACCTTTAGCCAATGAGCAGAAACCATTCTTGTATTCGATATATAAGCGTCTCTCGGCAAATACTGAAACGTGTGGCCGGCGCTTCGACCTGTAGCAACCATGAAGCCATATGGAAATTCATGATTTGCAGTCTCAACGAGCATAAAATCCACAACAGACTCGTAATTCTTTGCTCCAAATACGCGAAACACTGAGCCAGCGTCCACAGATTCGCCTTGGTAATGGGAGAGTTTCATGAGTTTTTTGCCCTGGTGGTTGAATGAGATTTCGGATTGGGGCCGATGCATCTTGTCGCGATGAAAATTGTTGGCACCGTCTTCCGGGTTGAAGGGAGTCCGTGGGATTACAACAACAATTCGCGACCTTTGGCTTCAGGCCTTGGTGGTTTTGCAACGTGTGAAGTCATCTTGCACGAGCCAAATGGATTGATAACGACAACACCGCAGTTAGCCGAATTGCACTTCCCGCGTATCGTTCAGTTTGGAGATGCGGCCGAAGAGATTGATCTCTTCGATGGCTCCAAGCTGGTCATGAAATTCCGCCCATTGGCCCTCGCCGACTTGCAGGCCATTGCGGCGAGAGCGTAATCGGCAGTGAGGTGGAGTTCGGGCAGACTGTGTTCTTCGACCGCCTTCATTCGACGAGGTAGTTCCAAGGTAGGAGCCTGTTGATGTCGCTCTGCTTATGGCCGTATGGAGAAACTCCAGTTGCTCGTCCGTGGATAGGCGATCACAGATCAGCGCGGCGAGGACAACGTGGGAACGGGACACCGGTTAATCCGAAGCGACCTTCTTTTCTGGCGTGCTGGCGGCGGCACCGAAGGCGTTGGAGCAGCTAACGAGCCGGTAACTCCGAGCTCGCTCTTCCCTACGATGAGAAACCTATCGCACTAACGGCGAGCATGTTGCGCACCTTACAAAATATGAGCTAGCTTTCCGCGATGGATGACGCGAGAGAATTCAATGTTGTAGATTCGGCAGGACGATACCTGTGCCCGGCGTGCGGATTTCCGCAATGCACAGCGGAGCCCACATACGATACAGATGGTGGTCTAATTGGTTCCTTCATTTGCTCCTGTTGCATGTGGGAGCCAGGGTTTGACGATAATCCGGCCGCAAGCAGCAGAGCTCATCCAGATATATTGGCTTCATTAAGAGGATATCGTAGTGCCTGGAAGGGTACGCCGGTGTGGTTGGGCAGGAGTTCGCTTATGCCGCCGAACTGGAATGGAGCTAAACAACTCAACGACCTATTCAAACTCGCGCCACATGTCCGCTGATGGTAGAAAGGGGCAGAGGCGTTTGCCACGGCTTACTCAAGTCACATCGCGAAACCAGAAATTGCCGTGCCCTCCCGCCTCACAAATCGTTTCGAAGGATACCCAAGGCTTCAGCCCTAAACCTCCCACGGTAACGCGGCCGCCGTCGATCTCGCTCGATCGCAAGGGACAACATGGAGTGAGATGACAGTGCCGTATGATGATCTTGGCTCGCTTGATGACTGGCTTCTCAAACAAGGGATCGAGCAGGCTGAGCGCGGCATCTCGGTCGAAGACGAGCTTATTCCGTCGACGGTCCAGCATTTCGGGCAGGCTTATGTCTACCTCTACGCTACGGCTATTTTCGACGGGGAAGTCGCCAATGGCGGGCTTCCACAGTTTTTCGAAAACCCGTCCGGCGCTTTGGCTCCTGGTGTACGTGACGCTTTGCAGGAAATGGAACTACGCGACTACGCGATCATCATGACGCAACTTATTGACGCCTTTGGGTCGGAATATCCTCGCAACCAGTGGGTTCGGGTCAAAAAGATAGCCTCGGACACTTCCCTCCAGGAAATGCTGGATCGCGGTTATCATGCCGTTGATGTATGGAGCCGAGAGTTTATCTTCGCACGGGACAATTACGCGAGAAAAAATCAGCTATTGAAATGAGTAGCCACGTCCGGAAAACGCTCTTTTGAGCCAGGTGCAGAGCGAGCGGATTTTTACCTAAAGCAGAACAATTACCGTTTTCGATACTCGCTCTGCTCAAGAGATCGCCGTCTCAGGCGGTTCGTCCAGATACAATGTTTTAAGCAAATCGCAGCAGGCTTCCCTTCGCCCTAACGCTTGCGGAGTGCCTATGCCCAAATTCACTGTCTACCTCGGTACACGCGCAGCTGACCTCCTCAAGGCCGCACCTTTCTCCAGTTGGGTTTTCAGTCAGACTATTGACGATGACCTGGCCGAGAAGCGCGTCAACTATGATTGCGAAAGTGAGGGGCTTTCGATAGTTTGTGATTTCGATGATCGCATAACCACAATATTTCTTACATCAGTTCCGTTGGCCTACGAGGAACTTAACCTGCCACTTCACGGCGGCCGGAGTGATGTGTTCGCCGCCTTCGGGAAACCTACTAGGAGTGGCTTACCTTCGGTCAATACGATACTGGGCGAATACGGTGCATGGGATAGGTATGACCGCGTAGATCATTGCCTTCATGTCGAGTATCGTCCAAAGGTGGATCGGGTCAAGATGGTCACTTTAATGCTCCCGAACATCGCTCCTTAAATCCTTACGCTCAGGAAGAGTCCACCCATTACTTACGGTCGATCCCGCTCCACTGCCCCGCTTCAATGCGCTGAAGGATCTTGCGCGCAACCTTGATACCGCCGGCCTGCTGGCTGACGTGGTCCTGCAGTTCCTTAATCGCCGTCGCGGTTGACGCGGTCGTCTGCTCGGTCACTGTGACGCGATAGCTGAGCTGGTCGATCGTGCGCACCTCACTTTCGATCGACGGAAACCGTTCCTCGGCTCACCCCTCGCCGGCCTCCACCTCTGCCAGGCGCTGTTATTGCTCATGGCCGGTGCGCCATGTCTGAGGTTCCTCGATATCCGGGCTATTGTCGACCCAGATGGTGACGCCGCCTTCTGGCGGCCCTTGCCGATCGGAAATAGCGCCGCCGACATCACTAGACCGTCGATTCCGTCACGCCCTTGTCACGCTGTAGACGGGTTGAAAGCGCGACGGGCCGAGGTCCGCCGCGCCACTCTTCTATCCTTAGAGCAGGAAATCGGCCTGGGTCAGGTCGAACGATCCCGTTAGCTGGACAACAAAATCGGAACTGCCGTCGCCGTTGACGTCCCCATATAGGAAGGTATCCCCGTTCTTGTGGTCGAAGCGCAGTTCTCCAGCCGTTTTGGAGTAACCCGAGACCAGGGTAAAGGCGTCGTTCGTGGTTGTGCCCAAGATGGCGTCAATACCGCTGAGATCAATCTTGTCGCCCTCCGCCTGGTTGAAGTCGGTGATCACATCGCGGCGCGTGCTAGAAGCGAGACTGTCACCCACCGAGTTGAAGTCGAACGTGTCGGCTCCGACCCCGCCCGTAAGGGTGTCACCACTGGCGCCGCCGGTCAGCTTATCGTTACCTTGACCGCCAGAGAGCATGTTGCGCGTGCCGTTGCCGATCAGCGTGTCTGAGAATGCTGAACCCGACAGGTTCTCCACGGAGGTATAGGTATCGCCCGCGGCATCCCCGGCGTTAATCGCCGCGTTAGCAAGGGACGCGATGACTGCAGCCGTGGCCGTGGCGTAAGTGGCGGTGTCGTTGCCAGCTCCACCGTTCAATCGGTCAGCCCCCGTCCCCCCGTCCAGTACGTCGTTGCCATCCTGGCCATAAAGCGAGTCAATACCGTCGCCGCCGCTGATCGTATCATTGCCGAGGCCACCACGCACGCCGTCATTGCCACGGTATCCAGACAGCGTGTCATCGCCTGCACGTCCGTCAATCTGATTGTTGGCACTGTTGCCGAACAGTGTGTCGGCAAACGACGTGCCGGTCAGATTCTCGATCGAGACATAGGTATCACCTTGCGCTTCGCCGGTATTTTGGGAAGAGTCGATCAGATTGGCGGTTACGCCGGCCAGCGCCTGCGTGTAGGAGGCGGTATCCGTTCCGGCCCCGCCATTCAGAAGATCGGCCCCGGCTCCGCCAGTTAAAAGGTCGTTGCCGTCCTGACCATACAACTGGTCCGCCCCAGCGCCGCCATAGAGCCGATCCTTGCCACCGCCGCCGAGAAGCGTGTCTGCGCCCTCTTCACCGGTCAGAAGATCGTCTCCGCCGCGACCATCGAGCGTATTGGCCGCAGAATTTCCGCGAAGCGTGTCGGCATACTGCGAACCAATGAGACCCTCGATTGAAACGAAGGAGTCCCCTTGCGCTTCCCCTGTATTGATCCCGGGGTTTGCCAAGCTCACCGTAAGCCCGCCAGCGGCGTTCGTATACGATGCGGTGTCGACCCCGGTGCCACCGTTGAGGGTGTCGGCACCGGTACCGCCGTTGAGGATGTCATTCCCATCCTGGCCATAGAGCACGTCGTTCCCGGCACCACCATAGATGCGGTCGTTGCCGGCAAGGCCCTGCACGGTATCGTTACCCTCCATGGCGTCGATAACATCGCCTGCCGCAGTACCCATAATGGTGTTGTCACCGCTGTCGCCAACCATGGTGATCGGGACGCCGTCCGTGAGTTCGCCAAGTCCCGGCGTGGCCAGGAGATGAAGATTGGGGATCGCCGTTTCATTGGCATCGCCGAGCAGGAGGGAGAGCAGCGGACTGGTCAGCGCATCGAGACCCAGCCCGAGGATATCGAGTCCTGTCCTTGTTCCAAAGTCAACTTCGAGGGCCTGGTCGAGGTCGATGGAAGCGTAGAACTGACCGTTCCGTTCGATAACGATCTTATCGTAACTTCCGCGCGCGCTGTTGGTTGCAGTCAGCAACCCGCCGTCTACATCGAGCTCCCACTCGCCCAGGTACCGGAATGTGAACTCTCCGGCTTCAAAGCGGTATTCGTTGTAGGTCGTGGTCACCTGACCAACGCCCAGAACAAGCGATCCTGTTTGGGACGTTTGTCCGGTGAACTGCTCATTCGTGGACTGCGTGCCGCTCTGTACCCAGAAGTCGTCGCCGTCGATGGAGACACCCGATGCAACCTTAATCGTAGTCATTTTAAAACTCCAATTTGGTGTGACTGCACCGGGAGCTTAGCGCATTTTTTGATTGATCAGATTCAACTACTTACACTAAATGCGCGAGTATTTAACGAGCCGTTAAGAATTGTTAACGGGTGTGTAATAATGATATTGCACCCAGAGGGAGAATAACCTGACGGGTTGTGCTCGTCGCATTCGCGAAAAGCTGGGACTCGAAGCACTAGCTTGGTCTAGCCGCTTACGATCTATTAACGATTGCCAGCGAGATTGGGCCGGGCGATCAGTCATGCGTACGCTCACCCTCCTCCGTTCATCCACCGTTCAGCGACTTTGGGCGAGGTTACACGCGGTCGCTGTGCATGCGGCCTGAGAGGGGTCCGAAGATTAAGGCCCCTACGCCCCTTCGGACCTCTCACATCTGCTATGCGCCATCCTCACTGACGCCTCGCTGAACGTGACGCCCCGCGGTGCGGCCCGCGCTTTCGTCTCCACTCCAAACAATGTCGAATATATTCGCAGCCTCGGACGTAAAAGCGCAGTCAATCAGCACCAGGAAAGTGAATATCACTCGCTTGATGCTGGAAACTTATGACGGAGATTGTTGAATGGCCTGGCTGCAATTAACAGCAGAGAACAACTCACCCATACTGCTTGATTCCGAGAAGATACTGTTCATCAAGCCGCATACTTCAGGGTCGCACATCACGCTCACGATCAGCGCCGAGAACAAGGAAGGCAGGCCGTCCCTCAGAACGGCAACCGTTCGCGAAGATGTTGTCTACATCGGCAGACTTCTGAAAGCTGTCGTTTCGAGGCGCTAGTCGGTAATCTGGCATTTCTATCACAGAAAGGGCTACCTCCGCAGTGCGAAAGCAGTCTATCGATGGCGGAGAAGGAGGGCTATCCGCCAACTACTAGCTAACTAGCTGACGATCTTGATTCAGCCGGCTGACCTTTTATTAAAAACAGCAATCTGGCCACTCTCGCGCAAGGATCGAGAACGAAGGTAATCGCCCAAATCAAGCAGGAGGCGCGACGTGGAAGGCACGACGAGAATCTTTCGTACATCGTCTCACAAAACGGCGTGGGCTATAACAGCGAAACATTTGGCGCGCGGTCAAAAGGATCCAGTCGAAATGGTGTTGGACGGCATCGAGCAAGAGCGCAAGCGATGCATGGACATACTTCGAGCCGCAGGAGGTCCAAATGCTGAGGTGCCGCTGTTCATCCGGAACCCGGATGCAGAGTGGTGAAGCTTTCATCTCCTCACTCCCCTCCGGCCGACTTGAAGCGCCTAACGACGAACTCGAACAGCGCATCGCTGATCCACATGGCCGAAACGCCGATCAAGAAGGCAGCGGCATGCTGCGCGGCGATCTCGTCGGGTGGCAGCGGCCAGTTGACGACGCCGAGGCGTGGCCGCGATTTGCCCACCACAAGTGACAAGGGCGCGCTTTTGAGCAGCTCCCGTTGTTAAGCGTATATTCAGCAACAAAAATAGCCCCTCCACCGTGAGGTAGAGGGGCTTGTCAAGACGAACGTCGAGGAGCTGTCCGCACCTTATTGGCCGCCTCATGCATCCCGTCGATGCGGGTGGCGAGGTGGCGAACGTCATCCCGAATGCCTGACACGGCACCCAAGATTTCGTCCTTGATTTCTCGCATGCCTGACTTGGTGACGTAGGTCTCTGCCGTATGGAGTCGATGGGCTGCGAGGTCTTCCGCTACCTTGTCGGCGCGGTCCTTGGCGCCAGCAACGCGAGACTCGAAGTAGCGCCAATACCCGAACGCGGCGCCGACCAGCGTTACGAGACCAAGGAGGCCAGTTAGAATTTCTGGCGTCACGGCACCACCCCGCAAAGCTTTGCCAGCTTTTCGTTCTCTCGCAGGATCTGTCGTTTCGTCTCTTCCGTCATCTTGTCTTCCACACTGGGGCGCACGGCCCGCGCGACGTCGCAGAAATTACCGCTTGCGGTCACGCAGCCACTTAGCGAGAGAGGAATCAATAGAACTGCCATCCATACCTTGAACTGCATCTTCAACGCCCCTCGCCTTCTTGATTGCTTTTGCATTGTTGCGGGCTTGCTCTGCTTCAGCGTCGGCCTTGCCGTCGGACCGCCCATAGAGAAATGCGCCCGCGATGACCGCGAGCGCGACGCCGGCCATTGCCAGGTAGCCTTTGAATTTGAGCCAGAGGCCTAGGAGGAGGGTCATATTCAAGCCTCCCTGCGCGTGCGCTGGATCAGATACCAGATACCCACGCCGACACCCGCCAGCATGGCCAGAGCCAGCGCCCACTGGACCGGCCCGCTACCCATCGCGATAGCTCCGCCGGCAGACAGCAGACCGCCGAGTGGCCCCCAAGCCTCTGGCTTCTTCAGCACCTCGCCGAGGCCGGTATCCCGACCGTCAGCCTTGGCGCTGCCAGCGGACGTCTGCGACTCCAGCGGCTTCTTCGCGGCGGCAAGCCGCAGTGCATTGCCGACGACACCAAGCTGCGTCTTGTACTGGCCCTTCGGATCCTTACCGGTAACGCGGATCGTCCAGCCACGGCCATTGGCCGAAAAGCCGGTCTTGCCCCCAAGCGATCGCAGGAACCGCATGCGCTCTTCGCAATAGTCGATGATGAGCATTCGCACGCCGCCAGGATAGGCCTTCACAGCGGCAAGCGTCTGCTCGCCGATATGTCCGTCCACCTTGCCGGTATAGCCGCCCTTGGCCGCCAGCACGGCTTGCAGCGACTTCACGGCGCGGCTCGGACCAGAGTTCACGCCGAAGTCGAAAGCCGCATAGTCGAGACCAGCCGGCAGAACATCGCCGCCAGACTGCGACCAGTAGGAACGCTGATAGATCGCAGTCGCTTCCGCTAACGTCATGGCCTTGACGCGCTCGGCTGTGACAGACGCCACACCAAGATGGGCAGCAAGCGTCTTATGGGTCACGCCATATTTGGTCGGGCCACCACGGTCCGTCTTCACATTCACATAGCCGCCCTCATGGCCAAACATGAGCTCAAGGGCGGTCGATAGGGTTTCTCTAGCCATGGGGCTCCTTCTGGTCGCGCTGGGACGCGCCGCCACGCGGGGTCGTGGTTATGGGGTGTCCTTATGGTGGAACTGACTTTACATTTGCGCGTTATTGGCGCGCGGTCGAAGCATGCCAATGAGCGACCGTGAAAGAGACCGGGTGAGCAGTCGCGAGCTCCCCGGTCTCAATCGCTTATGGGTTTCACGACCTCAAGCGGGGTGCGCTTGCGGTTTGCCATGATGTTTTACTTTGGTGTGAAGGTTGCAGCTGGAACAAATCGGCCTGATGTGAATTCGAGCGGCGATCACGCTGGCAGGAGGCCGCTATGAAAGGCAGATCGCAGGAGCAGAAAGAGCAGGATCACACATTGCTGGCGGCGGGCGCGCTGGTTGTCGCCGGCCTCCTGATCCTAGGAATCCCGCCTTGGATACTTTTCGGGATCTGACATAACCGGCTTTGGCGGGCGCCTCCCGCGTGATGAGCGTGCGGCTTGGGGTTGTCGAATTTCTATATCATTCGGACGACTCGACAGACCCTGCGGCCTGTGGTTGATTTCAGGCAGAGGCGGGAGGTGCCGATGGTCTATGAGTGGGATGAGCAGCGCGCCCGACGCGCGAATTCAATCAAGTGGCTGACGGGAGCCGCCGCGATATTGGCGACGGTTGTTTTGCCCGCCTTGCTGGCCCTTTATGCGACGGGCCTATTCGGGCTTTAGCGGCTACTGCACCTGCAGGGTAGTGGCAATTGGTTGTCCTCAGATGGAGATACCGATGCCGGGTTGGGCCATGTACGCTTTCATCAGCGCATACAGCCCGTTGATCTCCGCGTCCGTCAAGATGCGGCTCGGAAGATAGCCCAGCGCGGCGGCCTTGATCGTTCCCGTGAGAGACGGCGAATAGGTGGAAAGGAACCGCATGTTCCGGGCCGCGAGCACGCGCGTACCCGTCGGTGTAGCGG
>Ga0247823_10005143_pt1 | contig 10422 bp, 10 predicted proteins | sample 13C_PalmiticAcid_2_FD_192426 | JGI IMG/M metagenome (GOLD analysis project Ga0247823, IMG submission 192426) | Soil microbial communities from agricultural site in Penn Yan, New York, United States - 13C_PalmiticAcid_Day30 | ecosystem: Environmental > Terrestrial > Soil > Agricultural land...
CGTTAATGCTACCGCACGACGCAGAGTTCGTTGTGGATACGGCGCAGGCCCTGTAATCCACGCAGCGATTCCTGCGCGACTTGCTTCAGGTAGTAGCTGCGGACGCGGCCGGTGAGGCGGACTTCATCGTCCGTCACCTGGGCCTCGACGTCGCGCGACCACCAGAAGCGCTCGTTTGTTAAACGTCGCGAAACCAGTTCCGCGAGCGAATGCGGGCCGTGAAGAATGTAGTGCGCTGACATGATCGCGATGTCCGAGGGGAAGCGGGTCTCGTGACACCGAACTCAGGGCTTCCTTGCGAGCATCGGCGTCCACGCAAACCTAGTTCGCGATCGCTGTCATCGCGCGAAATTTTGGCCAAAAAAATCTGCGCGTGCGACCGGATCCGCAGCTTCTGCCGGTCACGCATCTCATTGAGCAAACGGCAGTTGTCGCCACTATTGGGGGGCCCGCTCGGCAATTCCTGCCGCGGGCTTGACCCAAAATCACGATTCACATAGAAATCCGCCCGCTCGCTGACGCCGGGGCCATCACAATCGGCAGAAGCGGCCACCTCTCCCAGCACATCACGTCCATTGAATTTCCCGTCCACGTCTTCACGTAGGAAGAGGCCCATGCTTCGTTTTTGCAAGGCTGCTGCTCCGTGGTCCGCCGGCTTGGCGATGGTGCTCGCATCGAGCACAGCATCCGCTCAGTTCTGGCGATCAGCGTTCGGCGGCAACAACTGCGACTGCGCCCCGGCAGCCGCGTCCATCTCCTCGGTGTCGTACCAGTCGGCTCCGGCCGCCATGGCGTGCTCGGTCTGTGCCCCGGTGGTGCAGGCCGTCTCGTGTGCACCTCCAACACAGGCGGTAATGCAGACCGTCTACAAGGAAGTTCCCGTTGTGGAACACGTCGCCGTCAAGCAGACGGTGAAGAAGCCCATTGTTGAGACCGCATGGGTCGATCAGCCCGTCACCGAATACCGCCAGGTTTCGGAAATGCGGACGATGGACGTTCCCACGGTCCATTATCAGGACGTGCAGGAATGTCAGACCGTCACCAAGAATATGGGTTACTGGCGGACGCAGAGCATTCCGAACCCCAAAGCCAATCCGTGTGAGTACAACCACATGCCGGGGTTCAGCGGCTGGATGACGCGGCAAAGCGTCGAACTCCGCAACGCCTTCACGCCGAACTACACGACCCGTCGTGAGTATGTTCCGCAGACGATCGTGCAAGCCGTGCCGGTCACACGCCGGATGGCGGTGCAGGGCACCAAGCAGGTGTCGTACAACGTCTCCTCGATGGTGCCGTACCAGACGACGCGCAAGGTCGCCGTGGCCAGCACCAAGTGGGTTGACGAAGAAGTCACGGTGATGAAGCCGCAGACCGTCATGAAGACGATGGCGGTGGGTCGCCAGATCGCCTACCTGCCGGTCGGTGCCGGAACCGGGACCGCCTCGGCTTTGCAACCGTCGCCGGACGCGATCGGCAGCAGCCTGACCCCGACGCAGAAGGCTCAGAGCACCGACAAGCTGCAGCAAGCCAATCCGAACAACCCGACCGATCGCCGCATCAACGCGGTGGATCCGCAGCCTCAGCATCAGCGGTCCAAGCTGGTGCCGACGGGCCTGCCGAAGATCGATGACCAGGATTACGCCGATCTGCCGGTGAATCTTGGCAAGCCTTCGACCGACGTCAAATCGTTCGCTGTTCCGACCGCAGCCCGCTTCAACCAGTGGGTGGCCCGCGGTGCGAAATCTCCCACGCCGTCCTCAGTGCCTTCGGCGATCAGCGTCGCCGACACCGACCGGCCTTAAAGACGACCTAGTCGTCTCATGTCTGCCGATTGACGCTCGACTCCTCGCGGCCCCGGTTTCACACCGGGGCCCGTTTTTTTAGGGTAGTTGTCAGTAGCCAGTTGTCACTGGTTAGTCGAGAAGTCAGACGCAGTGATCCACGCTTACGGTTTTGCGTCCCGTGCGGATCGCTTCACTGATCAGAACCCCGGCTTGGGCGTTCCGCCTTTCGGGGTTCCTCCTTTTGGCGTCCCGGCTTTGGGTGTCCCCGTTTCTGTCGTCGACTTGGGTTGGTTCAGCCGCAGCACCCCACGGAAGCTCACATCGGGCAAGGTCGCGGACATATCGGCCGCCGCACGATGCCACATCGCCCAGTCATCGCCGGCGCCTTTGATGACGCGCTGGCTTCCCATCGCCGCGGATTTAGGACCTGTCCAGTTGCGCAAGGCCTTGGTCGCCGCTTGTTCCGCGGCTTCCTGATGGGCGTTCGGCCGATAAAAATCGGCAGTCCATTCCCGGGCGTTTCCGGCCAGATCGTAGATGCCGTAGGGACTTTGATCGCCGAGGTAGACGCCCACCGCGACCAATGTTTTCGGCGTGCGGGGTGAAGCCCAGACCGAGCGGCCATTGCCCCACGGTGAGTGGAATCCGAGGGGACCGCGGGCGGCTTTCTCGAACTCCGCTTCCGTCGGGAGTTCCTTTCCGGCCCACCGCGTGTAGTTCTGCGCATCCCCCCAGCTGACGCCGAGCGCCGGCCAGCCGTCGCCGGCGTTCGCATTCGCCGAGGGAGGCGGCACCCGCTTTTTCTGCTCCCGCAGATCATCGCGATACTGCTCAAATTGGGCCGCCGTGATTTCCGTCACGTCCATGTAGAACGAATCGAGAAACACCTGGAATGACGGCTGCGATTCACTCGGGCCGGTGTCCGAACCCACGATCGCGGTCCCGGCGGGCACCAGCGCCATCAGCGAATCATCTTTCGTGCAGCGAATTCGCAACGGCGCACCGTCGTCGCTGGTGCCGAAGTCCGGGAGTGCGGTAAAGCCGTCCGGAAGTTTGAACGAATTGGCGGCGGGCGGAGGAGCCGGGTTCTGTCCGCGCGGCTTGCCCACGGCAGTGAAGGTCGATGAATCAACTCCCGCAGCACCCGAGGCGACGACGAACTTTTCGTTCTCGAAGAACCGCGGGGCGACCTCGGTGGTCATTGTTTCCGCGGTGCTTGCCACTTGGAAAACGTTCGCGGGGTTCTCATTCGCAAACGGCAGCGGGGCGGCTTTCGCTTTCTTCGTTGCCGCTTTCGTGGCACCAGGGGCTGCTGCTTGGTTCGCCGGCGCGGCAGCGGGAGCGACGGTGACGGGCTGAGGCGGATTCGCCGGTGGCGGCAGGTTCGCTTCACCGTTGCCGCAACCGCACGCCAAGCCGGTCAGCGCGACCGCACTCCACCATCGAACCGCGATGCGTTGCATGGAAGTTCCCCGAGCCGGGATTCCGCGTCGTTGTTGACCACTACACAGATTGTCACCGGTGGGGCGGCCGAGGGCAACTGTTTGATGGGAGGAAGAGACCCAGGGTTGGGAAACCGTGGGCTTCCGGGTCTCAACTACTTCGCCACTGTGCGGACTTTGTTGTTCGAGCTGTCGCCGATGTAAAGGTGGCCTTCTTTATCGAAGAAGACGCCGTGTGGACGGTTGAGCTGGCACTTTTTCGGATCGCCATCGGGGCCGTCGCCCTTCTGGCCGTTCCCCACGACGGTTTCAATGACGCCGGTTTTCAGGCGGATCGCGCGGATGGTATGGCTTTCGGTATCCGCGAGATAGATGTCGCCCTCGGGACCAATCGCGACCCCTTTCGGCCCGTTGATCTGCGCGAGTTTCGCGTCGCCGCCATCGCCGCTGTAACCCGCCTTGCCCGACCCGGCGAGGTGTTGCAACACGTTCTTCTTCCGATCCCACCGATAGACCGCGCTGCCTTCGCGCAGCACGATGATCACGTTTCCATCAGCGTCAACCGCGAGCGTGCGCGGACCATTCAACGGCGCTCCCGCGAGCGGTGCCCCGTCGGGCGTCGGCTTGCGCTCGCCGGTTCCCGCAACGGTCTTCACGATTCCCGACATCAGATCGACCGCGCGAATCCGATGGTTTTTGATGTCGCAGATCAGCATGCCTTTCGGACCGTCGAGTACGACCGAAATGGGCAGATCGAACAGCGCTTTCGTCGCCGGGCCGTCGTCGCCCGAGAAGCCCGATTTGTTGCCAACGCCCGCGACCGTCGAAACCTCTTTCGTCTTCCAGTCGATGCGACGAATCGTCTGCGTCAGCATGTCCGAGATGAACAGATTCCCCGCTGCATCAAAGCGGATTTCGTGCGGCTGATTGAACAGGGCCTGATTCGCGGCACCGTCCTGATATCCCGCCTTGTTGCCGACACCGGCGTAGATGGTGACGGTCTGATCGGCCGGGTTCATCCGCCGGATCACGTTGCCGCCGAACTCCGCCCAGTAGAGGGCTCCATCGGGGCCGATGTCGAGACCGAAGGGTTCATTCACGCCAGCTTTCAGGGCAGGGCCGCCATCACCGCTGGTGGTCTTTTCCCCGGTCCCGGCGATCGTGCGAACCTCTGCCGCGATCCCGATCATGCCGCCGGTGAGAACAATCAAGGCTGCCAGACACAGTCGCCGCATGAGACACACTCCACGGGATGACGATTCACCACATCGAACCGGCAGCATGTCCGCCGAACGTCGAGACGTCAACGAACAGGATGAAGAGGTTCGCCACGAAAAGGCACAAAAAGAAAAATGGAAGTATGGAAGACACGGAGAACACGGAAACGATCACTGCGCCGCCGATTAAACGTCATTCCCGCGCAGGCGGGAATCCACCGATCCCACGGTGCGAACTCCGACAAAGGCGTAAAGGCACTGGATTCCCGCCTCCGCGGGAAAGACGGCTTGCGAACGGATCCTATTAGAGGATCGAATCATACAAGTCGTTCCAGTCAGGATTTCTTTCCTCGATCAGACGCAGCTTCCACGACCGATTCCATTTTTTCAGTCGCTTTTCCCGAAGGATTGCGTATTCCATGTCGTCGTGAAGTTCGTAGTAAACCAGCATGTGAACGCCATACTGCTTCGTGAATCCTTCTACGACATCGTATTTGTGCTGCCAGACTCGCTGAATCAGGTCGCTGGTAACTCCAACGTACAGCGTGCCGTTCCGTTGACTAGCGAGAATGTAGACGGTGGGTTGTTTCATACTGTGGTCGCGCCCGCGCGGCAAAGCGAATATCCGGAGGTCCCCGTAAATGCGACGATGCTGATTGTCATTCCCGAGTAGGAGGGAATCCAGTGCCTTCGCCTCTTCGTCGGGTCGCAACTTGGGATTGCTGGATTCCCGCCTGCGCGGGAATGACGGTGATCTCGTTCCGACTGGTCCGTCTCTTTCCGGTTAATTCTACTATCGTTTTCTGCTACGCCCTCCTGCTCCTTATTGCGGCGGAAGATCTTCCTCGACAAACGAAAACAGCCGACACAAGGTCGGCTGTGAATTCGTTCAATTTCTCGGCAGCGCGGTTAGACCGGGGAGGCCCCACCGGCGACGAGGCGTTGCATGCGGGTGCGGCGTTCGGCGCGGCGACGGGCCCGGCGGCTCACTTCGCTCGGCTTTTCGTAGTATTCCCGACGACGCATTTCTTTCTTGATCCCGGCGTGCTCGACCAGTTTGCGGAACCGCTTGACCGCTTCGGCAATGTGCTCGTTCTCACGCAACCGTAACTTAACCACACAGACCTCCGCCGGACGTTTTCGCCGTCGCCGCTTCATGCCAGGAAATATTCCGCGCCGACAATCGCGCGGGTCGGGCAGTATAAACCACTCTGTTCACGCCGCCAAGTCATCCCCGCAGAAGATTTTCCGCACTTCCGCTTGGCAGGATCCCAAGGCTTGCGGAAGACTGATCGGCCAGTTGCGATGATCTGTAAACATCGACTTAGTAACATGTTCCGTCGCAGTTTTCCCCGGTAGAGCACGACTGGGCGCTGAATTGGAGCCACATCATGACGGACAATTTCCCGGACAATCTCGATTACCTGCCGCGCCTGCCGCGGGATAAATCGCCCGGCATTGGGTGCATTGGCAGCGGGTTCATCATGGCGGATTGCCACCTCGTGGCGTACCGGCAGGTGGGGTTTCGGCCGGTCGCGATCGCGTCCCGCAACCGGGATCACGCCGCCGAGGTCGCCCAGCGGCACGCCATTCCGAAGGTCTACGGCGACTATCGCGAATTGCTCGCTGACCGGGATGTCACCGTCGTGGACATTGCGGTGCCGCCGGATGTGCAGTTGAGCGTCGTGCGGGAGGTTGTGCAGCACGCGGATCATGTGCGGGGGATTCTCGCGCAGAAACCGTTGGGGATGAACCTGGCCGAAGCGCGGGAAATCGTGCGGTTGTGTCGCGACGCCGGGGTGCGACTCGTCGTCAATCAGAACATGCGCTACGACCAGTCGGTCCGCGCGGCGAAGTCGCTGCTATCGCAAGGGCTGCTCGGCGATCCGGTCTTTGCGACGATTGACATGCGGGCGATTCCGCACTGGATGCCGTGGCAGGCGCGGCTCGGCTGGGTCACCCTGCGGATCATGAGCATCCACCATCTCGACACGTTCCGTTTCTGGTTCGGCGACCCGGAGCGTGTGTTTGCCAGCGTGCGGCCCGACCCGCGGACGAAGTTCGCACATCAGGACGGCATCTGTCTCTACATTCTGGAATACGCGAACGGCCTGCGGGTCTCGAGCTGGGACGACGTGTGGACGGGCCCCGCAAAAGAAGGCGCCGCGGGCGACATCGGCATCCACTGGCGTATCGAAGGCACCACAGGTCTCGCACGGGGCACCATCGGCTGGCCGAAGTATCCCGAACCGACGCCGAGTACACTCGACTACTCCACCACGCGGCATCCCGGCCAGTGGTTTTCGCCGCGTTGGAACGAAGTCTGGTTTCCGGACGCTTTTATAGGCCCCATGGCGGAACTGCTGTGCGCGATCGAAGATAACACGCCCGCGAACCTCGACGGCGAAGACAACCTGAAAACGATGGCCCTCGTCGAAGCGTGTTATCAGAGCGTCAAAGAACACCGCGCGATCAACCCCGCGGAATTGTGACGTCTCCGGTCCCCTCTCCCTGAGGATTAGGGTGAGGGGGCTTCTCCAAACGCCCGCCCCCTCATTCGGCCTTCGGCCACCTTCTCCCTCAAGGGAGAAGGAACCGCAATCGACGCTCACCGGGCGAGCCACCACACGGTCGCGGCGAGCAGCCCGCAGCAGGGGCCTTCGAGGATCGTCCACCACAGCGGCATGCCTTCGGCGAGATCGACGCCCAGCACGATGATCCCCGCGACGATGCCACAGGTAGCGACGAAACGAATGACGTCGCGAAACCGGACGACATCCGCCGAGAGGAACAGCAACAGCACCCCGGTGAAGCCGTAGAACATCGACGCCGTGCGGGCGAGATAACCGACGATCGGTTCGCTGGATAATTCGCCGATGTTCAGCGAACCGTGAATCGCCACCATCAGCGAGCGCGGCATCACCACGGCCGCAAACGACAGCAGGTCGAGAACGCCGATCCCCCGAAGCAGCCATTGCAAGCGGCGGTCGGACGGTCGCAGCGGTGGGGGTTCCGAAGCGGTCGGGGAGTCATCCACGCGTCATGGTCCCCTGGGCGCATTCGGACTGGGTGAGGAATGCTGCAGGACATCGAGACCGACGAACCCGTCGGTTCCGGAAGATGAGGCCGGGGCCGCGTTCGGACAACTTCCGCAGCCGGAACCGCATCCGGGTGTTGCCGCTGCTGATCGCGGCCACAGCGCACGGACCAGCCACACGGCGGCCGCCAGCACGCAAAGTCCCACAGCGATGGTCTGCCAGTCGAACATGATTCTCAATTATAGCGCACACCCGGCCGAATTCCCCACTTACGAACGCACTTCGCGCGACAGGGCGGCGGTGAGGACCGCAATGTCGCGTTGCAGCCAGCGGAATGCCGACACCGCCAAGCCGAAGCCGAGAATGCCGGTGACGGCGAGGACGACGAGCTCGAAGCGCTGATCCTGCCCGCTCAGCACGAGGCAGACCACCGCCAGCATCGGCACTGACGCAGCGAGCACGAGGTACAACCACGTCTGTCGCCCGAGCCGTTCCAGTGCCGCGACATCGGAGTGCGTCACCGAATCCCATTCGAGCAGTGTGGGGAAGAAGCTCCGGACGGCGATCAAAGACACGCCGAAGAAGGGGTACGCGGCGGCGATCAGTCCGCACAGTGCCAGTGAAACGATGAAGTGGACGTACACGGCCAGCGGAATGCTGCCATACAGGATGCGGAGGGAGATCGGATACGCGGGGCCGGCCATCGTCCACAAGGTGATGCTCACCATCGCCGCCAGATGACCGAGTTCCAGGCACCGCCGGCGCTGCGCGACCATGCTTCCCGGGGTGAACGACTGGGCTCGATCAACATGCGTGGCTTTCGCGACCGATCCGGCGAGCCATCCGGCACTCAACGCGCCGACCGGAAAGGCGACCCAGTTCACCACCGTTTTGATGTTCAGAAACGTGGCTTCGGCATCGGGGATACGACGCTGAATTTCGCCGTAGTTGTAAAGGAAATTGAAGACCGCGGCGACCGCGTTCGGGGCAATGGTCGCGATGATCACCGACCACAACGGCGCGCGGCGGGCCAGCCGCTTCCAACCCTGATTCGGCCCGGTGAGCAAGCGGTGCAAGTCCGGCTGCAGGCACGATTCCAAGGCGAAGCTGAGAGTACGACCGGTGGCGTAGCGCTCGGAAGGTTGTGACGCCAAACATCGCCGCAGCACATCATCCAGTCCGGGCGCTGAATCCTGCACGAGTGGGGGAAGACGGGCAAAGTCGGGACCGCCCTGCCGTTCGGCGGTCATCTGTTCGAGGCGCGTTCCCCACCGGGCATCGCCTTCGGGATCGTGGAACGGGCGTTCGCCAATGAGGAGTTCCCACAGCACAATCCCCAGCGAGTACAGATCGCTGCGACCATCGAGGCTGCCGGCCTCGCGCTTGTGGCGCGGGTTGCACGCTTCGAGTTGCTCTGGCGACATGTAAGCGACACTGCCGCCGAACTGCTGCTCGGGCGATGTGCCTTCCAGCTGCGCGGCGAAGCTGATGTTGAAGTCGGCGAGCTTCGGCAGGCCTTCCGCGGTGAGCAGAATATTCGCCGGTTTCAGGTCGCGATGCAGCACATCGCGGCGATGAGCGTAATCCAGCGCTCCCGCGATCTGCACGCCGATCCAGCAGACCAGTTGCGGCCAGTGCATCGACACGAGTTGCCGTCGCAGCGCGGATTCCGCCGGGGGCGTTTCGCCTTTCTCTTCGAGGTGACGATCGATCGCCCGCAGGTAAGCCCGCCCCGACCACTCTTCGCGCGGCACTCCCTTCAACGCCTGGATCACACCCGCGAGCGTGCCCCCCGCGGCGTACTGCATGTAGAGGAGCCGCAGGCCGCGGTCTTCGAGACACCGCTGGTCATAGACGCGGATGATGTTGTCGTGATCCAGCTGCGCGAGCGTTTGCGGCTCGGTCCCTTCATCCGCGGAGATCTTCACGGCGACAAGACGCTGCAACGACCGTTGCCGGGCGAGGAAGACGGTGGCGAACGCACCACGACCGACGCGCAGCAGCAGGTCGAAATCGTCAATGATCTCGCCCGGCTGCAGCATCGAGGTCACTGCGGCGACGGCGGTGCTCGCCGGAACCGTGGTCTGTGCGAGCGGATCATTCTGCAGGTCACTCGACAGCATCGACCATTGTTCGGGGAAGCGGAGAAGATATTCCGTCGGCGAGACGGCGTCCCCGGCCCGTTGCCGCGCATGAAACTCCGCTTTCAGCAGTTCCGGCGTGAGGTGGTGGCTCAGTTCGGGAAAGTCGCCGATGTAATCCTCGAGCCGGCGTCCCATTTTGCGCGGCCAGCGTTCGTGCAGATCGAGGGCGACCAATTCCAGCAACACCGCGACGCGCAGCGTCCCCGTGAGGGGTTGCACGAACCGTCGCAGCTCGGCCGGGGGTTCGATGCTCCAGGCCTGGAGAAATGCCTCGCGAACCGTCTGCATTTCGAGGGACGGGATTTCGGCAGAGGCCATGTCCGGGTCGGTCACGATCACATCGCAGTGGGGAAAAGGCCCGCGTCAGTTTGTCGCTTCGTTCTACCTTGAACTGCTGTCGATGCCTACTCTGCCCGTGCGAAGTGGACATGACTGTCCTCACTGCGGTAGAACCGCACGCGGGAGGTCCGGCCCGATGTTGCGAAGTCTGTTCGGTTTGCTCGTCTGGGGATGCGCGGCATACGCAGGGGCGGCAGAGCCCGAGTGGCCGGCGTTTCCCGAGAAAAACGCCACGCTCGAAATTCCCGCTCAGGAATGGCCGCAGCGACCTGGCCCGCGCAGCGTGCGCGTGAAAGTCTTTTTCCCTGGTGGCGACCGTGTGAAGGTGAGCGCGGACACCGGGGTGATGCTCAGCCTGCACAACTGGGGCGGCGAAGATTGCGTCGGCACCGCCGATCCGCAGACGCTCGCCAATGAACTCAACGTCGTTGCGCTCTGTGTGAACTATCTGCAGAGCG
>Ga0247823_10005147_pt1 | contig 10417 bp, 6 predicted proteins | sample 13C_PalmiticAcid_2_FD_192426 | JGI IMG/M metagenome (GOLD analysis project Ga0247823, IMG submission 192426) | Soil microbial communities from agricultural site in Penn Yan, New York, United States - 13C_PalmiticAcid_Day30 | ecosystem: Environmental > Terrestrial > Soil > Agricultural land...
GGTCAGCATGCGCAACGCGGCGGCGGTGATGGAAGCGTGGCCATAGCCCGCCCAGCCTCGTTCGGCATATGGGCCGCCTATCAGGATGTAATGCGAAGCGACCTCGTTCTCGGCCAGCAGCGGCACCAGGTGGCGCGCTGCGGTCAGATGCGGCAAAAGATCCATTTCCAGCTTCTGGCGCAGGAAGTCGGTGGGCTTGTCGATCAGCCGGCCGCCTTCCAGCGGACTGGCGATACTGGCGAACACCGCACGTAGCGGACGCTTGCGCTTGCGCAGGTCCGCCGCCAATTTCGCCGCGCCCTCGTCGCTGGTAATGCATCCGGTGGTCATCAGCTCCAGTGCGGGCTCGTCGGCGTAGTGTTCGGCCAGCGCCTGCATGCGCGGACCATCGCGGCCCACCGCCAGTACCGGGCTGCCGGCTTCCAGCAACGCACCGACCACTCCGAAACCGACTGTGCCGTCCGCGCCCAATACCAGGACTTCCGGGTTCAATATCCCACTCATGGGACTTTTACTCCCGCGGCTGGGATAATCCCAATACTGGCGATAGTCCCGCGACCCTTTCGCCCGAGCCGCACCCCGCCGCCGGTCTGGCTGCGATGGGGGGAGGTGAATTCGCGAAAAGCCGTACCGGACAAGCGATTGGTCAACGCTCTCAGCTCGGAAAGCGTTGTCTCTTCGCTGATTTCGGGGTCCGGCTCGGGGCGGAAGAAGCGGGAGAACAGCATGGCGGCAGCTGGCTATTGGTGGGAGTGCCGACAAGATAAACCTGCAATCAGGACTTGATTAGTCTGAATTAAAGGGAATAATAATCCCGTCAGCGGTCCAATACTCCGTCCACCCCCTCGGGAGCTCCCCATGAGCCACGATCTCAACGACACCCTCATCTTCGTCAAGGTGGTCGAGCACGGCAGCTTCATCGCCGCGGCCAATTCGCTGCGCCTGCCCAAGACCACGGTCAGCCGCAAAGTGCAGGAACTGGAAACGCGCCTGGGTGCGCAGCTCCTGCATCGCACCACCCGCAAGCTGGGCCTGACCGAAGCCGGCAACGTCTACTACGAGCATTGCCAGCGCATCGCGCGCGAACTGACCGAAGCCGAAAGCGCGGTCAGCCAGTTGCATGCCGGCCCGCGCGGCTGGCTGCGCTTCACCGCGCCCTATTCCATCGGCATCGACAAGATCGCGCCGCTGCTGGGCGAATTCCACGCGCGGCACCCGGAGGTGCGCATTGAGATGGTGTTGAGCAACGAACCGTTGGACCTGATCGGCGGCGAGATCGATGTCGCCCTGCGCATCGGCAACCTGCCCGATTCCAATCTGGTCGCGCGCCGCCTGGGCAGCCTGCGCACGCAGGTGTACGCCAGCACCAGCTACATCGCCAAGCATGGCGAACCCCTGCACCCGGACGACTTGCAGCACCACCGCACCCTGGCCATGCCCAAGCACCGTCACGGCAACAGCTACGCATGGACCTTGAACGACGGCGTCAGCGACCGCGATTTCACCGTCAACCCGATCCTGGTCGCCAACGACCCGGCCGCGCTCAAGGGCGCGTTGCTCTGCGGCGAAGGCGTGGTGATCGCCGCCGACGTGATGGTCAGGCCGTTCGTGGAGATGGGCCATGTGCAGCGCGTGCTGGCCGGCTGGATAGGCGGCGAGTACGAACTCAACGCCGTGTTCCCCCGCGGCCACACCCAGTCGCCGAAGGTGCGCGCGTTCGTCGATTTCCTGCTGGAGCGACTGAACCTGGATATCGACTACATGAGTGCGCACTGCCCGCTGATGATGGCGCAGGCCGGGCTTGAGAAAGGCCAGGAAGACGCTGCGGAAGCCGAGGAAACGGCCGCGGTCGGGCAACGGATTCTGGAAGCGGCGGTCCCGTCGTAGCTCGGCCCCGGTCCCGTAGGTCGGCCCTACGTGGCCGACGGGCCGACGAGGTAGCGTCGATCGGAAGCATGGCGTCGCGTCGGGGGCGTAGCCCCGACCTACGTGACACCGAACTGAAACAAAACCGACGCAAACTTGTTGCCTGGGCGTAATGCCGGGCGCTGTCCGGCCGCTCCATTGGAGAAACCGGCATGTCCGCAAAGTTCGCTCTTGGTTTGACGCTTTTGCTGGCGTCCTTCGCCGTACTGGCCAAGCAGCCTTATGTGGACATCGAGCAGCGCCTGACTGCCGAACAATTGCGGGCCACCGGCCTGGATACGCTTTCAGCCGAGCAATTGAAACTGCTGAACGGACTGCTGCGCGAGGACGTGGTGAAGGCGGTCGAAGCCAGCAAGACCGAAGCGGAAACCGAACGCGCCTCCTCTTCTTCCTTGATAGGTCTTAACGACCAGCCCATCCGCAGCCGCCTCAAAGGTTCGGTCAGCGGCTGGGAACCGGGCACTGTGTTCGAACTGGAGAACGGCCAGACCTGGAAGGTGCTCAAGGGCAACATGAAGCTGCGCAAGCCCTTCGAATCGCCCGAGATCGCCGTCATCCCCGGCATCGCGGGGCGCTGGTTCCTGCAGGTGGACGAAGATCTTCCCAAGGCGCGCGTTTATCGGATCGACTGACGCCAGATCGCACCGATCAGGACGCGGCCTTCTCTCAAACCTGAACGGACGCGAGACGATGGCCGACTCATATTGTCCGCATTGCTCGCTTTGAGCATGTCCCAAGGCCTTCCGACCGTTGCATTCAGATGAGTGCTGTATAGCTGGTACGTCGCTTCAAGGGCGACGCTGGTGGCACATGCCACGGAGGCTTGCTTATGCATATGAACAACTGCGTCGTGCTACCGCTGCCGGTCGGGACGCTGGATATGGTGCGGGAACTGCTGCACTGGCGCCGCGGTTATCCGAACAGCCCATTCTTCAGGTCCGGGCTGGAGTTCGAACGCTACATCGCCACTTTCAAGTTCGGCTACGACACCTTCCTGCCCAACCGCGAAAAGAATTCCACCGAGCAGCTGCTGCCCAATCTGTGCCATCAGTACAAGGACGGCGTGGCGGCCTGCGACCGAATCGACTGGGCTGAAGCGGAGATGATCGTTTCCGCCACATGGGCACGGCTGGAGGACGCGGATTCCGCGCGAACTGCGGTCAGGCTTTAACTAACTAAAAGGTTCGATTTAACTAACTAAAAGGTTCGATCGCGCCGTCGCGATCCGACGCGGCGCGATCGGCGAAGGCCTGCTCCGCATCAGGGCGCGCCGGTGGCGGTCACCGTACAAGTCAGGGTGAGTTGCATCGAACTGCCCGCCGGGAAGGTGGGAATCACCACACCCGATCCTTGCAGATCCGACACTGTTGGCGATGCCGGACAGACCGCGCCGCCGGTAGCACTGCCGCAAACCAGCGTACCCGTGCTGCAGTCCACGCCCGAGACCGCCGGATCCCTGATCACGGCGCCATCGCCGGGACCTGGGCCATCGTTGTTGAGCGTGATCGTATAAGCCACTGTGTTGCCGCTTTGCACCGTAGCCGCGGCAGCGGTCTTGTCGATGCGCAGATCGACCGTCGGCGTATTGGTGAAAATGCACTCGAAGCTTTCAGCGCTGCTGTCGATCAGGCTGCCGGGAATGGTGTACGCACTGCCCGCGCGGCTGCCTACGGCGATGCCGGCTGAGGTGCAGGTAACATCGGACAGCAGCCAGCCAGCCGGCAACGACGATTCGGTGATGACCACGTCGCTGCCGAAAGTAGCGACGCTGAAAGGTTCGGTGGTGCCGGCAGTAGCGGTGTTGCCGTCGATCTGGTTGGGGACATCGGCGGTCGCAGTGGTGATCGTGCCTGCGGCCTGGCTGGTATTGGTCAGACCGAAGCCGAACGGACCGCCGGTGACGAATCGCGAGGTCTTGTTGAGAGCGACCGTGGCCGGTGCGCATACCGCCGCCGGCGGCAGCACCTGCGCCAGGAACGCTTGCGCGCCGGGCCCGGACTTGATGTGCACGACGATTTCGTTGAGCCCACTCAGCCAAGGCCCATTGAGGACGCCCGCGGCCTGGCTTCCTGCCACGAAACCGGCGTAGAAATAGGGGTCTGCGGCGCCGTAGTTCGAATGCACGCCTTGCGCATTGCCGTTCACCCAGACTTCGAACACCGAATTGTCCGCATAGAACTGCATGTCCAACGCCATTATCGTTGGATCCACGCCGGGTGCTATGTTGAATTGAAAGCGGTAGAAGATGTCGTAGTTGCCCGGACCGGGATGGAGCGCATTGGCCGCGTTAGAGATCCAGTTCGCGTTGCCATAAGGCGAGACGATGTAGGAAGCCGGCGGTGCGGTGACGACCTGCGCCGCGGCGTAGGTCAGGCCCACCGGCGGCGCGCCGGCAACCGGCGTGGTCGTCAGCGCGACCTGCCAGTAGTTGTCCGCGCCCGAAGTCTTCCTGCCCCCCGCTCCGTCGTAGGCGGTGTTGAACATCGCGCCGCCGCTGATGCAGCTGATGGTAGCGACATTGCCCGGGGGCAGCGGGAACTGCGTATCGGTATCGCTGGCCGTATTGTTGGCGGTATTGGTATCGGGCGAGCCGGCAGGCGCCGTAACCGTTGCGGTGTTGACCAGGTTGCCGGAAAACGTGGAGGGCGCGAACAGCGTCAGGCTGTAGGTGACCGAGCCGTTCGCCGGCAGATTGGCAGTGGTATTGATCGCGCCGGTGCCGCTGGCCGCGCCGCAGGTGGCGCCGCCGGTAGCGCTGCCGCAAGTCCAATTGGCGGTGGTGATGCCGGTGGGCAACGAATCGGTCACCTGCGCATTCTGTACGCCGAACGGGCCGTTGTTGCTGACCACGATGGTATAGGTGACGTTGTTGCCGGGCGTATAGATGCTGCTGCCGTCGGTCTTGGTGATCGCCAGATCGACCGCGAACTCCACCGGCGTAGTGACGCACTTGGCGCCATCGCCAGCGCCCGCCGGAGCGTCGGAGATCAAGGTGGCCTGGCCGGTCGTCGTGTCGAACTTGTAGAACCCGCCGCTGTTGCGACGGCCGAAAACGCCATTGCTCGCCCCCATCATCGATCCAAAAGCGTCGGTGGCCCCTATGAATCCCGAAGGCCCGATCGCGGTCACGGCTCCGGTCGTCGGATTGATGGCGTTAAGCAGGCCGGTTACGTTGTCCTGGGCGTAAAGCCGGCCGTTGTACAAGGCCAGATCCGCCGACGCGATGGCTTGGTTGAGTGTGATCAGGGTGGAAGTCCGAGTGCTGAGATCGACCCGCCACAGCTGGTTGATGGTGGCGTTGTCCTTGATGTAATAGAAGCCGTCCGCACCCACCTCGCCCGAAGCTATTCCTGTTCCACTGGCATTGATCCCACCGCCTGCGATGGCGCCCGTGTCCTCGACCACGCCGTTGCTGGCGATGCGCAGCAAGCGATAGGTGCTGGTGGCGGTGTCCCATATCGTCGCGAAAATGTAGTTGCTTGCAGGGTCGTAACCCATCGCGTTGTAGGAAGGAGAATACGGCGAACCTATCGCAGGATAGGCAAGCGGGTTGGTGCTGGTATCGATGCGATGGAGCTGGGTCGGACCGCCCACGCCGAGATACATGGTGGAAGTGCAGGTACCGAAGCTGGGCTGGGTCGTGTTGACGTAGGCGCACTCGAATGTCTGCCCTGCCGCCACCGCAGCGGCCGGGATCGTGATCTGCCTGCCGCTCAATGTTCCCACCGCCGCGCCAGCGGAGTTGGTGCAGCTGGCGGACCCGAACGACCAGAGAGCCGGCAGCGAAGATTCGTTTATTGTGATCGCCACGCCCAGGGCTGAAGCGGTGAAGTCGGTGACGGCCGCATTGGCGTCGCCATCCACCACGGTGGGTACTCCCGCCGCAGCGGTCGTGACCGTAGCCGTGGTGCGCACCGTGTTGGTAAGCGTGAAGCCGAACGCGCCGCCGGCGCCGTTCTGCGTGGTCTTGGTCAGCGTCACCGTCGGCATGGTCGCCAGCATCACGTCGTCGATGCCGAAGTCGTTGCCGGTGGCTGCCGTGCTCGCGTTATTGATGCGCAGATTGACCGAGGTGGTGGTGGCGCTGGTGGTGAATATCACCTGGCGCCGGATCCAGGTGTTGTTGGTTCCCGGATAGGCCGTATTGACGGTGCTGACCACGGTAATCGCGCCCGCGTTGGGAGTGACCACCTGACTCAGCACCGGGTCGCTGACCTGGTTGGTGACCATGGTCATGTACGAGAACACGTAGTTCTTGTTCGGCTCCACGGTGATCGCGGAAACGGTGCGCCACACCGCCTGGCCTGCGGTATAGGCGCAGTTGGCGGTGTTGTGGTAGAGGTAGTGGGTCGATGCGGCGCCGTCGGTAGTGGAGTCGCCGCCGGTACTGACGATCTGTCCGTTCAAGCAGGCAGCGCTGAGCCAGTTGCCGTCGGCGGTGCTCTGCGCGGTCGGCAAGGTGCCATTGACCGCACCGAAGGTCTCGCGGAACGCGATCTGCGCCTGCGCGCTGCCGCTCCATAGCGCCATGGCCAGAACTACGGCGCACGAGGCTGCAGCTACCAGTTTCGTTTTCATATCGCTGATCATTTCCTTGTCCCAAACGCGCATCAGTACGAACCCACGATATTCAGGAACCACCCTTTGTGGTCGTAATCGAAGTCGGTGAGATCGTCGCTGAAATCGGTGAAGTTGTAGCCCACGCCTACGCGGAAGTTCTTGTTGATATCGCGGTCCAGGCCGATCAGGTAGCCGCTGCGCGTACCGCCGTCCTCGACGTCCAGCCAACGGTATTCGGCCAGCGCGTGCCATTGGGTGCGAAGTTCGTAGCGGATCTGGCCCGAGGCGAAGGTGGTGCCCGAGTCGAACCAATCGCCGGTGCCGCGGCCGAAACGCGCTTCGCCTTCGCGCCGCGCCAGCTTGGCGGCGAATTCCCAGTGCTGGTCCAGCTTGTATACGCCTTCCAACGACAGGATCTGCGACTTCTGATCGTAGCTGGCGCCGTTGACCTGCTCCAGCGTGGCCAGATCGTAAAGGTAGGTGTAACGGCCGAACACGCCCCAGCGCGTGCTGTTCCAGGGACGCCAGGCGAAACCGAAATTGCCTTCGATGAACTTGGCGCCGGCGGTCGGGTCGATCTCATCGTCGGTGTCGGCATAGTTGAATCGCGCCGCGATGCGCCAGCTCTCGTTGATCTTGTGCAGCAGGCGGTTGGTGCTGACCCATTGCTGGCGACGTTCGAAACCGCTATCGCGGCGCCACTCCAGCTTGCTGTTCCAGTCGGTATCGGGCGAGGTGCGGCCGCCGCTGAGGCTGATCGCGCGACGATCGACCTGCTCGCCGACGCTGTTGATCAATTCGCCATCGGACAATGTGAAGCCCAGGTTCCAGCCTTGCGACGGATAGAAATCCATGCCGAAGGTATGCGCCAGGCCGGACTCCTGCCGGGTCTTGAGGAACTGGCTTTCATTGAACAGATTGACCTGGCTGGACAGCCGCCAGCGCTGCCCCAGGGTCCAGCCGTTCTGGCGCGCGGGATTGAACAACGAATCGTACTGGGTGCTGTCGGTCGAATAGGTATAGCTGCCGTATACCGAATGCTCGGGATTGAGCCGGTATTCGGCATTCACCTGCGCCGCATCGCCGCGGTCGCCATGGGTGACCTCCGCGCCGACCGTGGACAAGTCGCCGAACAGATACTTGCCACCCAAGGTGTATGCATCGTTATCGGCATAGCTACCGCCGTCATCGTCCACGGTGAACTGGGCGGTGCCGTACAGGTCCAGCGACGTGCCGATCTTGTGCGCATAGCGCAACGCCGCCAGCGTGCCGGAGGTGTCGCCCGCCAGCCGTTTTTCTTCGATCCTGCGCAGTTCCGCCGTAAAGGTGGCAAAGTCGGTGGCGCGCCATTCGCCGGTGATCTGCGCCTGATCCAGCGACTCGCCGCCACGTTCGGCCTGGCTGTAGCGTGCGTACAGGCCCAGGCTGGCGTTGAATTGGCCTAGCACTTCCATGCCCTGCTCTTCCACGTCCATGCCGTTATCGAAACGGCTGACCGAATAGCCCGCACCGACCCTGCGCCACCAGGCGCCGGCGGACCAGTCCTGTTCGGTCCAGCCGAGCTCTCGGAAGTTGACGCGCGCCTCGATCGCTTTCGCTTCGCCTTCGCGCGGTCCGACCGGATTGAGCTGGGTGAAAGTGAAGCCGCCGTTGTCGGAGAAGAACACCGGAGCGCTGAACGATTCGGTCTGGCTGTACTCTGCTTTCAGATACGTGCCGCGGCCGGCCTGCAAGGTGATGTCGCCCGCGGCGAGTGTGTAGTCCTCGCCCGCGCGGTTCTCATCGATGTAGGTGGCCCCCACACCCAGGTGGTCGCCGAACCAGTGTTTGCCGCGGACACCGGCGCTGACCTGGTCGGCGTCGAAATCCGACGGCACCCATTCGTAGTCCGCGATCAGGCGCTGTTCGTAACCGTCCAGCGGCGTGTCGCGCGAGATGCTGCGCAGGTTCTCGCGAGTGAGCATCGCAAGCGGCCGCGTCAACAGCACGCGGCCCTGCAGTTCGTCGATTTCGTAATCGGCTCCGCGCTGCAGCGTCACTCTGTTCTCGATGCGGCCGGTGGCGGCGTCGCGGATCTCCAGCACCACCACATCGGAGCCGGGCAGCAAGTCCGTGTGCTTGAGGTAGTACAGGCTGCCGCCGGTACCGATGAATTCGCTGTGGCCGGGCGCGGTTTGCGCTTCGGAACCGAACGCGCGCAACTCGGTGCCCGGATCGCCCCAGGCGTTGCCTCGGCGCGAGCGCCAATTGAGCGCGGCGCCGTACAACGAGCGTACGTACTGGCCGTATTCGGTGCCGGTGATGCCGGTGCTGAAATTACCCCACAGCGCCTGGTTCTTGTCCCAATCGGCACGCAGGTAGAAGCGGCCCATGGTGTCGACGTCGCGATAGGTGGTGGAGTCGTCGCCGTAAACCGGATAATAAAGATCCGGATCCAGGCGGCGGAAGATGTCCTGCGGGTCGGCCTGGCCGAAACCGTCGAACAAATGCTCCAGATCGCGTTCGGTGGTGTCGGCCTGCGCCGTGATCAGGTATTTGCCCTTTACCTTGGCTTTACCGTAGAACGCCAGACGCCCGTCGCTGATCACATCGTCGGCATAGCGGCTGTCGGTCGCGAACGCGTCCACCGATCCGCTGATCTTGTTCTGCCATACCGTCACGTCGGCCAGGCCCACGCCGAAGAAATAGCGGCCGGTGACGTCGATGCTCAAGGTGTGGCGGATGCCCTGCGGATCGTCCGCTGGCTTGCCGCCCAGGCCGTCGCTGCCGCCGTTGAGGGCGACCTCGAAATCGTGATGGCCCACCGGCATCAGGTACTCGGCGACGAATTTGCGTTCCAGATCGACCGGATAGCTGTCGCCGTTGATCAGCAGCGAATAGCCCGCCGGCAGATTGCGGCCCTGGATGCGGATGCGCGAACCATAGATCGGGATGTTCTGCTGGCGCAAACCGTTAGCGGCAAAAGCATCGTCGATCAATTCCTGGGTTTGCGCCTGGTCGGTGGTCAGCGCAGTGCCAAGCGTCTTCTCGATGCTGTCGCGCACTTGCCGCCCGCCGCGCTCGGCCTCTTCCGGCGTCACCAACTGCAGAGTGCGTGGCTGGGTTTCGTCGAAATGCCCTTCCCTGTCGTAGGCACGCAGTACGTAGACCAGTTCGTCGCCGGCACGGAAGCGGTATTTGGACAGCAACGCGCCGTCCCAGTCCGCGTTGGACACGGCCGCCACGTCCACCGGCACCGTGGCCAGCGGCTCCACCAGGTCGGTATCGACGGCGCGGTAGACCTTCAACTCGTATCGTTCGATGAAGGACGAGTAGTTGCTGCGCACATAGAACTGCACTGGCTTGACGATCGCCTGGCCGTCGAAGGCCACGAAGCCCGGTGCGGAGATCGACAGTTCCGGCAGGCTCAGCGCTGGATCCTCGGTGGCCCAGATCACGCCGCCGTTGTCGAGCTGCAGGCTGAACTGGCCCGCCACCGTCGCCCTGCCCGGCGCCGCCATGTCGATATCGACACGGCGGTCGGGCTGCAGCGCCGTCGGTGATGCGGCATCGGCGGGCACCACCGGATTGCGTTCGCCCAGCGTGCGCAGTCGGAACAACAGGCCTTCTTCGGAACTGCATTCATCGCCGGCGCAGTCCGCCGGCGCCTGCGTTTCCTGCGCAAGCGCCAGCGGCGGCATGCTCGCGAGCAGGCCGATCAAGGTGTAGTCGAGTAGTTTCATTTTGATGGTCATGGCCCGCCCCCTCACTTGCCGCTGCCGGCAGGGGCCGGGCCGTTGCTGGATTCCATTTCCACTTGCTCCACGCGCACCCGACTGCGCAGGTCCGGGCTCAATCGCTGGGCGATCGCCTCGTACACCGCTTTCGCCCGGCGCATCCCCAAAGCCAGGTTGTAGGTGTCGGCGCCGCGCACGTCGGCATGGCCGACGAC
>Ga0247823_10005148_pt1 | contig 10414 bp, 11 predicted proteins | sample 13C_PalmiticAcid_2_FD_192426 | JGI IMG/M metagenome (GOLD analysis project Ga0247823, IMG submission 192426) | Soil microbial communities from agricultural site in Penn Yan, New York, United States - 13C_PalmiticAcid_Day30 | ecosystem: Environmental > Terrestrial > Soil > Agricultural land...
CCCTGCTGGTGATCGGGCCGAAGGATCTTCCCAAGGCGATGCGCTTTGTCGGCCACTGGGTCGGCAAGGCGCGTGGCGTTGCGCGTCAGTTCCGCAGCGGCTTCGACAATATGGTCCGCGAGGCCGAACTGGCCGAGATGGAAAAGAAATGGGCGGAAGAGAATGCGCGGATCATGCGCGACTATCCGCCCGAAAAGGCGCTGCCCGCGCCGGTCTATGATCCCAATCCCGACGGCACCGCGCCCGCATCGGTCGATCCCGAGGACGCGCCGCCTGTCACCGTCGAACCGCCCGCGCTGAAGCCTGAAGCGGCCGACGCCGCGCTCGACGAAGCGCCCGCCAAGCCCGCCCGCAAGCCCCGCGCGCCACGCAAGAAGGCCGCATCGTGAGCGACAACGAACTCGACGGCACCGAGGCGCCGCTGCTCGATCATCTGATCGAGCTTCGCCGCCGCCTGCTCTATTGCGTCCTCGCTCTGGTCGCGACCTTCGCCGTCTGCTTCTATTTCGCCAAGCCGATCTTCGGCATCCTCGTCCGGCCGCTGGCCGAGGCGGGGCAGGACCGGCTGGTCTTCACCCAGATCTTCGAAGCGTTCCTGGTCCAGATCAAGGTCGGGTTCTTCGGCGCGCTGATGCTGTCCTTCCCGGTGATCGCCAACCAGCTGTGGCAGTTCGTCGCGCCGGGGCTGTACCGCAAGGAGAAGAAGGCGCTGCTGCCCTTCCTGCTCGCCACGCCGATCCTGTTCGTGATGGGCGCGGCGCTCGCCTATTTCTTCGCGATCCCCGTGGCGCTGCACTTCCTGCTCGGCCTCGAAGGCGATCTGGGCGGCGGGGTGAAGCAGGAAGCGTTGCCTTCGGTCGGAAATTATCTCGATTTCGTGATGCAGTTCCTGTTCGCGTTCGGCATCTCGTTCCTGCTGCCGGTGCTGCTGATGCTGCTCGAGCGCGCGAACATCGTGACCTATGAGCAATTGAAGGGCGCGTGGCGCTATGCGGTGGTGGCGGCGTTCGCGGTCGCCGCTGTGCTGACCCCGCCGGATATCGGGTCGCAGCTCCTGCTCGCCGGGCCGTTGTGCGGCCTCTACTTCCTGTCGCTGGTTGCGATCTGGTTCACCCGCCGTCGCCGCCAGAAGGAAGATGAAAAGGAAGCGGCGGCCGAAGCCGCCGCCGGAGAGTAAGCCTTTCGGCTTGAATTACTTGGCGCCGTCGGCCGTCTTGGCGACGGTGTCGCCCGCGGATTTGACGTCCTTGCCGACGCCCTCGATCGTGTTGCAGGCCGACAGGGCGAGGCCAGCCAGCGCCACCACAAACAGCTTACGCATCTTCAGTCTCCATCCTCGAATTTGCTGGGATAATGTGCGGGAGGCATCTTCGTTCCGCAACAAGCGTCGTGACGAAAATCGCTGCCCGGAAAACGAATTAGGCCCGGACGCATCACCGGGGGGGGGGAGGGTGGATGCGTCCGGGCCTGTTTCGTGGATAGCGAGAGCGGGGGGGCAAAAGGTCACTATCCGAGGAGCAGAACGCGGTCAGCACCCGCGGGTTCCGCGTTTCCGAAACTTTTTTCGCATTTTTTCAGTGGCGGCCCGCAACCGCGATGGGCAGCTCGAACGCGCCCGCCGTGGCGTCGTGTTCAAGCCGTGAGCGGAGCTGGCGTACCAGCCCGGCGATTACCCGCCCGTAGCGGTTGTCGTAGAGGTTGAGGAAGGCGGGACTGTCCGCCAGTGCGGGTGAACTGATCCGCAGCATCGCCTGCCCGGCATCCTCCGGATGCGCCTTCATCGCGATGTGAATTTGTGCCGAGGCACTCACATTCATCGCCAGCTCGGCGATCTCGGTGATCAGGAACGCGATCGCGACCGCATTGTCCTGCGATACCAGCCACGGATCGACATCGAGCACGATGCCGATGCTCGCATCTTCCGGCGCGGTCGCGCGCAGGTTGGACGCCAGCTCGCCGATCACGGGGCGAATCTCGATTCCCAGCGTCTCCTCGAACCCGGCATAGTGATGCCGGTGAACCACCGCGAGCGCGTCGACGCGGCGCTGGATCGAGGCATAGGCGCCCAGCGCCTCCCCGGATTTCGCGCCGCGGGCATGGAAGTTGATCAGGCTGGCAATCACCTGGAGGTTGTTCTTGACGCGGTGGTGTACCTCGCGCGTCAGCTTTGTCTGACGCGTCAGCGCTTCGGCCAGGTCGAGTTCGTGCGCCTGCACGGTGCGGCTGAGGCCGCGGAACGTCTCGCCCAGTTCGCGGATCTCCTGTGCCGGAATGTCGCTTCCCGCCTCCGGGTCGATGATCTCGCCGGGCTGATAGGCGCTGACGGTGCGGCGCAGGCGGCGCAGCGGGCGGATCAGCAGGCGATCGACCACGAACCATGCGATTCCGGCAGCCAGAAACCACATCAGGAAGGGAGAGAGCGCCGCGATCACCATCGACGAGGTGATCGGTGCGCTCTCCACGGTCATGTCGAGCGCCAGGCCCTGTACGCCGAGGTCGACTCGCTGCGCCTCGCGCCGGTCGAGAGCCCCGCTCGAACCCAGCCGTCGCAACGCCAGCGATGTGTCTTTGTCGGCAAGGGTAAGGCCGTAATCGCGCGCCATCCCGCTCGGCTCGGCCGCGGCGGCGAGGAAACGGGTGGGGAAGAAGGCTCGCGCGATATAGCCGGTCGGTCCCGTCACCTCGAGCTGCGCGCCCGAATCGGGAAGCAGATGCACCGCGGTGCCACCGCTAGTGAGCGTCTGGCTGCCGGCCGTCGGGATCGGCACCCCGCACAGCAGCCGCTTGTCGGCATCGAGCAGCGCGTAGCGCACGCCGTTCATCGCCTGCGGCTCGAACACACCGGCAAGGCGACCGCAATTGGGTGCTCCGCCTTCGACCGCGGGGAGCGCGCCGCGCAATTCGCGCAGTTCCCATGCGATCTCGCTGCGCAATGCGCGCGCCGATTCGGCGCTGGCAAGGCGCAGCCGTCCGCGCACTTCCTGATCGGCGAGGCGGGTCGTTTGCAGCGATGCGAAGAACGCGATGAGCGCGAGCGGAAGCAGGCCGGCGCTGAGAATCAGGAAGACTTTGGCGCCGGTCGGCATTCGCGCGATTGCGGCAATTGGCCGGCCGCCCGTTCGGCGCGTCAGGTCGTCCCCGTCCATCAGTACATGGGCTAGTCGAGCTTGCTCAAAAGATCGAGGAGGTCGTCAGGGATGCTTTCATCGGCGGCGTCCTGATAGACGCGCCGAAGCGCCTCACCGATATTGCGGTCCTTGCGCGTGGCCATCCCGCCGCCTGTCCGCCCCAGCGGCTCCTTTTTCTTCTGATCGGCCGAACGCACTTCGTCCCCCTCAAAGCCCTGGGATTGGGCGGATGCACAAAAAGAGTGCCGGCCGCAAGCTGCCGGAATCACACAAGTACACATGTATGCGAGCCGTGAAACCAATTTGCGGCTCGTTGGTTCCACAAGGCGATGCGAAATCCGGGGAGGGGCATTCTTCGGACGCCGCAGCGTGACTTGCATTGCGAAATCGCGCCCAGCACAAGGACGCGATACCGAAGGAGAACAAGAACACCATGTCGCTAGGACAGCAGCTTGCGCCCCATCTTCCCTTTCTGCGTCGTTACGGCCGCGCGCTCACCGGAAGCCAGGCGGAGGGCGACCGTTATGTCCGCGCCACGCTGGAAGCGATCGTCGCCGCGCCGGAAGAATTCCCGCGAGAGGTCGATCCGCGTCTTGGTCTCTACCGCACCTTTCAGGCGATCTGGGGGTCGACCAATATCGACGACCGGATCGAGGACAGCGATCCGCTGAACGACAATGAGGCGATCGCGCGCGCGCGCCTCGCCCGGCTCGCGCCGCGGTCGCGCCAGGCGCTGCTGCTCACCGCGATGGAGGGCTTCACCAGCGAGGACGCCGCCTATCTGCTCGAGGAGACACCTGAGTCGGTGGACGGCCTCGTCGCCGATGCGTTGGCGGAGATTGACAGCCAGACCCGTGCACGCGTCCTCATCATCGAGGACGAGCCGCTGATCGCGATGGATCTGGAAACGATCGTGCGCGATCAGGGGCATGAGGTCACCGGGGTCGCGGTAACCCGCGACGAGGCGGTGGCGCTGGCGCTGGACGACCGGCCGGGGCTGGTGCTCGCGGACATCCAGCTCGCAGACGACAGTTCGGGCATCGACGCGGTGAAGGACATCCTTGCCCAGTTCAACGTGCCGGTGATCTTCATCACCGCCTTCCCTGAGCGGTTGCTGACGGGCGAGCGGCCCGAGCCGACCTTCCTGATCACCAAGCCGTTCCAGCGATCGACCGTGAAGGCGGCGATCAGTCAGGCGCTGTTCTTCGATCAGTCGACGGTGCCGGCGAACTAGGATTTTAGGGCGGGGTTCCATTTCTTACGGAGCCAAAACGGTTCTCGCGTGTTGATGCTGCATGGTTGATCCCAACGAACCCATGCACATCGACACCGAGCGTGCCCGGGCCGGCGCCACGCCGCATATGACCCGCTATATCCTGTCGGTCTCGTTGGTTCTGATCATCATCATCTATGCCGTCTACCTGCTGATACGAGCGGGTTGAGAGGCGGGTGCGCCCAGCGTATCTATCTGAAACGAAGCCGCGTTCCGCCGGCGAACAAGAACGGACCCGAATGACCGACACCGACCAGGAAGGCGAAGAAGGCGCGCCGCCGGCCGAGCATGTCTCGCTCTCCGATCCGGAGTTCAAGGAACAGCTAGGTCTGGTGATTCCGCATCTGCGCGCCTTTGGGCGTTCGCTCTCGGGAAGCCGTGACGTCGCCGACGATCTGGTTCAGGAGACACTGCTCAAGGCATGGGCGGCGCGTCAGCGCTTTCAGGCCGGCACCAACATGCGCGCCTGGACCTTCATCATCCTGCGCAACCTGTATCTTAGTCAGATGCGGCGGTCGCGATTTCGCGGTGAGTGGGACGATTTGGTCGCGGACCGGTTGCTCGCCGCGCCCGCGGCGCAGGATCGGCATGTCGATCTCGCGGATATGCAGCGCGCGTTGCTGCACTTGCCCCAGCCGCAGCGCGAGGCGCTGATTCTGGTCGGCGCGGGCGGGTTCGCCTATGAGGAGGCGGCCGAAATCTGCGGCGTCGCGGTGGGCACGATCAAGAGCCGCGTCGCGCGCGGTCGCGTCGCGCTCGAAGCGCTGATGAACGACGGCAACCTCCCTTCGCGCCGCGAGAGCGAGAGCGACGGACGCACCGCGCTCGACACGATCATGGATGAGGTCGATCAGCTAAGCCGCGAGCGCTGACGCGCGCTCTCAGCGGTTTTCGTGCCGGGTGCCGTTCATCCGCCGCAACAGCATCGCCATATCCTCGGGCAACTCGATATCGCGCAGATAGGAATCGCGCAGTACGACGCCGATCGCATCGTGCGGGCGTGACAACTCGACGCGGTAGCCGGCTGGCGGCTGCGCAGTGCCCTGTGATGACGCGTGACGAACCATGAACATTCAAACGACCAATTACCGGTTTTGTTGCTTGACATCGTACACTTTCATCGCCTGACCCGTTGGCGATGGATGGGATGAACGGCGATGCGGGCGCGCTGCGTGACGCGATCGAGCGGGCGCGGCTCTGGTCGCCCTTTCTGGCGCACCTGATCGAACGCGAGTCCGAACTGCTCGCGCGATTGCCCGATGTGCTGGCCGATCCGCTGGGGGGCGTGCGGATCGACGACCCGGCGATGGCGGTGGGCAAGCGGCTGCGGATCGAACGGCGGCGCCTTGCCCTGAGCGTGGCGCTGGGCGATCTCGCGGGCCTGCTCGATTTCCGCACGGCCACACAGGCGCTCTCCGATTTCGCGGACTATGCCCTCGACGCCGCGATCCGCGCCGCCGTGGCCGAGCGTGTGCCGGGCGCCGGTCCCGACGGCTTCGCCGCGATCGCGCTGGGCAAACAGGGCAGCCGCGAGCTCAACTATTCGTCGGACATCGACCCGATCCTGATCTTCGACCCGGCGACCTTCCCGCACCGCGAGCGCGAGGCGCCCGAGGAAGCGGCGGTGCGCGTCGGGCGGCGCGTGGTCGAACTGCTTCAGGCGCGCGACGCGGATGGTTATGTGCTGCGCATCGACTTGCGGCTTCGTCCTTCACCCGAGGTGACGCCGATCGTGCTGCCGGCCGAGGCGGCGATCACCTATTATGAGTCGCAGGCGCTGCCATGGGAACGTGCCGCGTTCATCCGTTCGCGCGCGGCGGCGGGGGACGCGGAGCTGGGGCGCCAGTTCCTCGAGACCATCCGCCCCTTCGTGTGGCGGCGCGCGCTGGACTATGGAACGATCCGCGAGATCCGCGGCATCTCGCGCCGGATCCGCGATCATCACGCGCAGGGGCAGGCGTTCGGACCCGGCTATGATCTGAAGCGCGGACGCGGCGGTATCCGTGAGATCGAGTTCTTCGCGCAAATCCACCAGCTGATCCATGGCGGCCGCGATCCCGCGCTGCGCGCGCCGGCGACGCTCGACGCGCTCGCGGCGCTGGCGGCGGCCGGGCGGATCGATGCGGGCGACGCCGCGAAGCTCGCCGACGCCTATATCCTGCTGCGCACGATCGAACATCGCGTGCAGATGATCGACGACCGTCAGACGCATCAGCTTCCCGAAGGAGAGGGGCTCGAGCGTGTTGCGCGGCTGCACGGACTGGCGGACGGCGCGGCGTTGCTCGACCTGCTGCGCCCGCATGTCGAGTTCGTCGGCCGGGTTTACGATTCCCTCGACGACGCGCCTGACGGAACCGCACAGGTGGCGGTGAACGAGTCCGGCGTCGAACAGGCGTGCAAGGCGGCGGGGTTCGCGGACACCGAGGCGGCGGCGCGGCTGGTGGCGGGGTGGCGCGACGCGCGTTATCCGGCACTGCGCAGCGCGCCCGCGCGCGCGGCGCTGGAAACGGTATTGCCGCGCCTTATCGCGGCGATGGGCTCCGCGCCCGACCCCGATCAGGCGCTGGCGCGGCTCGACACGATCCTCTCGCGGCTGCCGAGCGCGCTCAACCTGTTCAACCTGCTCGAAGCCAGCCCAAGGCTGACCGAACTGCTCAGCACGATCCTCAGCCACGCACCGACGCTGGCCGAAGCGCTGGCCCGACGAGTGGAACTGATCGATGGCCTGATCGACGCGACCGCGCTCGCCCCGGTGGGCGATGTCGCGACGCTCGCCGCCGAGCTGGGCGCGGCCGAGGCGGGGGACGATTATCAGCGGCTGCTCGATCGTGTGCGCCGGCTGGTCGGCGAGAAGCGCTTTGCGCTGGGGTCGCAGATCGTGGCCGGGGCGAGCGATCCGCTGGACGTTTCGGCCGGCTATGCCCGGGTTGCCGAGGCGGCGCTTCAGGTGCTCGCGCAGGCGGCGATCGACGAGTTCGCGGTGCGTCATGGCCGGGTTCCGGAGAGCGAGCTGGTGGTGCTGGCGTTGGGCCGCTTCGGCGGCGGGGCGCTGACCCATGCCTCCGATCTCGACCTCATTTTTCTGTTCACCGGCGACCACCTCGCCGAATCCGATGGTGAAAAGCCGCTTGGAGCGGTCACCTATTACAATCGCCTCGCTCAGCGGGTGGTCGCGGCGCTGTCGGTGGCGACCGCCGCGGGCGCGCTGTATGAGGTCGATACCCGGTTGCGGCCTTCGGGCGGGCAGGGGCCGCTGGTCGTGTCGCTCGACGGCTTCGCAAAATATCAGCGTGAGGACGCCTGGACATGGGAGCATATGGCGCTGACCCGCACCCGGCCGGTGTTTGGGTCGGCGGAGGCTCGCGCGCAGGTGCAGTCGGTGATCGACGCGGTGCTGCACGGCGAGCGGCCCGCGCGTGACATCGCCGCCGACGCGCGGAAAATGCGGGGCGATATGGCCGCGCACAAGCCGCCGGCCGGACCGCTCGATGCCAAGCTGTTGCCCGGCGGGCTGGTCGACCTCGAATTCGCGGTGCACACGCGGCAGCTGGTGAGCCGTGCCGGCTTCGATCCCAATCTGCGACGCGCGATCGCGCTGCTGGCGGGCGAAGGGCTGCTGCCGGGTGAATTGGCGGCGGCGCATGATTTCCTGACCCGGCTGCTGGTGACGCTCCGTCTGGTCGCGCCCGACGCGCAGCCGCCCGCGCCGGCGACCCGGCCGGTCGTGGCGCACGCGGTGGGCGCGAGCGATTGGGATGCGGTGCTTGCCGCGCTCGAGCGGCATCGGCAGGACGTGGCGGCCGCATGGGCCATGGTATCCGAACAGCAGGAGCAGAGCGTATGACGATCGAAATTGGCGGCCGGATCCCGGCGGTCGAGCTGCTCGACAGCGACGACAAGCCCTTCGCACTGGAGCGCTATGCGGGCGCGCCGCTGCTGCTCTATTTCTACCCCAAGGACGATACCGCGGGCTGCACGCGTGAGGCGCAGGAATTCAGCGCGGAGAAGGCGGCGTTCGACGCGCTCGGAGTGCAGGTGCTCGGCGTGTCGCGCGACACCGCGGCGAAGCACCGCAAGTTCATCGCCAAGTACGACCTCACCGTGCCGCTGGCGAGCGATCCCGACGGCAAGGTGCTCGAGGCGTTCGGCAGCTGGGTCGAAAAGTCGCTCTACGGCCGTAAATATATGGGGATCGACCGCTCGACCTTCCTGTTCGACGCGGACGGCAAGCTGACGCATGTCTGGCGCAAGGTGCGCGTTCCCGGGCATGTCGAGGCGGTCTTGGCGGCGGCGAAGGAACTGGTGGCGCGCTGATGCAGACGGTGGCGCAGGCAGTGCGCGGAGTGCTGCTGACGGCGGATCCCATGGCCAAGGTCGCGGCGGCGCGAAAGGCCGCGCGCGACTGGCGGCTGGGCCGGCTGGCGCATGACTTCGACGTGGCGATGCCCGATCGGCCCGCCTGGCCGGCGACCCCCGAGCTGCTGCCGCCCAATCGCATGCCCAAGCGCGGCCGCGGCGGATCGGAGCGCGGACGGATCGCGCTGATCCATGCGCTCGCGCATATCGAGTTCATCGCGATCGATCTGGCGTTCGACATGGCCGGGCGTTTCGGCGCGCAATTTCCCCGCGCCTTCACCGACGACTGGATGCGGGTCGGCGCGGACGAGGCGATTCACTTCGCGCTGCTCGACCGGCGGCTGCGGCAGTTGGACAGCCATTATGGCGCGATGCCCGCGCATGCCGGATTGTGGGAAGCCGCCGAAGCGACCGCCCACGACCCAGCCGCGCGGCTGGCGGTGGTGCCGATGGTTCTGGAAGCGCGCGGGCTTGATGTGACACCGGTGACCATCGAGCGCTTCGAAGCGGCTGGTGACGACGCTACCGCGCGGATTCTGCGCCGGATTTTGAGCGATGAAGTGAACCATGTCGCGGCGGGCACGCGGTGGTTCGAATCATGCTGCGCGGAGCGCCGAATCGCCCCCGAAGCGGAGTGGCGGTCACTGCTCGAACGCTATTTCCGGGGCTCCATTAAGCCACCGTTCAACGACTCGGCGCGTGCGACAGCCGGTTTGACGCGCGATTATTACGCAGCGCTTGCCCCGGACTGATCGGCTCGTTCTAACGAACTTCGTCAGGTGCGGAGGGGCTGCTCCCGACAGGTTTTAGGTTTTAACGAAGGCGTGTGCCGCTGTTGGCGCGTGTCTGTGGTTGCCGGGGACTCATGGTCAGCACTCCACTTAACGCGAACTTTGCAACGCGGTTCCGTAACTTCTTCACCACCCGTGATTTCATTTTTCATGACGGCCGCGACCTGAAGCGTTTCAGCGTCGCCGGGCGCACCCAGGCCATTCTGGCCGGTGTCGCCGCGATCACCGTCACCTTCTCCGCCTATGGCGTCTCGCAGGCCGCGTTCGGCGCGGTGCAGGCAAGCGGCATCGCCGGTGAGGCTTCGACCCCCGAGGCGAAGCTCGCCAAGATGCAGGCCGAGGTCGCGCAGATGGAGGCCGACGTCGCCGCGGTGAAGCAGGCCGCCCAGCTCCACGCCGCGCGCGTCGAGCAGCGCCAGAAGATCATCGCCGGCGTACTGACCGGCAAGGGCTCGCCCGAGGATGTCGGCGCGCCGGTCCCCGCCGCGCGCGTTTCCGAGAACAATGCGATGGCGCGCGAAGTGCTCGCCCCGCTCCGTGAGGTCGAGGCGCGTCAGGCCAAGCTCGCCGAGCAGGCGCGCAAGACCGCGCAGGCCCGCATCCATCTGACCGCGCGTCACCTGCGCAGCCTCGGCATCAAGCCCGAGCGCTATGTCGCGGGCGGCATGGGCGGCCCGTTCGAGCCGGTTTCGGCCGAGGCGGCCGCCGCTGCCGCGACCGTGGCCGCCGAGGGCAACGCCGACGCGCAGTTCCGTTCGCTCTTCCAGACCTGGCAGAAGCTCGACGTGCTCGAGCAGACGGTGATCGCGATCCCGTCGATGCAGCCGGTCGACAATATCAAGCTGACCAGCGGCTTCGGCGTCCGT
>Ga0247823_10005151_pt1 | contig 10413 bp, 12 predicted proteins | sample 13C_PalmiticAcid_2_FD_192426 | JGI IMG/M metagenome (GOLD analysis project Ga0247823, IMG submission 192426) | Soil microbial communities from agricultural site in Penn Yan, New York, United States - 13C_PalmiticAcid_Day30 | ecosystem: Environmental > Terrestrial > Soil > Agricultural land...
CAGCGTCGTCGAGCTTTCGGCGCATGCTGCGATAGACGCGCGACAGCGCGGTCGCGACATCGCCACCCTTGTCGCGGTCGAGATTGACGTCGAGGCCGATCAGGATCGCGCGGGCGCGATGCGCGGGCTCGGTCGCCGAAATGCGCTGCCCCTGGCGCACCATCGCCCCCAGCACGCCGACGGCGGTCTCCAGCTCGTCGTAGAGCATGGTGACGAGTTCGATGGGGTCGGCGGCGGCGGCGCGGCTTTCGTTCTGCAATCGGCGATAAAGTCCGGTCGCCCGGACGGTCGAGGCGGTAGCGGTCACGGCGGCGGTCCTTAATCGTTACCCTGGTTGTTCCAGAGCTTGATTTGCTGTTCGAGATAGCTCTGCGTCGCCTTGAACGCCGCAAGCTTGGCTTCGAGCGAGCCATATTGCTTCTCGAGCCGCGCCTTATAGGCGCTCTCGCGCTCCTCGATCTTTTCGAGCTGGTCGGCTAGATTTTCCTTTTTCGCGTCGAGCGATTTCGTCACGCGATCGATCGCGCCATTGACGCCCACCGCCTTGTCGCGGATCGCGTCGAGCGCGAAGGCGATGCCGGGATCGCTCAGCTCGGTATGCGTCGCATCGCGCCGCGGATTAAACAGCGCCTCGACCGCGCCGGCATCGCTCGCGAGCACCTTGTCGAGCTTGGCGTTGTCGACCGAAAGCAGGCCGTCGCGCGTCGACGAGATGCCGATATCGGACAGCTTGTTGATGCTGCCGTGGCTCGAAAGCACCTTGTTGACCAAATTGGAAAGTTCGCGTTCGATTTCGCGAAGCGAGGCCGAGGGGCCCGACATGCTGGAGGCCGCGACAAGACTTTTCTTGAGCTGGTTATAGACCGAGACGAAATCGCCGACGGTCTGTTTGATCATGTCGAGCGGGCGGCTCGCGCCGATATCGACGCCCTGACCGGGCGCCGCCTTTTTCAGCGTGAGCGACATGCCGGGGATGACATCGTCGACAATGTTGTTCGCGCGGCTGAACGCGACGCCGTCGATCGTGAATTCGGCGTTGGTGGCGGTCTGACCGACGGTCATGCCGCCGCTGGTCGAAAAGGCTGTCAGGCCCGGGTCGGCACCGGCGTTGGCGGTGAGGGTGAAGGCGCCGACTTCGCCCGTCGGGCCTTTGACGATCAGGCGGTGGCCGCCTTCGTCGGCGATGATCGATGCGGTGACGCCGGCGCCGCTCGCGTTGATCGCATTGGCCAGCCCCTCGAGGCTGTTGTTCGTGGCGCCGATAGTGATCGTCTTGGCGACGCCTCCGACGGTCAGCGTCATTGTGCCCGCGCCGATCGCGGCGGTCTTGTCGGCGACGATGCCCGAATAGTTGGTTTGCGCGCGCGCGAGCTGGTTCACCACGACGGTCGCGGCGAAGCTGTCGGCGGAGAGGCCGGCGCGGCTGGTGGCGCCAAGCACGCTTTCGTCGGACACCGTCGGCGTGCTGCGCAAGGTGCCGTCGGATACCATCTGGCTGAGCGAATCGGCGAAGCCGTCGAGATTCGAGCGCGCCTGCGCCAGCGCGCTGATCCGCGTCTGGTTCGCTTGGGTGAGCTCGGTCATCCGCTTGATCTTGGGATCGCGCGATGCGTTCGACAGGTCGGTGACGAGCTGTTTGACGTCGAGGCCCGACCCGAAGCCGAGGCTGTTGGCGATAGAACTGACCATGGCAAAATATCCTTCGAACCCCTTAACGGCGGCACGCGGACAAGTTTAAGCCTGACGGCGCCCGTCGGGATCGAAACGATGCGACGGCGGTACGTCGACCGCGGGCGGCACGGTGCCCGCGGCGGCCGCGCGTTCGAGCTGGAAGACGAAGGCGAGCACGGTGGCGACCGCGACGAACAATTCCTCGGGAATCACGCGGCCCGCGCGCGCGGTGAAATAGATGGCGCGCGTCAGCGCCGGATATTCGAGCAGAGGGACATTGGCACCGCGCGCCAGCTCGCGGATCGACAGCGCGACGTCGCCGCGCCCGCGCGCAACGACGACCGGCGCCGCATCGACCCCGGGACGATACCGCAGCGCGACCGAGAAATGCGTCGGGTTGGTGAGGACGACGGTCGCGTCGGACACCGCCTTGCGCGCCGAACCGCTCAAAATCTCGTGCGCGCGCTGGCGCTGCGCCTGCTTGAGTTCGGGGGCGCCGTCGGACTGGCGCATTTCCTCCTTCACCTCCTGCTTGCTCATCATCAGCCGCTGGTTGCGCGTGAACCACTGCACCGGCACATCGATCAGCGCGATGACCACCAGCCCGCCGGCGAGCGTCAGCATCGCATGGCCGATTTCCTTTCCGGCGAGGCCGATCGCACCGATCAGGTCGGTCGATGCCATCGTCATGATCGCGGGCAGGCTGTTCAGGACGAGCCAATAGCCGATGCTGCCGAGCAGCAACACTTTCGCCAAGGCCTTGCCGAGCTCGGTGAGCCCCTGCATCCCGAACATCCGCTTGAGCCCGCTCATCGGGTTCATCCGGTTGCCCTTGAAGTGGAGCGCCTTGCCGCGCCAGCCGATCGACCCGAGCATCGCCGGGCCCGCGACTGCGGCGCCCAGCGTCAGCGCGAACAGGCTCGCGAGCGGAAGCAATATTTCGGCGCCGTTGCGCATCAGCGCCTCGGCCGGCGCGAAATCGGCGACGTCGGCGGCGGTCAAGGTCAGGCCGCGGCGCACGAGATCGCCCGCCGACTGGACGAACCAGCCGCCCGCGGCGACCATCCAGCCCGCGGCCGCGAGCATCATCAGCGCCGTCGCGAGCTCGCGCGACATCAGCACATCGCCTTCGCGCGCCGAGTCCGACAGCTTCTTCGCCGTCGGCTGTTCGGTTTTCTGGTCCTTCTCGGTCGTCCCCGACATGGCCTAGATTCCCGCCACCATCCGCGCGGCGTCGAGCGCGTCGGACAGGATGCGCGCGATCGCCTCGGCCATCGCGGGGGTCGCGACGCCGAGCAGCACGATGCCGGCGAGCAGGGTCGCGGGGATGCCGACGGCGAACAGGTTGAGCGCGGGCGCCGAGCGGCCGATGACACCCATGATGATCTGGACGAGGATGAGGACGAAGCCGACGGGCATCGCAATGGTAAGCCCGGCCGCGAACATCAGGCTGCCGAACCGGATCAGCCCGCCGATCGCGTCCCACGACGGAAAGGCATTGCCGGGGGGCAGTGCGGTGTAACTGCTCACCACGATGTCGATCAGCACGAGATGGCCGTCGGCGGCGAGGAACAGCGCGGTCGCCATCATAGACAGGAACTGGCCGATCGCCGAACTCGACGCACCGCTCAGCGGATCGACCATCGACGCGAAGCCCAGACCCATCGCGTTGCTGATCGCCTCGCCTGCGATCAGCGCCGCGGCGAGTCCCATCTGGAGCACGAAGCCCATCGCGAGCCCGATCACGACCTCGCCGATGATGAGGAAAAAGCCCGGGACCGAAACGATCCCTTCGGGCGGCAGCGCCATGCCCGACGCCGCGACCGCGGGCACCCCGACCGCGAGCGCGATCACCAGCCGCAACTGCACCGGAACGCTCGACGCGCCGAACACCGGCGCGGCGATGAAGGCGGCGCCGGGACGGATCATCCCCAGCATCCACAGCTGGAGCATCGCCTCGATATTCGGGATGTCGGCGGGATTCATCCCCGGATTACTTCACCAGGCTGGGGATTTGGGCGAAGATCTCGCGGGTGAAATCGGTGAGCAGCACGAGGATGCTGCCGCCGAAGATCGCGAGGCAGATCGCCGCGACGATCAGCTTGGGCACAAAGGTCAGCGTCTGTTCGTTGATCGACGTCGCCGCCTGCACCATGCCGAGCAGCACGCCGATGACGAGCACCGGCAGCAGCAGCGGCGCCGACGCGAGCGCAAGGATCCACAGCGACTGCTGCGCGACCCCGATGAAATAGTCGGCCTCCATCCTGCTAACTCACAAAGGAGGAGGCGAGCGATCCCATCGTCAGCGCCCATCCGTCGACGAGGACGAAGAGCAGCAGTTTGAACGGCATCGAGATAATCGTCGGCGACAACATCATCATACCCAGCGACATCAGCGCCGAGGCGACGATCAGGTCGATGACGAGGAAGGGCAGGAAGATCAGGAAGCCGATCTGGAACGCGGTCTTGAGCTCGCTGGTGACGAAGGCGGGGAGCAGAATCGAGAAGGGCACATCCTTCGGGCTCGCATAGGTCGGCGCTTTCGCGATCTTGGCGAACATCATCAGGTCGGTCTTGCGCGTCTGCTTCATCATGAAGCCGTGGAGCGCGACGCCCGAACGCGACACGGCTTCGCCGATATCGATCTGTTCCTGGCCATAAGGCTCGATCGCGACGCGGTTCACTTCGCTGATCACCGGCTGCATCACGAACAAAGACAGGAACAGGCTCAAACCGACGAGCACCTGGTTCGGCGGCGTCTGTTGCAGGCCAAGCGCGTGGCGCAGGATCGACAGCACGATGATGATGCGCGTGAAGCTGGTCATCATCAGGAGCAGCGACGGCAGCACCGTCAGCAGGCTCATCAGGACGAGAATCTGGAGCGATAAGCTCAGGGGACGGCCGTCGCCGCCGATCTCGCCAACCGCGCGGCTCAGGCCGTCGGCGGCCTGCGCCCAGGCGGCGGGCGCGGCGCACAGCAAGGCGGCACCGCCGGCGAGCGCCGCGGCGCGCAGCCAGAAACGGCGATCAGTCCGCATGGAAGTCGCCCTGGCTGTCGTCGGCGATCCGCGTGATGCCGTTGCGCGACACCGCAATCAGGACGCGCTGCCCGGCAAATTCGACCACCGCGAGCTTCGAGCCGGGGCCAAGCGGCAGCACATCGACCATCTCGATGGCGCGCGTCTTCGCGGCGCCGCCGACGAGCGGAACGCCCATCTGCACGCGCTTCCACAGCCACAGGCTGCCCCACGCCATGCCGCCGACGAGCGGCAGCAGAATGAGCAGGCGGAGAATATATTCGAACATCAGGCTCTCCGCTCGAAACCTTCGAGCCCGCGCGCGGGCGCGACGACTTCGGCGACCTGGATGCCATAGCGGCCGTCGATGCTGACGATCTCGCCCTTCGCGATGAGGGTGCCGTTTGCATAGATGTCGAGCAGATCGGTTGCGGCGCGGTCGAGTTCGATCACGCTGCCCTCATCGATCGCGAGCAGTTCGGACAGCGTCATCGAGGTCGACCCGACCTCGACCGACACGCGCAGCGAGACGCCGGCGAGCAGGTCGAAATTGGGCGCGGCGGCGATGCTCTTGTCGCGCCGGTCGGCGCGCGCCTTCGGGGCGTCGCTGATGTCAGTCATGGTCGGATCCTTTTTCGATATGGTCTATCATGATCGCGGCGTTGCCATTGGCCTCGCCGATGCTGCCGAGCGCGAAGCTGCGTCCGGCGACGGTCACCGGCACATGGCGCGGCATAGTAAGCGGAATGATGTCGCCGACTTCGAGCGAGAGCAGTTTGACGAGGCTGATTTCGGGGCGCGCGAGCACCGAACGGACGGGCATGCGCACGTCGCGCAGCGCCTTGTCGAGCGCGCCGGCCCACGCCGGGTCGGCGCCATTGCCCTGCGCTTCGGGGAGCAGCTCGTCGCCCGCGATCCCGCGCAGCGCGGCGACCGGATAGGCGCACATGATCGTCCGCCCCTCGAACGGGGCGCCGCGCAGCGTGAAGCGCTGAACGAACAACTCATCGTCGGCGCGCACCGCCGCGAGCTTCGCGGGATCGGCGGTGACGCAGTCGAGTTCGGGCTCGATCGCAAGCTTGCCGCGCCATGCGGCGGCAAGCTGCAATCCGATATCGCGGCCGAGGCGCGCCGCGAAGCGATCTTCGGCGTCGGTCAGTTCCTCGCGCTCGGCGGCGAGCTGGCCGCGGCCGCCATAGAAGATATCGACGAGCTGGAGCAGCAGCGAGCGCGAGCCCGCGAGCATCACCGGGCCCTTGAGCGGCGGCGCATGATAGCGCCAGAAAATCGCGGGCGCGGCCGACGCGCTCCACTCGGCAAAGCTGACCTGTTCGGCGCCCGACCGCTCGATCTGGATCGCCGGCGCACCTAGCGCACGGATCAGGTCGCGCAGGCTGCGCGCAAACTGGTTCGCCACGCCTTCGAGCGCGGGGAAGGCATAGCCGTCCGCCGCCCGGCGCAGCAGCAGCGACTCCTTCGTATCCGCAGGCGCGGCCGCAGCTGCGGGTGCAGGTGCGGCCGGTGCCTTCACGGCTTTGACGGTTTTGGCACTGGTGGTCACTGAATCACCAGGCTCGTGAAATAAACATTGTCGATACCCCCGAAACCTTCCTTGTCGCGCAACACATCGTTGATCGCGGCGGTCAGCTGACGCTGCAGCCGCTGCTTGCCTTGTGATGTGGAGAGCAACGCAGGATCCTGTTCGGCGAGCACCATAAGCACGACCGAGCGAATAGGCACAGCCTGCCGTTTGATATTATTGATAACCTTGCCGTCATAGAAGGTCGAAAGGCTGATACCGACCTGCAGGAAGCCCGACCCGTCGGCGAGGTTCGTCGTAAAGCTGTCGGCTATCGGGTAATAGGTGATCTCGTATTTTTTGGGGTCGACCTTGAACTTGTCGTTCGGGACCGACACCGTGCCGACCTTCAGGGGCGCTTCCTTGTCTTCGCCCTCGGCGGCCGCTTCGGGCTCGCCTTCGCTGCGTTCGACCAGCTTGGGAAAATGATCCTCGGGCTTCGCCTCGTGCGCCGACAGTGCGCCGAAATAGATGCCCGCGCCGGCGCCCGCACCGATCAGCGCGATCGCGCCGACGCCGATGAACAGCAGCTTCTTGAACTTGCCCTTTTTCTTGGGGGCGCCTTCGACAACATTATCCTTGGCCATGATGGGACCCTTTCTGATCAGGCGAAGCGGCCGCGGCGGTCGGCGGCGCGGTCTTCGTCACGCGGCTCGGCGCGTTCGGTGGCGGTTTCGATGAGGTGGCTGGGATCGGGCGCGGCGGCGCGGCCCTGACCCTGGCTTTGCGACTGGCGTCCGGTTTCGCCCGGGGTGCAGGTCACTTCGGCGCCCGCGACGCGGACGCCCTGCTGGCGGAGTTCGTCGACGAGACGGCCCTGCGCGGCGGTGACGATCGTCGCGGTCGCTTCGTGATGCGTGTCCATCTTCAGCGCGACGCCGTCGTCGCCCATCTGCATCGCGACGTCGAGGCGGCCGAGATGCTTCGGCATCAGGCGAAAGCTGATGTCGCCGCTCTCCGACTTGGTCGCGGCGATATCGCGCGCGAGCTGGTCGATCCACGCGCCGTCGCTGTCCATGTCGAGTACACGTTCGGCGAGCTGCACGGGCGCGGCGACATCGGCGATCGGGGTTGTGCCGTGCGGCGTGGGTTGCGGGAAGAGGATCGTGATCGACGGTGCGGCCTCGGCGGGCTTGGCCGTCGGCGGCTCGGCACCGGCGAGGATCGGCAGCGGCGTCGCGGCATCGCGCGGACGCGCTGCGACAGGGGCTGTGGCGTTCATGTCGGCTGCAACCGCGGCGGCTTCGACCGGCTTGGCGGGTTTCGCCGCGGCCGGGATGATCGCGGCGACGACGGCAGCCAGGTTCGCGATCGGAGCGACCGGAGCGGTCACGGCGGCTTCGCTTGTCTCTGCACTGGCGGCTTCGGCGTCGGTTCCGGTTTCGGCGGGCACCGGCTTACCGGTCGCGGGCGCGGCGCCGGGGACGGCTCCATTCAGCGCGATCAGCAGGTTCGCGGCGAGCACCGCGGCGGCGTCGGTTTCGACGGGGGCGGTCTTCACGACCGGGGTCTTGGCCACTGCATCGCTTTCGATGGGCAGGGCTTCGGCGGACGGCGTGGCGGTCTCGACGGGCAGCGCCTGCTCGACCTTGATCGTCGCGGCCGCACTCGCGGCCGGGGCAACCGCGACCGGCGCCGCGGCGAGCAGCTGGTCGAAGCTCGGGCCTTCGCCGCCATCGACCGGAAGCTGGCCGATGTTGGCGAGGAAGGTCGCGAAGCCCGCGGGCATGCCCTGCGGCGTGGGGAGAGAAGGCGCGCTCATCATGACGCGCCGCCTTCGATCAGGCGCAGGCGCATGCCGGCGCGCGGACGGTGCGGGCGGTTGGCGTCTTCGCGGCGTTCCTGTTCGACTTCGGCCGACTTGCGGCTGCGTTCGTACAGGCGCACCGCCGATTCTTCCTTGACCATCGCACTCTGCGCCAGCGCGCCCATCTGGTCGCGGCGCTGGCTGGCATTGCTCAGCGGTGCGGTCAGGCTTTCCTGCGCGATGTCGAGCCGCATCGCGAGCTCGCCGATCGAGTTGAGCGCGCGGCCGGCGACCGCACCCTTCGCCATCGCGAGGTCGACGCGCAGCGTTTCGAGCCGCTTCGCCAGTTCGACGAGGTTCGCGAGTTCGCCGTTGGCGCGCGCCAGATTGGCCTCCGCCATCTGATGTTCGACGGAGCGCACGCGGATGATACGTTTGCGGCGTGCGGTACGGGCGTTCATGCGGAATATCCTTCAATCAGGGCTTGGCGGGAATTCTGGAAATCGACCTGCGCCTTGGCAGGCTGCGACACGAAGGCGATCTGGTCGGCGTGGCGCGCGATGGCGGTGTCGAGCACCGGATCGGCGCCGGCGACATAGGCGCCCATCAGCATCAGATCGCGATTCTCTTCATAGACCGACCACAGCTGGCGGAAGCGCGCGGCGGCGGCGGCATGTTCGGGATCGACCGAATCGACCATCGTGCGCGACAGCGAGCGCGCGACGTCGATCGCGGGATAGACGCCCTGTTCGGCGAGCTGGCGCGACAGGATGATATGGCCGTCGACGATCGCACGCGCGCTGTCGACGACAGGATCGTCGATGTCGCCGCCATCGGCGAGCACGGTGTAGAGCGCGGTGATCGAGCCGCCGGTGACGCGGTCGATGCCCGCACGCTCGCAGAGCGAAGGAATAAGTGCGAACACCGACGGCGGATAACCCTTCATCGTCGGCGGTTCGCCGAGCGTCAGCCCGATCTCGCGCTGCGCATGCGCGACGCGGGTCAGGCTGTCGATCAGCAGCAATACTTTCTTGCCCTCGGCGCGGAACGCTTCGGCGATCGCGGTCGCGCGCATAGCGGCGCGCAGGCGGAGCAAAGGCGGGTGGTCGGCGGGAACCGCGACGACGACCGATTTCTTGCGCACTTCGGGGGGCAGTTTGGTTTCGACGAAATCGCTGACCTCGCGGCTGCGCTCGCCGATCAGGCCGACGACGATGACATCGCATTCGGTGCCGGCGATCATCTGGCCCATCAGCACCGACTTGCCGACGCCCGAGCCCGCGATGATCGCGACGCGCTGGCCTTCGCCGACGGTGAGCAGGCCGTTGATCGCGCGCACGCCCATGTTGAGCGGATTGGTGACGCGGCCGCGGCGCAGCGGATTGACCTTGCGGCCGGCTAGCGGCCACTGGAATTGCGACTTGATCGCCGGGCGTCCGTCGAGCGGGTTGCCCTGTGCATCCATGATGCGGCCGAGCAGGGTCTTGCCGACGGCGACCATGCTGCTCGCGCCATGCGGCTCGACCGGCGCGCCGGTCACGAGCGGCTTATTCATGTCGAAGGGCAGGACGAGGCTGCGGTGGCCGCGAAAGCCGACGACTTCGCCATAGACATAATCATTGTCGGCCGACTTGATGCGGACGTTGCTGCCCAGCGGCTGCGGGAAACCCGACACTTCGAGCATGATCCCCTCATGCGCGACGAGCGTGCCGATGCGGCGCGGGCTGGCGTTCGCGAGGTCGACGGGGTCGAGCAGCTGCTGTGCGCTCATGGCGAGGCGGCGCGTCATGCGGCGTCTCCGGTACCGAGCGCGGTGCGCAGTTCGTCGAGATAGACGGCGCGGCCATGTTCGATCCAGCCAGTCGAGGTTTCGAGGCGGACGGTGCCGCGCACCATCGCGGGATCGCTTTCAATCGCCAGCGTCAGCGGAGCATCGGCGAGCAGCGCGGCATCGTCGGGATGAACCCACAGGGTGCGCGCCTTGTCGGCGTCGGCGACCATCGCGGCGGCGGTTTCGGCCTGCGCCTGCAGCCATTCGGCGTCGATCGGCGCGGCGGCGACGATCTGGCGCACCAGCCGCTCGACGGTTTCGGCGATCAGCTGCGCGAGTTCTTCGCTTGGCTCGTCCTGCAGCGCTTCGGCGCCGGCGAGCAGCGCGAGGAGCTGGTGACGCTCGGCGACGAAGGCGGCTTCGGCGAGGCGCTGGCCTTCGGCGAGGCCGAGCGCGAAGGGATCGTCGAGGTCGAGGTCGTCGAGGCTTTCCTGTTCGGCTGCCTGCGCCGCGTACGTTGCGGGCGCGAAGGACATCGGGCGGAAGCCGTTGGCGCGCGCCATCGCTTCGGTAAGCGAGACGGGCGAAAAGCCGGTTTCGGTGACGCGATCAGACATAGTCGTCGCCG
>Ga0247823_10005154_pt1 | contig 10413 bp, 3 predicted proteins | sample 13C_PalmiticAcid_2_FD_192426 | JGI IMG/M metagenome (GOLD analysis project Ga0247823, IMG submission 192426) | Soil microbial communities from agricultural site in Penn Yan, New York, United States - 13C_PalmiticAcid_Day30 | ecosystem: Environmental > Terrestrial > Soil > Agricultural land...
CTCCGGAACCCGAGAAGGCTCCCGAGCCGGAGAAGCCAGAGGAAATGGTGGAGCAACCCATCGAGCCTTCCGAACCGGAACAGCCCGGCCCGGAAGAACCGCCCGACGAAGCTCTCGGCACCAGCATCACCGGCAATGGCTCCGGCGACTTCAACTTGTCCAGTCGCGGCAATGGCCGTCCCGGTGGAGGCGGAGGTGGTGGCGGCACGGGCAACGCCCGCGCGGCCTTCCTTCGCGGGGTGAGCACCACCTTGCAAGCGGAGTTGAAGCGCCACCCGGCACTGAAGGACGCGACCTACAATGTAACCCTCAACGTCCGCGTGAGTGGCGAGGGACGCGTGATTGCGATCACTCCCGAACCCTCGACCGGCGATCCCGCGATCGACCGCGTCCTTTCCAACGACTTCGTCGGCGTCCTGCTCCCGCAGCCTCCGCCGAGCGGCAAGTCCGGCGTGGTGAAGACCCGCGCCAAGAGCACGAAGCCGCGCACCTGATTTTCCCTTTTTCAAGTAAACGCCATGCCCACCAAGCACGCCCATCGCCCGATTCTTGCGACGGTCGCCGTAACCCTCGCGGGAGCGGCGATCACAAGCGCCCAGGAGCCGCCGGATCTTCCGCCGGCGACGACGCCGACCACGCAGGAGCAGTACAACGAAGTCTTCGATCCGAACCTCGGGGCGCCCGAGCTTCCGCCTCAGCCGGCGCCGCAAGCCTTGCCGCCGCCGTCGCCTAATATGGCGGTGAACCTTGTCGTCTTGCTGGTGAAGAAAGGCCAGATCACGCAGGAGGAGGGGCTTGCCTTGATCGAACAGGCGGAGTCCGAAGCCAAGGCAACGCAGGCGACTCAAGCCGCTCAAGCTGCTGCTGCGGTTCCTGCTGCGCCGCCGCGCCAGGAGGGCGAGGTGAGCGTGAACTACGTGCCGCAGACCGTGCGCAACAGCATCCGCGATGAGATCAAGCAGGAGCTGATGGCAGAGGCCCGCGAGGAAGACTGGGGTGCCTACAAGGGGCCCGAGTGGACCTCGCGCATCCGGCCCTTCGGCGACATCCGCGGTCGTTATGAAGGGATCTTCTTCGGCGATGGCAACGACAACACCGGTGCCTTTCCGAATTTCAATGCGATCAACACCGGTGCGCCCTTTGATACGTCCGGCACCTTGTTCTCGCCGCAGTACAACGTAGATCAGGATCGCAACCGCGCCCGCCTGCGCGCCCGCTTCGGTGCGGACATCATGCTGGGGGATGGCTTCACCGCTGGCCTCCGCGTGGCGACGGGCGATAGCAATTCGCCGGTCTCGCCGAACCAGTCGCTCGGGGGATCGGGTGGCAATTTCTCGAAGTATCAGATCTGGCTTGACCGCGCCTTCATCGGCTACGACGCGATCAAGGAGGAGGACTACGAGTTGTCCGCCATCGTCGGTCGTTTCGAGAATCCATTCTTCAGCACCGAGGTGATGTGGGACGACGACCTGGGTTTCGACGGCCTCGCCTTGCGCGGGAAGGCGCGGGCGAGCGATTGCGTGACCGTATTCGGTGCGGCGGGTTTATTTCCCGTCTTCAACACCGATCTTAACTTCGCGTCAAACCAGCCGTCGAAGTTCGAGAGCCAGGACAAGTGGCTGTATGGCGCTCAGGTCGGCATCGACTGGAAGATTACCGAAGACCTCAAGGCGAAGTTCGGGGCGGCGTGGTACGACTTCCAGAACATCGAGGGCGAGCTTTCCACACCGTTCGTGCCGCTCGGGCCGAACGATGCGGGGAATACCGACGCGACTCGTCCGTCCTTTGCCCAGCGCGGCAATACCTACATGGCGTTGCGCAACATCATCCCGACGGCGGCCAACGGCTTCGGCACCACGAACCAGTGGCAGTACTACGGTCTTGCCACGCCATTCCAAGTGCTCGCGCTGACCGGCCGACTGGAATACGACGCGTATGATCCGGTGAAGTTCGCGCTGACCGGGGAGTTCCTGAAGAACCTCGCGTTCGATGCGAATGACATCGGCCCGAAGGCGGTGAACAATCGCATCGGAGCAGGAACGGGCACCTTCGATGGTGGCGACGTGGCTTGGAACATGATGTTCCAGTTCGGCCAGACGGCGATGGAGAAGAAGGGCGATTGGATCGCAGGGGTCGGCTATCGTTATGTCGAGTCAGATGCCGTCGTGGATGGCTTCACCGATTCCGACTTCGGTGGCGGCGGGACCAATGTGCAGGGCTTCACGCTCGGTGGAGCCGTGGCGGTTTCCCCCAGCGTCCGGGTCGGCGTGAAGTGGATGAGTTCGGACGAGGTGTCCGGTCCGCCGCTCAGCACGGACACGCTTCAATTCGACATCAACGCCAAATTCTGATCATGAAATCGCTCATTCTAACAGCCCTGTTGTTGCCCCTGTCCGGCAATGCCCAGGAAGACGATGGTGCCCGGCTGCGCGAGGCACTGAAGAACACCACGCTCCAACTGCGCTCGGCGCAGGGCGAGACGGCGACGGCGCAGGCTGCTTCGATCGCCGCCGAGCAGAAGGCAAAGGCGCTGGAGGCGAAGGTGGCCGAACTGGAGAAGCGGAATGCCACGCTGGCCAAGCAGTCGAATGACGACAAGGCCGCCTCCGAGAAGAACATTGCTACCCTCAACAACCGGCTGGCCGAGCGCGAGAAGCGCTTGGCCGAATACATCGCCGCGCTCGACAAGTGGAAGGCTGCCTATCAGGCGGCGGTCACGTCCGCGAAGAAGAATGATGGCGAACGCGAGAAGCTCGCCGGTGAGGTGGTGTCCCTGAAGAACACGGTCGCCGACCGCGAGCGGAAGAATATCGCCCTCTTCAATGTCTCGAACGAGATCCTCGACCGCTACCAGAACTATGCGCTCGGGAAGTCGCTCGCTGCGAAAGAACCATTCATCGGCAATGCCCGAGTCGAGATCGAGAACCACGTGCAAGGCTACAAGGACCGGATTCTCGACCACCGCATTGCCGCACCCAAGAAACCGTAACTCGACCACGAGAACCATCATGAAACTCCGATTGCTCATACTCATCGCCGCCACCACCTCCGCGGCGCTCCACGCCGAAACCGCCACGCTTGGCAAGATCGGCGAACTTGAACTTAAGACGGACGAGATCCGCGAGGCCATCGCCGGGCTTGAGGCTGGCCAGGACGCCGCCCTCGCAAAGGATCCCGCGGCGCTTGGCCAGTATGTCCGCGCCCTGCTGATCCAGCGCCTGGTGCTGAAGGAAGCGCTGGCGCAGAAGTGGGACCAGGAGCCCGAGGTGGTTGCAAAGCTGGTGCGGGCGCGCGAGTCCGCTCTGACCGAGAGCTTTCTGGAGAATGCGGCGAAGGTGCCGTCTGACTTTCCGAAGGAGGCCGACTTGCTGGCCGCCTACGAGGCGGCGAAGCCATCTCTGCTAGTGCCGAAGTCGTACCGCCTCGCACAGGTTTTCGTGGCGCTGTCGAAGGATGCCGACAAGGCAGCGACCGACAAGGCGAAGGCAAAGCTGGATGCGGTGGCCAAGAAGCTGAAGGAGAAGAATGCTGACTTCGCCGCGATCGCCGCTGCGGATAGCGATGAAGCAGCAAGCAAGGCGCGGGGAGGGGAGATCGGCTGGCTTGCCGAGGAGCAGGTCCAACCGGGGATCCGCGAGAAGCTGCCGAAGCTGGCAGCCGGATCGGTGTCCGAGCCGGTGAAGCTGGATGACGGCTGGCACATTCTGAAGGTGCTCGATTCGAAGGAAGCGCACACCGCCACGCTGGATCAGGTGCGTGGCCAATTGACCGTGCAACTCCGCGCAGAACGCGCGCGCCTCAATCGCCAGGAGTATCTCGCCAAGCTGCTGAAGGATCATCCGCTCGCGATCAACGAGATCGAGCTCGCGAAGTTGTTAGGAAAGTAACCACGCGGGGAGGATGCCGTCGTCCCGAAACGAAAGACCAATTGCCATGATCACCGACTCCACGCTGCGCACTTCGCTCCTGAACACGGCCTTCCGCATGACCCTGGGCATGTCGGTGCTGATGTCCCAGGCGAATGCCGATATTCTCCGTGGCGGTGGCAAGGGCGGTAGTTCTGCGCCGCCGGCAGCGAATGCGACTCCGTCCGGTGGCGCCACGCCATCGGCCACGAACCAGGCACGTGCCAACGCGCAGGATTCGCTGGCGAGAACCACGCAGGCGATTGCCGCGGTGCGTGCGATGCAGCTTGCTGCGCGGAACAATGCGATCAATGGCGCGAACAACCTGGGTAATCATCCGGGCACGGGGGCTCCACTGCCGAATGTGCCTAATGGTCTCGGAACCGGTGGTCTCCAGGTGCACGGCAATGTTCCGGGCAATGCCTCATGGTGGCAGGGGGCGGAGATGCCGACCCAGACGACGAATGGCAGCGAGACCACCGTAACGATCAAGCAGACCGCCCAGCAGGCGCTGCTGAATTGGGAAACCTTCAATGTCGGCAAGAATACCACCCTGACATTCGATCAGTCGGCGGCGGGCTCGAGCGCGAGCCAGTGGATCGCCTTCAACAAGGTCCATGATGCCCTCCAGAACCCGACCCAAATCCTCGGGACGATCAAGGCACAGGGCCAAGTCTATGTGATCAACCGGAATGGCGTCATCTTTGGTGGCTCCAGTCAGGTGAATACGGGTGCGCTCACCGTGTCCGCCTTGCCGATCAATGACGATCTGGTTGCCAACGGACTGCTCAACAATGCGAGCCAAGCCTTCCTTTTTAACGGACTCGGCCAGGGAAAGATCGGCGACATCACGGTGCAGGCTGGTGCGCAGATCAAAACTTCGGTGAGTGTCGATGGAAACGGCGGGCGTATCTTTCTGGCAGGAGCAAATGTCACGAACAACGGAACGCTCACTTCGCCCGCGGGGCAGGTGATTCTTGCCGCTGGCTTGCAGGTCGGCGTGGTGGCTCACAATACGGCCGACCCATCGCTGCGGGGGCTGGATGCCTATGTCGGTGCGGTGGTGGATCCGGCGTCCTCGCTTTCGCCATACGCCGGTACCGTGACGAACAACGGCCTGATCGAGATCGTCCGCGGCAGCGCGCTGATCACCGGCAAGACGATCACCCACAATGGTGCGATTGATAGCACCACTTCGGTCTCGCTCAATGGTCGTGTCGATCTGCTGGCGAACTACGATGCGGTGAGCAATCCCGGTTTCCTGGCTTCGAATCCGAACACCGGCACCGCCTTCGCATGGAAGTCCACCGGCAACATTACGCTCGGCGAAGACAGTGTGATTCGGATTTTGCCGGAAACCACAAGCACCGCCACCACCATTGGCACCGAGCTTGCCCTGCGATCGCAGATCAATCTTCAGGGGAAAAACATCCATCATGCAGAGGGATCCATCGTTCTCGCGCCGAATGCGAAGACGACCATTCAGGCGGGCACGTGGGCCTTCCTCAATTCTCCGACGCTCCCCACCTCGAGTTTCGTCGCCACCGGCGGGCAGGTGTTTCTCGATCATGGCGCGGTGATCAATCTCGCCGGCACCACGGACGCGACGGCCTCGGTGCTACAGAATATCATCGAGCTGGAGCTGCGTGGCTCGGAACTTTCGGTGGCTCCCGTTCAACGCGACGGTGAACTTCGTGGTGAGACGATCATCGTGGATCTTGGCCAGACCGGCACCTACGAGGGGCGCGAGTGGGTGGGAACTCCGCTGGCCGACCTCATCGGTTATCTGGGGCTGGTGCAGCGCGATGTTGCGCAGCTCACCACGGCGGGCGGCACGCTCAGCATCACTGCGGGTGATGCCGCGGTGGTGCGCGAGGGGTCGATCATCGATGTGTCCGGCGGCTGGACAAATTTCAAAGGCGGCACCGTGGCGACGACGCGGGTGATCAGCAATGGCCAGATCGTGGATATCTCCCAGGCTGCGCCGGATCAGGTGTATTCGGGCATCTACACCGGGAGCTCTTCGGTAGCGCACTCGAAGTGGGGTGTGGTGGAGAAGTTCAATCGCGCCCTCGCTCCGGCCGGCACCCGCTATCAGGAGAGCTATACGCAGGGGGCGAATGCCGGGTCGGTCACGATCACCGCGCCTGCCATGGTGCTCGATGGGGCGTTGCGAGGCAACAGCGTGGCGGGCGCGAATCAGATCCGGAACCAACCTGGGTCTAGTGCCTTGCCGGAGGCCGCCACGCTCGCGCTGAATTTCCGTGGTAAGCAGAATCTCGCGCCGAACTACTATGTCACCTATCCCAATGCCCTCGACATCGTCTTCAAGGAAGGCGTGGAGCAGGAGGATGTGGCGGACTTCGGGCTGGATGCCAATGGCAATGCCACGTCACTGCCGGAGTCCCGGAGGAACGAGGTCTTCCTTTCGCCGGATCTGCTGACTTCGAGTGGATTCGGGCACTTGGCGGTCACCAATGAAAACGGCACGATCACGGTTGCCGAAGGCCAGCATCTGACGGCGACCCCGGGTGGATCGATTTCTCTAACAGCGTCGAACATCGATATCCTCGGCAACGTGACTGCGGCGGGTGGATCGCTGTCATTCACGGCGCTGAATGCTTCTCCCTACGACGTGACGATCGGGCTGGGGCAGAATCCGCCGGTGGCGCCACCGGTGCGACCTGGTCACGGCATCTTCACGCTGGCGGAAGGAGCGACACTGAGCACCGCTGGCCTCATTACTGACGACCGGAATGCTTCGTCGTATTCCACGCCGGCAGTCCCCGACGGTGGCAGCATCCGCATCGAGGCCTACTCGGCGGACCTTGGGACTGGTAGCCTGGTGGATGTGTCCGGTGGGTATGCAATGAACTCGAATGGGAAAGGTCGCTATGGCAATGCCGGATCGCTCTCCATTTTGACCGGCAAGGATCCGCTTGTGAGCTCGAACCTTGGCGGCACTTTGCATCTGGGTGGCACGCTGCGCGGCATCTCCGGCGCGAAGGGTGGCACGCTGTCATTGCAGGCTGGAGCGATTCAGGTCGGAGGCGCGAGTGCGCCTGCCGGTGTCTATCATCTGGATCCGTCGTTCTTCAGTGAAGGCGGATTTGCCAAATTTAATATCCAGGGTCTCGGCGGGCCTGGGCTCACCGCGGTAAGAGTGGCACCGGGCACGATTCTCGCTCCCGTGGCAAAGCGTCTGGCCGTGGTGGCGAATGCTCCCGGCGGCGGACTGCTGCTCGGTGAGTATGCCGAGGTTCACGGTCGCGATCCGGAAGTCTCCGAGCGCCAGGCGGTCAGCCTGAGCTTCACCTCAGATGGCGTGCGCGATGCCGCCACGGGTTTCTTGCTTCATCGCGGTGACGTGGTGATTGGTGAGAATTCCGTGATCAGGACCGACCCTGGAGCATCGGTGGAAGTGCGGGGCACCACTGCGACGGTGCTCGGTTCCATTCTCGCTCCAGCGGGTAGCATCCGCGTCTCGGGCAGTTCCAACTCCGGGAGCGCCTTCAGTGATCAGAACCAAGCGCTCACGACGACCTTCCTCGGTTCCAGCAGCGTCCTTTCCACGGCGGGCACGGTGGTTCTGAAGCCGGACGCCTATGGTCGACGGATCGGCAGCGTGCTGGGTGGTGGAACCATCAGCGTTTCGGGAAACCTCGTCGCCGCTGCCGGTGCGGTCCTCGATGTCTCGGGCGCCAGTGGCACCCTCGATGTGGATCCAGCGTTCACGACGAAGCCTGTCGCTTCGATTCCGAATACCGGTCTGACCAATCAGCCGCGCGTCCGGCAGACCGTGCCGGTGCAGATCGATAGCAACGCGGGCTCGATCACGCTCACCGGTGGGCAGTTCCTGCTCTCGGATGCCACCTTGCGCGGCCATGCCGGCGGTGCCACGGCTACCGGTGGGACGCTCTCGGTTTCATCCGGTCGCTTTTACAGTGCGACGGATGTTCCATCGCCTTCCGATGTCACGCTGACCCTTACCCAATCGGGGCCGATGATAGCGGGGTCGCTTCCTGCCAATGCGATCGGTCAGACCGTGGCCGGCACACTGGGCACGGGGCGCGGGTTCTTCGCGGTGGATTCTTTCCAGAATGGCGGCTTCGATTCGTTGACGCTCGGCGGCGTGCTGAAGACGAGCGGCGCGGTGACAATCGATGCGCGTGGGAGGGTAAGCCTCGCCAACCAAGGAATCCTATTCAATGACTCCGCACTGACTGTAAAGGCGGGTGCGGTGTCACTCGGCATGGCCTTCCGGACACCTCAATTGCCTGCGCTGGAGGCCAGCCCGATTGTCGTCAATGGCTCACCGTTTATCATCCCGGCGACCTACGGAAGCGGAACGCTGGACATCGACGCCCGTCACATCGATGTCGGCAGCCTGAGCTTGCAAGGCACCGGTCGCACGAATCTCGTCGCGGAGAACGGTGACGTGCGCGGCAATGGGACGTTCGTCATGGCGGGTGATCTCACCATCCGTGCGGGCCAGATCTATCCGACCACCTCGAGCGAGTTCAACCTGATCGCTTACGACTATCAGAATGGGTCAGGTGTCAAGAAGGGCTCGATCACGATCGAGTCGTCCGGCTCGCGGAGCCTGCCGTATTCCGCCGGGGGCAAGCTGGGCATCTACGCGTCCACGATTCATCAGGGCGGCGTGCTGAGAGCGCCATTCGGCACGATCACGCTCGGGTGGGACGGCACCGGCACCGCGCCGCGTGACTGGTTCACCGGTAGTGCGAAGCCATTCCCGGTCACGACGAATCTAACGATCGAGTCGGGCAGCATCACCTCGGTTTCCGGAGTCGATCCGGTCACTGGCAAGGGGCTCGTGCTTCCCTACGGCTACAGCCCGGACGGGACCGTGTGGATTGATCCACGTGGAGTGGACATCACCGCCGGCGGCTTGCCCGAGAAGTCGATCACGCTTTCCGGTGGCAATATCACGCAGGAAGCTGGCTCAACGATCGATCTGCGCGGCGGTGGCGATCTCTATGCCGACCGCTGGGTTTCCGGTCTCGGCGGCCCCGTCGATATCCTGGCGGCCTCCCACAGCTTTGCGATCATTCCGTCTTACGGTGCCGACTACGCGCCTTATGCGCCCAACAATGATTCCGCCTCTACTGCGAATCTGATCGCAGATGCTTCGGGCTATACGAATTCCACGCTGTCGGTTGGTGATCGCGTCTACTTGCAGGGGAGCAAGACGCTCGCAGCCGGTTGGTACACCTTGCTTCCCGCACGTTACGCGCTTTTGCCGGATGCGGTGCTGGTCACGGCGAGCAATGCTGGCGGCTACGGCACGCTTGAAGTCCCCGGAGGCGCGAGCATCGTCAATGGCTACCGCTACAACTCGCTCAATGACGAGCGCGCGCTGCCGTCGGTCACCACACGTTTCGAGGTCGCGTCGTCAAAGGTGGTCCGCCAGCGAGCTCAATACTTCGACTTCCTCGCGAATACCTTCATCAAGCAAAGCGCGGCGACACTCAATGCACCAGTGCCGGTGCTGCCGACGGACTCCGGCTACCTGCGCTTCCAGGCCACCCAGTCGATGGATCTCGCGGGTGCGGTCGCCTCGAAATCGATTAGCGGTGGCCGCGGGGTCTCGATCGACATCAGCACCCAACTCAACACCTTCATATCAAATGGCACCACCACCGGTGGAGCGGGTGTCATCACGCTCGATTCCGCGGCGCTGAATGCCTTCGGCGCAGAGAGCTTGCTCATCGGCGGTACACGCACCCGCGGCACCGACGGTACGACCACCGTCAACGTTTCCAGCGGAAAGATCACCGTGGACAATGACGGTGCGCCACTTGGCGCGGAGGACTTGATCCTTGCTGCGAAGAACGAACTCATCCTGGCACCCGGTGCGGAACTGGTCTCGACCGGTGCAGGGAAGTCACGTGCCGACACGTTCCGGCTCACTGGAGATGGGGCGCTGGTCCGTGTTTCAGGAAATCCTGCGGCCACCGTTTTGCGCAGTGGCACCACTACGTCCACCACGCCGCTGCTTTCGATCGGTGCCGGTGCGAGCATCACCGGCGGCGGGATCGTCCTCGATTCGTCCGCCCGACTTTCGCTGGATCCAAATGCCACTCTCACTGCGAATACCTATACCTTTGGCGCCGGCCGGATCAGCGTGATGCTGGATCCAGCGCTCGCCGCTCCCACCGGTGGGAATCTGGTGTTGGACAATGATTTCCTCAACACCTTCGGCTCGGCGGCATCGCTCGGCCTGCTCAGCTATTCGTCCATCGACTTGCACGGGGCAGGGCAGTTTGGATCGGCGTTGCTGAAAAACCTCACGCTCGGCGCTTCGGAGATCCGTGGCGTCAACCAAGGATCCGGAACCGCCCGCGTGGTGGGAAATGACATCCTCTTGCACAATCCGAATGCAGCCGCCGTGGCCACGCCGGGCGTCGCGTCCGGAAACTTGGAGATTTCCGCCGAAACGATTCGCCTGGGCTCCAACCAGATCGCGCTGAACCAATATACCAAC